>SWCB01004161.1_pt1 | contig 120500 bp, 105 predicted proteins | sample 4692901 | NCBI WGS metagenome assembly SWCB01 (sample SAMN10267276, study PRJNA491770) | bioreactor metagenome | isolation source: DHS bioreactor inoculated with subseafloor sediment | place: Japan: off Shimokita Peninsula | collected 2006-08 | reverse complement strand
CAAAAGAAAATCCGAAACTTTTCTATTATAGCGCATATTGACCACGGTAAGTCTACACTTGCCGATCGTATTTTGCAAAAAACAGATACAGTAACTGATCGTGAAATGAAAGAGCAACTCCTAGATTCTATGGATCTAGAAAGAGAACGTGGCATCACAATCAAGTTAAATGCTGTTGAGGTTTTGTATAAAGCAAAAGACGGCGAAGAGTATATCATGCATTTAATTGATACTCCTGGTCATGTTGATTTTACATACGAGGTTTCAAGATCTTTAGCGGCTTGTGAAGGCGCTGTTTTAGTCGTAGATGCGGCTCAAGGCATTGAAGCTCAAACACTTGCTAATGTTTATTTAGCAATCGATAATGACTTAGAAATTGTACCAGTTATTAATAAAATAGATTTACCAAGTGCAGAACCAAAAAAGGTGATAGCTGAAATTGAAGATATCATAGGTATTCCAGCACAAGATGCCGTTTTAGCGTCAGCTAAAGAAGGTGTTGGTATTGATGAAATATTAGAAAGAATTGTGAAGGATATTCCTGCGCCACAGGGTGATGCAAATGCACCTTTACAAGCTCTAGTATTTGATTCAGTATTTGATCCTTATAAAGGTGTTATTCCTTCTATAAGAATTGTTAATGGAACTATAAAAAAAGGTGATGTCATTCAATTTATGGCTTCGAATGCAAAATATGAAGTGATTGAAGTTGGTGTGCATACGCCTAAAATTATTAAACGCGACATCTTAGGGCCTGGTGATGTTGGATATTTAACCGCATCTATTAAAGATATTAATACTGTACGTGTTGGTGATACTGTCACACATGCGAATAGAAAGGCTTCAGTTCCACTTCCTGGATATCGTAAAATGAACTCTGTAGTCTTTTGTGGGTTATACCCGATTGACTCGGATAAATATAATGATTTAAAAGACGCACTAGAAAAATTAAAGTTAAACGATGCATCACTACTGTATGAACCAGAGACATCACAAGCTTTAGGATTTGGATTTAGAACAGGATTCTTAGGATTACTTCATATGGAGATTATTCAAGAAAGAATCAGTAGAGAATTTGGAATTGAACTGATTGCAACTGCACCATCAGTTATCTATAAAGTATATTTAACAGATGGATCAATGATTACGATTGACAATCCATCGATGTTACCAGCTCCACAAGTTGTTGACCATATCGAAGAGCCTTATGTGAAAGCTACTGTGATGAGTCCAAAGGATTATGTCGGTGCTGTTATGGATATTTGTCAAAAGAAACGCGGAATCTTTGGAGATATGAAATATGTAGATGCAAACCGTGTCACAATCACATATGAACTACCATTATCTGAGATCGTTTATGATTTCTTTGATAAGTTAAAATCATCAACAAAAGGATATGCTTCATTTGACTATGAAATGTCAGGATATAAAGTATCAAAGCTACAAAAAATGGATATCTTACTTAATGGCGAAGTTGTCGATGCATTATCAACAATTGTGCATAGAGACTTTGCATATCAAAGAGGTAAAAACATCTGTGAACGCATGGTCGACTTAATTCCTAGACAAATGTTTGAAATTCCTGTTCAAGCATCATTGGGAAATAAAATTATCGCAAGAACTACCATTAAAGCGATGAGAAAAGACGTACTTGCTAAATGTTATGGTGGAGATATCAGTAGAAAGAAGAAACTTTTACAGAAACAAAAAGAAGGTAAAAAGAAGATGAAATCTATCGGTAGAGTAGATGTTCCTCAAGAAGCTTTTATGGCCATTTTATCTAATAGTGATGAGTAAAATCTCATCACTTTTATTTTTAATAACTGGCTATATAAGGTATAATATATATAGGAAGCGAGTGATTAAGTGAAAGGATTATATATCCATATTCCTTTTTGTGAATATATATGTCATTATTGTGATTTCGTAAAAAGAGTCCCTAAAAATAAAGAAATGATTGATGAATACTTAAAAGCATTAGTTAAAGAAATTCATCAATATGAAAAGCACTTTCATACGATTGAAACCATTTATATTGGTGGTGGAACACCAAGTATGCTTGATCCTGAGCAACTTGTTTTTTTACTCAGTCATTTAAAGGATATTCATCCAGTAGAATTTTCAATTGAAGTGAACCCTGAAAGTTATACGTATCAAAAGGGAGAAATCTTCAAAAAATATGGCGTTAATCGTGTAAGTTTAGGTGTACAAACATTTAATCAAGAACTGCTTCATTACTTGAATCGTGGTCATACAAATGATCAAGTTTTTAAAGTTGTAAATCATTTAAAACACATAGGTATAAACTTCATCAGTATTGATTTAATTTATGCAATCCCTAAACAAACATATGAGGACTTAAGATACGATTTAAAAATGATTAACGAATTAGATATCACACACGTTTCTTGTTACTCATTAATCCTAGAAGAAAAAACTTATTTTTATCATCAATACATTAGAGGTAATTTCAAACAAGTGGATGAAGATGTTGAAGCTACTATGTATAAAATGGTCATGGATGAACTTAAGAATCAAGGATTTGAACATTATGAGATATCAAATTTTGCGAAGCATGGTCATTATTCATTACATAATATGATATATTGGACACTTGGTGAATATATCGGCGTTGGTCTTGGAGCACATGGATTTATTGAAGGAAAAAGAACTTACAATGAACGTGCACTACCTAAATATATTGATCACTATATAAAAGAGGAAACTCTTCAAACTAAAGACATGATGATTCAAGATGAACTCATTTTTGGACTACGAAAAATCAAAGGTGTAGAGATAAGTGACATTGAAAAAAAATACGATATTAAACTGTTTGAACTGTATCCAAAGCTTCAAGAAAAAATAGATATAGGTTTAGTCGAAATTGAAAATGGTTATTTAAAACTTACTAATCAAGGATTGTTTTTAGGTAATCAAGTATTTATGGTGTTTATATGAAATATTTACTCAAGGATTATGAATATTATTTAAAAAAAGAAAAAGGATCTTCAAAAAACACGATCAGTGCGTATGCAAGAGACCTTGATCAATATCGCTTATTTTTAGAAAAATATCATCAAATTAAGAAACCTTCTCAAATTCAAAAGAAACACATTGAAGGTTTTCTAAAGAGTTTGGATAAAAGAGTATCTAGTAAAACTTTGGCTAGAAAACTAACTGCAATTAAAAGTTTCCATCATTTTTTAGCACTTGAAAAAGAAGTGGATATAGATATAACAAAAGATTTTTCTACACCAAAATCTAACAAAACATTGCCCAAAGTGTTATCTATTGATCAAGTTGTAAGCTTACTTGAAGAGGTTGATAAAGATACAAATTTAGGTCTTAGAAATAAAGCTTTATTAGAACTTATCTATGGGTCTGGGCTTAGAGTAAGTGAACTATTAGATATCGAAACTGAGGATATTCATTTGAATCAGAGTTACGTCATTGTACATGGAAAAGGATCAAAAGAACGTATGGTTCCAATATCTGATATGGCAAATATTGCACTTAGAAAATACATGGCTGATGCACGACCGAATCTTGTTAATGACAAGAGAAATACCTATGTTTTTTTGAACCAAAATGGACAAAGATTATCAAGACAAGGGTTCTTTAAAGTCTTAAAAAAACTTGCGTCTGATGCAGGTATAGATTCTGAATGTTCACCACATACACTAAGACATTCGTTTGCAACACACTTACTTGAAAATGGTATGGACTTACGAACATTACAAACTTTACTTGGGCATGAGGACATATCGACCACACAAATCTACACCCATATTAGTCAAAAAAGAATTAAAGAAATATATAAAAAAGCACATCCGCGTGCAAAGGAGGAATCATAATGTATAAAAGAATATTTTTGATAGTTTTAGACAGTCTAGGTATTGGAGAAGCTCCAGATGCAAAGGATTACAATGATGAAGGGGCACACACAATTGGACATATTGCTGAGCGTATGGATCTTAAAATCCCTAACATGGAAGCCTTAGGATATGGTAATATTGCACATATTAAAAATGTAAAATCAGTAGAAAAACCTAAAGCTTTTTACACCAAAATGCAGGAAGCATCATTAGGAAAAGACACGATGACAGGACATTGGGAAATGATGGGAATGTATATTACTAAACCTTTTCAAACGTTTACTGATACTGGATTTCCTAAAGAACTCATAGATGAACTAGAAGAGAAAACTGGTCGAAAAGTTGTTGGAAATATCTCAGCTTCAGGTACAGAAATCATAAAAGATCTCGGTGAGCATCATATGAAAACTGGTGATTTAATCGTCTATACTTCAGCAGATTCAGTGTTACAAATTGCTATGCATGAAGAAATTATTCCGATTGATGAGCAGTATAAAATCTGTGAAATTGCAAGAGAAATCACTATGAAACCTGAATGGAAAGTTGGACGTGTAATCGCAAGACCATTTTTAGGAACCAATAAAGATGACTTTAAACGTACACCAAATCGCCATGATTATGCTCTAAGACCACATGAGAAAACGGCTTTAAATTTCTTGAGTGAAGCAGGATTTGATGTGATAGCTCTTGGCAAAATCAATGACATTTTTGATGGATTTGGTATTACAGAATACAGCAAGACAAAGAGCAATGATGATGGCATGAGACAAATTACTGACGTTGCAGATAAAGATTTCGAAGGATTGTGTTTCTTAAATTTAGTTGATTTTGATGCACTTTATGGACATAGAAGAGACCCAATTGGATACGGAAAAGCAATCGAAGCATTCGATGAACAGCTGCCACTTTTAATGGAAAAACTTGGTGAGGATGACCTCTTGTTACTTACTGCAGATCATGGTAATGACCCTATACATCATGGTACTGATCACACGAGAGAATACGTTCCTTTATTAGCTTATTCTAAACGTTTTAAAGAAGGAAAAGAAATGCCGATATTTAAAACATTTGCTGATATTGGGTATACAATCAACGACAATTTTGGAACTGAAAAACCTAAGAATGGTGAGTCGTTTTTAAAATACTTGAGTAATAAATAATACTAATAAAATAGATAAAATCAAAAGGTCTAAGCAACAAAGCGTAGACCTTTTTTTGTATCTTAATCTATATGTATTTTATGATAAATTTTGTGTTTTAAGTAAAGTAATCCAAATGAAAAAAATGTAACTAAAGGACCCAATAATCCTATAGTAAATCCAATCAATCCCAATGTTTCACGCGGATAATTTTGGGGGTCTAAAAATGGATAAACATACCTAGCACTTTCGTAATTTGGAACAGTGACTTCGATTAAATCGCCGAAGAAAGGCTCGATGATTATGTAGACTAATCCCATAAAAATTAAAGGATAAATAAGTGCTATCCAAAACTTGTTAATTGGTATTTTGTAATTATAAAATAAGAAGTAAAATATGACATATAATGTTGGATTTATCGTGTGTAAAACATGATGCATAAAATTAATGTGATCCATGTAAGGTACTAATAATATATGAAACACAATTGCTGTTATAAGTATATTTACGAGAGTAATAAAGGCCAAGTAATTTACAAATTTATTGTCATGTTTTTTAAATAAAAAAAGAAGAAGTGTGATGGTTAAAAGTAAGTTTGATTGTGATGTGAAATATAGAAAAGTCACAAACAATGATGCACCAAAATGATCAAAAACTAGTGCTCTTTCTATCTCCAGACCGATGCCTAAAAGACCAAATAAAAGAACAAATAATGCATAAATTGTGATTAATTTTTGATGATGTATGAGCCTTTTCAAGAACAACCACTCCCTAAAAATAGTTCTCAATTTCATTCATTTTATGAGTAATACCGAGCGCTAACATCAGGCGAATTCTAGCTTTTTGTGCATTCAAATTATTAGTAAATATGACTCCTAACGTTCTTAGATGATGTCCTCCACCTTCGTATCCATAGTTATCGAGGACACGACCTTTGGGGCATCTAGATGTAAGAACAACTGGTATGTTATGCTCAATAGCTCTTTTGATACCTGGGACCATCATTGGAGGAACATTACCTCTACCTAATGCTTCAAGAACAATACCCTTAACTCCATTATCAATTAAGAAGTTTAGTATTTGTGAACTGGTTCCTGCAGCAGCTTGAATGATTTCAACCTCTTGAACTACATTTTCTGGATTAATGATTTTCCTAAAATCGGGAGCTTTTCTGGTATAGATGACATTTTCTTGCTCAACGATTCCAATGGGGCCAAACTCCAATGACTTAAAAGTATCAAGTGATAAAGTATGTGACTTAGTAACTTCAGACGCTGTATTGATCTCATCATTCAAACATACTAGTACACCCTTATCTCTCGAATCATCGTGAGCAGCAACTAGAATTGAAGATACCAAATTGCTTAGGCCATCAAAACCTAGTTCAGAAAATGATCTCATCGAACCTGTAAAAACCACTGGTTTAGAAGAACCTAAATAGAGGTCTAAGAAATATGCTGTTTCCTCTAATGTATCAGTTCCATGGGTGATAACGACACCATCATTCTCAGGGTCTTTTAGCATACGATTGGTTAACTTAGCTAACTCAAGCATGTCAGAAGGCGTCACTGATGGAGATGGTTTTAATGAGAACAAATGTGTTTTTAGAGTTACATGTTTGATCTCATTAGAGATGTTTTCTATCAGTTCGTTTTGATTATTAATGATCTGATTTTTATTGGTTAATTCATTGCGTTCCATTGATATTGTGCCACCTGTGAAGATGACAATTATTGTTTTTTTCTTCATATAATCACCATTTATATTGTATCACACTATGCATATAAACGTATCAGCAAATCGTTAGCTAATTTTACTCGTATTTCGAGGGTTTAAACAAAACATACAATCACAAGGGCAAAATAAGAAGGGTTAGCAGTTAACAACTTATCCACACTAATTCACTTATCCGCACAGTTGCAATCATATCTAATGGTTTACATAATATATATTATACGCACAAATATAAAATAGAAAACAATGCTTTAGAGTATTTTATCACTTTATATATAAGTGCATGACCATGATAAAAACAGTCATTTAACGCTTCTACCGCCGTTAAATATACTCATATATTATAATTGAATATGATATAAATATTCGAGAGTGCATTTTGAGTAACTTTAATTACTTCGGCTTTATGATTGTATGACTAAAGCTCTTAAATGACGATATAGCGTATTTTGATCATTTTTAGGGTATATTTGGAGAAGAGAAATTTTCACTTCTTACTTCTTCTACTAGGGTGCGTGTGTGATTATTTATGGTTGACTGTATCTAGAAATCTTTAGAGCAAATGTAGAGGTGTTTTACAATAAGCATTCAACGCATGTTAATTTTAGAGTAGATAAATTTTGACACTGACAGGGCAAGACACTTTTATATTCATATGCATTCTGAGCTGATCTAGATCAATATGTGTTCAGTTTGGTCATTCGAAACTGTTCATGTGTCATTCTGGTTTTTCTCTATTATTGTCCATCTGATATTTCAAGTACGATGTCATATGCTATGTAAATTCTTATGATAGCAACTTTTCATAATGTCTCTCAGTCATTATTAACCTTTATAAGTTTTTCACGAATCTCATATTTTTTATGTGCAAATAAGTTTCATGAATAATCTTATCTAATGTTGATCCTAAGATATACTTACCCTGATAAGTATTAACACACAAAGATTTCAAGACATACATTTACCTGCTTAATACTAGCTTCACAACTTTATCATTCGGTTGAATCGTTGGATTATGATTTGCATTTTGTGCTCCAGGTATAAATTTTTCACTTCAGTAAGATTTTCTAAAAAAGTTATTTTGTTTTAAAAATGTTTATATATACTAAACATACGTTTTTAGTCATAACTTTTCGTTAGATCCTATTCTTTTATTTAATCACCCATATGATTACTCAAATACTTCCCTTTTTTCTTTTGATAATTACTCTATGGCATTTCTTTGGATTATCATTAAATTGACAATATTTTTTTCTAGAATTCTTTATATCATAGCCTACTTTTTTCTTTACCAATCATCTAGACTTATCATTTTTTAAACTTGTCCTGTACAAGAATCCCAAAAAATAGGCGCTATATCACCACTTCATATTGCATCACAGTCAATAAACAATTTCTAAGCTTTGTCATATGATGTGCTACATTTGATTGATTCAGTTCTATTGTAGCCTTTAGTGGGTCATTTTAACATCTAAAACAGCTTCAAAATAATTACACGATTATTACCACAATTTTCTAAATCTACTGTTTATAACTGATTCTTCGACTACTGTTTTATTAATACTACATGATACATATAATTGATCAGTCACATCAATTATGATTTGATGTTTATTCAAATTTCTTGTAATGATATGAGCCAAAAAAACATCAACTTATATGATCATTGGAAATGTTTTATAAATCAAATATCACCTGATTTTCTTTGTTGCATATTACATATAAGTATATCTAAAATAATTTCTAAATTTTATTAATTTTTTTATAAGTGTCCATCAAATTCTGTCGTTATTTTTAAACCTTCCAAAATCATTTATAACGATCTATATTTTGTCTTTTACTTCTTTATTCTATGATCATTATGTATCATATATTCAAGTTCTCTTTAAACAAATTTCTATGAACTAATTATCAATGTTTCACGAGAAAAAAAGAATGAGTTTTACCTCATCCTTTATAGCCTATAAATTCTAAAATATCTTTAGTTAATTGGTCTGGAACATCAACTAGTGGTGAGTGTCCGCAATCTTCATAAACAATATATTTTGACTGTTCTTCCATAGCCTTTACATTGTCTTTAATCATGTACTCTGGTACAGTAATATCCTTAGTTCCCCAAGTATGTAACACAGGTGCTTTAACCTTTGAAATATTGTTCATACCAGCATTGTAAAAATTATGTTGATCTGACATATTTAGGTTTGCTAAGGCCCAGTCTGCATCAGGTAAATTTCTTTGTTTGAGAGACTCATTTATCCAAAGTTTATTGTTATCTTCAGATGGTTTATTTACTGTGTAAATCATCACATCAAAGATGTAACTTACAAAAGCAAAGTTATTCTCTTTCTGAGCTTTTAGAATGGGTAGGACTTGAACAGGATCGTTTGCCATTTCATCAGCTGAATGATAGACTTCTCCAACAAGTGGTTTTCCATCAGAACCTTTTTTGAATACAGGATAACCTTTATGAGTTGTTGAATTGATTAGTACTAAAGACTTAACAACTTCAGGGTGATGAGCCGCAAGTTCTAATGCAACACCTCCACCAAGTGACCATCCAACAACATCAAACTGTTCAATCTCTTTTGCTTGCATAAACATATAAATGTCTTCTGCAAAATCATTTAAACTACTGATACGTCTATAATACGTTGAATCACCAAAACCTCTTAAATCGGGTGCAATCACTTTGATGTTACTAGGTAATCTTTCTAAGAGTGGTGTGTAGTGAAGTGATGAAGAAAAGTTTCCATGAATCAGTAACAATACTTCATCACCTTGTCCTTGTTCAACATAATGGTAGACTTCACCATTTTTTAAAACAATACTTCTTTTTTCCATTTAAGAACCCTCCTATATATTATACTTAGATTGTTTAGCATTTATGAATCCTAAAACTAGTGAAACAAACACCATAGGTCTTTCGTACATGGAAGCATGACCAACACCAGGTAAGATCACAAGTTCAGAATCTTTAATCAATTCATGCAAGACTTTTTGATTACCAATTGGTGTTAAATAATCTTCATCAGCAGCAACAATTAATGTTGGTGATTCAATGACATGGAGTTTATCTCTTACATCAAAATGTTCAGCGCTATTGGTAAGTCTTTCCATTGCATCTAGAAAATCTGGATTAGAGAAAACTGGTAATAAGATTTGTTCTCTTTTTTTCATCCACTCTAATCTGCTTTCATAAAAGCTTGGAGAATAAATTGCTGGAATGGTTGCTTGATAATAAGTTTGACCATTTCTAGTTCTGCCTATCGAATTCCATTTATAACCGATTTCTGCAAGCCATGGTGAGGTGTAAGCTGTCGTGTTAAACAAAACCAGTCTATCGACTAAATTTGGGTGTTTTACAGCAAATGATAATGCAACTTCCCCACCATATGAAATACCAACGATACTAATCTTTTCTAACTTTAATTCTTTTAATAATGATTCAATCACTTGAACTTGAATATCTTGAGTATATATACTAGAAACTAATTTATCAGATTGACCTTGATCAATAAAATCTAAGCGAATAACCATGTTGTTTTCAGTGAAGGATTCCATGAAAGGTTCCCAACTTTTTGTTGACATCATGATACCATTTAAGATTAAAAATGGTTTACCAGTACCTGATACTTCATAATATACATTGCGGCCTTTATAATTTAAGATGCTCATATCAATTACCTGGAATGTATTGAAGTCTAATCGCTTCTTTTCTTAAATCATCTCTAAACTTAGGATGCGCAATACTAATCAATAGTTCAACACGTTCTTGTATAGATGTACCTCTTAAAGACACACAACCATATTCAGTTACAACATAGTCAACATCATTTCTAGATAAAGTCACTGCAGCACCTGGTTTTAAGAAAGGTACAATCTTAGATATTTCTTCTCTTTCGCCAGTCTCAGGATTTTTAACATTTGCAGTTGAATATAATGTAATAAAGCTCATACCACCTTTTGAGTTTTGAGCACCAACTGCAGTATCTGATTGTCCACCAGTACCACTAAATTGACGGTGTCCAATTGATTCAGATGCACATTGTCCTGTTAGATCAACTTCAATGGTTGTATTGATAGAGACTTGATGATCATTTAACCCTATTACTGCAGGATCATTTACGTAATTTCCATTTAAGATTTGAACACTTGGATTATCATCTATAAACTCGTATAATTCTTTAGTCCCTAAAGCGAAACATGCGACATGTTTATGTTTATGCGTATTTTTCTTAGATCCATTTGCTGCACCAGATTTAACTAAATGCATAAGACCTGTAGTAAACATTTCAGTGTGAATACCTAAATCTTTTTTATCTAATAAAGCATGAGCAACTGCATTTGGAATACCACCAATACCTAGTTGCAATGTAGATCCATCTTTAATTTTTTCAGCGATGAAATTTCCTATTTTAATATCTTTTTCATTTGGAACGGCATCAGGAAGTGTTGGAGCTTCATAATCTGCCTCTACAATGTAATCAATTTTTGATTCATGGATTTCTACATCTCCAAAAGTTCTTGGGAAATTAGGGTTTACTTCTAAGATAACGATATCCGCAAGCTCAATCGCTTCTTGTTCATAAACATTAGATAAAGATAATGATAAGAATCCATGCTTATCAGGTGGGGTTGCTGTTCCAACAAAAATGTTAGGTTTCGTATGTTCAAAACGTTTACGACCAGCTAAATGCAAATGATTAGGTATAAAACTAATATTTCCATTTTCATGTACTTTTCTTAAGGAAGCCCCATAAAACCAACTGTCAGTTGAAAATGAAGATTTATAAGTTGGATTTATAAAAAATTCGCCATTTTCAAATGGTAAACAATTTGTCACTTTGACCCCTTTAACTTGATCTGCAACTTCATGAAGTTTTTGAATAAATAATTTAGGTTCAGCTCCAGCCATACCAAGAACAACACTATCGTTGTCTTTAACAAGTTTAATGGCTTCATTTACTGTGATTTTTTTAGGTGTTTTCATCTTATGCCTTCTTTCTTTATATTTAGATGAGGGGAGAGTAAATACCCTCCCCATAACTAAATTATATGATTATTTTGCTTGAATGTCTTGAATCGTTTCGATATTTCTAACTTTTGCCCATTGAGGAGCTTCACCAGAATTATCTAATTGTAGTAATGCCATTGAAGCAATACCCCAACGTTTACCTTCTGTAAAGTCAACAACGCCACCCATAGGTACATTGATTTCTGCAGATTCCATAGCATCTATATAAGTTTCCCATGTTAATAAGCCATCATCAACACGGTTTAAACCTTCAACAAAGATTGATGCAGCGATATATCCAGCCATTGCAAATGCATTAGCAGCATAATCAGCATGTCCAGCAGCAGTCATATCTGTAGCGAATGCCCAGTATGCATCAGAGAAACCAGCTTGACCATTTGGATCTACGATGTCTAACCATGCGTTAGCATACATAGGGAATCCGTAATCAATTGTTGGATCTACTGAAGTCGCATCAGCATTAACATATGATGTAAATACAGGAACTTCTAATCCAGCACTATTTAACGCACCAACAGCAGCCTTGAAAGGAGCTTGGTTAGATGCAACGATTACAGCAGATACACCTTCTGTTTGTAAATCTAATACAGCAGCAGCTAGTGCAGCAGTATCAGCAACTGAGAATGATCTGTAAATGAAATCATCTTCTCTACCTTCTGTAGCAGCTTGTACTTCGATACCAGCTTTAATTGAAACACCGTCATCAGTCGTTGTATGTAATACACCAACTTTAGCATCAGCAGCTAATTGAGCATCTCCATTAGCACCAAATAATGCTTCATTTAATGCTCTTGCAGTCATCATTCTACCATCAGTCTTATAAATTGGTTGAACTGCCATGACTGGATTTGATAATCCATCTTCTTTTTCAAAATATAATGCATTGATACCTGTTGCAGCATATACCATAGGAACACCAGTTTCTTGGATATAACCTAATGTAGCACCAACAGTTGGAGTACCAAAGTGACCAACAAGTGCGAAGATGTTATCTTCTTCAACTAATTGTTTTGTATAGTTTAGACCAGCTGTTGCATCAAAGCCATCATCGTAAGTCACAAATTCAATTGTACGACCTGCAACACCACCAGCTTCGTTAATCTTATGGAAATAAGCTTCAATACCTGCATTAAATGGAACACCAACAAATGATAATGCTCCAGAAGCAACTGCCGTATTACCAACTTTGATTGTTGTTTCTGTTACACCTTGAACAATAACTTCTCTAACTTTATAAGAGAAAGTTGCTGTTTTTTCTTCGAAAGTAACTGTGATTACGCCATCAAGTTTAACAGCTTCTGATGTGAAACCAGTTAATGTATAACCTGTAACTTCTTCACGATCACCATTTTCATATAAAGCTTCGATCACTAAACCAGCATCATCAAATGATTCACCGATTGCATATTGTTGTGTCGTTGGTAAACTCTTAACACTAATTGATCTTAAAACTCTTTCAGCGTTTGGATCAAAAACATTTACTGTGAAAGTAACTGTTTTGCCTTCATAAGTAACTGTAATTGTTTGTTCTGAAGCAGTTGCGTTATCAAAGCCACTAACTGTTAAGTCAGCTACTGCTAATTCAACTTCTGTTTCATCAGAATAAACAGCTTTAACTGCTAATCCAGCTAAATCAAGTTCTTCACCTAAATTGTACTCTACCTTTGTTGGTTCTGCAGTAATGACAATACTTTCTAATTCTTTGTCTGTATTTGTATCATCAACACATGCAATTAAACCGAATAAAGAGAATACTGCAACGAATAATAAAACTAATTTTTTCATTTTTTTCTCCTTTTGTCGCTTATTTGCGTCATTATATATTTCTGCTTTTCGCAGTTATAACTATTTTTTAGATCCTAAGTAAGCATTAATGAGTTCATCATCATTTAGTAATGCTTCTCCGGTTCCTTCTTTCTTAACTTTTCCAAGTTCTAATAAGTATGCATAGTCAGCAATTTTTAATGTTTGATATGCATTTTGTTCAACGATGAGGATGGTTGTTCCTCTTTTTTTAATCGTCTCAATAATTTTAAAAATATCTCTTACAATAAGTGGTGCTAATCCTAAAGATGGTTCATCAAGAAGTAAGAGTTTTGGATTTCCCATTAATGCTCTACCAATGGCCAACATTTGTTGTTCACCACCTGATAGAGTCGATGCTTGTTGTTTTTTTCTTTCTTCTAGAATTGGAAAATATCCATAAACTTCTTTCAAAAGATTGTTTGTTTGTTCTTTAACAGTAATCTTCGTTTTAACTTCTATGCCATTATCAATCGTTGTTTTAATAATAGGTTTTAATGCATAAGCACCAACTTTTAAGTTTTCTTCAACAGTTAGACCATATAAGATGAGTCGTCCTTCAGGTGATTGTAAAATGCCTTTTTGAGCAATCTTATGAGGATCTAGGTTTGTGATATCTTCATCTTTGAATGTAACAGATCCTGATGAGATTTTTGTGACACCAGACAAACTTCTAATTAAAGATGATTTACCAGCCCCATTAGCTCCTAAGATGGCTACAATCTTTCCTTCTTCAACATTTAAGTTCACACCTTTAACAGCTCGAATGATACCATAATCAATGGTTAAATCTTTGATTTTTAATATATCCATATCATTCGCCTCCTAAATATGCTTCTTTAACCACTGGATGGTTTTGAATATCTTCAGGTGTACCAATCGCAAGTTTTTTTCCAAAACTAATTGCACAGATGGTATCACATATACTCATAACTAATCCCATATCATGTTCGACTAAGAAAATGGTTGTGTCATAATCTTTTTGAATCTTTTTAATGGTTTTAGCTAAGGCTTCTGTTTCAGCATCGTTAAGACCTGCTGCTGGTTCATCTAAGATGATCAGTGAAGGGTTTGTCATTAGTGTTCTAGCAAGTTCTATTTTCTTTAAGATACCATATGGAAGTCCTAATGGATAGAAATCTTTATAAACATATAGATCTAAGTCTTTTAATATTTTTTCTGCTCTCATCTTTAAAATCTTTTCTTCTCTCTTAAAACTTAATGTTTGAAAAGAATGATTAAAGAATTTTGAACGGTATAAACTGTGAGCACCAACAAGCATATTATCTAGGATTGATAACTCCCAAATAAGTTCAACATTTTGGAATGTTCTTACAATACCTTGTTTGATGACATCGTGAACCTTGTAGTCTAATAGTGAAATGATGTCATGTTCTCTATTTTTAAAGATGATTTTTCCTTCTGTTGGTTTATAAAACTGAGTAATACAGTTAAATACTGTTGTTTTACCTGCACCATTAGGTCCAATAAGACCGAAGATTTCACCTTTTTTAACATCGAAAGACAATTTATCGACTGCTTTGAGTCCACCAAAGTTCATGGTTAGATTTTCAACTTCTAATAGTTTATCGTCGAATTGATCTACTGCATTGATATTTTTCTCATTTAACTTTTGTATAATTGGTTTTAACTGAGCTCGTTTTTCTGACAATTGTTTTTCTTTATGTTCAATTTTGTGATTAATTAAAGTCTGTCTTTGAGCAATCATTTCATCATGTTTTTGTTTTAAGTTGTTTTCAAATGCTTTGATGCTATCTAAAGCTTCTTTCTCACTTGATTTAAAGATCTGCTCATTTGCCTTAATTTGCTCTTTAGAGTAGTTTCTTGCACTATATGGAGCAAGTATTTCTGTCTTTTTTTCTTCAAGCTCTTGTTCCAAAGTTTTTAATCTGTTTTCTACTTCTGTTTCGATACGTTTCATCTCATCAGATTGGTTCTTAAGTTTTTCAAGATCTCTAACCTTTTTAGCAATGACAGCTCTTTTTTTAAGTTGATATGACTTTTCAATTTTTTCAATCTTATCTTCTGTATGATATTTGACATAATCATCATTAGACAATTGTTCGATTTCTTTTTCTAATAAATCTCTTCGGTAGTTTTCTTTATACTTGTCAAGTTGCTTTTGATACGATTTATTTAATTTGTCTTTGTATAATTCTATATCCGCTTGAAGTAATTCAATTTGATAAGCCAATTTTGCTATTTGTTTTTCAAGGAGTGTCTTTGTTAGACTTTTAAATGTCTTTGCCATAACGATACTCCTTCCATCTAGTATTTAATTGATTAAACCATTTAACTGCTAAGTTTTTAATATCAGTAAACAATTTGATAACCCCGCCAGGATAAAACATTACCACTACGATGATCAGTGCTCCAGAGAACATCAAGTGTGCATTTTTATATGTTTGGAAGAAAGCAAATCTTACAAGGACTAAATCTTTTAAACCAAAGATAATGAATGTTCCAACTAATACACCCCAAATGTTTTTAGTTCCACCAATAACAACGGCTGCTAATACGTTTAGTGATAAATCAATACCCCAACTTGTTGGGTAAGCAGTCAGCGATCTAACCATATTAAGCATCCCACCTGTGACAGCGAACAATGTTGCGAGTAAGAAAGCTGATAATCGATATTTTAACAAACTGATACCCATAGCTTGTGCAGCTGATGTCGAATTTTTGATTGATAAGAATGCACGTCCTGTAGGGCTTTTAATGATATTGATTGTCCAAAGCATGAGAATCACCATGAAAATGACAATGACATAATAAACCGGATTATAAATTAATGTGTTTGAACTAAAAATACCGAAAAAATCCATACCTGCTTGTAAGTTCATCCCATTTGCTCCACCAGTAAATGGTGAATTTTCAAAAAACTTCTTTAATATTTCTGATAAACCTAAAGTGACAATTGCAAGATACATCCCTTCAATTCTAAGTGAGATAAATCCAACGATTGCGCCAAGGATAAGCGATAATATCAATCCAATGATAAATGCGATTTCTGATGCAATACCAGCAGTTTGGAATAAATAACCGATTAAATAAGCGCCAAGTCCCATAAATCCTGCAGTTCCTAATGATGCTAAACCTGCATAACCTAATAGAATCATAAACCCTAGGGCAACAATATATCTGGTTAGTACTGGAGATAAGAAGTTTAAAACTGAAGGTCTAATCAGTCCTGTTGAACCAATGACTTGTAATAAAACCAATAAACCACCAAGTAATATAATTGGAAAATATGGATGTTTGGTGTAAGTATTAAAACGTGACATGAATGCATGTTTCTGTGTTTTCTTTTCGTATGTTAGTTTCATGATTACACCTTCTTCGCAATCTTCTTGCCGAACAATCCAATAGGCTTAATTAAGATGATAATGAGGATGATGATATAAACAACAACCTTATAATAAACACCTAAGTTTTCTCCACCTATTTGTAATTGTGGCATGATATAATATGAGATTTGGTTTAAAACAGGAATGATGATTGCGCCAACAACTGGACCAAAGAATGTTGAAAACCCGCCTAAAATTGAAGCTAAGAATCCATTGACTTGCATTTCAGTCATAAACGCAACATTAATTGTAATATTGTAAGATGCATAAATGATAGCACCGAGTGAACCTAATGCACCTGCTATACCCCAACTCATTGCTGTAATAAATTTTGTATTAACACCCATCATGCCAGCAACACGTTCATTTGCTGCAGTTGAGCGCACACCTAATCCCCATTTTGTATACTTCAACATGACAAATACTGTAGAAATCACAACAGTTGTTAGAGTGATTGCATAAATATAATTCTTTTGAATCACAATATTTTTACCCATTGATGTTTCTATTACAAAGGTACCATCAAACAAGAATGGTATCGTTGGCATGTTTAATTCTGCCTTAAAGAATAGTGTAGGCAGTAATCCCATAACGAATAATACAATACCCATGGTAATCATTTGCTTGGTCAAGGCATTACTGAATTTAGATTTCCTAATCAGTATGGTATCAATAAATATACCAAATAAGAATGCTACAATAATCCCTGATAAGAAAGCAATCAGTGTTAAGAAAACTGTGCTTGCTTCTGGGAATTCTAAGATCAAATAACGATTATATAGTATGGTAACGATATAGGCTCCCGAAGCTGCAATCATCCCTTGCGCAAAGTTTGTTGTAAATGATGTTCTAAAAATTAGAACAATCGCTAATGTGACGAGCGCTAATGGTGCTGCATCAGCTAGTGCTAATATGAGTCTGTTTATAATATCAACTGCCATAACTGATCGTTACCCCCATCTTATGATATTCGCTGCCCATACATATCCAATACCAGCGGCTAACATGCAGACGACTGTGCCATCTTTAACCTGTCCAGTTTGAAGTGCTAGGTGCAGTGATAATATTTGATCGATTTGGCCAATGTGACCATAATCTTCTAAATAAATGGATTGGTTCTCTTTAAGTCCTAGTTCATTGAGCATAAACTCATGACCTGAACGTTTGATATGTAAAATATCAAGATAACCAATATCATTTCTTGTTAAATTTGATTTTCTCAAAGACTCATCGATACATGTAATCCAATTTGGCATGGATACTTCGTTAAGTCTTTCTTTCATTTTTTTAGGATCCATTAATCTTAATGATTTCTTGGCTTCTTCAACGTTATCTTTGGTAATTGGATTGCATACGCCCCCAATTTCGACCCCAGCTGTTCTTGATAAAGATCCATCTGCAATCATATGTGATCCTAATAATATGTTTTTATTGTGGTTTTTCTTTAAAATGATTGCGCCTCCACCAGCACCTAAGTTATACATCATTGACATATCTTTATCAGTATAGTCCACAAAATCGCCATTACGGTATCCACCGACGACCATGATGATGTTAATTTCATCATCTGCAACGAGCATGTCTTTCGCCATTTTCATTGCAGAAACGGTTGTACAGCAACGGTTTTGTACATCTATACCCCAAGCATTGGTTGCACCAATTCTGTCTTGTATGTATAATGCAGAAGTTGTTAATGGATATTCTTTCCATTCTTCTGTAACACTTAAGATTACATCGATATCTTTTGGATTAACACCAGTGTTTTTAAGTGCGTCAAGTGCGGCAAGTGCTCCCATTTCTTGAGTACCATCTTTTGGCATCTCTTGTGGTATCGTTTTTTGTCTAATGCCTAGTTTTTCGATAACTGCTTCTTCAGACCAAACACCTTGTGTCTTTTCTGAAACTTCTTTTGCAGTCATCCTTCCTTCTGGCAAATAAATCCCAGTACCAACGATGCCTACGTGTACTTTTTCCATAGTAGGAACCTAACCTTTCTTATATAAGTGTGATAATTATAATCTCATACCACCGTTAACACTTAGTGTTTGACCTGTGACATAAGATGCTTCTTCTGATGCTAAGAATAAAGCTGCATTTGCAATTTCTTGTGGTTGACCTAAACGTTTTAACATAGTCATTGCAGCAAATTTATCAAGTAAATCTTGAGGAACTGTTTTTAAGATATCTGTCATGATATATCCTGGAGCAATCGCATTAACTCTAACATTTTGACCTTTTCTAGCAAATTCTTTTGCCCAAGTCATTGTTAATCCTAAAACACCTGCTTTAGTAGCTGCATAATTTGCTTGTCCAATGTTTCCATATAAACCAACAACAGATGATATATTGATAATTGAACCATAATTATTTTCAGTCATGTGTGGTCCAATAAGTCTTGTTAAGTTAAAGACACCTTTTAAGTTTACATTGATGACTGCATCCCACATATCATCAGTCATTTTGTGTGTCATTGCATCTTTTGTAATACCAGCATTATTGACTAAAATATCAATTTTACCGAATTTTTCAACGATTTCATTGAAAAACACTTGAATACCTTCAACATCTGTAACATTCAATCTATAAAAGTGAACATTTTTCGCTTCATAAGTCATTTCACCTATATCAGCTGCAATAACAGTTGCACCTTCTTTAGCAAATGTTTCAGAAATTGCTTGACCCAATCCTTTTGCGCCACCTGTAACTACGGCAACTCTTCCATCTAATCTTCCCATGATATTCTCCTTATTTTACTTTTTTAAAGATCACTGCAGTTCCCATACCGCCACCGATACATAAACTTGCAAGACCTACATTTTTATTTTCTTGTTTTAACATTTCATGAAGCAATGTAACAATAATTCTATTACCGCTTGCTCCAACTGGATGTCCAAGTGCGATTGCACCACCATTTACGTTTGTTTTTTCTAAAATGTCTTCTTTAGAAACACCAAAAGCCTCAGTTAACTCTCTAATCACTCCTAGCGATTGAGCTGCAAAAGCTTCATTTAGTTCCAATAGCTCTAAATCGTTAAATGATAAATTAGCAGTTTTTAATGCTTGTTTGATTGCAGGAGTAGGTCCTAAACCCATGATAGATGGATCAACACCACCTTGACCAATGCCTACAAGTTCAAATAATGGAGTTAAGTTATATTTTTTAACTGCTTCATCACTTGCAAGTAATAAGAAACTTGCGCCATCATTAATACCTGATGATGAACCAGCAGTTACTGAACCATCTTTTTTAAATGCAGGTCTTAATTGTGAGAGTTTCTCATATGAAGTACCTCTATTGATGTACTCGTCTTTATCAAAGACAACTTCACCTTTTCTTGTTTTAATCGTAATTGGTACAATTTCATCTTTAAATTTACCAGCATCATCAGCCGTTCTAGCACGTAACTGAGAGTTCCAAGCAAATTGGTCTTGTTCTTCTCTTGTTAATCCGAACTTTTCAACGATATTTTCTGCTGTAATACCCATATGATACCCTTCAAAAGCATCAGTAAGAGCGTCATAAAGCATGTGATCTCTTAATGGTTGTTCCCCCATTTTAAGACCAGTTCTTACTTTGCCTGGTACTAAATATGGAGTGTTTGTCATAGATTCAGCTCCACCAGCAACAACAACATCATGAAAGCCTAACATAATATTTGCATAAGCATTCATAACAGTCTTCATACCACTACCACATACCATATTTACACCATATGCAGGTACAGTTGAAGGAATTCCAGATTTAATTGAAATCTGTCTAGCTACACCTTGACCAAGTCCAGCAGGTAATATATTGCCTACCAATACTTCATCAATCTTTGAAGGATCAATCTTTGTTTCTTCGAGTAGTGCACGTAACACTTGTGAACCAAAGTCTGCTGGATGTACATCTGATAATGACCCCATGAATGAACCGATTGGACTACGTTTTGCGCCTACCACATAAACTTTTCTCATTTTAATTCTCCTATTCTTAAAAGCGTTTACAATTTTTTCCTAAAAATATATGACATAGTACAAAAAGCGCAAAAAAGGCTTTTGTTATGTCGTTATTTGTTTAAATTGTGTAGTTTCTTACTATGAATATATATTCATAATACGATTTCATATTATCATAGGTTATATCTTTTGTCAATCAATTACATATATATTGTTCGTAAAAAATAAAAACGGTTACAAAAAAAGGCAATAAATGCCTTATTGATGTTGATGCTGATTTGATAACTCTGCTTTTAAAATAGGAAGCACTTGATTTGCATCTGCAATAATCGAGATATCTGCGATATCAAAAATGAGTGCATCGGGATCTGTATTAATGGCTATTATGAGTTCGGACTTATCCATACCACTTACATGTTGTATCGCTCCGCTAATCCCAGAAGCTAAATAAACAGATGGTCTAACAGTTGTTCCTGTCTGACCAACAAGTCTATCCTTTGGTTCAATAGCCTGATCAACGATTGCTCTTGATGCTGCTAGTTCTCCACCGACAAGCTGTGCAATCTCTTTAAGTGTTGAAAAACTTTTTTGAACACCTCTACCACCAGCTACAATTAATTTTGCTTTTGTTAAGTCTGTATGAGATTTTTCGGTTTTTTCAACATTAAGTATTTGAACAGAAGGTTTAACATCTATTTTTTGATTGAAATAGATGAGTTCAGTTTGGTGATGATCATATGTTTCTACCGGAAAGACACCTGGTCTAATGGTTGCCATTTGTGGCTTGGTTTTTGGACATATGATCGTTGCAAACAAGTTTCCACCAAGTGCAGGTCTTGTTGCTAATAATCTTAATTCATCATTTTCTGTTTCAAATGCTAATAGAGTTGCGTCTGCAGTAAGACCAGTATGAAGTCTTGCAGACAGTCTTGGTCCAAGATCTCTACCGATGAGAGTAGAGCCTAATAATAAACAATCAAAGTGATATGTTTTCACAATGCTTTCTAAAGCTTTTGTATACACGTTAGTGTCATAATTTTTAAACAGTTCATGTTGATATATGATGATTTGATCCGCACCTGCTTTTGATATGTCATTAATTTCTTCATCATCGATTTCATGTGTTAAATATAAAGCAATAACTTTATGATTATTTTGTAACAAACGTTTTGATTCAGAAATGAGTTCTAGACCAACATTACAGATACTTTGATTTCTTTTTTCGATAAAAATTGCTGTCGTACTCATTTTGTTACCTCCATGTATGGATAAATCAGTTTTAAGATGCGTTTTGCAGCTACAGTTGGCTCTAAAACTTCTTTTTCTGATTTCTTTGTTATCGGTTTTGTAAAAGTTGCTTTTACTCGTGTTGGTGATCCTTTTAATCCGATGTACTCAGGATTTAACTCTAAATCCGAAGATGTAATCAGTTGAATTGGTTTTTCTGAGGTTTCCCAAATTTTAAAGGCACTCATTAATCTTGGTTGATTCATTGTTCTTACTGTTGTAATTAAGCAAGGTAGTTTTGTCATGAGTGTATGCACTTCATCTTCAAAAGCCTTTTTAACAGTAATACTTTCTAGATTAACATCTAAAATCTCTTTTATGTGTGTGATTTGAGGTATATCTAAAAATTCTGCAACTTGTGGTCCAACTTGCGCCGTATCTCCATCAATCGCTTGATAGCCTGCAATAATGAGATCATAGTCTAATGATTTCAAAAATGACGATAGTATATATGATGTTGCCCATGTATCTGAACCAGCAAATTTTCGATCTGATAATAGATAAGCCTCATCGACACCCCTAGCATATAGAGCTTTGATCATTGATTTTGCATGTTCAGGTCCCATTGTTACAGTAATTACCTTACCTCCATAAATTTCTTTAAGCTTTAAAGCTTCTTCAACACCAGCTAAATCATCAGGGTTAATTATGTTTTTTACGCCTGTTCTAATCAATGTATGTGTTTCTTTATCGATTTTAATTTCAGTTGTATCAGGCACTTGTTTTACTAAAACAACGATATTCATGATTTCAACACCTTTCCTGCGATGACCATACGTTGAACTTCTGATGTACCTTCATATATTTCAGTGATCTTCGCATCTCTTAAGTATCTTTCTACTTCGTAATCTCTAATATAGCCATATCCCCCCATCAGTTGTATAGCATCATCAGCAATTTCTACAGCAATTCTTGAAGCGTAAAGTTTTACCATGGCTGCTGAAAAAGAATAATCGAGATTGTTTTCTACATCAGAAACTGCTTTATCTAATAGACATCTAGCTGCCTCAATTTTTGTTTTCATGTCAGCAATTTTAAACTGTGTATGTTGGAAATCAGCTATCGATTTACCAAACTGTTTTCTGGTTTTAACATATGCAACAGCACGTTCAAAAGCGCCTTCAGCTATACCCAAAGCTTGTGCAGCAATCCCGATACGACCACCATTAAGGGTCTTCATCGCGATTTTAAAACCTTCGCCTTCTTTACCAAGTAGGTTTTCTTTTGGCACTTTTACTTTATCGAATATAAGTTCACAAGTTGAAGATCCTCTAATCCCCATTTTCTTCTCTTTTGGACCGACTGAAAATCCAACCATATCTTTTTCTATAATAAATGCAGAAATACCTTTTAGACCCAATTCAGGTTTTGTCATCGCAAAGATAACATATATATCTGCATATCCAGCATTCGTGATAAATATTTTAGATCCAGTAATTTCATAGTATTCACCACGATCTATAGCTTTTGTTTGCTGTTTGGACGCATCTGTTCCTGCACCAGATTCAGTAAGACCAAAAGCACCTAAATATGTACCATCATTAAGTTTAGTTAGATACTTTTGTTTTTGTTCTTCAGTTCCAAATTGATAAATTGGAGAGCTACATAAACTTGTATGTGCAGATATAATCACACCAGTTGTTGCACAGTCTTTAGATAATACTCTCACTGTGTCAATATAAGCTTTATAAGGCGCACCAACACCTTTATAAACATTTGGATAAGGTAACCCTAACAAACCAAGTTTCCCTAACTCTTTAACAGTTTGAGTAGGAAATACTTCTTCTTCATCAACAGTTTTCGCATATGGCTTTACATAAGTTTCACTAAATTCATCAAGTAGTTCAAAAAGTAATTGTTCGTTCATCTTGGAGGCATAACGAGTGCTTGTCCAGTAACAACAATATCACCATTTTGATTGGTTGCTGTTGTTTTTAGAACAACTCGGTTTTTACTTTCTAAAATTTCAATGACCTCAACTGTTGCAGTAATTGTGTCATTTAGATAAACAGGTTTGATGAATTTAGATTCTTGTGATAAATAGATCGTACCTACACCAGGCAACGATGTGCCTAAAACTGTTGAAAATAGTGCAGATACTAATCCTCCGTGACATATGCGATTTTTAAACATAGATGCTTTCGCATAGACATCATTCATGTGTACAGGGTTCATATCTCCTGTGACACCAGCAAATAAAACAACATCTGCTTCAGTGATTGTCTTACTAAAAGACGAAGACTCACCTAAACAGATGTCCTTGATTGTTTTAGCAATCATTTGACATCCTTCTTTCTTTATGTATTTTTTAATATGAATAAACGTTCATGTTATCTTTATAATAAATCTAAAACGAGGATTTGTCAAGATGATAAAAAAATTTTGATTGTTTTTTTTATTTTTTTACGTTACACTATGTATAGAAGATTAAATTTTAAGTTAAGATCAAGAATATAATCTTTTTCTATATGCTTATGATTAAAAAATGTCGTATACTATAAATCACCATGGGCTCAATTTAAAACTTGAAACGAAGGAGTAAAGATTACTGTTGAATATATCAGTATCATCTTATAAAATCATATGAATCAACAAAATTATAGACTTCCAAAGCGTAGTGACGGTCAAAAAACGTTTGATCAAATTATAGATACAGCAAAAAAACTTTTTTCAAAAAATGGGTATTTAGCTACATCAGTCAATGAAATCATTGAAAAAAGTGGGATTGCTACAGGTACTTTTTATATTTATTTTGATGATAAGTTCGCTTTATATTCTTACATATTAGCAAAATATCGCAAACTGATTCGCAAAACGATTAGTGAAGCAATCAAAGATGTGCATACGAGATATGAAAAAGAAAGATTAGGACTTCGGGCGTTTTTAAAATTTGCTTGGGAGGATCCTTTGGCATATCGTATTATATGGGAATCTATGTTTGTAGATCAAAAACTTTTTAAAGAATACTATCAGACCTTTAGCGTGGACTATCAAAGACAACTCAAACGTTCTGTAGATAGTCATGAAGTCAATGACGATGTTGATTTAGAGACATTATCATATATATTGATGGGGATTTCTAATTTCGTTGGGTTACAAGTGCTATTTAGAGATACTTTGACAGATAAAGATTTAGACAGAATATGCGATGAAGTGATGAAAGTTTTAAATCATGGTATGTTTAAATAAGTGAATCTCAATTTATAGATGTTAGTTATTAAGCAAATAGCTAGCATCTTTTTTTGTTACAAGCTGTAAGATTTATTGTAATCAAGACAAGAGTAATCAAATACATTAAGCTTATGATATGAAAATTTCGAATATATTATCGTATCTATTTACTTTCTATGAATAAGTGCTATAATATGCTCACGATATCTATATTTTTGGAGGTGTTTGCAATGAAAAAAGAACAAAAACTAATTTTTATCGTTATTGGCATATCTGGAACAATCGTCCTTTTTCTTACCTTTATTATGCTATTCATGGGTGATCAACTAGAGGTTCTTTTTAATGTTATTGGTATAAGAATAGCTGCGATTTTCATTGCATTTGCAACCTTCTTATCCAGTATGCTTTTTAGCTTACTTATTCTCATGCATAACAAAACAACTGTAAAAATAAATGATGATACAAACAAACGTGCAGAATTATTTAGAGAACTGCAATTTGCATCTTCTAATTACTCGATTATTGATTTTATCGATCGTATGTTAATCTATCCTGAATCTGAAAGATATATTGAAAAGTTTATAACACAAAAAAGCACAATGTTTCATATGCTAGAAAAAGGGTTAGATAAACAAGATGTACTTGAATTTCCAGAAAACTATCAATTTTTAACTATTCGTATTCCATTTAGAGTCATTGAAGGGAAAATCGTATCAACCATAACATTTGATAAACTAAGATTTGAAAGAGATGGTGTTGATTATGAGTTTTATCCACCTGATTATGAATCAGAAAGTAGAGCATTTTTACTTTATAACGAACGTACTAAGAGAAATAACACGATTATTAACTTAATCATGTCTAAGGATAGTAAATTTTATCATTTCAATGAAGTAAATCAATTTACAAAAATCAAAATTTATGTCAATATTATGAGTCTATTAGGTGTTAAGGTAAAGGGTAATAGCGAGCTTTACTTTACCAATCCTGAGCAAATCGAGGGTGACAATAGTAATACTTATGCCATCCATTCTTCAAATTTTTTGATTACAGAACAGCCTAAAATTATAAAATCATAGTATTCTTAATAGTTAAACAGGATTAATAGATAGTAAAAGCCCAATTCAATCATGAACTGGGCTAATTTTATATATGTTTATATTTAGTAAACTGGTGTTACTGTGATTTTTGATCCATCACACGGGATATCCAGTCTACAGTTAAGCTTGTTATCTATCCCTTGACCAAGCTCAAATTTAAAGAAATCAATTATTTCAATATTGTGTTTTGAAATATATTCCTTGACAGTCATTGTTTGATCTTTTATCCATGGTTGGCTTAACAAAGATTTTTGTGCTAACATATGATTGAAATCATCTTCATTTATTGATCCATGTTGCTTCTCATACATAAATCTTTCATAATTTATTGTATCATCGTCTATGAACTCTAAATCCAGATATTCAGCGTTCATTGCAGCCACTTGCATCGCCAGTTTATTCGCAATCTCATTTTCATTTTTGTTTAGTATAACTAAAGTTACAAGTTTTCCTTGCATATGTGTATATGTGCCAAACCCTTGACTTTTATCTTTGCTAACCCGATAAAATCTTCTTAAATATGCGTTTTCGCTGATAATTCCACTTGTGCGTTTGATGATATCTTCTATTGTTTTGCCATCAATGGTTTCTTTTAATGCTGCTTTGGCATTTGTTACATCGGAATTTATTAAATGTTGTCCAATCATGTCTACCATGCTTGTGAAGTGTTCATTTTTTGTAACAAAATCAGTTTCTGCGTTAACTTCAAACAAAATCGCTTCGTTATCTTTTACAACTATATGACACATACCCTTAGATGCTACTCTGGTGTTTGCATCTTTTTTCTTTGTATGATCTAAGATATGTTTTAAAGCATCTTCATAGTTATCATTGTACTGATTAAGTGCTTCTCTACATTCAAGCATACCAGCACCTGTTTGTTCCCTAAGTTTTTTTAATAGTTTTATATCCATGTTATCCCTCAACTTTCCAGTTTATTATACAACATATATTTAAATAAATATTAAAATATGCAAATTATTTAACAAAAAAAGGCACATGGCCTTTATTCGTTAAACAATGAGAGTTGCTCCATAATGTTTTTCTTGTTGCCTTTAATAATGCGTTGCCATTTAGAACCTCTACCTCGACCAAGAGGTCTGATTTTGTTTTCATCTTTTAGTCGTTTAAGTGTACGGTCTATTGTTGCGTCACTCACATTTGGATGTCTTTTTCTTAAATCTTCTTTTGTAAATACTTCTTGAAGCTTTAATATACTATTTTCTATGTTATCTGATTTGTTTAGATTCTTCTCGAACTCATACTCATGAGCCATTTGATCTACTTCTTCGTATGCTTCAATCAATAAATTAACAAGCAATCTGTTAAGCATATCGGTTTGTGCAAATCCACTAGACCAATAATAATTTGCTGTGATTAATCCTGAGTGCCAAGTTTCTTTAACTTTCAAAAAGTATTTAAAGAAGCTTACATACTTAAATACATTAAAATGTTTGAGTAAAATCGCATATAAGACGATCATTCCAACAATATCATTATGTAGATTATAAATATTCATATTCATAAAATCGACATAAAAGTTTGATATCAACTGTGTAAGTTCATGTTTCTTTGATTTTAAGCTCTTTTCGAACAAAGATAATAAGTGCTCTAAATCTTCTCTTTTAGAAATTTTCTTAGTCTTTAACATGCCATCTTCAGCTTTATCATAGGTGTTAAATTGAATATGATCATATTCTTTAGACAATAACTTAGCTAGGTTGTTAATCTCGTTGACTAGAAGTTCAAATTGTTCAGGGTTTGATTGTAGTTGCTGAAGTGCAACCTTTATATTTGCCAAACAATGCTCATCTTTGGTACGAGGAACCATTTTCTTTTTAGCAAATAACTTAATCCTAGGCTCAGTCATGTTAAGTTCTAAATATGATGCAATCGATATTAAGTTTGTTTCCATTGTGTTTTTTTCGAATGCACTTAAGTCACGATTAAAAAGCTCATCATAGTAAAATGACTTGCCTTTTGATTCATATAAGGATAGTAAAAGTAACATGACTTCATTTGTGATCTGTATGCGGTCTATATTTGCTAATGCTTTCATGGTTAATCCTTTCTAGTGATTAAAACTGCTTCCTCCAATAAACTCTCTTAAAAGAGAATTACAAGGGACCAGTTCATCTTCAATGTCCATAAAATATTTTAAGAATTTCAGTAGTCTATTTGCGGTAATAAAGTGTTTATTATCTTTAGGTATCGCTCTAAGTTGAGCTACAGCGTGTTTCTTTAATACTGCTAACTCATACGTTAGTTCAGAATTAAAGACGTAATTTGCTTCTTTTTGGTTTGGATAAATCCATTTGAACTCACCACGTCTAACACTAGGCCACATATCCATTGTGTCTGATGCAGAAGAATTTCTATATTTTTGATCTCTAACGATTCTTCTTAATAACCTTAATTCAGTAATTGAAATTGGATTATGATCATCGATATGAAGCTGCGTCTGTGGTGCAATATAAATATTAAACTTTTGATGTTTTGGAATTGAATGTGTCAGTTTCTCATTTAATGCATGGATGCCTTCTATGATAATAGGTTGATCGCTTGGAATTTGAATAGTCTTTCCAACTTCTCGTTTACCTTTTTGGAAGTTAAAGTGAGGTAAGGTAACACTTTCACCTTGAATCAGTTTCAACATATCGTGATTGAACAACTCTACATCAAGTGCATCAACATGCTCTAAATCAGGTAACCCAAACTCGTCTTTTGGCGCATGATCTTTTCCAAAATAATAATCATCGATACTAATCATCACAGGTTTAATACCTCTAGTCATCAATTCAATTCTTAAGCGATTAGAAAATGTCGTTTTACCTGACGATGATGGACCAGCAATACCGATTAATCTAATATTTTCAATATTATTTTCGATTAAATTACCAAGTTCATTTAATTGATGTGCATGTTTTGTTTCGCACATATTTACAAAATCAACGCTAGAGACGACTTCTTTAGCAAATTTATTCATCTTAGGAATAGTATTTCCAGAGATGATTCTACCCCATTTGCTAGCTTCCTTTAATGCTTTGCCAAATGTTGGTTCATCCTTAAACGGAGGTATTTTCCCATCGAACTCAGCTCTTGGATATTGGATTAAAAATCCTGGATGATAAAGAATGAAATTAAATGTAGTTAAGTATCCTGTAGAGGGTAACATGTATCCAAACATATAGTTAATATAGTTGTTGCACTCATAAAGGTTTACATAGTCTTCATCTCTATATTTTAAGATTTCTACTTTGTCATGCATATCAAGTTCATCATAAAGCTTCATTGCTTCTCCTAAAGAAATTCTCTTTCTTACGATTGGCAAATCTTTTTGAATTAAATCATTAACTTCTTTTTCAATGTCATCTAAAGTATTTTGATTTAAAATACCATTAAACTGATCAAATACTGCAAGTATGGATCTTGAAATACTATAATTAAAGCGTACTTTTGCGTTTGGATAGAGGTTTTTGACTGCCATCGCAACCACATATCTTAATGTTGATTCATAAATCTTTATCGCATCTGGATCCGTATAGTTTAGAAACTCAACTTTTGCATCCTCAGTTGGTATATAACTGAGTTCTCTTAAGCGCATATTTACTGTAGCTGCTAATGCATCTTTTATACCGACATCTTTCGCAACTTTTTTTAGTTCAAGTGGTTTTTCATATGTATGCACTTCATTATTAATTGTAAATTTCATTATGTTTTCTCCCTTATTCTTCATCTTCATCAAAAAGATCAAATCTACTTAAATGAATTTTTTTGTGATCCTTTGTGATGACTTCTTCCTCTTTAAGTATATCAAGAGGTTCTTCTATGTTCTCAATTTTTGGTTGTGGCTTTTTGACAGGTTTATGAACATCTATATCCTCAGAGGCTTCATCTATTTTGATGATTTCTGCCATGCCTAATTTTTGATCATCGTAGATTTTTTTGCCAAACTTGTTACCACTATATTTTAGTTCTGAAACAGTTGTGTGAATTGCTTCTTTTTCGGTAATGATTAAGACAGGTACATCTTCTTTAACTTGTGCTCTTGATAATCGATCAGCCGATACTAAATCATGTGGGTTTGATTTTAAATGCTCTACAACCAAGATACCACGTCTATTTCTATTATAAATTGGTAGTTCTTCAACAACATCTTTAATCACGTGACCTCTGACAGATAACATAATAAACTCATCACGTTCACTTACATAAAGTGCTTTGACAAGCTCATCCTTATCAGCAATATTCATACCTTTTACTCCCCCAGCTTGTAAGCCATATAAAGGAAGGTCATTTGTCAAATATCTTAAAACATAACCGCGTTTTGATATCGCAATGATGTTTTCTTTTTGCCCATAATGAACTGAACGAAGTTGATCGCCATCATTTAACTTCATACATTTCATCGATTTATAAAAACGAGTAACTTCAAAATCTGCAAGTTTAGCTTGTTTCATCATACCATCTTTGGTTGCTAAAAGAATGGTATCATTATCTTTAAAGCTTGAAACACAAAGCGTATCAATAATGGCCTCATCTTTTTCAATTGGCGTAATGTTATTGATGTATATGCCTAGATCTTTCCATTTTTGATCATCGATTTTATAAACTGGTAAGAATATATAGTTACCTAAATTTGTAAATATCAACAATGTATCAAGCGTATTGACTTCTTTTTCAAAAATCATTGCATCATCTTGTTTAAGTCCTGCTTGTTGTGTTGCTTGATAACTTCTTGTAGATGCACGTTTGATATAACCTTCTTTAGTTACACCAACCATAACACGCTCTTCAGTGATTAAATCTTTTTCATCAATTCGAATGGTCTCGATTTCTTCTTCGATTTGTGAACGTCTGTCATCACCTAAGAGTTTTGATACATCTAATAGTTCACGTTTAATCACACGTCTTAATGCATGTTCTGATGATAAAATGTGTTCTAGCTCTTTGATTTTATCAGATAGTGCCTCATCTTCATGTTCTAAAGCTAGAATGTCCGTGTTAGATAGGCGATACAGTTGTAATGTAACAATCGCTTCAGCTTGTAATTCAGAAAACCCAAAACGAGCAATGATGTTTTCTTTTGCGTTCGCCTTATTATTAGACTCTCTAATGGTTCTAATGACTTGTTCAACAATTGAAACCATCTTAATCAGCCCTTGTACGATATGTTGTCTCTTTTGGGCTTTTTCGAGTTCATAGTTTGAACGACTAGTAATCACTTCTTTTTGATGATCTACATAAGCTTTTAATATTGGAAGAACACCCACTAAAACCGGTCTATGGTTTAAGATTGCAACCATATTATAGTTGTATGCGACTTGAAGATCTGTTGATTTATACAGCAGATTAAGCATTAAATTCGCGTCTGCACCCTTTTTAAGGTCAATCGCTATTCTTAATCCTTGTTGGTCTGATTCGTCTCTAATCTCAATAATATCATCGATTTTTTTATCAATTCTTAAGACATCAATGGCTTTAACTAAATCAGCTTTATTGACCTCATAAGGGATTTCTGTGACAACAATACGATCTTGAGATTTAGATATTTCTTCAATTTCTGTTTTTGCTCTAATAATCACTTTACCTGCACCAGTTTCTAGTGCTTGTAAAATGCCTTCTTTTCCTTGAACAATACCACCTGTAGGAAAATCTGGACCTTTAATGATCTTAGATATTTCTTTAAAAGATACTTGGTCATTATCCAAATATAAAATAGTTGCATCAATAACTTCTCTTAAGTTATGTGGTGGTATTTTTGTTGCATATCCAGCAGAAATACCTGTTGCACCATTGACTAAAAGATTTGGAAATTTCGCTGGAAGAACTGTAGGTTCTAATTCTTCATCATCGAAATTAGGGACAAATGGTACTGTTCTTTTATCGATATCTCCTAATAATGCTTCTGCAGCAAGCGATAATCTTGCTTCTGTATAACGCATTGCCGCTGCACTATCACCATCGATTGACCCATTATTACCATGCATATCAATTAAAATTGAGCGCATTTTAAAGTCTTGTGATAATCGGACCATCGCTTCATAGATACTAGAATCTCCATGTGGATGATATTTACCCATGACTTCACCAGCAATTCTTGCTGATTTCTTATGTGGTTTATTGTGGAACATACCGAGTTGTTGCATCGCGTATAAAATACGTCTTTGAACTGGCTTAAGTCCATCTCTTGCATCTGGAAGTGCACGGTCTTGAATGATATATTTAGAATATCTAGCAAACCGGTCACTAAAAATCTCTTCTACGGTAGATTCAATGATGTTTTCGACAAAATCGTCAATTTTCTTGATGACTGACATTATTCCACCCCTATTTCTAAATCAAAATCATCGCTGATTTCGAAATCTACGTTTTCTTCAATCCATTCTCTACGTGGTCCAACCTGATCGCCCATTAAAATAGAGACACGTCTATCAGCGCTACCTAAATCATCAATCTTTACTTGAATTAATGAACGCTTTTCAGGATTCATTGTGGTATCCCAAAGTTGCGGTGCATTCATTTCACCTAAACCTTTATATCTTTGGATACTAACTTGTTGATGTCCATTAATAAGCTCTCTTAATTCTTCATCACTCCATGCGTAATGAGACTCTTCCTTTTTACCTTTTTTAATAGACACTTTATATAAAGGTGGTTGGGCGATATATAAACGACCATCTTCAATCAGTGGTCTCATATATCTAAAGAAGAAAGTTAAAAGTAACACTTGAATATGTGCACCATCAGTATCCGCATCGGTCATAATGATGATTTTTTGATAGTTGCATTTTTTGATATCAAAATCATTACCAAAATCAGCACCGATGGTGTGGATCATGGTTGCAATTTCTTCATTTTTTAAGATTTGGTCTAAACTTGCTTTTTCAGTATTAATAACTTTACCTCTTAAAGGCAGGATTGCTTGGAACTTGCGGTTTCTACCTTGCTTTGCAGACCCACCAGCTGAATCCCCTTCGACTAAGAATAATTCATTTTTACTCTTATCTTTAGATTGTGCAGGTGATAACTTACCTGATAAGGTTATTTCTTTTTTATTTTTAGTTTTACCGTTTCTTGCTTCATCTCTAGCTTTTCTAGCAGCATCTCTAGCTTTTTGAGCACTCACTGCTCTTTGGATGATTTCACTAGCAACTTTTCTATTTTCTTCTAAATATGTTGTAATATTTTCATAGACAACACTATCTGTTGCATTTCTTGCTTCTGGTGTTCCAAGTTTTCCTTTGGTTTGGCCTTCAAACTCTAAAACATCTTCAGGTACTCTTAAAGAAACGATAGCTGTTAAACCTTCGCGTATATCTGAACCATCCAAGTTAGGATCTTTATCTTTAATAAGTGCATATTTTCTAGCGTAATCATTTAAAGCTCTTGTTAAAGCTGATTTAAACCCAATTTCATGTGTTCCACCGTCTTTGGTTCTAACATTATTAACAAAGGATAAAATATTTTCAATATAACCATGTGTAAACTGAATGGCAATATCAACTTCGATGCTTTTTGTCTTTTTATGCTCTAAACGATATGCTTGTTCAATCACGTAGGTATCATTGATGATTTTTTTATCTTTATTTAAAAATTCAACATATGCTTTAATACCTTCATGGTATTGAAATGATTCTTTTTGATTATTTCTTTGATCAATGATCGTAATCTTTAATCCTTTAATTAAGAACGCTTGTTCTCTAAGACGTTCTTTAATCAAATCATAAGAAAATAAAGTTGTTGAAAAAATCTTTGGATCTGGTTTAAATAAGACTGTTGTCCCAGTTTTTTTTGTATCTCCGATTCTTTCTAATTTTGAAATATGTTTACCGCCATTTGTAAACTTCTGGTGCCAAATACCTTTATCTCTATGTATGGTAACTTCTAAGTATTGTGATAGTGCATTAACTACTGATGATCCAACACCATGTAGACCACCAGAAACTTTATAGCCACTATCTTCAGAAAACTTACCACCAGCGTGTAAAACAGTAAAAATGATTTCTGTTGTTGGACGTCCTGATGTATGCATTTTATATGGCATACCGCGTCCATTATCAGAAACCTCAATACTATTATCCGCTTTAATTGTACATGTTATTTCGCTACCATAACCTGATAGGGCTTCGTCTATAGAGTTATCGACGATTTCCCATACCAAATGATGTAGCCCTCTTTGATCGGTTGATCCAATATACATCCCAGGACGTTTTCTAACTGCCTCTAAACCTTCTAGGATTTGAATCGACGTTTCATCATATTGTTTTATCATTTTGCTCACATCATCACCATCTTATTTTTATGATATTATTATATCAAAAAATATGGTCATACACAATGTTTGATTATGTTTTATTTTTTAAATGTTGTTTAAAAAAATTTGTGATATAATTGTTAAGTAACGGGGTGAATTTATGACTTATTTATATATAGGTTTGCTTATGATCTTATCATATTTTCTTGGTAGCATACCAAGTGGACTCATTATTGGAAAAGTATTTAAAAACATAGATATAAGAGAACATGGATCAAAAAATACAGGTGCAACCAACGCTATTCGAGTATTAGGATTTAAGACAGGTATTTTTGCATTTGTCTTTGATGTCTTAAAAGGTGCTCTAGTCATCGCTTTTGTCTTTTTCTTAGGTGATCAATCCTTATTTATTGTAAGCGAGTATAATATCAATATATCGAGTATATATGGTATGGCTGCAGTCATTGGACATGTATTTCCAATTTACATCAATTTTAAAGGTGGTAAAGCGGTTGCGACTTCAGCTGGAATGATCTTAGCAATTGAGCCATGGGTTGCATTAGGCGTACTTGTAGTATTCTTAATTATGTTTTTTACAACGAGATATGTCTCTTTATCATCGACTATTGCGGCTAGTGGTGTTGTCTTATATTTCTTGATTAGAATATTATTTGAACATCCGCTTTATAATCTATCGACTAGGATTATGGATTTTGTAGTCATTTGTGTGCTTGCAACAATCATTTTTGTAAGACATAAACAAAACTACAGGAGATTAAGAGAAGGTACTGAAAACAAGTTCTAAAACTTGTTTTTTTTTATTTTTGCATAAAAAAAGACATGCAAGATGTCTTATTTATATTGATTCATTGAATTTAATATTTGTCTGACTTGTTTTTCAGATGGTGTACGTCCCATTTGACGCATCATTTCGCGAATCATTTGTTCATTAACTGGTGGATTTTTTTCTAGATATCTTTTAAACCAGCCTCTAGATAAGAAGAATCCAACACCGCCACCAACAAGTAATGCAACGACTAAAAATACAATAAATACCCAAACTTCTATCATGTTTAATCACTCCTTCTTCTTCCATACTTATTTTACTTGATAAAAGTATAAAATACAAGCGTTAATCGCTAAAGTTTGACAATCGTGTGAAAATTACTTATACTAAAACATAATCACTATTTTTTAGGAGTTAATTATGAATGATATTGTTAGATTTTTAATTAGTATTATTTCCTATTTTATCATTGCCCATTTTATTTACCGTGTCTTTGGTAAAATCAAGTGGTCTTATATCTTTTTAGGTGTTATTTTAATATCAACACTCTATGAGTGGATCCCAATCGCAATAAATCTAGATGATCCATATCTATTGCTTTATAGTTTTATCATTATGGTATTTCCAATCTTGTTTTCAAGTGTTTTATTTATTAAATTCACGGGTGGATTTAGGTTTAAAACACCGAAAATAAAGAGAACAAAATTTAAAGAATCAAAAGATGAAATCTTTACAACATCTTATCTCCAAAAATTTATTTATTTGATGTTTTTCTTTGCATTAGTTGTCATTGGCTTAACTGTATTTTTTATTGAAGGATTGCTATTCTATTTACTTATAGCTCTATCATCTGGAGTGATTCTTTATGGCATTTATATGTTATATCAGTTAAGAGCATTTAGATTAGATAAGATTATCCTGATTGTTGGAAAACAAAAAGAAAATATATATGAACACATATTAGAGCCTAAAAAGGCAATAATAACTATTAAAGATATTTATAAGAATGAAGACTATTTGATTGATAAGTTTGCAACCATCTATCTATATGAGCATAAAAAACTTGTTGAAAAACACTATTTATATTGGATTGCAACCTCACAAGTATTTGACATCGAAGATCCTCAGTTTAAGAAAATCGAACTTGGATATAAAGATCATATTCAAGAGCTCATGAAGTATCATGACGCAATTATTAAACTGGAAAAGCATAAATTAAGTTATTCGAAACTTAAAGAAAAGAAATATCGAAAATAAAAGGTATCCTTGTGGGATACCTATTTTTATATCATTTTTTGATAGATGGATACTCGTTTAATACCATATGTTTTTTCTTTTGTTTTTACTAGATCTTTATACTTTTCTTGTAAAACATTTTGTTTTTTAGTTTCAACAACAACAATTCCATCTTCTTCCACTAAATCGTTCATGTTTTCTAATAATAAATCATAGGAACCAAAATCATAGGGAGGATCAATAAATACTAAGTCAAAATAGATATTTCCAACGCCCTTTAAAAACTGCTCGTAATCTCTTTGCAAAATCGTCATATGTTCTGTTACATCGAGCATCTTTGCATTATCAAAAACAGTCTTAATTGCATCTTTATCTCTATCAATTGCATATAAATATTTAGCACCTCTAGATAAGGCTTCAAGACCATAAGAACCTGAACCAGCAAATAGATCTAAAACCATCTTATAAGACTTTCCTTGAATCATGTTAAATACTGATTCTCTAACCATATCAGCGGTCTCTCTCGTTGTTTTTTTACCAACTCTTTTTAATATTCTACCTTTATGGTATCCTGCAATAATTCTCATTTTTTTCACCCCACACTCACAAATGTATTATAGCAAATTTCCTTTAAAAAAACACCTTTCGGTGTTTAATTATTTAATAGTTCATCTACTTTTTGTCGATCAAGCTTTTTAACGACTGCTAATACTAATTTTACAGTGTTTTCATAATCATCATAATGAATAATTGATGTATGTGAATGCATATATCTTGTAGGTATGCCAATCGATAATCCCAAAGCACCTTGATGGGCTAGATGCATGTTTCCTGCATCGGTTCTACCACCAGTAATAAATGCTTCTTGATAAGGAATGCCCTCTTCTTTAGCAACTTCAATCACAAATCTTCTTAAGTTCTGATTTGGAACTAATCCGCCATCATATAGTAAGATTTGTGGTCCTTTTCCTAATGATTGCTCGTTTTTATCGCCTTCAGGAACGTCATTAGCAAGTCCTGTATCAACTGCAATCGCAATTTCAGGATGAGCAACATAACTTGAAGTTTTAGCTCCTCTAAGCCCAACTTCTTCTTGAACTGTGAAGGTAGCGAAAAGCTCATTTGGAGTTTGATCTAACTGTTTTAAGACTTCCATGACAACAGCACTACCTATTCTATTGTCCCATGCTTTAGAAAGTAAGTGTTTACCACTGCCTAAAACTTTAAACTCGCTGTGTGGCGTAACCATTTGACCAGGCAGAACTCCTAGTGCTAATGCTTCTTCTTTACTTGAAACACCAATGTCTAAATACATAGACTCAATTGAAATGGCTTCTTTTCTTTTTTCAGCAGGAATAATATGTGGAGGTTTAACGCCTGTTACAGCTGTAACAACACCTTTAGGTGTATGTATATCCCATACTTGTGCAAGCATCACTTGTGAAAACCAACCACCTAAAGTTTGAAACTTAACAAATCCTTCTTTAGTAATTTGAGTTACAAGTAATCCAACTTCATCCATATGTCCTGCTATCATGACTTTAGGACCATCATGTTTTTTAATTGCAATTAACGATCCTAAGTTATCAACAATAAACTCATCTGCATGTCCTTCTAAAGATGATTTGATATATGCTCTAACTTTTTTTTCTTGACCTGGAACACCAGGTAATAACGATAATGTCTTTAATATTTCATATGTTTTATCCATAAAAAAAACTCCTTTTTTAAGTTAGCTATATTATAACATTTTTTTTAGCATAAAAAAAGCCTAGAAAGCTGTGAGAACGGGTTAGGTTCAAGTGGGTGTCAACTTATCAATACTTCGGGATTCCAATGACTTGGCATTCACGCCCGTATCGTCTGACTCCCTATCAAAAGATTTGGGTTCCACGGCTGCTTCCTAGGATAGTTTTAATTTATCATTCTTTACTTTTTATGTCAAGTTTTTTACGTACGATTAATGGCTTTATAATCTTTTTAATCGCTATTTATAAAACTCTTTGATTGCATATACAAAATGCCTGTGATATAATATATAATAAGTAATATGTCATTAATTAAATATATGAAAAAAGTCCATGAAAATGGACTTATTTTTTTAATAGTATACAGATATCCGAACAAACTGTCCTTGACTGATCAATAGATTTAAAAGCACATCTCTTATCTTTGTTTCAATCATATACTCATTATTAATGGTCTTAATGTCAATTCTAGCGGTAATATAATCATCAACCTTCATATTTGGCATAATTGATACTTGATACTCATCTGATAATGATTTTATATCTGATTCATTTTTAAAGTATGCAATAATCGAAATAATGATGCTTGAATCAATGTTGAGTTCTTTTAGCAGTTCAGCAAGTCTTTGTGCTCTTGCGATAATATATTCTGGTCTATGGAAGAATTTTTCTTCATATAGTGTTTTTTCAGGATCAGATTGAAGATCCAAAGGTACAGTTGTTTTGTATTTAGACTCCAAGAATGTTTTAAATTTTTGCGCTCTTTTCATTGCTTTTGTATTGAACTCAGCATATAAATGAACAGTATCTTTATCAATCGCATAAGCTGTGATGATGAAGTGAAAGAAATTTGCATAAATTAAGATATCTTGAAAATGTTTTCTAAATTCTTTTTTTGATTTTTTGATTTGATAGTGACCACATAACGTGAATGTCTCATTATACACTAATGGTTCAAAAAGCGCGTTTGCATGCACTTCCATTTGCTGATCAACATCATAGTATTTATAACTATCGTAGGCAACACGTTTATGAAGATTGATGAGCTCAATGGTGCCTATGACAAGTCCGAAGATCACAAATGATCCGGCAAGCGAATACTTGAGTGCATCTGGAAAATCTGAGATCATGAGCATAAAAATAATTGGTGGAAATAATGATATACCAAATGTTCTAAATGTTGATGTAAATCCCTTTAAATGCACAAAATATGCAAGTAAAAATACAATAATTACAACATATAACGTGAAAAAATTATACCAGTTAATGTCATCGATTCGATTGGCAATATAACTTATTTGATGTATAAATATAAAAACACCAAGTGTATATAATAAAACCATTGTTATTTGTCTAGCATGCAAATACCATTTTTTAGTATATAATTTTTTTTGTTGTGGCAAATGATAAAAGTTTTTCATTTCTTTTCGATATTCAAAAAATGGCCAATAAGATCCGCGAATACTTATATGTATAGGCAATACATCTTCATCTTTCATCTTTGATTCCAAATATTCTTCAAATACAGATAGTGGATTTAATATGAATAACAGAGTACCAATAATAACAACGGGCATTTGGTAATCATAAGGAATCATGGATAAAACGACTGCTATAACAATGCCATAAATCGCATAAATGATGAGTTTGGGTATACCTCCAAAAACATAGACACCAATATAGACAAAAGAAACAATGGCAGATATCATAAAAATACCTCGTCCTCTAATGTTGAAAAGGCTTAAGGCAATCGGCATCAAAATCAGGATTAAAATAGATAGTGTGAGTGCAATTATTAGTCTTGATTTCATAGTATACTCCTTAATTTAATTATACAAAAAAAGAGCAGCAAAAGCCACTCTTTACATTTTTATTTATCTGATTCTTCTAAAGCTTCAATTAATTCAGCTTTTCTCATTGTGCTATAACCAGTAATGTTTCTTTCAGAACATAATTCTTTAAGCTCTGTTACTAGCATACTTGAGTAATCAACTTTTTCTTTTTTAGGAGCTTCTTCTTTAGCTTTAGGAGCTTCTTTTGGAGTCTCTTTCTTAGCTTTAGGAGCTTCTTTTTTAACTTCAACTTTGTTTTCAGTCTTTGGAGGAATGTATCCATCTAAAGCTGCTTGTGCTAAAGCGCAATAAGCTTTGAAATCTTCAGGTTGGTTAACTGCAATATCAGCTAGCATTTTACGGTTCACTTGTACGTTAGCAAGTGCTAAACCATGAATCAACTTAGAATATTTCATTCCATTTAATTTTGCAGCTGCATTGATACGAGTAATCCATAATTTTCTGAATTCTCTTTTTCTTTGTTTTCTATCTCTATAAGCATATGCTAATGAACGCATAACTTGTTCATGAGCTGTACGATATAAAGCACGTTTTGAGCCAAAGTAACCTTTAGCTAACTTTAATATTTTTTTACGACGACGTCTTGTTGTCGCTCCACCTTTAACTCTTGGCATGTTCTAGTTCCTCCTGTTACTTAAGGTTCGAAATAAGTGATTTAATACGTTTTTCATCTGATGGATGAACACTTGTTTCGCCTCTTAATTGTCTATTTTGTTTCGTTGTTTTTGATGCTGCTAAATGTCCTTTATATGCTTTTCCGCGCATTAATTTACCAGTACCAGTAATTTTAATTCTTTTCTTTAATCCACTATGTGTCTTTTGTTTTGGCATGTGAATACGTCCTTTCTGTTAGTTAGTTTGATTTGGTGCAATAATTGCGATCATATTGCGGCCATCCATTTTTGGATAAGATTCAACAGTTGCTTGATCTCCTATGGCTTCAATAAATCGTTTGATCACTTCTTTTCCAACTTCTTGATGAGTGATCATTCTACCAAAGAAACGAATAGTGATTTTTACTTTGTCACCTTTTTGTAAAAACTTAAATGCATGTTTAAGTTTCGTATCAAAATCATGTTTGTCAATGGTTGGACTTAGTCTAATTTCCTTAATATCAACAACACGTTGGTTTTTCTTCATTTCTCTGAGTTTTCTTTGTTGATCGTAACGATATTTCGAGTAATCCATAAGTTTTGCTACCATAGGTTTTGAATCCGGAGAAACAACAACTAAGTCTAAGTCTTTTTGACTTGCCACTTTTAATGCTTGATCTCTTGGAATAACACCATGATTTGTACCTTCATCGTCAATAAATAAGATTTTGACATTTGGAATCGATTCGTTTACTAATTCAGTAGATTTCTTGTTTTGATTTTGCTTAATATTTTCACCTCCGCAAATTAATATGTTTTTTATGAAAAGAAAAAGTGGTTACGTATAAGTACCCACTTTGAATGTCAATTAAAATAAAAAATTTTAAATGTGACTGCTTTGCCCATGAATTTGTCCATCAGGCGAGAGGGTACCTCTTCTTTTCACTACCTTTTAAATTATACTCAATTTATGAGTAATTGTCAAGGATTTCATTGGTTTTATAGTTGTTCATTGATGCTTTTTAGTAAATACAACATGAAACCAAGAAAAATATAACATATTTTATAACAAAGTTCAAGTAAATGATAGTTTTTACTCAAATTATATATAGGTAATATGTATTGATAATTAAAGGAGATTGACTCCAAAAAGAACATTGAAACAATATAAATCATGATGATTATGATGGATAAACTCTTATATTTGTGTTTCATACATATGAGTATTAGATTTACAAGAATTACCATATCTAAAAACATATATAAGAGTGTATGTAAATCTATCTGCACGTTTATAGGCGTTAAGACATGAATGGCTATTTCACAACTAGCATAGACATAACATCCATAAAATCCAATCATAAGCATGTAAAATATGTATTTATAAACACTAACTCTTAATCGTCCAAAATAGGCAAACAACGGTTTGATAAATGGCTGATCATGATCCATGACTAAAAACAAGACAAACATAGCATTGACCATGATAAATACTTGTGTAAATACTTCAGAGATATAATTTTGATAGTATCTTGGTGTAAGCATCATCTCTAGTGTTGCATCTTTTTCATAGACAATGAGCGTCATGAATAACAAAACAAGCATTTCAAATATAAATAATATCATAACTTTTTTTCTATCTACATATGACATAAATAGAAGTTTTATCATAAGATGAGCATTTTTGTTACAAGATCATTAAAAAGATGAGGCTGATGTGTAGATACTAAAAAACTTAATCCCAAATTAACTTTTTGCTTCATATAGCCTATGAATTCGTGAATACTATCTTGATCTAAACCAGATAAAGGTTCATCTAAGATGATGAGGTCTGGTCTTCCAATAAATGCGGATAACAATGCTAGTTTTTGTTGATTACCCTTTGATAACTGATAAATATATTTATATAATGGTATTCTAAATAAATGAATCAAATCCTCATGTAATATATCTTTTTTTATCCTAGATAATGTTTCTAAATAATCACTAGCCTTAATTAAAGGTGGCAACATGTTTGTTTCTGGTACATATCCAATCCTTAAGCGTCTTTTATCAATCATACCTTGATCAGGGTGTTTAAATCCTAATATGAGCTCAATTAAAGTCGTTTTACCCTTACCATTTTCACCACTTACTAAGATAAAATCGTTTTTTTCAATGACTAAGTTAAATATTTGTGAGCAATAATGCTTTTTAGCTTCATGCAATTTGATCAAGTGCATAATGATAGATGAGCTGTCCAGATTGTTTTAAAACTTCATAGTCATTGATATAAATAAAATAATTAAATACTTCTGTTTCATAATCAGAAAATGTAATGAAAATTGGGCAAGCATTAAATAATTGTGCTTTATAGGGTATTTTTATGATGATGTGATCATCAATAACTTCAAAAGTGACATCATATAAGTTTCCAAGTGAAACATGACTGATATGCTCATTTAATGTTTCATAAGTTATAGTAATCGAATCTAATCTTGATAAATACGAACCTTCTTTTTTTGTGCCTGATAAAGCTTTCCAATCTAGATGATTACTATCATCATGGATTGTTTTTAAAGATAGAGAGCCTACATAAAAATCATAAACTGTTTCATTGGTTAAACCAATCTCTAAGTAACAATCAATGATATCAAAATCATAAGTTAAAACTGGCATGTCGAAAGCATATGTGTATTTGTAATATATTTCACTTAAGTAGTATTCTTGATGTCTATAGATCACCTCATTTAAGCTTAAATCTAATGATTTATCAAAACTTTCATCATGTATCATAGTCTTAGCATATGATTCAACTTCTGTTAATGGATGCATACGTGTTGATAGGTAAAAATCAATATAAAAAACTGCATCATACTGATCAATATAACTATAATATGTATCTACAGTTAATACTTTTGGTGTCAGTGTTTCCTCATTTTTATTGATTAAAACCACCATAAAAATAACAATAACTGCGATAAACACATAAATCACAAGATTTTTCATATGCGTTTCTTCTCTAATCTTTGATATTGTGTCGTTACAACAAAGGCCTCAAAACCGCCTTTATGAGATCTTAACCAAAAAAAGTATCGTGCCGCAACACCATTAGTGATTAAACCTTCTCCGTAAATATAAAGATCTACTTGAGTTCCAGGATCAACTTCTAATGACACTGTATATGATTCTTCACTCGATTCTGTTGTAGTGTAATCTGCAGATAATTTAAGTGATCCTTCTAGATTTTGCTTAAATGTTGGCTTGGTGCCATTATGCTTTATCCCAATCGAACCAGAAGAGGATAAACTAACCTTAGACGTCGTTTTTTGGTCCAGTTTGTATTCATACTCAATTGCGGTATAACCATCGTTATAATACGAAAATAAGGTCTCTGTGATATAGGAAACTTCTACATCTTCATTAACAGTATGAACTCTCCATCCCATAAACTTTCTTTTGTTTACCTTTTTGTAATAGTCTTTATAATCAGAAGATGAAAAATCACTTAAAAGTTCACCTGATGACATCGTGATCTCTTCAAAAGACTGATAGTTAGAGTCTGCATGACTCTTGTGGCTAATAAGCATGAACATTAAAAATAAGATGATTCCAAATAGTAATTTTTTCATAAAAAAATCCCTCCTATCTCATAGTAAGGGATTTCTTTTATTTTTACTTTTTATTTTTTCATGAAAGCTTCGATATCAGCAACTTCTTTGATAATATCCTTGGTTAAATTGATTGCGCCATCTTTGGTCACGACAACATCATCTTCAATACGTATACCAATACCTTCTTCAGCTATATATAATCCTGGTTCTATAGTTATTAAAGCTCCTTCAGGAATCGGTTTTGCATAGTTTCCAACATCATGTACATCAAGTCCTAAATAATGTCCTAATGAATGATAGTAATACTTATTAATTTCGCTATCTTCATTAATTAGACCTAATTTTTTAGCACCTTCAATTAAGATCTTTTTACCATAATCGTTAAACTCTTTAATGGTAACACCTGGTCTTAACCATTCTATTGATTTTTTATTGGCTTCTAAAACAACTTCATAAACCTCTTTTTGCCGTTTTGTGAACTTACCACTTGATGGTATGGTTCTAGTGACATCAGAACAATAATAATCATAATCCACGCCTAAATCAAATAACACAAGTTGATTTTCAGGGATTTTCGAATCATTATCAATATAATGCAGAACAGTTGCGTTTTTTCCTGATGCTGCAATGGTATCAAACGATGGTGTGGTTCTATTTTTATTTAATACATAGTTATATTCAGCTTGCAGTTCATATTCAAATAGACCAGGTTTCATTTCACTCATGATACGCTCGATTCCTGTTTTAGTAATTTCTACAGCTTTTTTAACCTGCTCAATTTCAAATTCATCTTTAACAGTTCTAAGTTCTGCCAAAATTAATTGATTGGTTTTGATGTTGACATAAGCATATTTGGCCTTAATCTCATCAGCAAACATATGTGCTTTTGTAGGTAGGGAGTTTTCACTTTGTCTTTCTAAATCTAAATAAACCGAATCCATGAGACCATAGACTGCACGTCTATTGGTTGATAGTAATCCATTTAAATAACTATTGAGTTCTGTGATATCTTTCACATGCTCAAGTGGAACTTCAGCTTGTTGACTAGCTTCTTCAAAAGTTAACCCTGCGCCATCCCAAAGTGCTTTAACTGGATCAATCTTTTCAATGAAAATAAAACTATCTGTTTTTTCGTTACCTTTAACCATCATTAATACAACATTTTGTTGCTTAATGCCTGTTAGGTAAAAGAAATTGCGGTTAACTGAAAAATGATAGTTTTGATCGTTTGATTTTTGAGGTGCTACACCTGAAAATAAAAACGATATGGATAGGTCTTTGACTTCGTTAAAATATTGATCTCTTCTTTGTGCAAACATTGTTGGTTTCTCCTTATATTTGATCGATAATTTTCATGATTTCTTTATCGATTTTGTGTAGATATGCTTTAGCTTCATCTAGTGTTTTTTGCTTTGTGCCATAATAAATCTTTATTTTTGGTTCTGTACCACTTGGTCTAAAGACAATCCAAGTGTCATCTTCAAAAATATACTTCAATACATTTGATTTTGGTAGGTCTAAATGTGACTTAATACCATCTTCAACACGAATGCTCTTTAAGACATCATCGTAACCAAGCAAGTTCTTACCTTCTAGTTTTGGCGGGTTTTCTCTAAAAAATGACATGATTTCTTGTATTTTTTTACTACCTTCAATTCCTTTTAATGAGATGGAATGCGTATATTCATAATATGCACCATATGTTTTATAAATCTCATCTAAATAATCGATAATGGTTAGATTCTTTAGTTTTAGATGATTTGCGATTTCTGCGAGCATGTAAACTGCTTGAACAGCATCCTTATCTCTTACTACATCAGAAATTAAACTACCATATGATTCTTCGCAACCAAAGATATAAGGATTTGTTTCTTTATAGATTTCGGCTTTTTCGCCAATGAACTTAAATCCTGTTAAAGTTGTAATGACATCAAGTTCAAAGCTTCTTGCAATCACTTCAATGAGCTTTGTTGTTACATTGGTAGTATAAACATGACCATTTGGTGGAAGTAAGTTATATTGCTTTCTTTGTGTTAGTAAATAATATAACTCTACACTTGCTGTTTGATTACCTGTAATCAGTTCATAATTGCCTTCATGTTTCACTGCAATCCCTAGACGATCCGCATCTGGGTCGGTAACCATAACGATATCTGCATCGATATCTTTTGCAAATGCAATCGTTTGTTCATATGCTTCATGTTCTTCCGGATTTGAAGATTTTGTGTTTGAGAAGTTTGGATCTACGATCATTTGTGGTGTGTATGGGTGGACATCATAACCTTGATCCATCAAAAATTGAGGGATAATCGGTCCACCAGTTCCATGAAGTGGTGAATAAACGATTTTTACTTTCTTTGGTTCATCATTTATTTTAATTGCTTTAATTTCATTTAAGTAAATATCATCAAATGTTTGATCAACATGGGTAATCAAATCATTTGATAATGTCTTAATATCAAATGGATTTTCAATTTGATTGATTTCATGAATGATTTGATCTGCAGTTGCAGGATTCACTTGCGCACCTGTTTGGTCGTAAGCTTTATATCCATTATAAGCCTTAGGATTATGAGATGCTGTAATCATAATACCCCCACTGGCTTTAAAATATCTAACCGCAAAGCTTAACATTGGTGTTGGTCTGAGCGCATCAAATAAATAACTTTTGATGTTATTTGCTGCTAAAACCTTAGCTGCTTCTTCTGCAAATCTTTTTGAGTCTTTTCTATTATCATAGCTGATTGCTATACCATCAGTTAGATTGTTTTTAAGCAGATATCTTGCAAATCCCAAAGTTGCTTTTCTAATGGTATAGATGTTAACTCTATTGGTCCCAACACCCATGATACCTCTTAGACCACCAGTTCCAAAGGTTAAATCTTGATAAAAAGCATCTTCTATTTGTTTTTCGTCTAGTGTTTCTAATTCTTGTTTTAGACTTTCATCTAAGTCTATATAGTTTTTCCATAAATTGTAATTTTCTTTATAATTCATATATAATCACCTTCTTCTATATTTTAACAAAAAATAACCAGATTTTCCTGGTTATTTTCTAATTTGTTCATTTTTATTATATATTTTTAATAAACCTTTTAAGATAATGTCTTGATCGACTTCAAGAGGATGCAGACATAAGGGTGCAATCAAACTTGATAACCCACCTGTCAAAATCACTTTAAAATCTTCATTAACTTCTGCTTTAATACGATCAATGAGACCATCTACTTGAGCAGCAACGCCATAAGTGACACCAGATTGCATACAGTGAATGGTATTGGTTCCTAATACTTTTTTAGGAACTTCAATATCAATATCAGGTAATAGTGCTGTTTGTCCGACCAACGCTTTAATGGAAACATTGACACCCGGAGTAATGATAACACCTAATATCGTTTTGTTTTTTACATAAATATATTTAATCGCAGTCCCTAAATCAATCACTAGGGCTGGATCGATATCATCATCTAAACCAACAGCATCACAAATCAAATCTGCACCAACTTCTCGTGGATGATCTGTCTTAATATTTAATCCTGTTTTTACACCAGGTCCAACAACTAAAGGTTCTAAACCAACAAACTTCTTAGCGATTTCCTTTAGTTTTTCTGTTATTCTTGGTACCACAGAAGAAATGGCAATATGTTTAACTTGATTAAAGTCAATTAAGTTTTTCATTTGAATATAATACTCATCAGCAGTCTTAGTGACTTCAGTGTTTAAACGATAAGTGTCAATGATTTTAAATCCGTCTGAAACACCAATAAAAACATTCGTGTTTCCAACATCAAATAATAAGATCATGTCATCCCTCTTTTCTAAGTGTTTTGAGCTTTAAGTTGATTGATTGCAAGTACAATAGGTGTACCGATTAAAACAGCTAAAATTGCTTCAATTAAGCCGTTTGTTACGGCAACAGTATAAATGAAACCTAGCAGTTCCGCAGATGGAATAAACTGTTCAATAAATGCTTTTTCAAAGATGACAAGTGCACCTAAGACAACAACTGTATGAAATACTGTAGCAATCAAGAATGTTGATGGCACAACTGTTTGTTTATGATTATTTCTACGTATTAAAGCGTAATATCCAGTAATAAATACTGTCATGATCAGTAATGCTACAGGATAAATAACACCTTCACTCCATCCAGTGGATTCAATAATTACACCTGACGCATAATATAACGCAAATACAGTCAAAATTGTCACAATCAAAAAGATGTAAATATCAGAATTTTTAACTTTTATATCGAACCATTTAAACAAATCAAAAATATAACTTGCAGCTAAAGCAAAAAGCATTCTAGGCAGTACTGAAACCAGTGGATTGACAAACGCTGGATCAAGTACTCCAGTTGGTGTTGTTGCAGCTCTAATTAAAGAACCAATCCCAAACATAAATCCTAATAAAACAACATACTTTTTAGGCAACAAAAAAGCACCAATCAATACTGGAATGTGAATTAAAGTTAATGCCAAAGTTCCAATGGTAATAAAACCAACTTGAGGCACAAACGTCATCACTAAGATGATTGCTGCAAATACAGTCGTAAGCGTTAAAGCTTGCATTTCATTTCTTTTCATTTTTATTCTCTCCTTTTTAGGCCACTAAGAGTCCCATAAGTCACACTTATTATATATGATAAACTTGATATAATCAAGAAAAAAAGATGATATATCTACCAATTATTCAAAATTGATAGACACATCATCTCCACTATAATCCAAAGTAACATCTAAATCATTATTTAAATCAATACTATTGCTATTTTCATCTTTTAAGTAAGCTTTGACAATCAGTGTTTTTTGATCATCATGAACTACCGTATGCTCTAGTTTTTCATAATAAGCTTTTAACTCTTCATATGATGAAAAGATACCTTGATTAAAGATACTGTGATTCATTTCGATATATGGCATACGGTAGATCTCTCCATCAACATCAAAGTCTATAAAGCCACTATACAAATGAAACTTTAACAAATCTTCATCGTATTTCAATGTAAATAATACATCTTCAACCAAAAATAAGTAGTAATTACTTAAACTATTATTGGTTGTAAATTTCTCGCCAATATAAAACTCATGTGTAATGACATGCTTATCAATAAAGTCTCTTGAATCTGCGACCTTAAATGATACAGATGCTTGCCCATCAACTTTATTCTCTTCATAATCACTTAATATATAACTACCTAAATGAAGTGTTTGTCCACCAAAAGTAGATGAGACTTCAATGCGATCATAAATGGTTACAAAAATGATGGTCAATATCAATCCAAATAAGAGCATGACACCACTATAAATTGTTAAATTTCTTCTTGTTTTTGTCATCTAGTACTCCCTTCTTTCTGATGTAGGTAAAAAAGTGACCGAAAGGCCATCTTTTTTATTCTACATATGGTCCCCATGGTGAGTTATCTGGGTCTGTGTAGACACGTTTACCACGGTTTAAATCATTGATTTGTTTCATTTCCTCTTCTGATAATACAATGGTTTGGGCATCGAAATTCTCTTTGATACGTGCTGCTGTAACTGATTTAGGAATCATCACAATCTCTCTTTCTAAGCCCCAAGCAATGACGATTTGAGGAATAGATGCGTTATGTCTTTTCGCAATTTCTCCTAAAACTTCTTTCCACTGACCTTCAAAAATGCCACCTCTCATAAATGGTCCATAAGATTCTAGTTGAATACCTTTTTCATCCAAATACTTTTTCAGAGGTACTTGGGATAAACCAGGATGCATTTCAACTTGATTGACCATAGGCATAACTTCTGCAGTTTCAAGTAAGTCTTCTATATGATGAATTTGGAAATTTGATATACCAATGGCTTTTGCACGGCCTGCTTTATAAATTGATTCAAAAAACTTCCATGTTTGTTGATTGATCTTTTTATCATGATTAGGCCAGTGAATCAAATATAGATCTACATAATCAGTTCCTAATTTTTCTAAGCTTTCATCAAAAGCTTTTTTCATGTTGTCTAGATTTGAATGACCTCTTTGTTTTGTAGTAATAAAGATATCTTTACGATCAACTCCAGAGTCTTTGATCGCTTTTCCAATGAGTGCTTCATTTAAATACATTTGTGCTGTATCAATATGACGATAACCGATTTCTAAAGCATATTTAACTGCCTCATATGCTTCGTTTTCTTTTGCTAGAAATGTTCCTAATCCAAATAATGGCATTTCATAACCATCATGTAGCTTAGTTTTTTTCATAGATTACACGCTCCCTTGTAGTTTTTTTATTTTTTTAGGTGTTAAATCACTTAACACTTTAAATATCATAGATCTTGCAGCTTCTAAATCTCTAGTATCCATCATTGCTGCAGTTGAATGAATATATCTTGCAGGTAAACCTATTGTTGTTGCAATGACACCGTCTTTTAAATCTAGAGCTTTCGCTGCATCTGTTCCACCTTTTGAGGTGAAGTATTGATAGTTAATCTTGTTCTTTTCTGCAAGTTTCACAAAATAATCTAAGATTCCATGATGCATAACATTTTTTGGATCATAAAGTCTTAGTAAAAATCCTTTGCCTAGTGCACCTAAGCTATCTGCTGATGCCATGTCATTTACTGGTGATGCATCGAGTGCTAAAAAGATATCTGGCATAAACATGTTAACAGCTGTTTCTGCACCTCTTAGACCAACTTCTTCTTGCACAGTTGCACCTACAACAAGTGTAAACGGTAGATCTTTATTTGCAAATCTTCTAATGGTCTCTAATGCGAGCCCACAACCATATCTATTATCAATCGCTTTCGAAATTAATCTATGTTCATTTTTTGTATAGAAAAACGGATTATCAAACAAAACCATATCTCCAAGTTCAACCCCAAATGATAACGCTTCTTCTTTTGAAGTTGCACCAATATCAAGAATTAAATCTGATATCGTTGTTTGCTGTGATTGTTTTAAATGTGGTGGTAGTGCGCCAACAACGCCTTTGATCACACCTTGTTTCGTATGAACATTAAGGACTTGGGAGATAAACACTTCTCCATTTAAACCACCGACATTTTGTAGTTTTAACATACCGTATTTAGTGATTCCTACAACCATGAGTCCGACTTCATCCATATGTCCAGCAACCATCACAATAGGTGCATCTGGATCCATTGCTTTTTTGACTGCAAATATAGATCCTAAGCGATCTTTATGGATTTCATACTGAGGATACTTCTTCATATAAGCTTCCATATAGTCTCTTATTGGTTTTTCATACCCTGAAGTCGCTTCAAGTGTAAATAAATCTTTATATATCTTTGGAATCATCTTGTTTTACCTTCCCTTTTAATTGATAAATTGGACCTAATTTTCTTTTCTTTTCTTCATATTCTGTCATATAATCTGATGGTTCTAAATCATAAGTCACATCTGTGATATCAAAATAATCTTCCATATAATCTAGTGAATCGATAAATAAATTTAAATGGTCTGTTCTAAACTGTAAAAATGCATCTTTTTTAAGAATCTTCAAATAAAGTCTTAAAAAACTTGGATATGTTAATCTACGCTTATGATGTTTACTTTTTGGCCATGGATCACTGAAATTCAAATATAGAAGATCAATCTTATCATTTGCAAAGTAAGTTTCTAGTTCTTTTGCGTCACCTAAAACAATCAATAGATTATCTAATTTCTGTTCTAGTTTCTTTTCTAAAATCCGATAGATCACATACATATTGACTTCCATAGCAATAAAAAAATCATCGGGATGATTTTTAGCAAGTGACGTTATAAATTGTCCCTTACCACTGCCGATTTCTAAATAAACATGTTTATCTTTTGGTATCTCTAAGTGCTTCACATCGGTAATGACACCATGCTCTTCAAGTAGTTCTTTAGTTACATATTTTAATCGTTTTTGCCTCATGATGCTCCTTAAATAGACATAAAGTGGCTTATGGCCACTTTATCATTTTTTAAGCTAATCTGCCTAATCCTTCTGTCATAATAAAATCACTTAATTGCTCGATTGCCTTTTCGCTATCGTGGCCAGTAGCTGTGATTTTCACTTCTTCACCTTTATAAATCCCAAGAGACATCAGTCCCATGATTGATTTTAAGTTGACAGTCTTACCCATTGCTTCTAACATGATCTCAGCGTCGAAGCTCATTGCTAGATTTACGAGTCTTGTTGCTGGTCTCGCATGAATTCCATACTCAGATGTGATGAGAAATTTCTTTTCCATTATACTTCCTCTTTTCTTTTTTCATTTAAGTATTTGTATACTTCTTTTGAATTGTCTTTAATTAACAATGTTATTTTTTTACCAGTAACAAACGCTGGCATGTTTAAAGTCTTTAATGCTTCTTGGTCAATCTTTTTGATGGATTGAACTTCAACCTGTAATCTTTTTTGAACAAGTTCAATCGTTTTAATATTTAATGATGTTCCTAAAGCTAAATATAAGTCATTTAGAAAGGATAACTCTAACGGTTTTTCTTTAACATTTTTTCTTCTTGTTAATAGAAAAAATGTAATTCCTAATGTAAATAATGCAATAGTTCCAATTGCGATATATAAATAAAAACTAGATGTCAATGTTTGTAAGCTGGTATTATTCATATGATATCCTCCCATACGTCTATATAAATTATAACGATTTTATCTTAATTTTTCAATCATTTAATAAACATTGCATCTCCAAAAGAAAAGAAACGATATTTTTCTTTGATAGCTTCAAGGTATGCATGTTTCACAAAATCATTGCCTGCAAGTGCTGATACTAACATAATAAGTGTTGATTTTGGTAGATGAAAATTGGTAATTAATTTGTCACATGCTTTAAATCTATATCCTGGATAGATAAAGATATCTGTTGCATAAGTACCTTCATGAAAGCCATCTTTGTAATTAGCTTCTACAGTTCTGAGTGATGTTGTTCCTACACAAACAAGCTTTTTACCTTGCTTTTTCACCTCATTTAAACGTTCTGCGCTTTTTTTAGTGATGGTATAGGTTTCATGATGCATGATATGGTTTTCAACCTTATCGACAGCAACAGGTCTAAATGTTCCAAGTCCAACATTTAATGTGACTCGTATAATTTCAATGCCTTTATCTTCTATTTTTTCCATGAGCTCTTTTGTGAAGTGAAGTCCAGCAGTAGGTGCAGCAGCACTTCCTGGATTGGTCGCATAAACTGTTTGATAGCGATCTTGTTCAAGAAGTTTCTCCGTAATATATGGTGGTAATGGCATCGTGCCTAATTTTTCTAAAACTTCAATCAAAATACCTTCATAATGCAGTTTATAATCTCTTAGTCCTTCATCATGAATGCCAACACACTCTAACGTCAATTGGTCACCAAAATGGATTTTAGTGCCTATTTTAACACGTTTGGCTGGCTTTGTTAAAGCTTGCCAAACATCTTTTTCTAGTTCCTCTAACAATAAGACTTCGATAACAGCTTGTGTTTCTGCTTTAGATCCCAAAAGTCTTGCAGGAATCACTTTAGTATCATTGATCACTAAAACATCGTTTTTGTCTAACAAATCAACAATATCATAAAAATGTTTATGATCAATAGATTCAGTTTCTCTATTTAGAACCATTAATCTCGAATGGTCTCTTTTTTCACTTGGGTGTTGAGCAATCAGCTCTTTTGGCAAATGAAAATCAAAATCACTTACTCTCATTTTTCGAACAATCCTTTATAGTATTTTATGCCTAAGGCTTCATAAGTCTTTTCAGTTGCTACTCTACCTCTAGCAGTTCTTTTTATATAGCCTTCCATCAGTAGATAAGGTTCATAAACATCTTCGACTGTCGTCATTTCTTCTGAGATGGATGCAGATATCGTTTCAATACCTACAGGTCCACCACCAAATTTATCGACAATCGATCTTAAATAACGGTAATCCGTATGATCAAGTCCATTATGATCAATGCCTAATTTAGATAATGCATGATCAGTAATCTCTTTATTGATTGTGCCATCGCCAATGATTTCCGCAAAATCTCTGACACGTCTAAATAAACGATTGGCAATTCTTGGTGTTCCACGACTTCTTTTAGCTAAAGAATTCACTGCATCTTCTTCAATTTCGTTTTGATAAACACCAGATGTTCGTCTTACAATTTTTTCTAAATCTGTAACTCCGTAATAGTTCAATCTAAAGACGACACCAAAACGATCTCTAAGCGGTGCAGATAAGTCACCAAAGCGTGTGGTTGCACCAATCAAAGTAAATGGAGGTAAATCGATTCTAATGCTTCTAGATTCATGATCTTTACCAATCACAATATCTAACACATAATCCTCCATAGCAGCATATAATACTTCTTCAACAAATCTAGGAAGTCTATGGATTTCATCAATAAATAAAACATCACCAGGTTCAAGTGATGATAGAACTGCAGCTAAATCGCCACTACGCTCAATTGCTGGACCACTTGTGACTTTAATATTAACACCTAGTTCATTTGCTACAATTTGTGCTAACGTGGTTTTACCAAGTCCTGGAGGTCCATATAATAACATGTGATCTAATGCTTCCTTACGCTTAATTGCAGCTTTTATATAAATATCAAGCATTTCTTTGATGTCGTCTTGCCCAATGTATTGGTCAAGTTTTGTGGGGCGTAATGTTTGATCTTCATCTTCTTTAGTTGACATCGCTGTTACAATACGTTCTTTATCCATAAAAACCTCTTTTATTATTTCATGAGCAACTTAAGTGCATCTTTGATCATCAACTCAACACTTTGATCAGAATTTACCTTCTTAAGTACTTTCTTTATTTCTGTCTTAGAATAGCCTAAAGCAGTTAATGCTTGTGAGACATCAGATTCTTGATTTGGAATAAGCTCTAATTCATCGATGACAAGTTTACCCTTTAAATCTAAGATGATTTGTTGCGCGCTCTTTGGACCAATCCCTGGAAACTTAGTTAAAAATTTCACATCAGATGCTTCAACTGCCATAATGATATCATCAATTTGATCACTTGCTAAAATACTTAAAGCGCTCTTTGGACCAATGCCAGATACACCAATGAGTTTAACGAATAAATCCTTAGCATCTAAACTTGGAAATCCATAGAGCACATTAATATCTTCTCGAACATAGTGATGCGTGTAGACAAGTACTTCTTCATCTCTTTTATAATGATATGAATTTGGAGTTAATATTTGATAACCAACACCTAATACATCTACTACGATGTAACTTGGTTTAATAAGCGTAACAACGCCTTTTACATACGCAAACATAAAGTCTCACCCAGCTTTTTATCTTTTCATTTAATTATAACATTTTTTCATGCTTTTTTCTATCTTAACTCTTGATTATGTTATAATAATTTTAGGATGTGATAACCATTTTAAAGATAGACAACATAGAGACGTTTGAACGTCTTTTCGAGGATGAATTAAATCACGGACAAAAATACCTACCAATTTCAAATCAATTGGTGGTTCTTTTACATGACATTAACCCAAACTTGTCTTGGATTGAACAGCATATTACTTATAAACATAAAATTGCAATCGATGTAAGTTTACAAATCCATAAGAATTATGTAGCGCGAATTGAGCGTTTACATAAAAAGATTTTAAAAAATGTAGAAGATCATAAAACACGTCTCGATCAGTTACAAAAAGATAAAATTCAAAATCTTCAAAAAATCAATCAAGAACAAAGCCTATTAACAAAAAAATCTGAACAAGATAAAAAAGCCTTAGAAGAAACATATGATGATAAACTAAAAAAACTTGAACAGACATTAAAACGTGAAATATCTCAATTCGAAAAAGAAAAAGCAAGTGCTAGAAAAATATATCAAGAACAATCTACTGATATTGAAAAAGAGAAAAAAGAGACGCTTATAAGTCTGGAAAACATCTATAAGAAAAAAGTAGAAAACGTAAATCAAGCCATCGAAGACTTTAAAAATGAAAAAGAACAAGCATTAAAGAGCAACGATCTTGAAACGCAAAATATCAAAGATGAGAATGATCAAACTTATCTAACGATTAAAAACAATTATCATTTGTTGACAACACAGTTTAATACAGCAATTAACAAACTTAAAAAAGCACATGATAAGGCTAAAAACTCTCTCGAAAAAGAACATCAAAAGAAGATTGATCCAGTCAACATCAAACTTGAAGCACTGAATCAAGAATACCAAGAAACAATCAATAAAACCAAACAACAACATCAACAAGACTTGCTTGATCTTGATGATTATTTTAATACGCAAAAAGACATTTATGAAGAGAAAAAACAAAAAATCATTCACCAATCAAATGAAAATATTACTTTATTAAATTCGAAGCTATCTGCATTTAGAGAAGCTATCCATAAAGAAAAGATCATTCAATCCAGATCTTATCGCGAAAAGATGAAACAAACAAGTGATCCACATGTTAAAGAAAAGATTAATCACGATCTCACCTTTGTCTTAAGATCACTAGATAACGACCTAAATAAGCAAATCTTAAGAACACAAAAGGATATTACAACAAAGCAGAAAGAATTACAATTAAAACTCTATCAACACGATATCAATCATACTAAAGAAATTAATGACTGGCGTTTAAAGCGCAATATTATTTCATATGATTATAAACAAGATTTAGCAAAAATAGACTTAAACTTCAATCATAATTTATTAGTCTCTAAAAAGCACTTGAATTTGCTTGAAGAAACATATAAGTATCAACTTCATGTTCTCAATCTCACTTTAAGAAAAGATTTACTTCGACTTGAAATTCAACTTCAGATTCAAGCACATGTACAAGAAAGAGAACTTAATTTACTTAATAACGATCAACATCTTGCATCTTATTTATCAAAGTTAAAAACAGCTCAAATCGAGCATGAATTTGCATGTAAAATAGAAAAAGAAAACCTTAAAGGTATGATTGCTAAACTTGATTACGATTCAGAAACTCAGTTTGTTCAAATATCTACACAACTCGAGTTAGAAAAAATGAAATCAAAAAGAGATTTTACATCAAGTGAACAAGATATTAGAAGAGAAATTGCAGAAACAGTATTTGAGAAAAATAAACAGCAAATCTTAAAAACATATACTTTGGATTTAGAAGAAACAAAACATAAAGAAAACTTAAACTTAATTGTGAAAAAGCATCAAGTAGAACTTATCAAGCTTGATCAACAAAGAAAGCATCACGAGCAAGAATTTGATTTATTAGAAAAGAAGACCAATCACCAAAAGAATCTTTCTAATGAAAAAGCACTTCGTCTCATGAAACTTTATTTAAACGATCTCAACTTAAGACAATACCAGTCAGAGATGTTGTTTTATGGTTTAAGAATGTTTTATAAAAAACATAAAACCATTCAATCAGTCATTCAATCACTTTATCTTCTTCCATCGCATCCAGAAGTGTTTAAAAAAGTTTTAAAACATACACTTGACTTAGAACATGTTTTAAAATCTGGAATTACTGAAACGATAAGTCATTTTAAATCTCTTGATCTAGAGTATTATCAAAAGAAAATAGATGATCAAACTAGTTATAAATACATGCTCAAGCATGAAGATGCAATGAACTTATATGAACAAGAGCTACAAAAAATTCATGCCAAGCAAAAAGATATACAAAAAGATATTGATATACTTGAACAGCAATTTTTCCAAACCCAACAAACATTAGAAAAACAAAACCAATTTATCATTCAGCTTCAAAAGATTAATGATAACATCACAGATGGCATCATTAAAGTGAAACATAAACATCATGACATTAAAGAAAATCAAAAACTCATAGCTAATCATGAAAAAGAAATCAAGAATTTAAAACATAAACTTTCAATCATTGAAAAGCAAATTGACAAGAAACATCAAAAAATGTTGCCTTACGATAAACAAGTTGAGCATATCAAAGAAAGCATGGATAAGCAGCAAATACTTCTTAAAAAGCATCAAGCTAAAGAATCTAATTTCTATTTGAAATATCAGCTCGCTAGTCAAAAGATTTATGAAACCATTCAACTAGATTTTGATAAACTCATTGAGGCACATTTTAGCTTTATCACTAGTTTAAATGAAACTGTATATGTTACAGATTCATTGCTTGCTCAAGAGAATAAAAAACTCATCAAAGCACAAACACTTTTTGAGAATAAACTCATTTCTAATCAGCAAATGATTTTAAATCATATGTATGATTTCTATCATGCAAGTGATAAAAAACAAGATGATATCGTTGATGACTTTAATAAGGCTCAAGAACACTTATTAAATGAACTAAAAAACAATCAAAAACAAACCATGGATCAACTTGACACTAATGAAAAGAAAATCAACGAGCAAAAGGAAAGTGATTTAAAGCATCAACAGCAAGTCTATAAAGAAACTAAAGAGCAAAGACAATCTGAGCATGAAAAGGCTATAGCAACTATTCAGGCAAACATTAAATTACTTGACACAAAGCTTCAAGAACATTTAGAGTTTATGAAACAAGAGTTAAAATCACTTAACGACAATCAGACGCAAATTGCTAACCAATCTTATAGTGATTATCAAAAACAAATGGATCAAATCAATCAACAACATCAAAGACATATTCAAAAATATGATCAACATTTAGAACTAGAAGATAAGAACTATCAAAATTTCTTACAATCATCTGAAAGTAAGAATCAAGCATTGTTATCTCGTTTTGAACAAACAAGATTAAAAATACTTGAGACATTAAAGCAAAAAACTCACAATTACGATGAAGATATGAAAAAATCTAAATTATCTATTGAAAAAGCACATAAGAATAATGAAGTCGATTTACAAAATCTTAATCAGAATCGTGCGAGTGAAATTAGAAACATGAATGAGCACACGAAGAAATATCACTTAAAAGCATCAAGGGCTCAACAAAAGGTTTTACGACAAGAGTTAAGACATTTAAGAAAGAATTATCGTTTTAAAATTAAATCATTACATTTAAAATAGGAGAAATCTCCTATTTTTTTTCGAAGATAATTTGTCAATTCAAGTGCAACGCATCATAGTGCTCATTGATTACTTCTAATGGAGTTTTAAAGTTGATACATTTTCTTGGTCTATTATTCAAACGATTTAATACTTCATTAACTTCATGATGATCAGTTTGTGACAAATCCATTCCTTTTGGATAATATTCTCTTAATAAACCATTTGTATTTTCATTAGTTCCTTTTTGCCATGCACAATAAGGATCAGCGAAATACATCTGACAATTTAACTTCTCTTCAATCTCTTGATATCTAGAAAATTCTTTTCCACGGTCACATGTTATTGTTTTTACAAGTTCCGATGGAAACTGTGATAATAATTCAATCATCGCAGCCGTGACATTCTCACTTGTCCTATCGGGCAACAGTTTAACAAGATACAGTCTTGATTTACGTTCAACTAATGTGACAAAACAGTATTTACTTTTGCGCTGATGATTAAATCTTCCTGATTCAACTGTATCAGCTTCCCAGTGACCTATGGATTGTCTTTTATAAACTTCTTTAGGCCGTTTTTTTATCGGTTTACCAATATTGAATCGTCCTCTTGTTTCTGCAGGTCGTTTAAACTTGCCTTTACGTCTTAATTTTGTCATATTTCCTTTGATAAGATATTTCTTATGGATCCATCTATAAATAGTTGAAAAACAGGGGATTTTTTCAGGTTGTCCTTTATCTCTCATAGCTATTTGTTCTGGAGACCATTGTTGATTCAATTTGCTTTCAATATACTCTTTGATGATTGGTGATATTTTTACCTTTCTATGGCTATTGATTCGACGTTTGTTGTATTTTTTTTGTGCGACATGAGGTAAGTATTTGTAACGATATCCACATGAATTTCTCTTTAACTCTCTAGATATCGTACTAGGACTCCTCTTTACTGCTTTACTAATCTGTCTAATACTCACGCCTGATAACCATAACTGATATATACATGTTCTTTCTTCTATGGTAAGATGTATGTAGTTCATAGTTTCTCCTTTTGTGTTTGTTTGGTCACTTACATTATAAAGGAATCTATGAACTTTTTTGATTTTTATTTAGTGTTGCACTTGTAATTATAAATTATCCAATAAAAAAAACTCAAGTTTGAGTTTTCTCTTTTTTTATCCATAAAGTTTCAGAAGGTAGGGATTCAATAGATTTAAATTGATGTTTGATTTCATCAAATACAGAAATGTCTTTATCTTTAAAATATATGTGATAGGAAACATTTTCTAGATATATTTTATCTTTGATGATAGATATGTCTTCTAAGATGTGATCGATTTTAGAAATCAACGCATAATCAAAAGTAATTTTGTAGCCTTCCATTTCCTTTTTTTCATAAAATGGTGCTGACTTTAAAACTTCAGCTGTTGCCTTCGAATAAGCTCTAACTAATCCACCAGCACCCAGTTTAATCCCACCAAAATATCTAACAACCACACATAAAACATTGGTAATATTGTTGTGCTTTAAAACTTCTAGAATTGGAATTCCAGCTGTTCTTTGTGGTTCACCATCATCACTTGATGTCGCGTGTTCAAGCCCTTCTCCGTATAATGAAGCACTACAGTAATGATTTGCTTTTGGAAACATGTTTTTTGCTTCTTCAATTAAATCTTTAATATTTGATGGATCGTCAAGCGGAAAAAGAATGCCTATGAAAATAGACTTATCAATTTCTATTTGATGTGTAATTATTTCCTTAATATGATTCATATCATCACCAAAAACATTATAACATATTTATAAGCTAATGCTTTTTTGATATAATGAACATAGTCTAAATTTATGGAGGAAGTTATGGGAAAAAGAATCGTTGTTGATACATCAACTGGTGGACTTGATTATTATCCTTTTCATCATGATATTAAAATATTAAGAATCAAAGTCTTTATCGAAGATCAAGGCTATCTTGATGGGAGTGAGCTTAAAGCTGACGAGTTTTACAGCATCTTAAGAGATAGACCAGAACTGATCCCAAGGACTTCACAACCAGCTATAGGAGAAGTCATTGAATTTTTTGAGAACTTACATCAAGAAGGATATGATGAAATTTATGTAACAACCATTTCATCTAAACTAAGTGGTACACATAATGTGATTAAACTCGCTAGTGAAGAACTTAAAGATAAGATGAACATTCATGTTTTTGATACATTAACTGTATGTTTTTCTGAAGGACTATTTGCACTTGATGCAGAAAAAATGATTAAAGAAGGAAAGACTTTTGCAGAGATAGATAAACACTTAGAGGAAAAAAGAAAACATAATACCATCTTTTTTGCAGTGGATTCTCTATCATATCTAGTTAAAAATGGAAGATTATCTAATGCTCAAGCATTTATGGGTAAGCTTTTAAAGATAAAACCAATCTTGCAAGTTCAAGAAACAGGACATATTGTATCGATTGAAAAAATTAGAAATATCAAAAATGCTTTATCATCCATCGCAAGCAAAGTGAATGCTTATGCGAACGGACGTCCATTTGATGCATATATTTTATACACAGGTAATCCAAAACTAAAAGCACATTTTATTGAAACACTAAAAACAGAACTTGGTTTAGAAAACTTATATGAAGCACCATCAACACCAGTCGTTGGCGCACATATCGGACCAGATGTTATCGGTGTTGGGATCTTTTTAAAATAGGACAGATGACTGTCTTATTTTTTTAAATGCTATAAAAAATACTGATTTCTTGGTATAATATAACAGGTGATAACATGAGTAAATTAAAAACAGCAAAAAACGTTTTATTTGAATTAAAAAAAGCAGGATATGAAGCATATATCGTCGGTGGTGCAGTGAGAGACCATCTTTTAAAGATGCCTTCTAATGATATAGATATCACAACAAATGCTAAACCATTTGAAGTGAGCAAAATATTTAGAACAATTCCTACTGGTATCAAATATGGAACTGTAACAGTTTTATATAAAACTGAAAAATTTGAAGTAACGACATATCGTATTGACGGGACTTATACAAATCTACGTCATCCAGATCAAGTTACTTATAGTGATTCAGTGATTGAAGATGTGAAGAGAAGAGATTTTACGATTAATGGTTTATTAATGGATGAAAGACTTCAAGTGATTGATCATGTTGATGGAAGAACCGATTTAAAAAACAAAATGATTCGAACAATTGGTGATCCGAAACAACGATTTGAAGAAGATGCTTTGCGTATGTTAAGAGCATTTTATTTTCAATCTAAATTAGGATTTCAAATTGAAAAAGAAACTAGAAATGCGATTGAAGACTTAAGAGAAAACTTACATAATGTTTCATCTGAACGCATCTTAAATGAAATGATTAAAATCATCCAAGGTCCACATGCAAAAAAAGCATATAAATCATTGGTAACTACCAAAGTCCATGAAGTTCTACCCGGACTTAAAAAGGGATTAGCATATATCCAAAACATGGAAGAAATGCCATTTGTTGATGCATTTTTCATTTTGTGTTTTGCGCTAAATGATGGCGTGATTCCAAAAGCATGGTCATTTTCAAACAAACATAGACATCGCTATCAACAAGCAGCGACACTAGCAAATATGAATCCAGAGTTTGATGCATATATATTATATACATATGGACTTGATTTATGTTTAACCGCGAATAAAGTAAACCACATGCTTGGTAGATCAGAAAACTTAAGAAATGAGATCGAACAAACATATAAACACTTACCAATTCAATCTGAACTAGATCTTAAACTAAGAGCAACCGAAATTATGCAAATCACAGGAAAAAAAGCGGGTGCTTGGCTTAAGGATATCCAACAAGAAATGGTACTTAAAATATTAAAAAATGAATTAAAGAATGATAAAGATATGTTAAAATCATATATCATAGAACATGTAAAGTAGGTGAATCACATGCAATTATTAGAAAACGAAATATATAAAATGATTGGTAAAGTTGAAAGTATTAATACAGGTGCTCACTTCGCAAATACCACCATTGTGACTGAAGAAAATGAACACATTAATATCAAACTTGATTTTGAGCAACTTGCAGATATTAAATCTGGGAAAATCTATGAATTTACAGCTTTAGCAGTCGTTAAAATCGAAGATGAGCTCATCTTAAAGCTCAAGTCTTTAAAGCCTGTAGAAGAGGTATTAGAGGCTAAGGAGTTATCAAAACTACTCGATCACTTCTATACTTACGCTCCAATACCAATGATGGAAATAAAAGAGGGTATTGAATCATATTTAAATCAAATTTCAAATCAAGTATTATTAGATATTACGAAAACAATATATAAGACATACGAAAAGACATTTTACATGCATCCAGCAGCAACCAAATTCCATCATGCATATGTTGGTGGGTTAAGCTATCATACATTTACGATGTTGAAATTGATTGATCCTTTTATATCAGTTTATCCTTATTTAGATAAAGATCTATTATATGCAGCAACCATTTTACATGATATGTCAAAAATCACGGAAATTAGTGGTGTTGATGGAGAATATACTAAAGAGGGATTGTTAATCGGACATCTTGTCATGCAAACACTTGATATCGATGAAGTTGCAAAAAAACTCGGGTATAAAGATAAAGAAGAAGTTTTACTATTAAAACACATGATCTTATCACATCATGGTCAACTACACTTTGGATCTCCTAAAAAACCACAAACAGGAGAAGCATTACTGTTATGGTTTATTGACACGATTGATTCTAAATTTACTGTATTAGGTGAAGTGTTAGAAGATACAGCAGAAGGGCAGTTTACACAAATGATTAGTGTCCTTGATAAAATGAGATTTTATAAACCAAGAAAATAAGCGCTAGAAGCGCTTTTTTTATGCATTAAAACCGTAAAAAAAGACCACCGAAGTGGTCTTAATACGATTAGTTAGAACCTTTTAAGATTTCTAATATACCGCCAAATAAAGCTTCATAATTTGCATCATTCACGCCACCGTTTTGTGATAATTGGTAACCGTGCATTTGACGCAAGTTTATTTCTCTAATTGTTTCTAATCTTAAATCAGCATCAGCGTCAGTAAAGTCAACATCATCTAATAAGCTAAAGATTAATTCTCTTTGCATATAAGTGCCTTCATACACTGTTAATACTGGTTGTAAGTAATTTGTTACAGCAGTTTGTACATCTCTAGGAAGTTCAACACCTTCATCAGATAATGAACCTAATAAATAGTATTTGACTTGGCTAGCAGTTAATGTATCCGAATCACTGTTATAAACATTGATTGTTTCATCATCTGCAAGTACATATTCACTGTTTTCATCATCAGCTTCATCAAAGATTGCAGAAGTTGTTTCACCAATTCTGTTTGCTAAAATGAAATGATATCCGAATGAAGATTTAACACTTTCTAACTCTGTTTCTGTAATTGCATTAGATGAATTTACCCATGCATCATAGAAATCTAAATATGGGAATAATGAATCATCGTCTTCCATTTCTGCTAAAGTGTCATGAATTAACATAGCACGATCGTAGAAAACTTCATCTAATCTTGATGATCCAGTTACGAAATTAGACTTATTAGTTACAGCAGAATTAATATCTTCAAACTTTAAGTAGAAACCTAATTGACGATATTCTGACCATACACTTTCAAGTGTGTAATCATATGGTGGAACTGTACTACCAATTTGAATACGTCCTGAAGTATTAAAGTCATTAGCGATAGCACTTAAGCCTTCTTTCATACCCTTATATAATCCTAGGCGTGAATAAACTAAATCGATTAAATCAATAAGTCCATTGATGACTTCTGTTTGAGAAGCAGCATCTAATGTATCTAAGTATTCTTGTGGGTCATCTGGTGTTCCATCGCCATCTTGATCAAAATAGACAAGTAAGTGACTTACAGTAATAGATTCAAAGTTATTATATTGTCTTGCAGCTAAAGTAGCAAAACTTTCATAAATGTTTTCATTACCAAAATGAACTTCATAATCTTCTAAATATTGTTGTCTTAAGTCTGGATATACATATAAGTTATTGATTGCTTCTTGGTTTGATCTTGAACCAAATGCAGTTAATAAGAAGTTTTGTCTACCCATGCTTGCTGGATAACCAGAAGATGCGAAGTTGTCTGATGAGAATTGTGAAATAATATTTTCGAATTGGTCTGTGTAATCTTCTAAGTCTGCTTCAGATACTGTATATTTTTCGCTTGCTTCAAAATATTTATTAGCTAACATATCTAATGCTAAGTTGATACCATATGAAGACTCTAACTTGTTATAGAATGCTTCAACAGTAATTTCGATATCGCCAATTTTAGCAACGACATTACCGTCTTTATTATCTTGAGTACCTTCATAGCCATAACTTTGGTTATAGAAGACTCTAACGATTGGATCAAAAATATCTAAAGTTTGTTCTTCATATAATTCAGTAACTTTTGTAGTTACATAAGTATCTGTTAATTTAGATTCTAATAATTCGTTTTTCATTTCAGCTTGAATTGCAAGTGCTTCAACTGTATCATTAAAGACATCAGTATCTGGATCTTCAGAATCTTCCACTAAGATACCTTCTTCAGTTTCGCTTTCGTCATCTAATTTAAACACTAAATAACGAGAATCACCGAATGTTTGAATTCTTGATGAATAAGGTTTACCATCAGCTGTGTCATCTGGATCTTCCATATCAGCTTCTGCAACTAACGTGTTATAGATATGACTTCTAAGGCTTGTATTGATGTCTGTTAAGTCGTCATAAGTATAAGTTGTTGTATAATCATTGCCATCGCCAACGATTGAGACACCATCAGTGTCAAGCTTGATTGGTGCTGCTGGATTTAATAAGTTATAGATTTCGATAAATTTAGCTTTTACACCTTCTGGTAAAAGTTTAACGTCTGAGAATCCATCAGCTCTATCTGTGTTAATAATGTATGCTTTATAGTAATCTTCGTAATCTTGAACAGTAATCATTTCGCGAGATTCAAGATCTACACCTAATTTAGAAATAAGTCCTAAATCATCTAGGATATCTCTAACATGTACATAGTCAGGATCATCTAAGTCAATATAGCCTGGATTACCTTCTAAGATTCTGATATCTGGTAACTCATACCAGAAACCTTTAGAATCTGATTTTAAGCCAACTTGGTATAAAGCAGCGTTTGCTTCGTTTAAGTTAATGAAGCGAACAACTAATGCATCTACATCGTATCGACCTTCTTTGTTGTTCTTGTAGTAAGTTACGATATTGTCATCAGAAATATATACATCACTTTCTTCATCATTGACTTCTTCGTCTAATAAAGTTTTAGCATATGCTCTTTGAGCGACTCTTAAAGCATAACGATCTAACATAAAGTCAAGTGTATGATATCCAGTAAATGGGCTTTCCTCAGTTTGTGCTAAACCAAGTAATGCATCAATGACATCTTGAATCACCATGCTGTTATCAAGCAAGTATAGAGAGTCAGCATATCTTTCAATATTTCTAATATAATTTTCAGGGCTCTCAGCGTAAAGGTCTTCTAAGTCTTCTAGTTCTGTTGAACCGTGGATTGCTCTATTAACTATATCGTCTAGATAACCAACTAAAGTTTCATCTCCATTAGCAAGTTTAGTCTCAGCATCTTCAATATATGTTTTAAATAATTCTTCGTCAACCATAGTTGCTAAAGTTGATGCGCCTTGCAAACGAAGTTGATCATATAATTCTTTTTCTGTGATTGTTATATCTCCATAGGTTAAATAAACATTATCATCTGATAAGTCACCATATGGTGTTTTTTCACTGCCACTACAAGCAGCTAATGTTAGAACACCTGCTGCTACGAGCACAAGTAGCGCAAATCTTCTAATATTTTTTAATTGATTCATTGTGTGTTCACTCCTTCAATTGTTTCATACAAGCAAGTATAATATAGCATTTTTTAGGGTATAAATGCAACCACTTTCATTTTATTTTATAATATCACATATTTTTATGTTAAGATAATAGAAGGTGATGAGCTTGGAAATATATGTTTTAGCCAGTGGATCTAAGGGCAATATGACCTACTTAAAAGTAGGACATATTAAATTGTTTGTCGACGCTGGGATTAGTTATAAGAAAATTAAAGAAAAAATGTTAAGTTACAATGAAGATTTAAATGAGGTAAAAACCCTACTTTTAACGCATGAACATTCCGATCATACGATTGGTTTAAAGATGCTATTAAAACATCACGTGATTACTGATGTTTATATGACTAAGGGTACCCATGATGGACTACCTTTAGATATCATTCATATGATTCCAAATATACACATGATTAAATCAGAAGATCAATTTAATCTTTTAGGATTAGATGTATCAACTTTTATGGTTTCTCATGATGCCAATGAACCTGTAGGATATGTCATCAAGCATGAGGATAAAAAAGTGTGTTTTGTCAATGACACTGGGTATGTAGATCAAGCATATCATGAACTTTTATCGGATGCTGATTGTTATTTGTTAGAGGCGAATCATCATCCAACAAAACTCATGCAATCTCTAAGACCTTTTTTGCTTAAAAAAAGGATTTTAGGAGAAAAAGGGCATTTATCAAATGATGATGCTGCGTGGTTAGTCAATAGTTTTGCTAAAACTAAGAAAACCAAATGGATTGTTACTCATATTTCTGAAGATTGCAATTCCATTTTAGATATTGAAGAAGCAATTGTAAAAATCTTTGATGATCCTACGAAAGTCGAGGTTTTTTACGCAACAAAAGATGGACTTGGAGTGGTTAAGATATGATTAAGCTCATTGTTGTTGGTAAAATGAACCAAAAATATCTTAATGAGGGTATTAACTACTATAAAAAACAAATACCAGGAGGCTTTGAAATCATTGAAGTTAAAGATGAAAAAGACGAAGTTGGTATGACCATAGAAGGCGAAAGAATTTTAAGTAAAATTAAACCATCAGATACAGTTTGTGTGCTTGCAATCGCAGGCAAAATGATGGACAGTTTAGAATTTTCAAGTTATATTGAACATGTTCAGACTTATCAACAAGGAGACTTGGTTTTTGTGATTGGTGGATCTTACGGTTTGGCAGATGAAGTTTACAAACGTGCTAACCAAAGTGTCTCATTTTCGAAAATGACATTTCCACATCAAATGATGAGACTGATTCTAGTTGAACAGATTTATCGTGCATTCATGATTATGAAAAATCATCCATATCATAAATAAAGGGGGACTTTATATGTTAAAGAAAAAATATATTTTTTGGGACTTTAATGGGACTATTTTAGATGATGTTAAACTCTGTCACAATATCTTAAATGAAATGCTTACTGAAGCTAATAGAAAAACAGTGACTTTAGAGGAGTACTTAAAAATCTTTGATTTTCCTGTAAAAAATTATTATGCAAAAGTCTATGATTTAGAAAAAACACCTTTTGAAGAACTTTCAAAAACATTTATTTCAAAGTATCAGCCAAGAAGTTTCGATGAATCGCTTCATGATGGTGTTTTGGATGCTATGTTTTATTTCCAATCGTTGGGGGTTAAAAACATTTTATTGTCTGCATCTGAACAAAACAATTTAAATGAGCAAGTCAAACATTTTGGTATTGGCCATTATTTTGAAGCAGTACTTGGTACTGATAATGTTCATGGCGAAAGTAAAATCGATGTTGCTAAAGCTTATGTAAAAAAACATAAAATTAATCCAAAAGATGTTGTGATGATTGGAGATACACTTCATGATGCAGAAGTTGCAGAGACTTTAGGATTTGATGTGATTTTATATACTAAAGGACATCAGCATCAAGATCGACTTAAAGCTTATCAAAAGATTAATCATTTTTTTGAACTTTCAAGAATCATAATAAAAAAATAAAAGTAGACGGCTGTCTACTTTTTTCTTAGAGTATGTAAAATAAAACAAGCGATAATGCTGAAATATAAAAGATAAATAAATAATTAGCTGTTTCAAAAGTCATTTGGAACTCTCGTAAAACTTTGACTGGTTTATGATCTTTAGCAATATAATACTTATAAAGGATATAACCTATACCGATATAAATCACATAATCTAACCAAGCTTTAATATCAAAGAGTTTGACATAGGATAAATCTAGATTGTAAATCATTTCTCCGAGTGGTTTATAGAAAAGTCCGATACCGATACATAATAAACCAATCGCGATGATAGAAACAAATTGTTTCGCATCTTTTCGTTTGTTTAACTCCACTTTTTTTCCAAAAAGAATTTGTGAAAACTTTAGAAATGATGTTACTGTACCAACATTAACTAATGTATATAAAAACATCTTGAAAGGTTCAGCTTTAAAACTATATTTAATCAAAGTTTTAGATACGTAACCATTGAAAAATGGTGCACCACTAATCGATAACATACCAATAATCAAAAATATAGATGTCAGGGGCATCGATCTAAATACGCCTCTAATTGCATAAATCTTTTTCGTTTTATATTCATAGATAATGAGTCCTGCACAAAGGAAGAGAAGTGATTTAAAAAGCGCATGATTGATTAAATGCATCAAACCACCTGTAAAGGATAATCCATAACCATAGGATAATCCCATCATCATGAGTCCTATTTGAGAAATCGTATGGTGAGCAAGTATTTGTTTTAAATCTTTTTGAACTAAAGCTAATACAACACCTGCTAAAGCTGTTAATGCACCAATATAAAAGAAGACTTCAGTCATGTTATATGTATCATAACCAAACATATAAACATGAACTCTAATGAACAAGTATAATCCACCTTTGACTAATAAACCAGAAAGAAGTGCTGAAAGTGAAGTATAAGCGACACCATGTGCTTTAGGTAACCAAGTGAAAAGTGGGAATAAAGCTGATTTCACACTGATCCCTGAGATCATCAAAATATAAGCGAGTTTTACCATTTGATGATCTTGATGTAGATGAATATTTTCTTGAAGATAAGTGATGTTTATCGAACCATAAGTATAATATAAAATAATGATACCGATCAAAAAGAACATTGCACCTAAAGTGTTTAGCAATAAATAATAGATTGCGGCTTTTAAAGAAGGACCATTTTTCTTATAAGCTATCAATATGGTTATTAATACTGTGATAAGTTCTAAGAATATAAATAGATTAAATAAGTCATTGGTTTGTAAAAAAGCTAAAAATATACCTTCTAAAAACATTAAGAAAAACAAATACTTATGATATATTCTGTTGGTTTTAAATGTATAAAATAATACCGCAGTCCACATGAAAATAGAAAGAGCAATAAAAGTTAAAGATAAAGTATCATTTATTAAAGTGATCGCAAATTTATCATTCCAACCACCTAGTACGATATAAGAAACATTTGGATCTTGAATATATGCATAAGTGTATAAACCAAAAAGTGTCGCAAGGATGATTTGTGATAAGAAAACAATGACAGTGACATGTTTATTTTTAACTAAGTAGATGATAATTCCGGTTAAAATTGGAATAAAAATGAAAAACACAGGAAATAACTGAATCATTATTTATCTCCTTTCAAAATGACTTTCCATTCGATGCTGCCATAATGATGGAAAATCTTGATACAAAGCATCAGTGCTAAAGATGTAATTGTTGATCCAATAACGATCGTTGTAATCATTAAAGCTTGAGGGATGGGATCAACAATTTCAATGCCTAACGATGATAAGATAGGGATGACTCCACCTTCAAATGCACCCAAGTTTAGAAATAAGAGAATGGTTCCAGCTTCAACAATTGTGATACAAAAGACAGATTTAATGATATTTTTACTCACGGATAATCCGTAAATGCCAACTAAAATGACGATAAATGATAAAATTGGATTCATATTATCTGCCCTCCTTTAAAAATGCGGTGAAGATTGCTACTAAACCTAAAGAAACTTTCGCGCCAATTAAGATATTCATGAGTGTTAAAAAGATAGCTTTTTGATCGAGTGAAGCATCAAGTTTAAAGAAGTTAGTGAATAATACGCCTCTTGTAAAATACGATAATGAAGCCACTAAGACCAATACAATGAATAATGTTTTTTCAATGGTTAAAACAAAGTGAACATTTACAGTTTTCGTAATATCAATGTAGTACAGAATTAGAATTGCGGTTGCTACGATTGCACCACCTTGAAATCCTCCTCCAGGGGATAAATGTCCATTGACTATGACATAAATTCCAAAGAGTAACATGATTGGATAGAGTAATCTGCTAAATGTGATAAAAAGTTCAGGTGTTTTTTGTTTATCTAACATGAACATTGCGTTTTTTTCATCGATTGAATGTTCTGAAATGAACATAACGCCAGCAACTGCTATCAATAATATAGCTGCTTCAAAGATACTGTCAAAGAGTCTATAATCCAAGTAGATGCCCGTCACATAATTATAACTTCCTGTATCTTGAAATCCATTGGCATAATAGAACAGTTTACCATCGTCATTGTAGATTAAATCAAAGTCTTGAATGGAGTTGATAAATATAAATAAGATGAACCCTAATAATAGGACTAAAGATATTCTTCTAATCAATGGATTCACCTTCCTTAAAAGTAATGACTTCAATATAATCAAGTTGGAAGGTTTTTTGAATTAAGTGATCCATCAATATGGAGCTTTGCTTACCCTTTAGAATAAATTTTTCTTTCTGATGATCATAAGAAATAATCAAATCAACATTTAAATCTTTAGTGAGTGCTTCATCTGATCCTTTAATATCGGAACACACATTCATTTTTAGTTGATTATCATCAACAAAACTTGTTAAAATCTCATATAGTTCTATATTTTTTTCATCAATACTTTCGTCAAGTTCATTATGATCGACGCGGTCTAAAACAATAAACTCTCTTTGTCTGGAAATACTAATTACATAAATTAAAGGGATAATTGCAGAACCAATAGCAACCTCTGCTATCGCAACATCAGGTGCTTGATTTAAAACATATAAGGTTGCTGCTATAAGCCCAAATGATGAAATATATATAATAATCGTAAAATTCTCTTTATGAAACACGATCGCTATTGCGATGATGATTAACAGAATTTGCAATAAGGTCGGAATAATATTCATGATTTGTTAACCTCCATATCTTTAAGAGGTACACCGATTAAGTAAGCTGATCGTATATTTACGTGTGAACTAATTGGATTTGTAATAATCAAAAAGACAATTAAAATGAATAATCTAATACCATACTCAAATTGCCATGACGCAAATATTAGTGCGAACAGTACTAAAAAGCTAGCAACTGTATCTATGGTAGCGGCAGTTAATATTCTTGTATATAAGTTTTTAAGTACAAAAATTGAAATCATTCCAAAGACAATGAAAAACCAGGAAATGATTAAAATAATATAAGCAACCACAGTCATTTCTCTCTACCTCCAGCCATAATAAACTTAGAAAGTAAAGTCATCGTTAAAAACCCAATGATACCGTATGAAATTGCTATATCAAGCAAAATCAAACGGTCAGAATAAATTGCATATAAAGCGATGAATAAGACAACTTTTGCGGATATTAAGTTTAACATTAAGATTTTATCCCATAAAGTTTTTGAATAGATCAATCTAATAAACGATAAGAGCATCGCGACAACTAGAATAAACAATGTAATTAAAATAAAAATGTTAATGAGTGGCATCTTCGTTCACCTCTTTTGATAGCAAGTATTTTTCAAATCTGTCTCTAATTGGTTTTGCTAAAGTCTCATGACTTGTCTTTGGATCAGCTAATACCATAACAAATATTGTTTTATCAATAACTTCAATACTAATTGTTCCAGGTGTTAATGTAATTGAGTTTGCAACAATCGCCACTTGAACATTTGTTAAATGCTCAAGTGAAATCTTGAACACTACAGGTTCATATTTTTGCTTCATAAGGTTAATCACATACAAAATGGATGATCTAAATATCTCATAAAAAAGTATAAAAAAATAGATGAAAAGCTTTGTGAATTTAATGCCTTTAAATCGAAAGCCATTTTCATCGTATAAAACTTCATAAGTAAATATGGATATTAAAAAAGAAATCGTCACGCCAAAAATAATCGTTCTTATTTCAAAGTTGAAATTAAATAAGAACCATAAAATTAGCATGACGATAAAAAATTTTAACCTAGTGATTATATTTTTCATCAGCATCATTCTCCCAAATGATTTTTGTTATTATTATACCATAGCATTTTTGAGTTGTTAACTTTAATTGCAGTATCTAAAATAATCAAAATATGATATCATAAAATAAAAAGGGGTTCCGTATGAAAAACAAAACAAGAACATTTTTCAAAGGGTTCAAAGATTTTGTCACAAAAGGTAATATCTTAGACCTAGCTGTTGCGTTTATCATTGGTGCTGCATTTCGTGCAATCGTTACATCTTTAGTTAATGACATTATCATGCCATTGGTTACATCTTTAACTGGAGAACAAAACTTTACTGACTTGGTATGGGTTATTAATAGTTCAGAAATCAGGTATGGTGCATTCATTCAAGCGATTGTTGAATTTTTAATTATAGCATTTAGTATTTATGCAGCAATCACGCTTGTTATAAGAAGAAAACAATTCTTAGAAAGAGTTGAAAAAGAACACGCTCCAGAAGTCGAAGAAGTTAAAGAAGTTGTAGTACCAGAAGATATTAAGCTTTTAACAGAAATTAGAGATCAATTAAAACAAATGAAGAAAGAATAAGGGGATTTTATGAAAAAAGTTGCGATTTTAACATGTAGTAATGCAGGTCTAGATTATTTGAAATATCCAAAAGATATCAGAATTTTACGTTCTGTTATTCATTTTAGTTCAGATGATAAAGCATATAATGATTTTATTGATATGGATGCTAAAACCTTTTACGAACGTATTAAGAAAGACCCAGATGATATTCCAAAGACATCGTATGTATCTATAGGTACAATGATTCAAAACTTCGAAGAACTAGAAAAAGAAGGCTATGAAGAAGCATTAGTGATCGTCATATCTTCTGAGTTAAGTGGATTATATGAAGCTGTAAAAAGAACAGCAAATGAAGTGAATATTAAAGTCACTGCATTTGATTCTAAAACATTAGCATACGGTGAAGCTTATATGGTTTTAGAAGCACACAGGCTTGCAGAAGAAGGAAAGTCAGTTGCTGAAATCGTTCCACATTTGGAAAAGATCAGAGATAATGATATGATTTACTTTGCTGTAGACACACTGCTTTATTTAGTTAAAAACGGTCGTCTATCAAAACTTCAAGGAACTTTAGGTACTATGCTTCAAATGAAACCTGTACTTTTTATTGGCGATAGTGGTAAAGTTGAAACTTTAGAAAAAATCAGAACAACTTCAAAAGCGCATAAGCGTGTATTAGAAAAATATATTGAAGATACTAAAGATAAAAACGTTATTACATATATTTCACATGCACATGCTGATGAATATGTTGCTTGGTTTGTGGAAAAGATTAAAGAAGTTTTCCCTGAAAGAGAAATTGTTGTCGCATATTTAACTCCAGTTGTTGGTGCTCATACTGGACCTAAAGGTATAGGCATTGGTTATATTTTATTAGATTAAAAAAAGTGCCGAAGCACTTTAGATTGGGTTGATTCAGTTCAGCCCTTTTTTTATGCATTCTCGATGATTGCTACGACTGGAATAAGTAAGAACGCAATCCATGATATTGCAAATAATCCAAAAAAGAATCCTAAACTATAGAAGATAATGACTGCAATAAATGGCATGAAAGGTGTTAACTTTCTCGGTTGATCATATAAATAAATTGCTGTCATTGGGATTAACAAAAATACCATCCAAGCATAAGCCCATCCATCTGCTAAATAACCAAGTAAAAAGAATGTTGCGATTGAACCAATGATTACTGAAGCAAATACAATTGCATTTTTTCTTTTTAATGGATTTTTTACAACAAGTTCAAATTGGAGTTCAGCGTAATAAAGCATAACGACAAGTGGTAAGATAAAACCAAATAAACCAGTTCTGAAATCGTCTTGTGCGTATCCCATATATAAATAGAAAGCTGCGGCAATGAGTATTGATGAAATCATTAATGCTTTTTTTACATTATTCTTCTCGTAAACAAGTGCAACTAACGGAATGATAAGAAAGACTAGCCAAGCTGGATTCCAGTAGTTTGTATAAGTGCCTACTAAAATAAATGTAATCACCGCAACAAATGGAGATAGGGCAACAATCTTTTCTTCTTTTTGAGTACTTAAAATGATAGCTGTGATGGGGATGATCAAAAAGATTAACCATGTTGGATGCCATATATCTGTTGACATGCCTACAGTCATAAACACTAAGACTGCTAAAAATGGAGATAGGGCAATAAACTTATGCTTATATCTTTTCATTTGTTTCATTTGAAGTGTGTCTCTTAACTCTTCATAAACTTGATTAGGATCGCCTAATAAGTTATATGCTTCATCATCAGATAGCCCTCTTTCAAGTGCATCTTCATACATGCCTTCATAATCACTTATAACATCTTTGATATCTACTTCTAAGACCCCGTGACTTTGCAAAGCTTCTCTTAAATCTTTTAAATAATTAGTTTTGTTCATTGAAATGACCTCCTACAATATTAAATACACCTTTTAAAAATGATTTCCATTCATCTAAAGACTCATTTAATCTTTGTTTTCCTTGTTTTGTAATTTGATAATACTTTCTAGGCGCACCTAGTGTGGTTTGTTTTTCATATGTTTTAAATAAGTGTTGAGAAGTTAATCTTCTTAAAATTGGATAAATTGTATTTTCATTGACATCGATGTCATTAGCCAAACGCTCGATGACTTCAAATCCATACATATCTTTTTCATCTATGACATATAAGATACACATTTCGAGTATGCCTTTTTTTAATTGAGTGTTCATAAAATCCTCCTTACTGTGTATTACACACTACTAATATATCATGGTACTGTGTAAAACACAATACCTAAAATACACTTTTTTTATTTTATTCATCTTGTCTTTTTATTTTTATTATGATACTATACTTACAAATAGATGAGGTAGATATCTATGAAAAATATGAAAAAGGCTGTTTATTACTATTACGCATATTTGATATAAGGACTGCTTTTTGTGGCATTCCTTTTTGACAATGTGAAGGAACAGCCAAATCATGATTAAACAATCATCCTTGGGGTTCCTCAGGGATTTTTTTATTTTTCAAGTATCCAAAAGGAGATAAGACTATGATTATTAAAATGAAGAAGGATTCAACAAAAAAACAATACCAGAAATTGGCTGAGTTTTTAAAGAGTAAAAATTTAGAGATTAGAGATGTGAGTAGTGAACACGTTCATATTTTTGGGATCATTGGAGATACATCATCGTTTGAACCTGTAGATTTATATGCTTTCGAAGGAGTTGATGAAGTTACAAGAGTTTCAACGCCGTTTAAAAAAGCATCAAGAAGTTTTAAAAAAGAAGACACAGTTATCAAATTAAAATATGGTGTAGAAATTGGAAAAGATCAGTTTGTAATGATGTCAGGTCCTTGTTCAGTGGAATCATATGAGCAATTAAGAACAGTAGCTAAAACGGTTAAACAATCTGGTGCGCATATCTTAAGAGGTGGTGCATATAAACCAAGAACATCTCCTTATGCATTTCAAGGCTTAGGAGAAGAAGGTTTGCAAATCTTAAGAAAAGTAGCTGACGAGTTTGAATTGATGGTCGTTACTGAGATTCCAAGTTCTGATTTGTTACCTTTATTTGAAAAATATGTTGATATCATTCAAGTAGGCGCAAGAAACATGCAAAACTTTGAGTTGTTAAAAACATTAGGTAAATCAACAAAACCGATTTTGCTAAAAAGAGGTTTATCATCAACAGTGGAAGAATGGTTGATGAGTGCTGAATATATCATGAGTGGTGGAAATGAAGATATTATTCTTTGTGAAAGAGGCATTCGTACTTTTGAAAAATATACAAGAAATACACTTGATATATCTTCAGTCTTAACAGTTAAAGAACTTTCTCATTTACCAGTGATTATTGATCCATCACATGCAGCAGGTAGATGGTCAATGATCGAAAAATTATCACTAGCAAGTTTAGCAGTTGGAGCTGATGGGTTAATTGTTGAAGTTCATCACGACCCTGAACATGCTCTTAGTGATGGCGCACAATCATTAAAACCTAAAAAATACCTTCAAATGACAGATCAACTTAAAGAAATGGCTAAGTTATTAGGAAAAACGTTTATATGAAAATATTTATTGTTGGATTAGGTTTGATTGGTGCATCTTATGCTGAAGGATTAAAAAAACAAGGACATCAAATCTATGGATATAATCGAACAGAAAGTATTTTAGATCTAGCGATAAAAGAAGGTATTATCGAAAATGATAATCATTTTGAAAAAATTTCAGAAGCGGATGTCATAATTTTAGGGCTTTATCCAGAACATAACGTAGAGTTTTTAAATAAATATCAGTCGTTTTTAAGAGAAGGTCAATTGATCACCGATGTCAGTGGGACAAAAGTTTGGATGATGGAAGAAATCGATAAGATCATCCCTGAAGGTATTTCTTATACGTCGCACCATCCAATGGCAGGAAAAGAAGTTTCTGGTTATCATGCAAAAGATTATAAAATCTTTAAAAAAGCAAATTTTGTGATTGTTAAAGGAAAAAAATCACTAGAAAATGATGAAATTATCCTTAGATCCATCGCAAAAGACCTTGGTTTTGGTAAAATAACAGTAACAACACCAGAAAAGCACGATGAACTTATCGCCTTTACATCACAATTAACACATGTGATTGCAGTCAGTTTAGTCCATAGTGATCATTTAGAGGAAACCAAAAATGCAACTGGTGATTCTTATCGAGACTTAACGAGAATTGCTAAAATCAATGAAAACATGTGGACAGAATTGTTTTTAGAAAATAAACAAGCTTTATTAAAAAAAATCAATGACTTTGAAAAAGAACTTGATGATTTAAAAAACTTGATTAAAAACAACGATAAACAAAGTATTCAAAAATATTTAAAAGAAGCAAAAGAAAAGAGGAAACAATTTGATGAGAATTAGTATGCAAGATTATGACATCATGATTGGCAAAAAAAGCATCAACAATTTAGAAAACTCAATCAAAGCTATCTATGATGCAAAAGACATTTTCATTGTTACAGATGATCATGTGTTTGACCTTTATCATGAAAAAATAACTAGCATACTGAAATCATATCATCTTCACTTTGTATCTATAAAGCCAGGAGAAAAATCTAAATCGTATAAAGTTTACTTAGATACGATTGAAAAACTGATAGAAAAAGGCATTAAAAGAAATCATTTACTCATCGCTTTAGGTGGCGGTGTTGTCGGAGATTTAACGGGTTTCATTGCGGCAACCCTCTATAGAGGGATACCATTTATTCAAATACCGACAACGCTTCTTGCTCAAGTAGATAGTAGTATTGGTGGTAAAGTAGGTATTGATTTAAAAGAAGGAAAAAATCTGGTTGGCTCATTTTACACACCTAAGTTTGTCATCATAGATCCTGATTTTCTAGAGACTTTAAATGATAGAGAATATCGTCAAGGTGTCGCTGAAATGATTAAAGCTGGTTTAATTAGAGATAAAAATCTTTTTGATTATTTCAAAGAAAACATCCTTGTATCAGAAAAAGAAATACTCATGGCACTTCAAGTGAAAAGAGAGATTGTACTTAAAGATCCATTTGAAAAAAATGAGCGTATGTTACTCAATTTTGGACACACATATGGACATGCCATTGAAAAAAAATTCAAATATGAAACTTATAAGCACGGTGAAGCGATTAGTTACGGTATGCTCATTGCATTAGAAGAGGGTATTAACCAAAAAATCACACCAGCTTACCTATATGATGAAGTCAAAGAAGTTTTAATCAAACAACAACTTGTTCAAGAACCGTTTTTTAAAAAAGAAGATTTAGAATCATATATTTTAACAGATAAAAAGAACACATCTAAAGATTTTCATTTTATTTGTTTAAAAGATATTGGAAACAGTGTTATAACTAAATTAAAAGTGGGTGAAAAATAATGAACGTCACAATTAAACCATCAAAATTAAATGGAAATGTAGGAGTCGTTAGTTCAAAATCATTATCACATCGTTATGTGATTGCTGCTGGACTAGCTAAGGGTACGTCAATTGTCTATAATGTTTTAGACTCTGAAGATTTGGATGCTACAAAAACAGCTTTAAAAGGACTTAATGTAGAATTTAAAGATGAAAAAGTCATTGGTTCAGGATTTAAAGTTGTCAGTAATGATGTTTACTGTAACGAATCTGGTTCAACACTTAGATTTATGATTCCGATTTATATGCTCCAAAAAGATAAAGTCGTCTTCCATGGAGAAGGTAGATTAGTGGATCGTCCGATTGATGTTTATGAGTCATTATTTAGAGATAAAGGTTTAGGTTTTACATACTTAAATGAGCCACATTACCTTCCTTTAGAAGTCAAAGGTAAATTAAAGGGTGGGCATTATCCTTTAATCGGTAATATCAGTAGCCAATTTGTATCTGGGCTTTTATTTGCGCTTCCACTTGCTAAAGAAGACTCAACCATTGAATTATTAACACCACTATCATCTAAAGGATATGTGGATATGACACTTGACACATTAGAAAAATTTGGTATTAAGTATACTTGGAATGATAGACTCATTCATATTCCTGGTAACCAAAAATATCAACCTCAATTAGTGACTGTAGAAGGTGATTTTTCTCAAGCAGCTTTTTGGCTTGTTGCCGGTACTATTAATAAACACCAATTACCATTAAACTTAAGAAATCTAGATCCTAACAGTAGACAAGGCGATAGAGTTGTTGTTGATATTATTTCTAAAATGGGTGGATATTTATACTTCCAAAAAGATTTAAAACAATATGTCGTATATCCAAGAAAAACTAAAGCAATGACAATTGATGTTGATCCAAATCCAGATTTAGGTCCTATTCTTATGGTCTTAGCTGCACTGAGTGAAGGTGAAACACATTTTATCAATTGTAGAAGATTAAAAATTAAAGAATCGGATCGTTTACAAGCCATGTATGAAGTCTTAACAGCTTTAGGTGTTGAGATGAGAATTACAGACGATGAAGCTTGGATTAAAGGCCAAGATGGATTTAAAGGTGGACTTACGTTTGACTCATATAATGATCACCGTATTGTGATGGCGATTGCAATCGCAAGCCTAAGAGCTGATGGACCGATAACTATTAGAAATGCTGAACATATTCAAAAGAGTTATCCAACATTCTTTGAAGTCTTTAAATCTTTAGGAGGCATTGTTGATGAAGCTTGATTTACTTAGAAAAGAAATTGAGTCTATCGATCAACAGATGCTTGAACTTTTTTTGAAACGCATGGATGTTGCTTATCAAATTGGTAGTTATAAAAAAGAACATCACTTACCTATTTTTGATGAGCAAAGAGAAAAAGCATTGCTTGAAAAACAAAGAAAGTTACTGAATAATGAAGACTTATGGCCGTTATATAAACAGTTTTTAAAAGAAGTGATGAGATTATCGAAAGAATTCCAAAAAACATGTTAAGATTTGGACTTATCGGGAAAAATATCAGTTATTCTAAATCACCAAAGATCCATCAAGTATTAGCCAAGTATACGCATATAGATATATCTTATGATTTATTAGATGTTGATAGCAAAGGCATTAGTGTTTTGATTGAACAATTGAAACTAGGGGATTATCATGGTTTTAATGTTACACAACCTTATAAAGAATTGATCATGAAATATATTGAAATATTAACCCCACAGGCAAAAAGAATTCAAGCTGTAAACACAATCTATATCAAAGATGGCTTTGTGGTTGGCGATAATACAGATTATGATGGTTTTTTAGGGTTGTTAAAAAGAAATCAGATAGAAATATCACAAAAACAAATTTATATCTTAGGTACTGGTGGTGCCGCTAAGGCATGTTATCATGTCTTAAAGGATTTAGATTCAAACCCGATCTATGTAACAAGAGATCCACTTAAAGTTAACAAGGAAACAATTACATATGAAACACTTTATCAAACGGATGCAGATCTGCTCATTCAAACAACACCAGTTGGAACTTATCCTCATACGAAAGAGTCAGTTTTAAGGCAATCATATGTTAAAGATAAAGTGGTTATAGATCTAATTTATAATCCATTAAAGACACAAATCGTAAAAGACTCTAAAAAAGGATTTAACGGACTTGATATGCTGATGCTTCAAGCCATCAAATCTTTTAATATTTGGACAAACAAAGAGATCGAGCTTACACATAAGCTTTATCAAGAACTTAAGGAAGTGATTACACATGAATAGTTATGGCAATATATTTAAAGTAACACTCTACGGAGAATCTCATCAACCTGCAATTGGTGTTGTTATTGACGGTTTGCCCGCAGGAACAAAAATAGATGAAACTCTAATTCATAATGATTTAGAACAAAGAAAACCAAAAGCAATCGGCACAACACCAAGAAAAGAAGACGACATATTTAAAATCACGAGTGGTGTTTTAAATGGGTATGCAACAGGGTCTCCAATTCATGTGATGATTGAAAATAAAAACATAAAATCAAAAGATTATGAACATTTAAAAACACATCCTAGACCTGGACATGCTGATTTTGTTAGTGAAGTAAAATATAAAGGTTTTCAAGATTATAGAGGTGGTGGACGCTTTTCAGGAAGACTTACCGCAGCTTTAGTGGTTGCAGGTAGTTTTGCAAAAATGGCGATCCCCTTTAAGATAAGACATGAACTCACACAAGTGGGCACTTTAAAAGATATGACAAAGCTTGATGATTATTTATTGGGTGTCATGGAAAAACAAGACTCAGTTGGTGGGACAATTAATATAACCATATCAGATATGATTGTTGGTATCGGTGAACCATTTTTTAATAAGTTGAATGCAGAACTTGCAAAATTATTGTTTTCAGTACCTGCAGTTAAAGGCGTTGATTTCGGATTAGGATTTGATGGTGTAGAAAAACTAGGTAGCGAGTTTAATGATGTCATCATTGATCAAGAAGGTAGAACAAAAACGAATAATCAAGGTGGAATCAATGGCGGCATCTCTAATGGTAATGATATTCACATCAGAGTTTTTGTTAAACCTACCTCAAGTATTCAGAAAAAGCAAGATACTTATCATTTGTCTGCTAAAAAAGTGGAAACACTTGATATTGGTGGACGACATGATGTCGCAATCGTAAGAAGAGTGGGCATTGTTTTAGAAAATGTTGTAGCTATTGGTTTACTCGACCAGTACTTAATGTATAAAGCTTATCGATAATGTATTTAAAGTTTCTATGTTGTTTGTTGACGTAGAGACTTTTTTTTGATATCATAAATATGAACATATGAGCAAATGTTCATATATGGAGGTATTTATGACAACTTATACATGTGATGCAATATGTATCCATGAAGATACAATTCAAGAAGTACAAAAAAGTATGATTAAAGATAATGATTTAGATAAGATTTCAAAAATCTTTAAAGCGATTTCTGATCCGACTAGAATTAAGATATTATATGCTTTAAAAACTCAGGAACTTTGCGTGTGTGATATTTCTGTAGTATTAAATATGACACAAAGCGCTATTTCACATCAATTAAAAGTTTTAAAGGATGTTGATTTAGTAAGAACAAGAAAAGATGGGAAAACAAGGTTTTATAAACTTGCTGATGAACATGTGCATACATTGTTTTCACAAGCATTTGACCATGTAAACGAGTAAAATATGAAAAAAACATTTGAAATTAGAGATATAGACTGTGCGAATTGCGCTTTAAAAATTGAAAATGAAATCAAAAAAATAGATGGATTAAAAGATGTGAGTATTGATTTTGCTAAGCAAAAATTATATGTTGATGATCAAGAAAATAAAATAGACGCAAAATCATTAGAGAGAATCGCTAGAAAAATCGAATCTTCTGTATCTATTTACGATAAAGAAGAAATCATTATAGAAAAGCATAAGTGGACTTTAAATCATTATAGTGTTTTATTAGGATTTTTGATGATTTCTATCTATTTAATGATGGATACATGGGTTTTTATGTTTGAATCTCATATTGATCTTACATTGTTTATCCTATCTTATGCATTCATTGGTGGCAAAGTCATTATTAAGGCTTTTAAAAACATGAGTCATGGACAGGTTTTTGATGAACATTTCTTAATGATGATTGCAACCATTGGAGCATTTTTTATCGGTGAGTATATCGAAGCTATAGCGGTGATGTTATTTTATCAAGTTGGGGAGTACTTCCAAGATTTAGCGGTAAATCGCTCAAGAAATCATATTAAATCATTAATGGATTTAAAGCCAACCATTGCACATCAATATAAGGATGAAAATTTAGAAGATGTAAGTCCTGAAGATTTAGTGGTTGATGATATTATTTTGGTTAAGCCCGGAGAAAAAATCCCAGTTGATGGGGTGATTATCAGTGGTCAAACCACTCTTGATGAAAGTAGTATCACTGGAGAATCGACACCTATACAAAAAACTGAAAAAGATGAAGTGTTATCCGGTGCTCTTAATATAAATGGATTGATTACAGTTTTAGTGAAGAAGCCATATCGAGATTCAACTGTCTATAAAATTATTGAATTTGTTGAACAAAACTCTAATAAAAAGGCCAAAACTGAACAGTTCATCACAAGATTTGCGAAATACTATACGCCAATTATTGTTGTTATTGCAGGTTTACTAGCATTTTTAGTACCTTACTTCATGACCTTTTTTAATCAATCTTTATACACAACTGAATTTCCCATATATCTAGAAAGAGCACTTATATTTTTAGTTATCAGTTGTCCTTGTGCACTTGTTCTATCTGTTCCATTATCATATTATGCTGGTATAGGTAAAGCATCCAGACAAGGCATATTGGTTAAAAGTGGAAGTGATTTAGAGCAGTTTAGTAAAATCGAGCATTTTGTTTTTGACAAAACAGGGACACTCACAAAAGGTGATTTTGTCGTTGCGAAAGTTTTTGCAGAAAATAAAGATCATATCTTGAAACTTGCAGCACATGCAGAATCAAACTCAAATCACCCTATTGCTTTATCGATATTAAGAGCTTATCAAGGAGAGATAGATTCAAAGAGTTTAAGTGATTTTGAAGAAGTATTTGGTAAAGGTATAAAAGTGATCTATGATGATAAACGTCTCTTGGTTGGAAATGATAGATTACTATTAGATGAGAACATTTTATTTGATAAGTCTTTAGATACGCATACTGTGATCTATGTAGCTTATGATAATAAGTATATTGGATATATAATTTTGGAAGATGAACTTAAGATCAGCTCAAAAGAAACGATTTCTTATTTATTAAAAAACAACAAAAAAGTATCTATGGTAACAGGAGATAAGATTTCAATTGCCCATGATATTGCCCAGCGCTTAGGTATAACTAACGTCTACGCTGAACAATTACCTGATGATAAAAGAAATGTTATTGAAACACTTAAAAAAAAAGATAAAACAGCTTTTATCGGAGATGGAGTAAATGATGCTCCTGTGCTTATGACCTCAGACTTAGGTATATCTATGGGTGCTTTGGGTAGTGATTTAGCAGTTGAAGCATCAGATGCCGTGATTATGAATGATGAACCAGAGTTGTTGATACATGCGATAGATACATCTGCACTCACGAGAAAAGTTGTCATTCAAAATATTATATTAGCTGCAGGGACAAAATTTATTGTACTTATCCTAGGTGCGTTAGGTTTCGCGAATATGTGGCTGGCAATATTTGCAGATGTTGGGATATCTTTAATTGCTGTTATACACGCAATGAGTATACTAAAAACGAAGAAATTAAGTTAAACAAATGTTTAACTTTTTTCTTTAAGTTGAGTATAATGGAAATAGGTGATATTTTGGAAATAAAACTTGATCAAGTCAAAGGCGTTGGGCCTAAGTTATTGTATATATTTCGAAATAACAACATCTGGTCTACATACGACCTTGTTTTACGGTATCCAAAAACCTATCAAGATTTTTCAATTGATCAAGTTAACCTTTTAAAGCACAAAGATAAAGTGACTGTATCTGGAAAAATAACAACGCCAATCAAAGATAATCCTTATGCAAGAGTCCATATGTCGTCGTTTCATATGGAATTATTTGGTAATCAAATTGAAGTTATTGCTTTTAATAGACCCTATTTATCAAAGCAGTTTTTTGTAGGTGACGAAGTCGTTGTTCAAGGAACATATCAATTATATAAGCACCAGTTAATCGCACAAACAGTCATTAAAAAGGAAAAAAATGTTGAAATCAAACCGATTTACCACATTGGAGATATTCATGATAAAGTGATATCTAATATTGTTCAAACGATTTTTGATGAGAAACTTGTTCAAATATATGAAACCATACCTGATGTATTTTTAGATAAATATCATTTACCAGATAGAGCTGATGCATATAAGATGCTACATTTACCTAAAACATTTGAGGATGTTAAACAAGCCAAAAGAAGATTTAAATATGAAGAAGCATTTTATTTACAACTTAAGTTAAAGGCCGAATTAAAAGAAAAACAAGTATCAAGAACGCCTATAGTATACGATATTGATCAAATCAAAGCATTTATTCAAGAATTGCCTTATGAACTAACAAATGATCAAAAACAAGCGGTCAATGATATCTATAAAGATTTCAAAAAGCCTTATGCACATTATAGACTCATCCAAGGGGATGTGGGTTCAGGGAAAACTTTAGTCACATGCCTTGCAACACTACCGTTTTTACAAAATAAAAAGCAAGTCGCATTTATGGCACCAACTGAACTTTTAGCAACTCAACATTATCAGTATTTTAAATCCTTATTAAAAAAAGCTAAAATTTGTCTTTTAACAGGTAAGACCAAGCAAAAACAACAAGTGAAAGAAGCTATAAAAAATAACCAATATGATATTGTCATCGGTACACATGCACTCATTGAAGATGATGTTACATTTCATGACTTGGGATTAATCATTATTGATGAACAACATAAGTTTGGTGTTGATACAAGAAATAAGCTGATAGATAAGTCAACAGCTAATGATGTCATCTTTTTAACAGCAACCCCTATTCCTAGAACATTAGCAATGGTTGCTTTTGGTGAGTCAAATGTATCCATCATTAGAGAAAAGCCGCAAAACAGAAAAAAAGTAGATACCCATTATTTATTAAAAAAAGATATTCATAAACTTTATGAAGCTATAGATCAAAAAATTAAAAATAAAGAACATGTGTTTGTTGTTGTTCCTGCAATATCCTCAAGTAAGGTTGATGACAATATTGATACGGTTTATCAAGAACTATCATTAAACATAAGTGCACCAATCTTTGTACTTCACGGAAAACAATCTAAAGATGAACAAGAAGAACAGATGGAAAAATTCATGTATAAACCGGGTAGTATATTACTAGCAACAACAATGATTGAAGTTGGTATTGATATACCTACAGCAACACTTATAGCAATTTATGCCGCAGAATATTTTGGATTAAGTCAACTTCATCAATTAAGAGGACGTGTAGGAAGATCTAATTTAAAGAGTGAATGCTTTGTCATCTCACAAAAAGAAGATATTGAAAGACTAGAGATGCTTACAAAAACTGATGATGGATTTAAGCTTTCAGAATATGATCTTGTCCAAAGAGGGCCTGGTGATTTTTTAGGAAGTGAGCAAAGTGGTTATTTGAATTTTAACTTCTTAGATTTGTTAAGCGACTATCCGATTTTATTAGAGGCATCTAAAAATGTGGAATGGTTGATGCAACAAAAAGATTTTTATACAAACGCAAAATATAAATATTTGCTTAGATACATTAAAAACAATATAAAAATATGATATAATTATACATACGAAAGAAGGTAGACTTATGATAAGATTAGCTGTAGATGGCATGGGTGGAGATTATGCACCAGAGCCAATTGTTAAAGGTACTTTAGCAGCACTTGAAAAATTTGATCAAATAGAAATAACATTGTTTGGCGATGAAGAAAAGATGAAACCTTATCTTAAATCACATCCAAGACTTAAAGTTGTTCATACGCCTTTTTATTTGGACATGGGTGAAAAAGACCCAATCAAACAATATAGAACCAATAAAGAAATGTCAATGTTTAAATCACTTCAAGCTTTAAAAGACAATGAAGCTGATGCAGTGGTAAGTGCTGGACCTACTCAAGCGCTTGTTGTTGGTGGGCATTTTATCGTTAGAAGAATGCCTTCAATGAAAAGAGTAGCGATTGCCCCAATTATTCCTTCTTATGATAGAAGAGGAAGAATACTTTTAGATTCTGGAGCAAACGTAGATTTTAAAGCAGAACATTTAAGAGATTTTGCTGTTTATGCATCAGTTGTTGCTGAGAAAGTGTTGAAAAGAAAAAACCCACAAGTTGCTTTGATCAATATTGGAACAGAAGAAGGTAAAGGTAGAGAATTAGACGTAGAAACTTTTAATCTCTTAAAAAATGATAAAAACATTAATTTTTATGGCAATTTAGAACCCAAAGAAGTTTTTACCACGGAAGCAGATGTTTTATTATCAGATGGATTTACTGGGAATATCGTCATGAAAACCATGGAAGGAACCGCAAAAGGTTTAGGCATGGTTTTAAAAAGAGAAATTAAAGCAACTTTCTTAGGTAAGATTGGTGCTTTACTGATGAAAAAGAACTTAAGTAATTTTAAGAAATCACTAGATGCATCTGAAGTTGGTGGTGCATTATTGATGGGTCTTAATGGTATCGTCATTAAAGCTCATGGGTCTTCGAATGATTATGCTTTTTTCAATGGTATAAGACAAGCCAAAGAGATGGTTGAAGCAGAAGTCATCAAAAAAGTTACTGAAGCATTAGAACAAAAGGAAGTTGACAATTCATGAAAGATTTACTTAAAAAGTTAAATCTTTTATATAAGGATGAATCTCTATATGTTCAAGCGTTGACACATGCATCATTCGCTTATGAAAATCAAACGGATAATAATGAAAAGTTAGAATTTCTAGGTGATGCAGTCATTGAACTACTGACTAGCGATTATCTTTATCAAAAAGATTTAGCTGATGAAGGCGAACTTACAAAAAGACGTGCTCAAGCAGTTTGTGAAGAAGCACTTGTAATCTTCGCGGAAAAAATACATTTAGATCAATATTTAAGATTGGGTAAAGGTGAACAGTTGAGAGGACCAAATCCTGCAATGATTGCGGATGCATTTGAGTCTTTATTTGGAGCTGTTTATTTGGATTTGGGATTTAAGCAAGCCCGAAAATTATTTCATAAAATCGTTGTACCACATTTGAATCTAGTATGGGGAATAAAAGATTATAAATCTGCACTTCAAGAGTATATTCAAAGCGGGGATAAGAGAAATATAAGTTATCATATTATCAAAGAACAGGGCCCTTCACACAATAAAATTTTCGAAGCGGCTGTGAAACTTGATAATCATATCGTACTCGGTACCGGTATGGGCCGATCAAAAAAAGAAGCAGAACAAAATGCTGCACACGACGCATTAAAGAAGGGTAATTATGATTTTAAAGAGATTATATGATGAATATGATTTTGCAATTGAAAGAATTTTACTCAAGGAGTATAGAAAACTTTCTTTAACCATGCAAGAATTGACTGTGTTAATTGCACTATTTTCTATTTATAAAAAAAGAAAGACATTTTCAACACTTGCAATATCTAGAAGAGTTGAATATCATTCAAATGAAATAGGAGAAATTGTAGAATCTTTATTAGAAAAAGGATTTCTAACCATATCTTTAGAATTAAAAGATCAAAAAGAACGAGAGATATTTGATTTAGGCCCAACTTTTGATAAAATAGAAAAGCTGTATATCGAAGAAGAAAAAGATAAACAGAAACAAATGATTGAAAATGAAGTAAGTGAGGTGATCTTGAAGTTTGAACAAGGATTAGGAAGACCATTAAAGTCATATGAGTTAGAAAATATTAGGAAGTGGTTTGAAGATGATCACTTTTCATATGATCAAATTGTTAAATCTATAGATCAAGCTGAAGAAAAAATTAGTGTAAAATATGTTGAAAGACTACTTACACAACAACCTATTAAGCAAATTGAGATTGATCAAGATGTTGATGAAGCACTTGATGAAATCTTCAAGAGTATAAAATGAAAAATGCAGATTATATATTAGAAACGCTTGATCAAATGTTTCCTAATGCGACTGTTGAACTTAAACATAACAACAATTTTGAATTACTAGTTGCTGTTGCACTGAGTGCACAAACAACTGATATTGCAGTTAACAAAGTAACACCAGCATTATTTAATAAATATCCAACACCTTATGAGTTATCTAAAGCAGACGAGAAGGATATTGAAAAATGTATTAAAACTATAGGTTTATATAGAAATAAAGCGAAAAACATCAAAGCCTTATCGAAAGATTTAGTCGATAAATTTGAAGGTGAAGTACCTTCAAATAGAAAAGATTTAGAATCTTTACCAGGCGTTGGCAGAAAAACAGCAAATGTCGTCTTAAGTAATGCATTTCATATACCAGCATTAGCGGTGGACACGCATGTTGCTAGAGTATCTGTAAGATTGGGATTCGCAAAAGTTGGGGATTCTGTATTAACCATAGAAAACAAATTAATGAGAAAAATACCGAAAGACAAATGGCAACAAGCTCATCATCAATTAATTTTCTTTGGAAGATATCATTGTTTAGCAAGGAACCCTAAGTGTAGTGTATGTCCTTTATTTGATATGTGTAAATTCAAAGAAAAATATGAGTATAGATGACAGTGAGTTGGCGACAACTCATTTTTTTTCTAATTTTTAACGGATTTAAAAAGATTAAAAATATACAATAGAATACGATAATAACAACCAGGAGGGGTAACATGTATATTAATTTAACAGAACTAAACCACATTATAAAAAAGAGGCAATCCAATAATAAGTGTGTTGGATTACCTTTTGGATCAGCAATCAAGTATAAAAGAGATGAGTTGAAAATGACTTTGGAGGAAGCTAGTGCAGATATATGTAGTGTATCTTACTTATCGAAGCTGGAAAATAACATCATTAAACCCAGTGCTAAATATGTTGATCTATTAAAAAAGAGGTTCAACATCAAAGAAGATTATGTCTATGATAGTGATGAATTTAAAACTCATATTGAAATGATTATTCGTGCGATCTTGTTAGATCAAAAAATTGAGCATTCTCTACTTAAAGACTTTGAAACACGTGAAGATTATGAATCGGTCTTAATCAATTTCGCTTATCACGTACTTCATGAGGACAGTGCTCAAATAGAGTATTATTATAAAAAAATAGTGAGTTCCATATTATCTATGCCAGAAGAAGCTTTCATGACTGCAATGCTTTTAGTTGACCGTATTTTATACGATGCAATGAGATATTCTGAAGGTGTCGATTTGTTAAACACCATTGAGGCTTTTAATCCCGAACATGAAAAAATTAAGTTACTAATTCTTAAAGGTAAAACAAGGCATGCATTTAAACTTAATAATTATACAATGATTCATGATACATATGAGACATACAAGCATGCACTCATACAAAAACACCTTTTTTCACAGTTCAAAAAAATTCATCTTGAAAAACTCATACATGAAGCAAAACATAGATCATGTGATTGTATCATCCAAGAAATCGATCAAATTGATGAGTTTGAAGATTGTGATAGACAGTATCTAAAAGCTAAATGTTTCTCATACAAGGGAGACTATGACAGAGTTTTAAGTATCGCTACAATGTATAAAGATCAATCTATCGATTGGATGATACTTTATGTTATGGCACTGGAACACTTAAATGAAACTAAAAAAATCATTCAATTTATTGAAACTCATCAAGATATTAACAATGCAAGGCTAAACGTTATTTTCAAGCATCTAAAACATAAGTACAAATCGACTCAAGAAGAACAAATGAGTTACATCAAAAGAGACATATTAACATTTCATGGCATGACAGAAGATTATGAAATACTAAACTATTTGCTTAAAGATTGTGAGCAAATGTTAGTCAAACATCAATATTATAAAGACGCTGTTTCGTTATATCGAATCTTTGTAAAAAAACTCAACCACTTAGCTTTTGCTTAAGAAAAACATAAGAAATAAGGTGATAAACCTTATTTTTTTGCTTATTTAAGCCAAATACTATTGACTAAAAAAATATAATCATATATACTATTTAAGGCTAAGGAGGGAAGATGATGCGTACAATAAAATTGTTTAGCTTAGCTAAGGGGTTCGGGTTTTTATTTTTGATTGCTGCAATTTTAACAGCAGTTCATCAATATACATATTCTAATGTACCCTTATTTACACAATATTTAATTAAAACATTATTAGCACAACCAGGTATTGCTGATCAAACAGTGAGCGTAGGTGAAGTAAACCTACCTACTTTTTTGTTAAACTTTTTTAGACAAGATACCGAAGTCTTAAATATAATATTAAGAATTGCTAGTGCATTACTTATCTTACAAGTCTTTAGATTTAGTTTGCGGTTTTTTGAACTTTGGATCAAAGGTGCGTTATTAGAAAAACTTGCTGAAAAACTAAGAATACGTTTATATGGCCATATTCAAGACCTGAATTATGAGTTTCATAATAATGCTGACACTGGAGATTTAATTCAAAGATGTACAACTGACGTTGAAGCAACAACAACATTTTTGACAACAAGAATGTTAGACTTTGTTTATTTGTTAGTAACACTACTGTTTGGTGCTTACCAATTATATTATATTAATCCTACCATGGTATGGATATCGCTATCGCTTGTACCTTTGGTAGCAACTGCCTCAATTATATACTTTATTAAAATAGATAAGATTTTCCAAAACATTGAAGAAACTGAATCTAAGATGATGACCGTTGTTCAAGAAAACTTATCAGGCTCTAGAGTTGTTAGAGCTTTTGCTAATGAAGCATTTGAAGTCACAAAAATGGAAAATAAAAATAGAGAATATGCTGATGCATTAAAAAAAGCAAACAGTATCGTAGCTATATACTGGGGATCTATGGATTTTATCAGTATCACGCAATATCTAGTGATTATCGCTATTGGTGTTTATGCTGTTAGAAATCAGACGATGGACGCTGCTGGTGTCGTTGCTTCATTATCATTAGTTGGTATGCTTATTTGGCCAGTCAGAGGATTAGGGCGAATCATCAATGATTATGGAAAAGCACTTGTTGCATCTGATCGTATCCACCACATTTTAGAACAGTCTAGTGAATATGAAAATGATGGCAAAGAAGAACCTAAAATCAATGGAAATATTGAGTTTTCTAATGTATCATTTAAGTTTCCTGATACACAAGAACACTTACTTAAAGATGTTAATTTTAGTATCAAAGCTGGTCAAACCGTAGCGATTATTGGACGTACAGGTAGTGGTAAATCGACCATTATCAATTTATTAATGCGTATGCATGAATATCAAAGCGGAAATATATTTATCGATGGCATCGCGTTAAAAGATATTAGTAAAAAGTATATTAGAAGACAGATTGGTGTTGTTTTACAAGATCCATTCTTATATTCAAAAACAGTCTATGAGAATATCGCGATCGCACACAAAGATGCTGTCAAAGATAGAGTCATAAAAGCTGCTGAAATAGCAGCTCTTGAAAAAGATATTAGAACCTTTAAAAAAGGATATGAAACCATCGTTGGAGAAAAAGGAACAACATTATCTGGTGGACAAAAACAAAGAGTTGCAATTGCACGCGTTCTTGTTCAAGATAAGCCAATCCTTATTTTTGATGATGCCTTAAGTGCTGTTGACACACAAACTGATATTATGATTAGACAAGCACTATTAGCAAAATCAAACAAACAAACAACAATCATCATAACTCATCGTATTACAACAGCAAAAGAAGCAGATCAAATTATCGTATTAGATAAGGGAACAATTCAAGCGATTGGTACACATGATGTGTTAAGTCAACAAGATGGTTTATACAAGAAGCTTTGGGATATCCAAGGTAAATTAGAAAAAGCGTTTGAAGAGACGCTGGAGGTAGGTGAAGATCATGCATCATGAAGATGATGTTAATGTTGAGTATAAAGTTCAACTATCTACCTGGAAAAAAATAATTGGTATCGTCTTTTCTTCTAAAAAAAGAATAACTTTACTTATCGCATTTTCAAGTATGGTTGCTGTGTTAGATGCACTGATCCCTCTTGTAAATAGATATGCAGTTGATGTTTACTTTGTAGAAGGAGATTATTCAACTTGGCCATATTTTGTTGCTGTAAATATTTTAATCGCAGCTGGTTTTGGGATTGCGGTTTGGGGATTTATCCATCAAGCTGGTATTATTGAAGCTGAAACAAGTTATGAGCTAAGAAGACAAGCATTTAAGAATCTACAAAAGTTATCATACAGTTATTTTGATAAAACGCCACAAGGCTGGATTATGGCTAGAATGACTTCTGATGCAAGACGATTGTCATTAATTATTTCATGGGGAATTGTTGATTTCGTATGGGCTGGATTATCAATGATTATGATTCTTATTGTCCTATATGTAACTTTCTTTAAATTAGCACTTATTGTAACGATTGTTGTTCCTGTAATGTTTGTGATAGCATATTTCTTTAGAAAACTTATTTTAAAGCAACATCGAATTGCAAGAAAACACAATTCACAATTAACAGCACAGTACAATGAGGGGTTTTTAGGTGCAAAAACCACAAAGAGTTTGAGTATTGAGGGTCAGAATTTTGATGAATTTGCATACACTGCTCATCAACTAAAAAGAGCAAGTATTAAAGCAGTTATTTCATCAGCACTATTTTCATCAATCATTTTAGTGCTTGCATATATTGCGGTAGGAACAACCATGTTTCAGGGTTCAGTTTATGTTTTAGAATTTGTCATAACAGTTGGTACATTACAAATGTTTATTGCATATACGATTAACTTCTTTGAACCGATTATGGCAATTTCAAGAATCTTATCAGATTTTCAAAATGCACAAGCATCAGCTGAGCGTATTGTAGGTTTGATTGAAACTGAGTCAGATTTAACAGATACAAAAGAAGTTGAAGCAATCTATGGTACGCTATTTGAAGATAAGGTAGAAAACTGGGAAGAACTCCACGGTGAAGTAGAGTTTAAAGATGTAACATTCTATTATTTAGAAAACGAAATGATATTAGAAAACTTCAACTTGAAAGTAAAACCAGGTCAAAGTGTAGCTTTAGTTGGACACACAGGTTCTGGGAAAACGACTTTAGTCAATTTACTTGCAAGATTTTATGAACCTAAATCAGGAAACATCTTAATCGATAACAAAGATTATAGAGAAAGAAGTATCCATTGGTTACATAGAAGACTAGGCTATGTTTTACAAAGTCCACATTTATTTAGTACAACAGTTTTAGAGAATATCAGATACGGAAGATTAGATGCAACCGATGAGGAAGTTAAATATGCTGCGAAAATGGTCGGTGTAGATGATTTTGTTAAGAAACTAGAAAAAGGGTATGAGACGTTTGTTGGTGAAGGTGGTAATTTATTATCGGTTGGTCAAAAGCAACTCATATCATTTGCTAGAGCAGTTCTTGCAGATCCAAAAATTCTGATTTTAGATGAAGCAACGTCTTCAATAGATTCAGAATCTGAACTTGTGATTCAGTACGCAACTGAAAAGTTATTAAACGGACGAACAAGCTTCATCATTGCACATCGATTATCGACTATTGTCAATAGTGATTTAATTGTCATGCTTGATATGGGTAAAATCATTGAGATGGGTACGCATGATGAACTGATTGCAAAACGCGGACATTACTTTGAACTTTATCGCAATCAATTTATTAGAGAGAGCGAAGATAAACTTAGCATTGAATTATAAAAAAAGTAAAAAGACATCTTGATTTCTAATATGATGTAGAGGTGAATGAGATGTCTTTTTTGTTATCTTTTTTTCAGTGGACCATATGTTTGACACAAGTGATTTGGTCAAATACAGTCATTGATGTACCCGTTTTTGATGATTTAGAATCTTATATTACAATTCCCGAAGCTACATTATATATTGATGGGATTGCCGTAGCAGATACACCGTCCTATGTGAGATCAGGAGTAAATCGTACATTTTTATCAACTATTGTTACAAGTTATGTAAAAACATACTATATTTACTTTGAAGCTTACTTTGAGTCTTATGATGTTAGGCAAAAGCAATTAATCACAATCAATGTTGTAGATGGTATAAAACCGGAAATAACTTATATACCGACATACATCATAGATGTTTATAGTGAACCACCAGATTTTTATCAGCATTTGCAATATAAAGATAATTATGATCAAGCAGAAGATTTAGTTGTCAAAGTCGATGATCAAGCAATTAATTTTAATCAGGTTGGAACATATGATGTCATATACTATATCACAGATACATCAGGAAATACAAAAACCTATGTGAAAGAGATAAAGATTATTGATCGCATTAAACCTCAGATTGAACTCATAAAACCAATCATTATTGAAGTTCACACCCTTTTAGATATAACAAAGTTTATCGAAATCACTGATAATTATGACTTAAACGTGAATTTCGCTGTTATTGGAGGTGAAGCTCCATTTGATCGATTGGGATATCATGAAATAACAGTTTTAGCTGTAGATAAATCTAGAAATCAAACCATAGAAAGCTTTGTAATAGAGATTGTGGACAGAACACCACCTGAGCTCATTTTAGTTTCTTATCCAAAAATCATCCCAGTTTACGATGTGTTTGATGAACGTGATTGTTATGAATATGTTTTATCTGTAAGTGACAACTATGATGATGTAGATATTACTGATATTCGTTTAAGTTTTGATGTTGATCCTAATCGTGTTGGAAAGTATAAGATCTACTATAGCATAGCAGACCAATCTGGCAATGAGACGCAGAAAACTTTAGAAGTAGAGGTTAAGGATCTTATTGGACCGAATATAGAAATATCAGAATCACTCATTTTTGAAGTGTTTTCTGCACACCCTATTTTAAACCATTATATCAATGTAGATGATAATTATTGTGATGTCTCTTTGTTAGATATCGATATAGATTCAAATATCAATATGAATCAGATTGGGATATATGAACTCAGTATAACTGCTTTAGACTGTTTTAAGAATAAAACGACTTTACATACTACAGTTGAGATCATTGATTTAATCCCACCAGAAATCACACAAGTCAGTGAGATTGTGTTGACAGAATTTATAAAAAAAGACTTAAGTATCTATTTTAATGCCATTGATTTATATGATCTAGATAATATTAAAATGATTTTAGATGACTCGCATATAGATTATGAAAAAATAGGAGCATATGAACTCATTATCTATGCATACGATCAGTCGAATAACGAAAGCTATTATATTGCTGATGTTTTAGTTGTAGATATTATGCCGCCCGTTTTAGAAATCGATGTATCATATCTATATTTAGAACTGAATCAAGCTGATTTAGACTTGATCAGCTATATAGTAAATGTTGATGATAACTATACTTATGTAACTATTGCTGATGTTCTCATAACATCTGATATTGATGTCACACAAATTGGAGCATACACATGCATCTATACCATTTTAGATAGCTCCCTTAATCAAACGACAAAAAAGGTAAATGTTTTTGTCATTGATCGTGAACCACCAATCATTGAAGGACAATCATTATATGTTAAGATGTATGAGCATGTTGATATAATGGAAGGATTATTTATAAATGATAATGTAGATGTCTTTGATATATACACATCTATTGATTATATAGATACAACATATCCCGGATCATACGAAGTTTCATATGTTGTCGTTGATACAAGTGGCAATCAAACTATTTTTAGTCGAATGATATATATTAGCGAAGATGAACAGGTATTTGAAATCCAAGATTTTTTACCAATGATCATTATATTGTTAATTAGTGCTTCAACTTTATATTATCTTTATAAAAAATTGTAGTTATATCTTTTGACTTTACCCTTTATTTAAACTATAATATGAACGTAAATTAAGAAATAAAAAGGAGTGTCTAAACATGGCAGACGTATTAGTCGTTTATTGGAGTGGTACAGGTAACACTGAAATCATGGCAGAAAAAATCAAAGAAGGTTTAGAAGCAGAAGGATTATCAGTAGATTATAGATCTGTTGATGCAATTGAAGTTGATGAAGCAGCAGCTTTTGATAAAATTGCATTTGGATGCCCATCAATGGGTGTTGAAACACTAGAAGAAGATGAATTTGAACCATTCTTTGAAGCACTAGAAGGTTCATTATCAGGTAAAAAAGTAGCTTTATTCGGATCATACGGATGGGGTGAAGGTGAATGGATGGAAGCTTGGGAAGACCGTATAAAAGATTCTGGAGCTGAGTTATTCGAAGCAGGATTTAAAATCAATTCAACACCAAGTTCTGAAGAAGAGGAAGAATGTGTTGAATTTGGTAAATCATTTGCTAAATTCTAAGAAGATATAAAAAATGCTAATCATAGCATTTTTTTTATAACACAGTTTGGAAGATATTAAAAAGCATGTATAATAAATATAGGTGAAGAGCATGATTGGAGTTCTTGGTATTCAAAGTTCATATTCAATGTTAAAAAATACCATACCCATGGAGACTTTAGTTAAAGAAGCTAAAGCGCGTGGATATGATTTTTTAGCTTTAAGTGATGAGCAACTCCATGGTATGCTTCATTTTTATCGTTATGCTGAAAAATATAGCATTAAACCTATTTTAGGCATTCATGTTCAAGTGAATTATCTTATGTTAGAAACTTCATTTTTGATTTATGTTAAAAATCAAGAAGGCTATCAAAACTTATTACAAATCAGCTTACTAAAAAGTCAAAACGAATTAACCTATGAAAAACTGATAGAGTTTCAAGAAGGACTCATTTTCGTGACTTATAAAACATCAGTCATAGATCACTATTTATTAAATAAAGACATTGAGCAAGCCATGGATATTGCAATTGAATTTAAACAAAAATTTACAGATTTTTATTTAGGGCTTTCTTTAGATGATTTTGATCATGAAATTGTAGTAGCACCTGCATTAAAACAATTATCTAAAGAGTTAAGTATTCAAATGTTACCACTACACCAAACAGGGTATTTGAATACTGGAGATAAATCTGTTTATGAAGCATTAATAAAAATTGAAAGTGAAGATCATCAAGTCAAAGAAGATGCGGATTTTCATTTGCTCGATCAACATGAGATTAACAGTCTATTTTCGGAATATAAAGAAGTATTTGATCATTTAAACGCATTCATAAACTCTGTTCAGTTTACTTGGGAAAACCCACATTTTGATATGCCTAAATATGACATCAAAGGTTCATCATCTAAGGCATATATAAAATCCTTAGCCATCAAGGGTTTAAAGAAAAGATTAGAAAACACAGGTAAGGATCATAAAGTTTATCAAGAACGATTACTTTATGAGCTTGATGTGATTCATAACATGGGATTTGATCACTACTTCTTAATTGTTTTTGATTTTGTAAGATACGCAAAAACTCATGATATATACGTAGGACCCGGTAGAGGAAGTGCTGCAGGATCCTTAGTCTCTTATTGCTTAGGTATCACAGATATTGATCCAATTGAGTATCATTTATTATTTGAACGTTTTTTAAATCCTGAAAGAATCACTATGCCAGATATTGATATGGATTTTCCAGATAATAAACGAGATGAAGTGATACAATACGTCCAAGAAAAGTATGGTAAACATCATATGATTTCTATAGTTACTTTTGGAACATTTGCACTTAGATCTTCGATAAGAGACATTGCGCGTGTCATGAAAATCGACTTACAAAGAGTCAATGCGATTATCAAAAGAGTTTTAAATGAACAAGTCGATACGACCGATGAAGAAACTGTCAGATTATTAAAAGTTGCAAAAAAAATAGAAGGATTACCTAGACATACTGGAACACATGCAGCTGGCATGATTTTAGCTTCTCAAGATTTATTAAAACATATTCCATTACAACAATCATCTCAAGGATTTTTTCAATCTCAGTTTGAAGCGAGTGATCTTGAGTCATTAGGATTACTTAAAATTGATTTTTTAGGCATCAGAAACTTACAAATCATAGATGATGTTTGCAAGCTTATCCAAAAAGAAATACCTAATTTTAATATAAAAGAAGTTCCTCTAGATGACAAAAAAACATATGAACTTTTGAGTCAAGCCTCTACAGAAGGCATTTTTCAGTTGGAATCAAGTGGGATGAGAAATGTTTTAAGAAAACTAAAACCAAGGGACTTTGAAGATATTGTTGCGATACTAGCACTTTTTAGACCAGGTCCGATGGAAAATATTGATGAATATATCGAAAGAAGAAACGGTAAAAATTACACATATATTCATCCAAAACTAAAAGACATTTTAGAACCGACATATGGGATCATTATCTATCAGGAACAAATCATGAGGATTGCTCACGAGTTTGCTGGATATACGCTCGCTGAGGCGGATTTACTTAGAAGAGGTATATCTAAAAAAGATAAAAAGATCTTGGAAAGAGAAAGTCAAAGATTTATTGAAAAATGTTCAGCTCAAAACTATCCTAAAGAAACTGCAGAAACGATTTACGATTTAATCGTGAAGTTTGCAGATTATGGGTTTAATAGAAGCCATAGTGTTGCATATAGTATGGTTGCCTATCAAATGGCATATTTAAAAGCTAACCATTATAAAAAGTTTATGACAATTTTACTATCAAATGTCATTGGAAATGATCAAACGATTTATGATTATATACTAGATTTGAGAAAAAATGGGATTAATGTTGAATCACCAAATATTAAAATATCAACAGATCGATTCGAGATTTATAAAGACCAGATTTACCTACCATTAACCCAAATCAAGAGTATCGGAAAAACCCTGGTTCAAAAAATACTAGATGTCAGAAAAGAAAATCAGTTTGATGATTTTCAATCATTCAAAAATCATATGAAATCTACCATTAATGAACGCAACATGGAAATGCTTATTCATAGTGGTGCATTAGATGTTTTTGATATGAATCATCGAACAATGATAGAGAACAAAAAAACTGAACATGCGGGATATGAGATGTACATATCTGATTTTAAACTCAAAACATATGATGAGTATACTTTTAAAGAATTAGCAATCTTTGAAAAAGAATCCATCGGCTTTAATTTAGTTTATCATCCGCTTAGACTATATGAATCATATATCAAAGAGCATCATTTAGATACTATTGAAATTGCAAAACAAAAAGACTATTCGAAATTTTTGGGATTTATTATTAATAAGAAAGTGATTAAAACAAAACAAGGAAAACAAATGGCGTTTTTGACCATTGATGATGGTCAAACTCAGATTGAGGTAACGCTATTTACAAAAAGCTATGAAAAGTACATCAGTATTTTAGATGATAAAATTAAACTTTTTGAGGTTAAAGAAAACAATTTTAATGGTAAAATAACTTATATTGTCGAAAAAATGTATACCATCAATGAGGTGGTATCATGAGATTTGATCATTGGTCAAAAGAAAAAAAGCAAATGTTAGAATATGATTATCAACGCTTGTTTGCTGATCAAATTATGACACTAAAAAAACTATATCGTTTTAAAGCAGATCCAGACTTATTTAATGAAATTATAGACAATGTCGCAAGCATTTTATTTAACTTACTTAAGGATAATCACTTTGAGTTTGTTGAAGAGCTCATTGAACGCATGTTTTTATCCATGCTCGCATATGATGTTGTCATCTATCAAAAAAGAAATTTCAGTTATTTTCAAGTGGATTTGCATTTTTACAATGAGTATAAAACGATAAGTTATAGAGAAATCATACTTGTTTCAGTACAAGATATCAAAAAAATGATAGAACTCATTTTATTTATTGGAAGAAAGTATGATCAACTTTCGTTATCCGATCAAGAGGATATGAAATATATGGATCGATATCAAATGATTTTTGGATTTGATGAAAAATTTATAAAAAACAACATGAAACAACTTCAAGAGAAGTTTTATATGCAATGAGGTTACTATGACAAAAACAAGCAGAAAACAAATACTTACAGCAATCTATATTGGTCTAGCGATTAATATATTTTTAACTATTATCAAATTGGGATTTGGGATTTGGGGTAATTCCCAAGCATTAGTATCTGATGGTGTGAACTCATTATCTGATATATTTATGAGCACAATCATTTTCTTTGTACTTAAGGTTGCAACTAAAAGTCCAGATAAAGACCATCCATATGGACACCAAAAATTTGAAGGACTCGCATACTATACCATTGGCATCATCTTTGCAGCAACTGCTATATACCTTGCTTACGGATCAGTTAGCAACATTATTTTTTATATAGAAAATCCAAATGATCACATTATTCCAAACATTTGGACGCTCGTTATCTCTACACTTGCACTTGTCATAAAGATGTTTTTAGCATATTTCTATTTCAAGTTGAACACAAAGTTCGATAATCCAACACTAAAAGCAGAGTTTAAAAACCATTTTTATGATATTTTCTCAACAGGACTAACTGTATTTGTTTTACTGCTAGCTCAATTTAACTTAATCGTTTTTGATTATATCGGATCATTGATTATCAGTTTCTTTATTTTAAGATTAGCTATTCAAATTATTAAAGAGGCGGCTTCATTTTTAGTAGACGAATCTCCAGAACCAGAAAAACTAAATGATATACAAACTTTCATTAAAACAGTCCAAGGCGTTAAATCTATAGATGATTTAAGAGTAAGAAGACACATGACTGAATGGTATGTAGATGTAGAAATCGGAGTTGACGATGGATTATCTCTAAAACATGCGCATGATATTGCAGAAACTGTTCACATAAGCGTTGAAGAGAAATATAGAGAAGTCATTCATTGCATGGTACATGTCAATCCAAAAAGTAAATAATTTGCACATGATATAGTCACTTAGTATTAAAAATTCAAAAAACGAATAAAATTATATATTTTTTCGTTTTTTATTTTTAACCATATCAAGGATAATAACGTCTACATATATCAAGTTTTTTAAGATCTATGATACTCTATAAATAGACAAAAAATATAAAACGAGAGGAAGGTATACAAATGAATCTCGGTGAAAAAATTCAACGTCTTAGAAAAGAAAAAAATTATACCCAATCAGATTTAGCAGATATGCTATACGTATCTAGAGCAGCTATATCAAAGTGGGAAACCGGAAAAGGGAATCCCAATCTTGATTCACTTCAAGAAATCTCAAAAATATTTGGCATCTCAATTAATGAATTATTATCAAATGAGGAATTGATTTCAATAGCAGTTAATACTAATCGTCATACGTTAAAAGCCTTTAGTCTTTATGGGTATGGATTACTTGACTTGTTTAGTTTTATGCTTATGTTTTTTCCTTTGTTTGGATTAAAGGTAGGTGACTTTATTAAGTCTGTTACTTTATTCAATCATGATGTTGGTAATATCATGATTATAAGTTTGTATTATGGCGTATTTGCGATTTTCTTAATCCTGTTCATGTTTCAATTTATCATTGCACGCTTTGGGTTACTCTATAGACAGCAATTTTATATCTTAATGTTATCGATAGCATTTTCGTTTTTTTCACTGTTGGTTTTCATTGTTACAAACGAACCCTATATCAGTTTCTTTTTAACTGTCTATCTCATTGGAAAACTGTTAGTTTTACTCAATTTTATGCATATTAAGCGATAGTCAACGATAAGTATCACAATAATCAATTCATGTTTCGAATCGTTTCTTTACTGTAGGTTAGATAGCTTTTATACTGAAGACATCTAACATACAAAGGAGAAACAAAATGGAAAAAACAAAAAGAAAAAAAATCATATGTATACTTACAGTAGCAACAATTTTTGTCATCTTTACAATTGCACTTATGAGTTATGACGTCAAAGAGATTGGACCTATGGCATCATCTGTTGGATTTTCACGGTTTAATGACTTTATGCATCACTTCATTGGAGTCAATATGCTTTATTATGAAATCATAGATTGGCTTGGTTTGTTTCCGGTCTTTATAGGGTTGATTTTTGCTTTTATGGGATTATACCAACTTATTCAAAGAAAAAGCATAAAAAAGGTAGATCGAAAGATTATAGGGTTAGGTATATATTATGTAATACTCATCATTGTCTATATATTTTTTGAAACGTTTATCATTAACTATAGACCAATCTTAATTGATGGATATTTAGAACCCTCATACCCATCAACACACATCATGATTAGTTTATGTGTGTTGATACCTACACATTTTATGATTAAAGAAATGATAAAGAGCAAAGTTCTAATAATCACAATAAATTTACTGATAAGTTTGGTTTTAATAATCATTATCTTTGGTAGAATTCTTTCTGGTGTACACTGGATGACAGATATCATAGGTGGACTTTTACTAAGTAGTACATTAATCTTATCATTTCTTACATTTGTGCCATACAAAGATAAGCACATTTCGAAAATCTAATCATGCTAGATCGTAGTCAATAAACATTAAAATGAATAGTGCAAAAGGTACTGATGGATCATAAATCAGTACCTTTGTTATTTTGTAAACCATTTTTATTTGTATGCCTTAAATAAAGTTAATCAGATGACTTGAAATATATTTAGAGGATAATACAACATATCGACTAAAAACAAGGGCGATTATTCACCTGTATATTTATAAAAATATACACAATGATTTAAGTTTATTGAGTTAATCTATGATTTTTGCTAAAATAAGAATATGATTTACCAAGAAAGGCGGAATGTCTATGCCCTCATTTCTAATGATTCAGTGGGGAATTATCGGATTCTTCGTAGTTATACATTTTTTGATAGGATTTTTGAGAGGAACGAGTAAGTCAACGTATTTTACGATCGTTAGTTTAATCATGACGGTGGTGACTTTATGGATTGTTTAGAAACTTTCTTTTAATATGCTCCTAACTTCTGGATTATTTTCAACGTCTTTAATAGATTTAGTTAACGGATTATCAGGTGGTGCTATTCCTGCTGATATTATCAATTACTTAAATGAACCAGAAATTTTAGGACTAGTTATTGCTATTGCAGATTTAGTCTTAAGAATAGTAGCATATTTCGTTTTATATCCATTGATTAAATTTTCACTTACGATTACAATATTTAAACCTATATGGAAACATGGCATTAAAAAAAGCATGCTTAAAAAACAAAATGAAGAAGCAAGAATTAAACATGAAGAAAAAGAGAATCAAAATCGCAAGTTTGTGCCTTCTAAACGTCTAAATAAAAACGTTCTAAGTCGTTTATTTGGTGGAGCAATTGGTTCTGTCAGAGGTTTAGTGGTTGCTTTTATTTTTTTAGTTCCACTTTTAGTCATTGCAGGCTTTGCCTCTGAGATTACATCAAGTTTAAATATCGAAGAAAATCAAAATACACAAGCCTTAAGTTCAACAACAGAACTAGCTATTGCTATACCTAGTGAGATTCAAGAAATATTAAATAACATTAAGGAAATGAATGAAGGTGGACTCTCAGCTATTGTAAAGGATATCAAGATTCAAGAAAAATCTTTGGATCGTTATATTTTCGATGAAGTGTTCACGACAGATATTGTTGTTGAAGAAACGACAACAAGCATTAATTTTGGTAATGAACTCGAACATATTATGGGGATTGCAAACATCATTGCAGAAAATGGATATTTAGAAGATGATTTTAGAATCGAAGATATATCTAGTGAAGATATAAATAATGCTGAACTCATCTTTAATCATATTGGTCAAAGTGAACTCATTCAGTATATGATCCCTGCAGCAGTTAGATATGGCGTAGAAAACTTAGCTCCAACAGAACTCAATGGCATTGATTTTGGAGGTAGAGATGCTACACAAGCTGCTTTGGATTATTTTTACAGTATTTCATGGGATGAAGAGTTCGGTGAAATTTTTGATATTGCAGATGCTGCACTTACGTTTGCTACCGTCGGTGAATGGATGACATACATGAGTCAGCCAGAACTATTAGCTGAGTTGACCCCTGAAGAAGGTGTCATGTTAGCTAATATTTTGCGTTCAATTGGAGATTTAAAAGTTTTATCTTTAATTAACGTAGCATTAGACTATGCAACAACTTTAGAACAAGCTCAACAACAAATTTCATGGATGGAGCCATCAGAAGTTGAAGGGTACTTACAAGATAGATTCTCGTTTATACTTGATGATCCTGATTTCTTTGTCGGATCAGAAGGTGAGTTATATCGTATTGCCCAAATTATAGAAACAGTATTCTCAGATGAATTTGGGGATACTAACCTAACTACTCTATTTAATTCAATTAGTAATTTAGAAACGTTCATTAACACACAAAATCCTGAATGGATTGGTGCAATTATAGAAGATTTAGTTGAAGTTAGAATGATCATTGAATCTATGCCTGTTGTTGTCGATTTTGCATTATATCAACAACTACGTGATTCTATTGATGAAGAACTAGCTGAACAAATTATTTTAGAACTAGAAAACATTGAGTGGGATCAAGAAATTATCAATGTTGGTGATATTTATAAAGAAGCATTAAAACTTGGTGTTGGTGCAATCTTTGGTGAAAGTCCAGATATGCTTGCTTTTATCGATGATATCGCAGTCAATCATATGGATTCACTCAGACAAATAGTCGAATATGTTTTTGAAGGCAGTGAAGTAGTCAATGCCGCACTTGAGATTGCCAGTCCAAATGTTGTTGAGACATTAGTTAATGACCCAGCTTTACAAGACGCTATTAATGATATTTTAGTTAGTGATCCAACGGGTGAAACCATTGACTTTAATTTTGGTCAAGAGATAAACAATTTGCTAACAGTTGTGGAAAGCGTTAATAAGTTTAGTAGTCTTTCTGAGATTAGAAACTTATCTGGATTAGAAACAAATCAAATGTTAGAAGTTATATCTCAGTTTAGTCAATTATCAGATGCTGATTACCAAACAATGAGACAAGCTATTGATGAACTACAAATATTAACAAGAGCTGGGGAACCTGCGCTTAATTATATTCAGTCAATGGTTACCTCACCATATTTATACATACCAAACAGTATAGCACTTAATCAAGAAGTTGCCTCTGTCCTAGATTTAGCATTCACTGTTTCAGATTTTTTATCAGAACAAAGTGGACTGTATTTAGAGTTTCAAGATATTGATTTAACAGGATTGTTCAATGACCCTGATTTTAGAGCGTTCTTTACTTATTCTGTTGAAAACACACATTCTGATTTATTACTTGCTAGTGTAGCAAACAGTGTAAGAAATATTGTTGATACAGGTGCTTTAAGCGCATATACAACGATTCCAGTATCATTAGTTGATGCAGAGGTTGATTCAGTCTTATGGAAACAAGAATCGACCGAAATCATGGAAGCAATATTTGATTTAATTGTAGCAGCTGGAAATTCAGAAGGATTTGAATTATCATATGCTGGCATTATTACAGCAGCAAATGATTCATCGAAACTTCCACTTGATGCATTATATCAAATGTCTGAAAATGGAACATTCTTAGAACTATTTGATTCTGATGTAATACATAAACTAGTTTCAGATTTCTTATCAAACACAGAAACTCAACAAGTTTTAGTAAATGCAGTCAACTCTGCACAAACTATATTTGTTGCACCTGATGATTTCTTTGTTGCTGATCCGGATCTTATGGATGGAGATTTGATAAAACCTGTTGAGTTTGAAAATATCGTTATTGCAACTTATGCTTTAGGTTTAACATCTACAGAAGCGTTAAGTACATTAGGATTAGAAACTTTTACAAACTTATTAGATAGAAACATTGACCCTGATACAGGAGATGATGATTTTGATCGTGTATTTGGAGCAAATTATATTTACACTATATTAGATAAAGTATTAAAACTTGAAACTTTAGGGGACTATGTTGGAACGACATTAGGAACTGCTTTAGGACTTACAGTTGATAGTTTTGATACAACACCATCTGATGCAATGCTTGCTAGTGATCCTCTACTTCATGAGGATATTGAAATCGGAAGAGTACCTAAAGATGAGTTTAGACGTATGCTCACATCATTAACCCTTTTAGGAGATTTTGGTGCTATTGGTTTAAATACGTTTACAGATATGATTGATACAACACAACCTAAAGATGATTTTGACACATTTATTGCATCTGATTATATTTATACGATATTAGCAAGATTATTTGATAATCCTGCATTTGGTGATTATGTTGGTGATGCACTTGCAGGTGCATTTGCAGATAATCCAATCACATTAGAAATGGCTGTACCATCAGATGCACTTGGTACAAGCGGTGTTGAAGATGATTTGATTTCAAGAGCTGAAATTAAAAAGATGATGATTTCGCTTGATATGCTTGATTTTGGTGGAGAGTCAACCATTACTGTAACAACCATTATGGATATGATTGGTTATAATGTTGATAGTGGAACTGGAGAAGATGATTTCTCAAGATTTATTGATAGTATTTATATTCAAGATAAAGTTTCACAATTATTATTAAGTGATCAAATTATAGAAACGATTGCTAATGGAAGATTCTTAGCAACTGATTTTGTCATGCCAGCATCAAGTACAGTAAACGTTGATGGCAGAGACAGAATGATTAAGCAAGAAATTTATGATCTATTTGCTGGACTTAAACTCATCGGTTTAGGTGATTTTGAGCAAGATACTGTAACTTTGGATTCTATCACTAGCCTTACTGATCAAGAAGAAGATGATTTGTTATCTTCAAGCTATTTATATGTGACACTTGACCTCATGTTGAAATCTGAAGCAAGTCTAACTGTTCCAGGTGATGCATTAGAAACATCTGGTGAATATGATGGCATGATTAAGAAAACTGAAATTAAAGATTTACTCGCAGTATTTGATATTTTAGGTCAAAGTGATCCAGCATTAATTGATGTCAACTTAGTAACAATTGCAGACATTCAAGAGATGTTTAATCTAGAATCTAATGTCATTGATCAACTTGTTAGTGACGCAATTGTTGAAAATCTAACATCTATTCCTTTAACTGCATACAATGTTGAAGGTACAAGACTCTCTAGAGATGAAATTGGTAAGATGATCGATACATTACTTATTTTAAGTGATGGCGATGATCAACAAACACTCACAGGCTTAATGCCAATTGATACAAATACTATAACAAGAGAGAAGTTAACAAGTATACATAATGTAGATTCAAGAATTATAGATCGTTTAACATCAGAAGCGATTATCGATAGTGGTATTTCAATTCACTCACTTGCATATGATGAAAATAGTGAACTTGACCCAGTCGATTCTCATAAACTTGATATTAAGCGTTCAGAATTAGGTGATATGCTTGCTGCACTTGATATCTTAGAAATTGATATCGCAAACGCAGGTGTTATCGATCAATCTAAGTATACGCCAACAAATATTGGTCTATTATTGGATTTAGAATCACTTATTATTTACAGACTCATATCTGAAGGCATCATCGATCAAGGTTTGGAAACAGATGAATCATTAGCTGTAGATGGTATAGATATCAATTATGATCCAGAAGCTCCTGGCAGTGATTTGAAAGTTCTAGAAATGGAAGCTTTAGTAGAAGCGATGATCGTCTTAAATATTGTTGATTTAACGCAACCAATTGCAGTCGATACAGTAAGTATTGCTCAATTAAGACAAACACATTATTTAGGTTTGGGCACAGATCCTAACGGAGATGTTTATGAATCGAGAATTATTCATAGACTCATTAGTGATTCTGTAGATGATAGTATCACGGTTCCAGATGATGCATATATGACTGATGATAATCTTGACTTAAATGCTGATGAAATTAGTGCTTTAATTGATGCACTAGATGTGATGGGATTAGCAACGCTTGCAGATCCAATTAATGTTGATGCTTTAACAACAGCGCAACTTAAGGATATTCATTATTTAGGTAAAGGCACAGATCCAGTTGATGAAAAATATAATTCACTTACAATTCATCGATTGATCAGTGATGCTGTTATTGATAGTTTATATAGTGGTGATGAAACAGCAGCACCAAGTAGTGCATTTGATGTTGGTTCTACTGAAGATTTATTAGCTGTTGAAATCAGCGCACTTATAGAATCATTAGATGTGATGGGACTTGCGACATTAGGCGATCCAATCAATGTCGATGATTTAACAGTAGCACAATTAAGAAATATTCATTATTTAGGATTAGCAGAAGATCCTGTAACTGATCCATATGATTCTGTGATTATTCATCGATTAATTAGTGATGCAGTTATAGATAGTTTATATACTGGTGATCCATTATTAGCTCCAGATGGCGCATTCATAAGTGGATCAACAGAAGACTTAGAAGCTGACGAAATTAGTGCACTTATTGATTCACTTGATGAAATGGGACTTACAAAATTATCAGATCCAATCGTCGTGGATAATTTATCAGTTGCACAACTTAGAAATATCCATTATTTAGGTTTAGGTATAGATCCTGTAACTGATACTTATCAATCTGTCATCATACACAGACTGATTAGTGAATCAGTGATTTCGACTGTAACCATTCCAGATGATGCTTATATGACAGTTGCTCAAGAAGATGTTAAACCACTAGAAGTAAGTGCTTTAATTGAAGCACTTGCAGAAATGGGACTTACAAAATTATCAGATCCAATTAATGTAGATACACTTACACTTACACAACTTGAAAATATTCATTATTTAGGTCTAGCAATAGATCCAGTTCTTGATGAGTATCAATCACTTATTATTCATCGATTAATCAGTGATGCAGTTGTGGATAGTCTATATACCGGAGATCCTTCACAAGCTCCGAATGGTGCATTTAAAGTTGGTTCTACAGAAGATCTAGAAGAAGATGAAATCAGTGCACTTATTGATGCACTAGATGAGATGGGACTTACTACTTTAGGTGATCCAATCAATGTGGATGATTTGACATTAACTCAACTTAGAAACATTCATTATTTAGGTTTAGAAGAAGATCCAATTTCTGATCCATATGATTCTGTGATCATTCATAGACTCATCAGTGATTCTGTAATCTCAACAGTTACTGTTCCAGATGATGCATATATCACAGCAGCTTTAATTCATGTTAAAGTTGAAGAAATTTCAGCACTGATTGAAGCCTTGGAAGAAATGGGCTTAAACAAGTTATCTGATCCAATCAATGTTAATGGATTAACAGTAGCAACACTTAAGGAAATTCATTATTTAGGACTTGCTGATGATCCAAATGGAGACGTATATGAGTCACTCATCATTCACAGACTTGTATCAGATGCTGTTGTCGATAGTTTATATGCTGGAGATCCATTAAATGCTCCAGATGGCGTCTTTAAGACAGTTGCAAATGAAGATTTAGAAGAAGATGAAATTAGCGCATTAATTGCAGCTATGGAAGAAATGAGTATTACTTCTTTAGGCGCTTCATTATCAATTAGTAATCCAACAAGAACTCAACTTCAAAACTTACATTATTTAGGATTAGCAGTTGATCCAATTACTAATACTTATGATTCATTAATTGTTCATAGACTCATTAGTGATTCAATCATTTCAGCATTAACAGTACCAGATGAAGCATATATGACAGTCGCAAACGAAGATGTTAAGGTTGATGAAATTAGCGCATTAATTGATGCGATGGAAGAAATGGGCATTAACACACTTAGTGCAGGATTGTCTGTATCAAATCCAAGTGTAACACAATTACAAAATCTTCATTATTTAGGATTAGCAGAAGACCCAGTAACTGATCTATACGATTCATATATTGTTCATCGATTAATTAGCGATAGTATAGATGCAGCACTTGATGTACCAGATAACGCATATGATTCAGTTGCATTAGATGATATTAAAGTTGATGAAATATCAGCGTTAATTGAAGCTATGGGAGTGATGGGTATTACAACACTTAACTCAAGTTTATCATTTGATGATCCATCTAGAGACGAGATTGAAGACCTTCACAATTTAGGTTTAGGTGATCCAGTCGGAGATGTTTATGATTCATATATTGTCCATAGATTATTATCAAGTGCAATTGATACAGTATTGACCGTACCTTCAGAAGCTTATATGGTTGGTAGTACAGAAGATATCAAGAAGGCTGAAATTGATCATATTATTGAATCAATGGATATTCTTGGTGTGACAAATGTTTCTACAATTGCATCTACCATTACAGTAGCTAAATTGAAGACATTAAGTTCACAAGATATTGATGATTTAGTTGAACCACCAAGTGGTCCAAATGTTATTATTTATTACTTGATAAGTGACGTTGTAGATCCATCAAATAACATTTATGATGCGATTGATCCAATTAATGCAGATGATTATTATGTGATGAATGGTGGAATTAGAGTAAGATTGTTAAGAACTTCAATTGCTACAGCAATTACTGCACTACCATAAAATTGAGACAAACAAAAAACCTAGCGATATTGAATATCTGCTAGGTTTTTTTACTTATGTTATAACTTCTCTATCAAATTTAAATAAAAATATGTTCCATGAATGACATTATTAATGGTGATCTTTTCATCCTCACCATGTATTAGTTTCAAATCATCTTTGGATACATCCATAGGTGAAAACTTATAAACCCTCTCACATATTTCATGATAATGTCTAGAATCTGATGTTGCTACCATCAGGTATGGCGATACAATAACTTCTGGCCAAGTCTTCTTTATTGCTTGTCTAACGATTCCAAATGGCTCATCCATCAGTGAGGTAGAAGTGGCTTCTGAAACTTTAAGCACTTCAATTTCGATATCCTCATTCTTTATAATTTTCTTAATCTTTCTAATGACTTCATCAGATGTTTCTTCAGGTCTTAATCTATAATTAATACCAACAGATGCTTTTGTAGGTAAAACATTGATTGCATCACTTGCTTCAGATACTGTAAATGCTTGTGTCGTTTTAAACATAGAAAGCATTTCTCCACCATTGAGTTTAGCAATTAATTTTACTACAGGAGTGAATAACCAGAGATTAGCAAATATCATTCTTATAGCAAAACTCTTTGAATGAGGAGCTAAAGTATCAAATAATGATCTTACACCATGAGTTAATTTTAACTTAAATTTTCGAGTATTGTTTAATCGCAATACAGCTTTAGACAATATTGTTAATGCAGTGTCTTTTGGAGGTGTTGATGCATGTCCACCTTTAGAGTATGCAGTTAGCTTTAAGTTCATAAATCCTTTTTCTGCGATTCCAATAACTGCAACTTTTTTTCTAACTCCAGGGAACATATTAGAGACAATCGCTCCACCTTCATCTAAAACCATATAAGGTGTAATCTCGTTTGTTTTAAAGTATTCCACCATTTGTTTTTGGGTATCGCCATAGATTTCTTCCTCACCAGAAAAACAAATGTATAAATCGTTTTTAAATATTTTACCTTGAGATAGACTATACTCAACAGCTTCCATGATTGCATTTAAACTGTTTTTAGTATCTAGTGTCCCTCGTCCATAAATATGTGTCTCATCAATATTACCGCTAAATGGCTCAAATGACCAATTTCCAGTGACTGGAACCACGTCAAAATGGGCCATTAAAACAGTAGGTTCCTCATTGCTTTGACCTTTGATATGAAACATCACGCCAGTTCCAATTTCTTGATAAGTACCATGTTCATTGATTAATGGATAATCAGTTTTTAAGTGATTTTTAAAATCTGTGAAAGCCTGTTGATTGATTTTTTCTGGATCTAAATATGAGATGGTTGGAATTTTGATTTTTTTAGATAAACTCTCAACAATTTTCTTATCATCAAGTACATATTTCTTTTTCATTTCTGGGTATAACACAGGTTTAAATCTAATGGTGTTAATGATGACTACAAGGATGATTAGACCTAATAAACCAAGTCCAATGTATAAAGCATACATTATTTTATCAATCCTTTCTTATATAAAATTCTTGATACTACTAATGAAATGACAACTCCAACAGGTACCATAATACCAACTAATCCACCACTGTTTGGAACAAATAAGAAGAATGCTAGCATAAATAATATTGGAATGATAGCAACTTTAAATCGTTTAGTGATATAGACAACACCAATAGCTCCAAATAATGCAGGAATAACATTATCGAAAGCAGGTTTTAAAACTTCAGATTCTAAAATAGGTGCTAGTGGAATAATAAGAACTATACCTAATAAAATGATAAGTGTTGTAGCAATAGAAGATGAAGCTACAGCAATAGTTGCTAAAACATCGCCCTCATCTGTGCCCTTTTCAACATTTAAAGCATCTTGTGCATTAAGTGCAGCTGGCACTTTAAGTGAAGTAAGGTTTCCTGTGACAAATGCTAAGTAGCTACTACCAGATCCAAGCATTGGTGTGAAAGTGAATACTTCGATGGTTGTTACAGGCCAGAAAATCACTGCAGTCGCAATAAAACCAGGTAAGAATTTATTCATGGTTGGCCATACACCAGTAAAAATACTAATGAAAAGTGGTAGTGATACAAATAAAGCTAAAGCACCGAGCATCCAAATTCTACCTTCAAAATGAATTTGATCTTGATATGAGCGTTTCATTTATCTCACCCCCAATAATGCATAAACTAAGGCAAGTGCCATTGAAGCAATCATTGATATGGGTAATGCATAATTTTTAAGCCATTCTTGTTTATATTTTTTGATGATGAGTCCAAATACAATAATTAAAAGCCCACTTGTTAATAACACAAGTATTGCTAGTAATGATATATATGTTTCACCAGTTGTTTCGTTTGTAACAGGTGCAACTACATAACCGACAAATGCTGAAATCATCCCTAGAAATAAAGCATCCATCATGATGTTTTTCCATGTTGTATCTTTTTCTTTCATCTTATCGAAACCTTTACTGATTTTCTTTAAGAACAAAGGAACAATCAAAAGTGGTGGAATACATCCTAAAGTCATAACCCATAATGCAGTCACAATCATTTCAGGTGTAATCAGTGAACTACCGATATCAACATTAAAGACACCTTTAATGACATTGGTTGCTGCTGGAAGTTCATAGGTTAATGCGCCTAATGTACCAAGTCTTAAGCCTGCGACCATAGGTCCGAATATTTTAGTTAAAATCACTAAACCAAATAAAATTGCTAATGATGGAGCAATCGAGAAAACCATCGATGATATGATTGTTTTTCTAATTTGCTCTTTGGTGAAATTTAAAGCTAATGCACGTTTTCTTGCTTGTAGCAAAAAAACCGTACTTTGGGCAAGCACATACAAAAAGATGATACTTACAATCACATAAACCCACCATACGTTCAAGAAATCCAACTGACATCCCTCATTTACTTATATTTTGTGTAATTTAATTTATTATACAACATTTTGAAGTAAATATGAATATAAGTTAGAAGTTTAGAAAAAAAAGCATCCTTATCGGACGCTTTCAACCTTATTTTTTAGTAACTCTGACTTTTTTAAGTTGTGCAAATCTTGGTAGACCATCTTCTAATTTAGCTTTAGATTCACCTTGGATAAGTGGGAGTGCATAATCAATAAACTCTTGAGTTAATCCTCTACCTCTAGGTTTAATCCACTCTAGTGGAACTTTTTGTTCTTCGTTTGCAGCTTTTCTTAGTGGGATTAACTTATATTTAATCTTATAAGGATTTGATGATACTCTTTCAAATCCGACCATCTTATCAGTTGTACCTCTAACAGCAGCTTTTACAGCTTTTTGACCAGCTTTAAATGCTTCTTCAACATCAACTTTAGATGCTAGATGAGCTGCTGAACGTTGTAATAAACTAAATTCGATTGCTCTGATTTTCACATTGATACGGTTTGATAATTCTTTAGCTAAAACTGAAGCAGTACCACCTAATTGTGCATGACCAAACGCATCAGTTTTTAGTTCTTGTAAAGTTTCCGCGATATATTGACCTTTGTCATTCTTGATACCTTCAGAAACAGCGATTAACACTTTACCTTTTTCTTTTAAAATAGATTCAACATCTTCATAGAATTCTTCAACATCAAATGCAACTTCTGGCAAATAAATTAAATCTGGACCTTGACCTTTGTAAGTTGCTAGTGCTGAAGCGGCAGTTAACCAACCTGCATTTCTTCCCATCACTTCAACGATTGTAATCTGTGGAATATCATAAACAGTTGCATCATGATATAACTCCATAAATGAAGTTGCTACATATTTTGCTGCACTTGCAAATCCTGGAGAGTGATCAGTAACATTTAAGTCATTATCAATTGTCTTTGGAACACCCATGACATTGCAATCATAACCTGATTTCTTAAAGAACTTAGAAATCTTATTACAAGTATCCATTGAATCATTTCCGCCATTATAGAAGAAGTAACGGATATTATACTTCTTGAACACTTCTAGTAGACGTCTATAATCTGAATCATCTTTTTTAGGGTTTGCTAATTTATAACGAACACTACCAATTGCAGATGATGGTGTATTTTTTAATCTTAATAGTTCTTCTTGATCTTCTTTTGAAATATCATAGAAATCTTCGTTTAATACACCTTTGATGCCATGAATTGCACCATATACTTCAGTGATATTTTCTTGTTTTAAAGCTTCTAAGAAAACACCAGCTGCACTTGAATTAATAACACTTGTAGGACCGCCTGATTGGCCTAATAATGCTGCACCTTTTAAATCTTTCATACTTTCATCACCATTTCTTTAATATTTTTATTTTTTCCATATCTATTTTAACACACATGGATTATAATGTGAAAAAAAATCGTTTTCATTATTTAATAAAAACTAAGTAAACACAGTTTGAAACATATAACATATATGTTATAATAAGAAATGGTTATGATTTTACACTTAAGGAGATGCAAAATATGAAAATTGCAGTATTGACCTCTGGTGGTGACGCACCTGGTATGAATGCCGGTGTGAGAGCCGTTGTCAGAGCAGGAACCATGTATGGACATGAAGTTTACGGCATCAAAGATGGATACAAAGGACTTGTGGAAGATGATATGGTTTTACTTACACATCAAAGCGTATCAGGGATGCTTACAAAAGGTGGAACTTTTTTAGGAACATCAAGACTCCCAGAGTTTAAAGAACTGAGTGTTAGAGAAAAAGCAATTGATAATTTAAAACAAAGAGGTATCGAAGCTTTAATTGTTATTGGTGGCGATGGTACATATCGTGGAGGTATGGAACTTGCAAAAATGGGCGTAAAAATTATTGGTGTCCCAGGAACCATTGACAATGATATCCCAGGAACTGATTATACCATCGGTTTCCACACCGCTGTTGAAACGATAGTTGATGCGATTGATAAACTTAGAGATACATCATCATCTCACCAAAGAGTATCCATTATCGAAGTGATGGGTAGACATAGTGGCGATTTAGCTGTATTTGCAGGTATTTGTGGTGGCGCTGAGTTTATTATTACACCAGAAAATCCAATGAATAAAGACGATATGATCAAAAAGATAAAAAAGTATAAGAATGAAGGTAGAAGACATGCCATCATTGTGATTACTGAAAAAATCTTAGATGTTCATAAACTAGCAGAAGAAATCACAGAAGCAACCGATTTCAGTTCTAGAGCTACCGTCTTAGGCTATATCCAAAGAGGTGGAGCACCATGCCCAGAAGATCGTATTTTAGGATCTAGAATGGGTGCTTATGCTGTTGAATTATTAAATGATGATATTTACGGTGTATGTGTTGGTGTACGTGATTCTCGTATGGTACACTTACCATTCGCAAACATTATCGGTCAAAAAAGACCAAAAAATGAGTTATACTCACTCGTTAAAAAAGTATCTTAATTGTGTGTTTAATTTAAAATTAATATAAATTAAAGTATAGGAAGGAAATGACGATGACAAAGTATGTATATTTGTTTAAAGAAGGCGATCAATCCATGAGAAACCTTCTTGGTGGTAAAGGTGCTAACTTAGCTGAAATGACTAAGATTGGTATGCCAGTGCCACAAGGCTTCACTGTAACAACTGAAGCTTGTATCGATTACTATAATCGTGGTAAGAAAATTACTCCAGAGATTATAGAACAAATCGAAAAAGCGCTTGCTGAAACAGAAAAAATGGCAGGCAAAAAATTTGGAGATGCTAATGATCCATTCTTAGTATCAGTTCGTTCTGGTGCTAGAGCTTCAATGCCAGGGATGATGGACACTATCTTAAACTTAGGTTTAAACGATGTTTCTGTAGAAGGGTTAGCGAAGTTAACGAATAATCCTCGTTTTGCTTACGATTCATACAGACGTTTCATTCAAATGTTCTCAGATGTAGTTATGGAAATTGATAAAGAAAACTACGAACATCTATTAGAACAAATGAAAGAAGAAAAAGGTGTTGAACTAGATACTGACTTAGATGCTAATGACTTAATTAAATTAGTTGGTCAATTTAAGGCTAGATACTTAGAATTAAAAGGGGAAGCTTTCCCTCAAGATCCAAAAGAACAATTAATCGAAGCAATTACTGCTGTATTTAGATCATGGGACAACCCAAGAGCTAATACTTACAGAAGAATGAACCACATTCCTTATGAATGGGGTACTGCTGTAAACGTACAAGGTATGGTTTTCGGTAACATGGGTGAAGACTCAGGTACAGGTGTTGCATTCACTAGAAATCCATCTGATGGTACAAATGAATTATATGGTGAGTACTTATTTAATGCACAAGGTGAAGACGTTGTTGCAGGGATCCGTACACCAAAACCAATCAGCGAATTAAAAGAAGACAATCCTGCATTATACGATGAGTTTGTGTCAATTTCTAATAAGTTAGAAGCACATTATCGCGATATGCAAGATATGGAATTTACGATTGAACGTGGTAAATTATACATGCTTCAAACAAGAAATGGTAAGAGAACTGCACAAGCTGCATTAAAGATTGCTATTGACCTTGTTAAAGAAGGTGTATTAACAGAAAAAGAAGCTATTTTAAAAGTTGAACCAGGACAATTAGATTCTTTATTACACCCACAATTTAACCCAACTGCACTAGGTCAAGCAAAATTGATTGCAACTGGTCTAAACGCATCACCAGGTGCTGCTACAGGACGTGTTGTATTTAACGCTGATCGTGCGAAAGAAATGAAAGAAAAAGATGGTCTTCCAGTGATCTTAGTTAGACAAGAAACATCACCAGAAGATATTGAAGGTATGATCGTTGCATCTGGTATTTTAACATCACGTGGTGGTATGACATCACATGCTGCAGTTGTTGCTCGTGGTATGGGTAGATGTTGTGTTGCTGGTGCAGGTTCAATTCGTGTATCAGAAGCTAAGAAAATATTCGAAGTTAATGGCGAAACATATAAAGAAGGCGACTGGATTTCATTAGATGGAACAACTGGTAAGATCTATGGTGAAAAAGTTGAAACTATGGATGCTACAGTATCAGGCGACTTCGAAACATTAATGACTTGGGCAGATAAATATGCTGCACTTAAAGTTCGTACAAATGCTGACAATCCAAGAGACGCTAAAGTTGCTTATGAGTATGGCGCTCAAGGTATCGGTTTATGTAGAACAGAACATATGTTCTTCGAAGGCGATAGAATCATGGCTGTTAGAGAAATGATCGTTGCTAAGAATGTTGAAGAACGTAAAAAAGCATTAGCTAAATTATTACCAATGCAAAAAGAAGATTTCATTGGTTTATACAAAGAGATGAGAGGATTCCCAGTGACTGTTCGTTACTTAGATCCACCTCTACATGAGTTCTTACCAACTGAAGCTGATGATATTAAAGCATTGGCTAAAGAAATGGGTATCTCTGAAAAAGAATTAAATGATACAATTAATGAATTACACGAAACTAACCCTATGTTAGGTCATCGTGGTGTTCGTTTAAGTGTGACATATCCTGAAATTGCAGAAATGCAAACACGTGCTGTGATTGAAGCTGCAATTGAAGTTAACCGTCAAGGTATGAATGTAGTGCCTGAAATTATGATCCCACTTGTAGGTGAAGTTAAAGAGTTGAAATATATTAAAGATGTTGTTGTGAAGACTGCTGATGAAATCATTGCTGCTTCAAATGTAGATCTTAAATATACTGTAGGTACAATGATTGAAATTCCTAGAGCTGCTTTATTAGCTGATGAAATTGCTAAAGAAGCTGAATTCTTCAGTTTTGGTACAAACGACTTAACACAAATGACATTTGGATTTAGCCGTGATGATGCAGGTAAATTCTTAGGCGACTATTATGATAAGAAGATATTTGTAAATGATCCATTTGCTCACGTAGACCAAAAAGGTGTAGGTAAATTAATGGATATGGCATCTAAATTAGGTAGAGAAACTAGACCTGATATTAAATTAGGTATCTGTGGTGAACATGGTGGAGATCCACTATCAGTTGAGTTCTGCCACAATATCGGATTAAGCTATGTTTCATGCTCTCCATTTAGAGTACCAATCGCTAGATTAGCGGCTGCTCACGCAAATATTAAAAACCCTAGATAATTTATAATATTTACAAGAGTTATGACTTAAAAAAGTTATAACTCTTTTTTTATTAACTAGGAAATTCTAATTGATCATTTAAATAAAAACAAACAGAAAAAACTCATCTAAAATGAGTCTGTAAAACGAGTCAACAAATTAATCAATAAGTTTATGATAAATATCTAAAGGCACAAACTGCAACTTACCACAATGACTACAAACATCAACGGGAAAAGCAGCACCTTCAGTCTCCATAAAGTGAGCATAACCAGAAAAATTGACAGTAAGTTCAAATCCACAGTGCAGACATTTCATATCAACCATGATATCAAAATTAGGCATCGATATAAATTCATTAAATGAAGCGGCGGGGCCAGCAATGAATCCCTGCTTAACAGCT
>SWCB01004399.1_pt1 | contig 122551 bp, 109 predicted proteins | sample 4692901 | NCBI WGS metagenome assembly SWCB01 (sample SAMN10267276, study PRJNA491770) | bioreactor metagenome | isolation source: DHS bioreactor inoculated with subseafloor sediment | place: Japan: off Shimokita Peninsula | collected 2006-08 | reverse complement strand
CGGGAATCTTGCGGCCCGCCACATGAGCAAGACAAATCTCCGTGCCGTAGCGGTCGACGAGTCTGCGCAGCGGCGCAGTGACGTGCGCGTATGGCGCCGCAAGCGCGCCGTGGGTGATGGGCTCGGGTACTGGCAACCCGGCAGCCACGTCGAAGGGTTCCCACGCCGCACCACGGAACAGGGACGTTGCCGCGGTGAGGAATGCGGCGCCACGGGGGCTCGTGGTGTCGAGCGTCAGCAACAACTGTGCGTAGGAATCCTCACGCGGCCACTCAACCCCTAGCGCCGCAGCCTGATTCCTGAGTCGCTCGAGCGCAGAGTCCGAGGCGGGAGGCATCGTCCGCAATATGCCCACTCCGGCCTCCAACATGAGCCTCGCGGCGGCCGAGCCGGTAAGGAGCGATATCTGCGCGTTGTCGTCCTCGATGGGACGCCCCGCGCGAAACTCTAGGGACAGTTGGTCTCCGTTGCGCACCACCTCTTGGCTCGGCTTAGGTAGGCTCACCGCGCCCGCACGGGAAAGCGCCGACCGGCGGGCATCGCCGACCTCCTTCAGAAGCGCGACGAGTTCCACGGACTCGTCTGGTGGATCGACGGTGAGTTGTTCGTAGGAGTACTGGCGTGCTGACCGCACCCATGCTCGCCTTACGTCGATGGTGTGCAGGTCCCCACGAGCGTCAACAAAGAGGTCCCACACCACGGCCTTGGTGCGCTGGCCAGGGAGTAACGATGCGTATCCCTCTGACATGAGCGGCGGGTGGAGGCCAATGCGAGTGTCGGGACAATACGTGGTTTCGACTCGTTCCCACGACTCTTCGTCAATGGCTCCCTGGGGCGTGACGTGTGCCGCAACGTCCGCGATGGCGTAACGAACTCGCCATCCTTGGTCGCGTGCCTCGATGAGCACTGCTTGGTCGAGATCAGTCGAGCCTTCCGGGTCGATGGTGACGAAAGGAAGGCTCGTGAGGTCGTGCCGCTCGCCTTGGACATGAGGCGGGTCCGGGTCGCGGCCACCTTGTCCAACCTCCTCGGCGACGCCGGCCGACCGTTCCTCGTGAACGCCATGTTCCGCCCGGATTTCGGCAAACCGCCCTTCGAGCTGTGCCAGGGACGTGCGAGCAACTAAGCGACGGATGGACATGCGCCCACCCTAATCACCTCTGACAACTTTGGGTTTGACCACTGCGCGTGGCGCCACGGACGATTACGCTGGCGGTGTGGTCAGCAGAGACGGCGTCGATATCACTCTCTTTCGTGCGCTGACGCTCGTGGCACGCCAGCTGACGGTAGTGGTGGAACACCGGCTCCAGACGGAGTCAGGCATCTCCCTGCCCGAGTTCGAGATTCTGAGCGCACTAGCAGCGGCACCCGATCACAGGGCCCGCGCGGGGGCATTGGGGCAGATGTTGGCGTGGGAAAAGTCAAGGATTTCGCACCAAGTGGGTCGCATGGAACGCAAGGGACTCATCAAGCGGTTCTCGTGCGCTGACGACATGCGCGGCACGTGGGTGGGATTGACGGAAGCCGGTGCCGACGCGATTGCGTCTGCAACACCCGCGTACGAGGGAGCTATTGAGGCGCAACTGGGCGCCTTTGCTGCCGCCGAAGATGGCGCGAGGCTCGCCCATGAGGTGTTAAGCATCGGCTCGCTCGTGACGTCGGAATCGTGCCAGCGCGAAGTCGCAGAGCTTTCCGACTCACTGCGCTTGCTCGATAAGCGCTAGTTCGCAGGCGGTGCGGCGGGCGCCTCTCCAGACGTGGCAAGCGAGACCTGTGCATCGTCGTCAAGCGCGGCGCGTGCGAGCAACGTGCCGCCGGCGATGGCAGAAGGCATCATGACGATGGCGAGAGGCGCAAATGCCGACATGATGAACGCCATCGAGCCAAATCCCACCGTTTGGGCCCGACGCTTGCCAAGCACGCGGCGCCTATCTCGCAACCGCAATCCACGTCTCTCGAAGGGCACTGCCGCGAATTCCAACGCGACGAACCAGCCGCCGATAAGCGCTCCAAGTGTCCACGCGATCAAGGTCCCCACAAAAGGAATAATGCCAAGCAGTACTAAGGCGAGCGACAGCGGGACGGTGACGAGAGCCATCCTGAGTCCCTCCCCCGCTCCCCTCGCGGCGTTGGTCCACCAAGGCCAGTCCGGGCCGGGCGCAACCGGCCCTAGCCTGTCATCCACGCGGTGTGAGAGCTTCTCAAAGAATGGTTGCCCCACCACGGTGGTGATTGCCACGAATCCGTAGACCACGATGAGTGCGGTGGCCGCGAGGATTCCAAGAGCGGCGCCTAGTTGCACGAGCCCGTGGGCCCCTCCATCTCCCACAAGCACATCGGCGATCCAGTTGGAGAATGGATCGAGCCATAGGGTCATCGCGAAGAATCCGACGACGAAGAGCCACACGGTGATGAGACCAGGCACGAGGCCAATGGCCATCAGCGCTGGGTCGCTCGCCCACGTTCGCACGCCGCGCCAATACATCCCCACCCCGCGAAAGAAATCACTGAGGATGCGCATTGCGGAATGCTACCTGCTAAGGGACTCCGTGGTCACAACGGTCTGGGTAGGGGAAGGCGTCGTCGCGCCGGGAATGCGGCAGGATTTCTCGCGCCGAACCCTGCCAACGAAGGCCCACGCCAGCAGGGCGATGGCACCCACGGCAAGATACGGCTGCAATGGACCAAAGAACTTGAGTGCTCCCGAATAGCCCAATGCGAGCAGAACGAGTTTGTTGCACACGGGGCAACCGACGGCGAAGAACGCCACCAATCCCCCGGCGGCGCCGAGCCTTCCCTCCCGCGCACGCGGGGCTGAATCGGGCGTGGCCACGTACGTCGCTGTCACCAACCCAGCAAGGACCGAGCTGATGACCAGCACAGTCCTGGACCATGAGGTGGGAGGCACCTCCCTACCGAACAGCGGATTGTCGATCAGGTCAGTGGGAATCGCGAAAATCAGATACGTCACAACAGCTGTTCCCAAAGCGAACCACCAGCGTCGCGCGGGCCAAGCCCTGAGGTCCTGCAAGAAGCTACTCATTGAAGGATGATACCCCAAGGGGTATTGGCCTATGGCTAGAGAAGTGCAGCAGACGTCAAAGTGATCGTGGTCCCTGCGAGCGCCTGAGAAACGGGACACGAGCTCTTGACGGCCTCGGCAATTGTCGCGAACGTGGTCTGATCAAGCCCTGGGATGTCGGCGACGACAGACAGCGCGATCCCGGTAATGCCCTCACCAGGAACGAAGGTGACGTCCGCTTTCGCCTCGATGCTCTTGGCCACAAGATCGTGATCGGCGAGTCCAAGTGACATCGCCATGGAGTAGCACGCCGCGAGCGAGGCGCCAAGAAGTTCCTCGGGTGTGGTGGTGCCATCGGCACCCGCAGAACGCGCCTTCCAGTTGGTGTCGAAGGTTCCAAGGCCCGAGGAGATCAGGCTCGTGGAGCCCGAGCCTTCGGTCAGTGTTCCCGACCACGTTCCCTGTGCAGTGCTGACGACGCTCATGTCAATTCCTTACCCTTTGAAGACTATGGACACCTGATGAACCACAGAGAGGGCGCGAGTGTTCCCCTACACGGTTCCGCCGTCGGCAGGTGTGCGTACCAGGAGTAGCAACACGAGTCCCACGGCCACGACGGCAACGACCCCCAGGGTTCCCCAAATGGTCGCGCCGGTGATCGTGATCATCAGGGTCCACATTCCAGGGGCCATGAACGACGCGGCCCGCCCAGTGGTTGCGTACAGACCAAAGATCTCGGCTTCCTTACCTGGTGGGCTCACGCGGGCCAAGAGAGATCGCGATGCGGCTTGAGCAGGCCCGACGCACGCACTGAGTACAAGCCCAAAGATCCAGAAGATGACGGCGCCTGCTTGGTAGAAGGCAACGACGATGCCACCCGAGATCGTGATGAGTGCTAGGGCGGTGACGATCACGGCACGCGGCCCGAGTCGGTCGTCAAAACGGCCCGCGATAATGGTAGAGACACCGGCAATGAGGTTGGCGGCGATTCCAAAGAGGATCACGTCTTGGTTAGAGAAACCGAACGACTTTGAGGCGATGATGGCGCCAAACGTGAATACCCCCGCCAGCCCGTCGCGGTACACGGCGGATGCGAGCAGGAACCATAACGTGGGGCGGGCGTTTTGCCACAGGCCCTTGAGGTCGTTCCACAGGATCACATAGCCCTGGAAGGGTCCGATGCGGGTCGCAGCAGTGGTGCGACGCGCCTCGGGGACAAAGACAAACACCGCCCAACCAAAAGTGAGGACCCAGACGGCGCATCCGACGGCGATGAGCCTGTAGGCCATGCCGTTACTTGTGTCCATCCCCCACCAGTCGGCGCCGTCGGCAACTACCACGATGACGAGCGCAACGATGCCCCCCACGTACCCCAAGCCCCATCCGAGGCCGGACACGCGTCCCACCGTTGATGGCGTCGAAACCTGAGTCAGCATGGCGTTGTAGTTCACGCCAGCGATCTCTGACACGACAGTTCCGAACGCAATGAGGCTCGCACCTAGCCAGAAGTAGCCGACGGACGCCTGTACAAAGAAGAGTCCGAGCATGGAGAGCACAAGAAGTGCGGTGGTGGCACCGAGCCACGCCTTGCGGCGCCCCGTTGCATCGGCCCTTTGCCCGAGGACTGGGGCAAGCAAGGCGACGAAAAGGCCCGCGATCGTGATGGCGAATCCGAGTCCTGACGTGAGCTCCGCCATCGCCGCGTCGTAGAGGGTGTTGCCCTCTCCCAGCTTTGCCACTTCCGGATCAATAAAGCTGTCGGACGTGAGATACAGCGCGGTGAAGACGAATGTAATGATCACCGAGTTGAAAGGCTGTGTCGCCCAGTCCCACAGGGCCCACGAGATCACTCGCTTTCGAGGGACGGGCTTGCCCGCATCGGCCGGATCAATCGTGACATCCCGCATAGAAGGCAGGAGAACCTCGTTGGCGCCATCGCTCATGGCCATAGTCTGCACGTCTTTGGTCACTACTGTGTCATGCCGCGCTTGAGGTTGGGGCTCGTACAGCTAGCCTGCACCCATGGGGATCGTGCACGCTCAGTGGACCGATGACGTGCTCTCGGGGTATGAGCGCACGCCACTGGGGGGCGCCACGCTCGTGCGCCCACGGTCGCAGCCCACGCACCCCACGTGCGCTGTCCTTCACGTCCACGGCTACAACGACTACTTCTTTCAGGAGCACCTTGGGCGGGCCTTTGTCGAGTCCGGGAGGGCGTTCTATGGTGTCGATCTTGCCCGAGCCGGCCGCTCGCTCCTTCCTGGCGATATCCCGCACCACATGGCGGACGCGGCCGAACAAGGCGACGACATCGATAGTGCCGTCCGAGCGATGTCGAATCTTCACCCCGCGTTGCCGCTCGTGATCCACGGGCATTCGACGGGCGGGCTCACCGCAGCGATATGGGCTGCGGACAGAGGTCATCCGGCTCTCGCGGGGGTCGTGTTGGACTCGCCGTTGTTTGGTCAAAGGTATGGACGTGTACAGCGAGTAGGTTCGCGCGCGCTCCCTGCGATGGCCGCCCTGTTTCCGCGCGCCGTGGTGTCCCGGAGGCCGTCCGTCTACGCGACCAACCTGCATGTGAGTGGGGGTGGCAGATGGGACTTTGACGTGGCGTGGAAGCGTCCACACGGCGTCCCTGTGAGGGTCGCATGGGCGCACGCTGTGCGCGTTGCGCAGGCGCGAGTCTCTCGCGGCCTAGGGCTATCTCTACCGGTTTTGGTCGCCAGGTCGGATTCCTCTGGTCCCGACGTTGCAACGAACCCGAAACTTGACAGCCAAGACACGGTTCTTGATGTCACGCAGATCGCACTCATGGCGCCGCTCTTGGGAGATAGCGTCACCGAGCTCGTCGTACAAGGTGGAGTGCACGAACTGAGTCTCTCGCGAGATGAGGCCCGTGCCGCCTATCTTGACGGCGTCCTCGCGTGGCTCGATAGTCTTCATATATGACCTCTCACGGCTACTTTGACACCGGCAACACAGTGGCGGCCCTCGCTCACAGGGGCTTTTCCATCACCGGGCTCGAGAATTCAATGGCGGCATTCAAGGCCGCGGTCGATCTGGGCTACCGCTACGTGGAGACCGATGCTCACGGCACCAAAGATGGCAAGGCCGTTGCGCTACATGACGCTTCTCTCGATCGAACGACAGACGGCCACGGCGAGGTTGCCGATCTGAACTGGAGCGAGGTGAAGGGTGCTCGGATTGGCGGTGTCGAGCCGGTACCTCTGCTTGAAGACCTCCTTGGCACGTGGCCCGCACTCAAGGTCAATATTGACGTGAAGGCGCCCTCGGGAATCGCAGCCATTGCCGATGCGATCGAACGCACTGGAGCGCACGACAGGGTGTGTATCGCGTCGTTCTCGACCGCGAGGCGTCAGGCGACCGTCGCCCTTCTCAGCAAGCCTGTAGCGACGTCTGCGGGTACCCGTGAGGCCGCTGCGTTCTTCGCGGGAGGGCTTCTGGGGGCCACGATGGATGCGCCGCTTGTGGCGGTTGACGCCGTGCAGGTACCGGCGAAAATGGGCCCTGTACGGATCTTGACACAGCGCCACGTGGCGGCCGCCCACGCGGCAGGCAAACAGGTGCACGTGTGGACCATTAATGACAGAACCGAGATGGAGAGGCTCATCACGATGGGTGTCGACGGCATCGTCAGTGATAGGGCTGACCTGTTGAAAGAGGTTCTCGTGGCGAGGGGCCTCTGGGAGTGAGCTAGGCCTGAGCGAAGGCGGCGCGCCTAGGCGCCGAGAGCGTCGCCGCCACGAGCGATGGAGACTCGTCGCTGAGGGGTGCCAAAGCGGTGCGCGGTGATCGACACGGCTTGTTCCTTGAGAAAGGGTAGTAACTCGAGGTCGCCGTTTGCTGTGACCTCATGGAAGTAAACAGAGACCGAGACCGAGCCGTTCAGGTCTGCCGGCCCGTTTGCCACGAGCCTGATCCTGCCGCCAGGGGTGGCAGCGGCGCGCGCTAGGCACGCCTCCCAGGATTCGACGGACACCGTGATGCCTGCGGCCTCGAGCGCGGCCGCGAGTTCGACGGGCAGCGTCGCGGGTGCAGAGACTAGCCCCGTTCCTCCTGCCCGGACACGCGCGGCACACACCCGCGCAAGGCCGTCTGTATCGCCAAGGCCATCCCACCACACCTGGGTATCTGCGGGAACGTACCTGAAAAGGTTGGCCTCACAGTGAAGTCCTGACGCGTCGGTCACCGTCCCGAACCGCTCCTCCCACGCCCTGGCATCGGCCGCTGCTGCGGATCGCACCCACCGGTGAGCCTCGCTGGCTTCGAGGAACGCGAGAACCTTCCCGGGTTCTGGATCTACGTCTGCCTGGGAAAGCGGCGCTCCGTGCCAACCGGTGAGAGCGGTGAGGTAGTGGGGGCCGCCCGCTTTGAGGCTTGGGCCCACGACCGACCGCTTCCAACCCCCAAAGGGCTGTCTCTGCACGATGGCTCCTGTGATGCCCCTATTGACATATGCATTTCCGGCCTCAACGTGCGCGAGCCACCGTGACACCTCGCTCTCGTCGAGGGAGTGGAGGCCCGCTGTCAGGCCATACTCGGCCGCGTTTTGGATAGCGATGGCCTCCTCGAGGCTATCCGCCGTCATCACCCCCAGTACCGGGCCGAAGCACTCGGTGAGGTGAAAGAACGAACCCGCCGCGATGCCCGCCTTGAGCCCCGGGCTCCACGAGTAGCCGGCTTGGTCGAGCCTGACAGGCTCGACGATCCACCGCTCCCCTGGTTCCAATGTGGTGAGCGCCCTCTCAAGTTTGCCCTTGGCGGGTTCGATGACGGGTCCCATCTGTGTGAGGGGGTCAGTGGAGGCGCCAACGGTGAGCGAACGCACTGCGTCCTCGAGTTGACCCAGAAACCGCCGTGACGACCCCACGGAGCCCACCGCAATCACGAGTGAGGCGGCCGAGCATTTTTGCCCAGCGTGCCCGAATGCCGAGGCGACCACGTCTTTCACGGCGAGATCAACATCGGCCGAAGGTGTGACGATGATGGAATTCTTGCCGCTTGTCTCTGCGAACAGACGCAGGCTGGGGCGCACCTTGAGAAAGCGATCGGCAGTCTCGTAGGAGCCAGTGAGGACCACTTGATCGATGCGCTCATCAGCGATCAGGGGGTCACCGAGCGTCTTGGAATCGATATCGATAAGACGCAATACGTCGCGGGGCACGCCTGCCTCCCACAGTGCCTCCGCAAGGACCGCGCCGCACCTCGCTGTGAGCTTCGCGGGCTTGAGGATCACCGTCGAGCCCGCAGCCAGGGCAGCGAGGGTCGAGCCGGCGGGGATCGCCACAGGAAAATTCCACGGCGGCACCACGAGCGTTACCGCGCGCGCTGCGGGGGTAGCTCCCGGCATCACCCACAAGTCGAGAGAGCGTTCTGCGTAATAATGAGCGAAGTCGATGGCCTCTGACACCTCGGGATCGGCCTGTTCAAGCGTCTTGCCTGCCTCGGCGATCATGACCTCAATGAGATCCGCCCTGCGAGCCTCGAGCACACGGCCCGCCGCGTGCAACACGTCGGCACGGCCCTGTGGTGCCAGGGATTGCCACGCGGGAGCCGCGTGCCTTGCGATGCCAATCTCGCGGCTCAGCGCGTTCGTGTCATCGATCCTGGAACCGGCGAGAGTGGCGGCGCCCAACGTCGAGGCGGGTGCAGCATCCAGAATCTGTCGGGCCCACCTCCGATTGGCAGGGACTGAAGGGTCTCTGTCAGGGGTGTTGGTGAATCCATGTGACGCATCGTTGGGGATGGAAGGTGTTGCCCTGAGACTTGGCGGTACCGGTTGATGCACCAGTCGCCACGACGTTAAGAAGCGCTCTTGCTCGCGGGCAAAGACGGTGGCATCTGTATCGAGCTCGTAAAGCGCGGACATGAAGTTGTCCTTGCCAGCAACCTCCTCCAGTCGCCTCACAAGGTACGCAAGCGCCACGTCAAACTCTTTGGGGTGAACCACCGGCGTGTAGAGGCGAAGTGGGCCGATATCGCGCGCGATCGCCTGGGCAACGTGCTCGCCCATGCCGAGCAGCATCTCGAAGTCGACGTCATCACTCACGTGCCGCTCGACCGCCGTGAGATGTGCGTGGGCGATGTCAAAGAGGTTGTGTCCCGCGATTCCCACGCGAACGCTACGCGTGTGTTCTGGCACGAGTGCATAGTCGACAAGGCGCTTGTAGTGAGCATCAGACTCGGCCTTGGACCCCCAGGTCGCTAGCGGCCAGCCGTGGATCTCAGCATCGACACGCTCCATGGAAAGATTTGCACCCTTGACCAGCCGCACCTTGATGGGTGCGCCCCCGCCGGTGACTCGGGCAGACGCCCATTGTTGTAGCCGCTCCATGGCCGCCATCGAGTCGGGCAAGTAGGCCTGCAGGACGATTCCGGCGGAGAGGCTCCTGAACTCCTGCTCACCAAGCAACGCTGTGAAGACCTCGATCGTGAGATCAAGGTCCCTGAACTCCTCCATGTCGAGGTTAATGAAGGAACCCTTGTTCTCGATGGCCACTCGGTACAGGGGGCGCAGCGTCGTGACAATGTGGGCCACATTCTCATCGAAAGCCCACGGGCTATGCGGTGCGATCGTGGAAGAAACCTTGAGGGACACGTAGTCCACATCCTCGCGCCCGAGCAACGTGGTGAGCCGCTCAAGCCTCTTTGCTGCCTCGACATTGCCGAGCACAGCCTCACCCAGGAGGTTGACGTTGAGGCGGTGGCCCTTGCGGCGCAATGCTCCGAGTGCTGGACCGAGACGCGCGGGAGTGGCGTCGACGATGAGGTGGGCCACCAACACTCGCACTGTGCGACGCGCGAGCATCACCACGAGCGATGGGAGGACGTACGAAGCCACGGCTCCCACACGCAACAGGACCCTCTGGTATCCGGGGAGGAACCGCAAATCCCTGCGAGACATCATCCGCACGTTGCGGGCGGCGACGTTCGCGTCCTCGGGCCTGATCACGCCGTCCACGAACGTCGTCAGGAATGCGAGCCCCTCTTCGTGTTTCAACAGTCGAGCCAAGAGCCTGGCGGAGCCCTTGACTGGGTATCGCCGCGACGCCACTAGCCATGCCTGCACCAAGTCAGAGACCTCTGTGGGACCGTGCAGTGTGGAACGCGACGGTGGGGTGGGAGACGCACTCACTTACCCTCCTTGTGGGACTTACGGCCTAGTCTCCCCCGCCAGTCAAAGTCACCGCTAGTACATGTTCCTGTCGTAATGACGTGAGGAGTGCTTAACTAACGAGATGCTCGATCTCACGAGGCTCAGAATGCTCAGGGAGTTTGCGGCTCGCGGGACCGTAGCCGCGGCCGCCGCCGCCATGGGGTATACGCCGTCCGCAATCTCCCAGCAATTGGCCGCCCTCGAAAGGGAGGCAGGCACTGCGTTGACAGTTCGCTCGGGGCGCGGGCTGCGACTGACACCCGCGGGCGAGCGCCTCGTGGCGCGAGCGGACACGATCTTGGCGACGCTAGAGATTGCTCAAGCGGAGCTCAAGCTCGGTGACGAGACTATCGATGGGGTTGTGCGTCTCGCCGTGTTTCAGTCAGCGGCCTTGTCGCTCGTGCCAGGAGTCCTCCGTGCGCTCAGCACTGAGCATCCCGCTTTGCGAGTGCACGTGACACAGTCCGAGCCTGGTGCGGCGCTCGCCGACACGTGGGCCCGGAGCTTTGACCTCGTCGTCGCCGAGGAGTATCCCCATCATTCGGCCCCGCACTACCCAGGCATCGACCGCCATCCCCTGTTGAGCGACGAGATTCGCTTGTGCACCGGCGGCGAGTGGGCTGGGGCGAAGAGCCTGACCGCGGTAGCGCGAGCGCCGTGGGTCATGGAACCGATGGGGACCGCGAGCAGGCACTTCGCTGAACAGGCATGCCGCACCGCGGGCTTCGAGCCCGATGTGCGCTTTGAGACCGCGGACTTGCAGGCCCACGTGCGTTTCATCGAGGAAGGGCTCGCCGTGGGATTGCTTCCTGGCTTGATGTGGAGCCAGTCCAAGCTTGCCGACTCGGCGCTTCCCATGCTCCCCGTGGCCGACCGCACGATCTTCACCGCGGCGAGAGCGGCGTCACGCGAGGATGCCGCCATCACGGCGGTCAGGAAGGCCCTCGAGCACGTCGCGGGCTCGCTATCTACCGTGGTTCGCGTGGCAAACGTTAGGTAGGCTCCTTCGCGTGCCAGATGACGTAGTAGACCCACCGAGAGCCTCCGGTTCCATCGATCCGGGTGACTTAGCGACCACGCTTCGCGTGCTCGCTGGACTCCGGGACCTGGACGAGACTCATCCGGACTTCATCGCCGTGCGCCAAGCGACGTCCCACATGTTCAAGGCCGTCAAACAGGAACGCCGAAGGGACAAAAGGTCAGCGATCGCTCAAGCCGATCGCGCCGTCGTGGCAGCGACCGCTACTGGCGCCTCGGACCGTATCGATGACGAGACGCGCGGGATTAGCCTCACGGCGACGGCGCAAGCCGCCACGGCAGGAACCTTGCTCAAGGCGCGGGCTTGCTACATCTGCAAGCAGAAATACACAGTCGTCGACGCGTTCTATCACCAACTGTGCCCCGATTGTGCAGCCACCTCTCACGCCAAGCGCGAGGCGAGGACGGATTTGCGCGGAAGGAGGGCCCTTCTCACGGGCGGCCGCGCGAAGATCGGTATGCACATCGCTCTGCGGCTACTCAGGGACGGTGCACACACCACGATCACCACGCGCTTTCCTAAGGACGCCGTGCGGCGCTTCGCAGCGATGGACGACGCCGCGGATTGGCTCCCCAGGCTCACCGTGGTGGGCATCGACTTGCGAGACCCCGCCCAAGTCGTCTCTCTCGCCGATGCCGTGGCGGCCCAGGGTCCTTTGGACATCCTCATCAACAATGCGGCGCAAACGGTGCGGCGATCTGAGGGCGCATACGGCCCACTTGCCGACGCCGAGTCCGTCCCACTTGAGGCATCGTGGCCCGACGGTCGCGGGCCAGCACTCCTCACGTTCGGACACGCGCGGGATGTTCACCCGCATGCGCTCGAGCAATCGGTCCGAGCTCACCCGTTACTGGCATCGGCCATGTCTCCTGGCGCGGAGCAGGTAGGCAACGACGGAGCGTCGGCCGCCACGCTGTCCGCCGATGCCGCACGTCAGAATGCTCACACCATCACGGCGATGGCGCTCGCTCCAGGATCATCATCGCTTGCGAAGCTCGCAGATGGCACGGCCATCGACGCTGGAGGGCTCCTTCCCGACCTTCACCACAGCAACAGTTGGGTTCAAGGGGTGGGAGAGGTTGACGCGCTCGAGATGCTTGAGGTGCAGCTGTGCAATGAGACCGCACCCTTCATCCTGATCAGTAAACTGCGAGACAGACTCGCGGAGGGCGCTCGTGCCGCACGCGCTGGTAACGCCGGCGACGGCCGCTCCTACGTCGTGAATGTGTCTGCGATGGAGGGAGTGTTCGGCAGGGGCTACAAAGGCCCAGGACACCCGCACACCAACATGGCAAAGGCGGCGGTCAACATGCTGACCCGCACGAGTGCGCGCGAGTTGTTCGAGACCGACCACATTCTCATGACGAGTGTCGATACGGGCTGGATTACCGATGAGCGCCCTCACCCCACCAAGGTCCGGCTTGCGGAAGAGGGCTTTCACGCTCCGCTCGACCTCGTTGACGGAGCCGCGCGGGTGTACGACCCCATCGTGCGTGGCGAGGCTGGCGAAGACCTGTTTGGGGTATTCCTGAAGGACTACAAGCCCTCTGGTTGGTGACCGCACGGACAAAGGTCCCTGCGTCGTGTGCCTACCATGGAAATCATGGAAAGTGTTGTGAGGTCAGCAGCCCACGATCCCCTGGTGCGTATTGAGCACTTCGGGATGAGCTTTGGCGACGTTGACGTCATTCAAGACCTCTCGTTCGAGATCCGGCGCGGCGAGACCTTTGGGTTTCTCGGTAGCAACGGCTCAGGCAAGACGACCACGATTCGGGCACTTCTTGGCATTTACCAGCCCACACGGGGGCTTTTGCACATCGACGGGCGCGAGTTCAGTCCTGCCAATGGCGATCGCCTGGGCTACCTTCCCGAAGAACGCGGCCTCTATCAAAAGGAGTCCGTCCTGGATGTCATGACGTACTTTGGCAGGCTCAAGGGCCTGGGACGTGCGATGGCCGTGCAGTGGTCGCAGGATTACCTCGAGCGCGTGGGGCTTGCCGACAAGGCGAAGGTTCGCATCGACAAGCTTTCGCAAGGCCAACAGCAGAAAGTCCAGCTCGGCGTCACGATCATGAACTCTCCCGAACTGTTGATCCTCGACGAGCCCACTAAAGGCTTTGACCCGGTGAACCGCAGGCTCCTGATGGACATCATCGGGGATCAAAGACGCGGCGGCGCCACCGTCATGATGGTGACGCACCACATGGAAGAAGTAGAGCGCCTCTGTGACCGGATTCTGCTCCTCAAGGACGGCGTTGCGAGGACCTACGGCACGGTAGGAGAGGTCCGTTCGCAGTTTGGCGGCACGCGCATCGATGTCGAACACGACGGGAAGGTCCCTGTGTCCGCGGACTATCGCATCGTTTCCACAGATGCTGGGCACACCGTGCTCGAAGTATCGAACGATGAGGACGTCACTGCCATTCTGCGCACCCTTGTCGCCTCCGGGCTAGGAGTACGACGGTTTACACCCGCGCTCAAGTCATTGGATGACATCTTCGTTGAGGTGTATGGCACAGATGACGTAGAAGGAAGCTCATGAGCCCGCGTCACGCGTTGCGACACGTTGTCGAGTTCGAGGTGCGGCGCACCCTGACTAAACGCAAGTTCTGGTTGGCTACCCTCTTTGTGCCCGTCCTCTTGGTCCTGGTCTTTGGAATCTCATTGGCGTCGGGAAGTTCCTCTCAGAATGCGGAGGAGACGCAAATGAGTGAGACGTTCGCCTTCGAGTACGTTGACCCTGCGGGCCTTGTCGACGAGGCACTCGCGACGGCCGCGGGGGGAACCGTCATCACCAGTCCCCAAGACGGCATAGCGCACGTCAAGGCTGGCGACGTAGCCGCTTTTTTTGATTACCCCGCAGACCCAACAGCGCAGGCGATCGAGGTGTACGGGGTAAACGGAGGGCTTTTCGCCAACAGCAAGTACTCCGCACAAGCAAGCGCACTCCTGCAAGAAAGCGCGGCCGCAAGGATCGGCTCCCCCCAATTGACGGCGATGGCACGCGGGGCACTTGTGACGCACACCACGACCTTCGAAGCCGGAAGGGTCGCAGGTGGACTGGAGTCGGTAGTCCCCCCGATGATCTACGTGCTGCTGCTCTACATCGTGGTGATCCTCATGGGAAACCAGATGCTCTCGGCCACGGTTGAAGAGAAGGAAAATCGCGTCACGGAGATGATCCTCACCACCATCCGGGCCACAACGCTCCTTGTTGGCAAGGTGATCTCGCTCTTCGTGATCGGATTCGTGCAGACACTCGTCTTTACCGTTCCCATGGTGGTGGGGTATGCGTTCTTCAGGGAAAGGCTGAGCTTTCCCGACTTTGACCTCTCTGCACTTGCGTTCGAGGCGGGGCCGATGATCATTGGAGCGCTGCTACTGCTCGGCAGCTTCGCGCTGTTCACGGCCACGCTCGTCGCCTTGGGCGCGGCGATGCCAACCGTGAAGGACGCGGCCCCCTTCTTCACCGGAGTGATCCTCACGCTCTTCTTGCCGATCTACGCGGTTGCGCTCGTGGTGACGTCGCCGAATGCGCCCGTGGTGCAGGCACTCACCTTCTTCCCGTACACCGCGCCCGTGACGGCCCTTCTGCGCAATGCGTTCGGAACATTGCCTCTCTGGGTGGCCGTCGTGGACATCGTGGTGCTCTTCGCACTATCGGCGTTGGTGTTGCGGGTCGCTGTGCAGATCTTTAAGTACGGGTCAATTGAGTACAGCGGCAGGGTTTCTCTCGGGGGCGTTTTGCACTCGTGGAGGGACAGCAAGCCGGCTCCGGACGAAAAATAGGGGAACAGCGCTGCCCGCCAGAGTGTTCAATCCGCATGACTGACACCGCGACCGTCCTGAACGCCATTGAACTCAACACGTTGAAGGGCGAATCGGTGAGCCTTGGCGACTACGCACAAGACGTCAAACTCATCGTCAATGTCGCATCGCGGTGCGGACTGGCTCCGCAATACGAGCAACTCGAGGAGTTACAGCGCGTGTACGGAGAGCGCGGATTCACAGTGTTGGGCTTCCCTAGCAACCAGTTTCTTCAAGAACTGGGAACCACTGACGCCATTGAGGAGTATTGCTCTACTACCTGGGGAGTCACGTTCCCGATGTTTGAAAAGGTTCAGGTAAACGGCAGGAACCGCCACCCCTTGTACAAGGTCTTGACGGCGCTCCCGTACGCCAATGGCAAGGCAGGGCGCATCAAGTGGAACTTCGAAAAGTTCGTGGTGACGCCTGACGGAAACGTGTCCCGTTTCCTGCCAACCGTCAAGCCAGACGACCCCGCGATCATCGCCGTAATCGAGGCTGGCCTGAATTCACGGGCCCTTTGAGGGCAAGAGGGCGTCCTTGACGCACTACCTTTAGGGTATGCATTCCGAAAATTCTGCCGACGCTGATACTGCCGTCGAGTCCCACCACGACCTTACGTTTGCCGACCTCGGGCTAGGTGAGACCGTCCTCAAGGCGCTGCGCGCCGCTGGATACGAGACGCCTTCTGCTATCCAGGCAGCCACGATCCCCCATCTCCTTGCCGGCCGCGATGTCGTCGGGCTCGCACAGACGGGCACTGGAAAGACCGCAGCGTTCGCGTTGCCCATCCTCGAACGCCTCGATCGGGCACAAAAGAGCCCTCAGGCACTCGTCCTCGCGCCCACCCGTGAGCTTGCGCTCCAGGTCTGCGAGTCCTTTGAGAAGTACGCCGGTCACAGCGCTGGCGTCCACGTACTCCCCATTTACGGTGGCCAGGGTTACGGCGTGCAGCTATCCGCATTGCGCCGCGGTGTTCACGTTGTTGTTGGCACACCGGGCCGCATCATGGATCACCTCGAGAAGGGCACCCTCGATCTGTCTCAACTGAAGTATCTCGTCCTCGACGAGGCAGACGAGATGCTCAAGATGGGCTTTGCCGAGGATGTCGAGATCATCCTTGCCCAGACCCCCGCGGACAAGCAGGTTGCGCTCTTCTCAGCCACGATGCCGCAGCAGATCCGTAGGCTGTCAGCCAAGTACCTGCATGACGCGCAAGAGGTCACTGTCAAGGAAAAGACAACGACATCGGCGCAGCTCACGCAGCGGTACCTTGTGGTGGCGTATCCGCAGAAGGTCGACGCATTGACTCGCATTCTCGAGGTCGAGAACTTTGAGGCAATGATCGTTTTCACACGTACCAGGATTGAGACCGAGACTCTGGCCGAGAAGCTGCGTGCGCGTGGCTATGCCGCAGCTGCCATCAGCGGCGACGTGGTGCAGGCCCAGCGCGAACGCACCATCAAGCAGCTTAAGGATGGCAAGCTCGACATTCTTGTTGCCACCGACGTCGCTGCGCGCGGACTCGACGTTGACCGCATTAGCCACGTGGTGAACTTCGATATCCCCATCGATACCGAGTCGTACGTGCACCGTGTAGGACGCACGGGTCGCGCGGGACGTACGGGTGACGCGATCAGTTTTGTGACCCCCCGGGAGCGTCGCATGCTCACGTCAATTGAGCGTGCTACCAGGCAACCTCTTACGCAGATGTTCTTGCCAAGTGTCGACGACGTCAACGCCACGCGGTTGGCGCGGTTCGACGATCGCATCACGATGGCGCTCGCTCAGTCCGACCGGATACAGGCCTTCAGGGACATTGTGGGTCACTACGTGGCCAACCACGACGTTCCCGAGGAAGACGTCGCCGCGGCGCTCGCCGTGGTGGCTCAGGGTGACACTCCCCTGTTGTTGGACGCCGCCGAAGAGGCGCGGGCGCCACAGTTTGTGCGCGAGGACCGTCCGCTGCATGGAGTTCGTCAGGACGGACCCAAGGTGGAACGGTACCGCCGCGATTCTGCGGGCCCCACGGCGACGTACCGCATCGCAGTCGGCAAGCGTCACAAGGTGGAGCCGCGTCAAATCGTGGGTGCCATTGCGAACGAAGGTGGGCTCAGCCGTGGAGACTTCGGCGGCATCAAGATCCACCCCAATTTCTCGCTCGTCGAGTTGCCCGCAAATCTGCCCGCCGATGTGATGTCCAAGTTGCAGCGCACGCGTATCAGCGGTGTACTCATCGATATTCAGCTCGATGGTGGCAGCGTTGCGCCGCGTGGCGAGAGGTTCAGCGGTCGGCCCTCGTCAGGCGGATACTCGCGCGACCAAGGCCCTTCTCAGGACCGTGGCAGCTCCTATGATCGCGGTGGCTCTCAAGACCGGGGCGCCTCGCGCGATCGCGGTCCTTCCAAAGATCACGGGGCGCCGCGTGCGGATCGTGGAGACAGGCCCGACCGCAAGCCTCGCCACGGCTAAGGGCTTGCGACGAGCGGTGTGACGCCCGCCCATTCGATCGCGCGGTTCGCATGAAGTGAGGCGCGCGCATCGAGCACGCGCTGGTTGAGGCTTCCCCTATAGGCGAGCGTCAAGTCACGGCGCTCGTGCTCGTACCGTCCGTCGATTAGGACGTCAAGGTAGCCAAGGAGTTCCTGCTTGTCAGGGCTATCGACCACGAGCTCTTCAAACGTGTAGCCGGTCCAGCTCCATACGGTCCTTGACTCTCCAAATTCTGCGCGGAGCCTTTTGACGACCCTCAGTGCTACCTGAGTGTTGAGGAACGGCTCGCCGCCCAGGAGTGAAAGCCCCGCGATGGATTCGTGGGCGAGATCCGCCATGATCTGGTCTTCGAGCTCCGTGGTGAACGGCACTCCCCTCTTGAAACTCCATGCCGCCTCATTGAAACAGTTGTCGCACTTGAAGAGGCATCCGCTGACGTAGAGGCTGCAGCGCACGCCCTCCCCGTCGACAAACGAGCAAGCCTTGTACTCAGCCACATACCCGTGGCTGACCTTGTCCGCGACCCACAGGCGTGGGACAGGCGTCAGTGTCATGAACTACTCGGTTGCTGAGAGCGGAACGCGCACATCGCCATCCATGTGCTTGACGCGCGCCGCGATCTCCGTGTGGCGACCGTGCACCATCGGTCGCTGCTGTGGGTTGCCTAGGTACCCGCATGTGCGCTTGACGACATCACACGTGCGCGAGTCTTCATTTCCGCACCCTGGGCACCTGAAGCCTCGTGACGTTGGGTCGAAGTCCCCTGCGTATCCACACTCGTAACAGCGGTCGATCGGGGTATTCGTGCCGAGGTACCCCACGCGGTCGTATGAGTAGTCCCACACAGCTTCGAGAGCCTTGGGGTTTTGCTGGAGCACGGGGTACTCGCAATAGTGGATGAAGCCTCCCGACGTGTGCTGTGCGTACTCGGCCTCGAAGTCGAGCTTCTCGAAAGGCGTCGGGTTCTTGCGCACGTCGTAGTGGAAGCTATTCGTGTAATAGTCCTTGTCGGTGATGTCTTTGACGTCACCAAAACGCTCGCGGTCGAGTTTGCAGAAGCGATCCGTAAGGCTTTCGGAAGGGGTCGCGTACACGCTGACCCAGTAGCCCGTCTCATCTGTCCACTTGAGCGCATGGGTCCGCAGGCGCTTGAGCACGTCCACCGTGAGTTGCTTCGCTTGCGGGTTTGACTCCCACTCGCCGCCAAAGAACGCCGCCCCAACCTCGTAGAGGCCGATGTAGCCGAGTGAGATCGTGGCCCTCCTGTTTTCGAAGAGTGCGTCGACGCTATCGAGGGGCGAAAGCCTCTGACCAAACGCCCCATGGACGTACAGGATGGGGGCGTTGCCAGGCACCGCCTCCGTGCATCGTCCCGCGCGGTAGACCAAAGCGTCATGGACTGTCACCAGTCGTTCCTCGAGAAGCGCCCAGAACACCTCGGCGCTCCCCCTCGCCTCGAGCGCGATACGCGGCAGGTTGAGCGTCACCACGCCCAAGTTCATGCGGCCCTCGACGACGTCGTTACCGTCCGCATCCTCCCAGCCCTGCAGGAAAGAGCGACAACCCATGGGTGCCTTGAAGGATCCAGTGAGTTCCACGATCTTGTCGTAGTTGAGTACATCGGGATACATCCGCTTGGTTGCGCATTCGACTGCAAGCGTTTTGATGTCGTAGTTGGGGTCCTGGGGCTCCAGATTGAGGCCGCGCTTGACCGTGAAGAGCAGTTTGGGAAAGATCGCCGTGCGGCCTTCGCTGCCGAGTCCCTTGATGCGAATGTGAAGGATTGCGCGCTGGATCTCGCGCTCGTACCAACCCGTGCCTAGGCCAAAACCCACCGACGTGAAGGGAGTCTGCCCATTTGATGTGAAGAGAGTATTGATTTCGTACTCGAGGCTCTGCATCGCGTCATAGATGTCCTTGAGCGTCTTGGAACGCGCGTAGTCCTGACGACGCTCGGGTTCCGTGACCCACTCGCTTGCCTCGGTCAGGTGCTTCGCGAAATTGAGCTCGGCGTATGGCGCCAGTAACTCATCGATGCGATTGACCGTGCAACCGCCGTATTGGCTCGATGAAACGTTCGCAATGATCTGTGAGATCTGAGCCGTAGCAGTTTGAATCGACTTTGGCGGCTCTACTTGGGCATTGCCGATGCGAAAACCGCCAGCCAGCATGTTCTTGAAGTCGATGAGGCAACAGTTCGTCATCGGTGCATAGGGGTGGTAGTCGAGGTCGTGGTAGTGGATGTCGCCCTTCTGATGCGCATTCGCCACGTGATCGGGCAGCAAGCGAAGGCCGATAGCTCGTCCCACCATCCCTGCCGTCAAATCGCGCTGAGTGTTGAAGACGTCGGAATCCTTGTTCGCATTCTCGTTAATGACCGACTGGTCCTTGTCGAGCAATCGGGTGATCGAGTGGTTGAGGTCAGTCGACTTGCTTCGCGCGAAGTCGCGCTGAACCCTGTAGTCAATGTACGCGCGGGCAACGTCGTACTCGCGTGAGTCGAGCAAGACGTGTTCGACCACAGACTGGATCTCGTAAATCTTGACCGACTCGGGAAAACGAGCTGCGAGCTCTGCGTCGATGTGATCGACAAGATGGCGAATGGTGCGCATGTGCAGTTCGCTGAGCTCGCCGTGCACGGCCACAAAGGCCTTGTGCACAGCTGCGCGAATGCGCGTGTCGTCGAACCGCAGCGTGCGCCCATCGCGTTTCACCACATGCAACATGCGCCGTTGTGATGCTTGCGAAGATTGCGCTGTGGGGTCGGCTTCGGTGATGCTCATGGATCTCCTCGAGGCGGTTCATTGGCTCGGCGCGCCCGGGACTCAGGCCGCACCCTGTGAGGGGCCGTCAGCACTACATATAGTGCTGACGGCGATGACTCAACACTAAATGTGGGTTCAATATCCACGCAGGACGTTGGTCCGTGGCGGGATGTCTACGTCAGCACAGGTGCTTCAGCGACGCCATGAATGCGTACCCCAAGCAGCGGGTCAAACATGGCGCCCGTCGCGCTCATGACGGCATCGGCGCCAGCGTGGCGCAACGCGGAGTAGTCCTGTTCACTGCGCACTCCCCCGACTCCAATAATCGCAAAGTCGGTGTTCCCGCGGTCTCGCAAGACCGCGAGCCTTTCCGTCATTTCCAATCCCGCCCATGCAATAGCCGAGCCACACACTCCCCCCACCGCGCGGCCCTCGCCAGGCAGGGCTTGCTTGCCATCGGCGTCTACAAGTGTTGCTGGAATCGTGTTGACGGCGGCGTACCCCTGCACTAAGTCGCTCGTGGCTGCGATGAGCCTCGCTAGCGGCGGGTCTTCTGGAAAGTACGCCAACTTGAGCACGAGCGGCAGATCGCCAATCGCTCCCCGAATTGCCTCAACAACTTTCACGACCGTGGGCGTGTCGAAGCACAAGAGGTTTGCCGTCCCCTCGTTTGGGCAACTGAGGTTGAGTTCGAGGACCCGCGCGCCGGTCTCCGCCACCAGGGTCGCCGCGCGTACGTGGTCAGCGATATACGCGGCCATGCGATCTCCACGAGGGGCATCCGGCCGAGTCCCCTGAAACGAGCCCACAAGGACTTGCCCAGGGCCCGCTGACTCGACGGCCTTGGCCATGTCAGGTTGCCAGTCATCAGGGTGGCGCGAAGGCACTCCAAACGAATTACTGATGCTCTCGACGTGTCGGAAGTCGGAGTCCGCCGCGACGGGCTGCCGCGCGCGGTCGATGGTCAGGTCCCCCCCGACGTGCACAGCAAGGGTATTGGGGAAGCTGTGCACAGGGTGGGCCCTCGTGCGCACGGTTTTGTAGACGTTGATGTCGAAGCCATGCCTGAAGGCTGCTTCGCAAAACGCTGCATTGAGCAGCGGCCCAGCAGGGATTCCGAAGGGACGCGTTACCGCGATGCCCAGGAACTGCGACCGAGGCTGTTCGGCATGCACAAAAGGCGAGGGCTCGCGGAAGGCCCCAAAGGGACCCAAGGCGTAGTTGTCCTCGTACGTGCGCTTGGGATCGTAGAACGGAATCATTGCCCTTGACGCTAGGCGAACTATTCGAGGATTCCCCGGGACGCCGGTCCCTCATGCCACCGAAGGTTCGGTCCTAGGAGTCTTCATCCCCATACGCCATGGTCCTGGCGCGTCCGGCCCTCTTGGCGCGATACAGGGCCTGATCGGCGCGTTGGATGGCGTCCGCGAGTTCCAGGCCTACCGGAACCTCGGCCACCCCATAGCTCACGGTCGGCACATGCCTGTCCGGATCCGCGGTGCCGATGAAGACATCGTCGATGTTGCGGGTCACTGCGATTGCTTCCTCAACCGTGGTGTCCGTCAGGAAAACGACAAACTCCTCGCCTCCAAACCTCGCGGCGATGTCTGATCGGCCGAGAACGGACTGGATTGCCTGCGAGAACCCCACCAGGACAAGATCCCCGTACGGATGGCCATGCTGGTCATTGACGTCCTTGAAGTGATCAATGTCGGCGGCGATGACCGTCACAGGTGCTCCGCCAGCCTGCAGCCCGTCCCTGATGGATTGTGCGCGTTCTAAGAATGCCGAACGATGCAATAGCCCGGTGAGGTCATCAGTGAGAGCCTTCGTACGCCACCGGATGGCCATCTCATAGTGACTCAGGGCGGTCACCGTGTACGACACGACGACGAGCATGAGCATGACCAGGAAGGTGGTGGTGTACGGGCCCAACCATCGGATGTAGAAGTCGGAATCCGGTCCGATCGTCACAAACGCCACGATGCGCGCCACGTAGAAGGTGGTAGCGAGAATCGACGCAACCAGAAGAGTAGTGATCGCGGATCCGGCCTCGCCGTGACGGTCAGGTTGCCCCATCCGTGAATTGGCGCTTCGCACACCCACAAACTCGGTAGCGGAGAGCCCAAGCATCGTCGCCATGCCAACGAGAAGGGATAATCCGCCAGGCCACGCGCTCCCTTGAGGGGCTTCCCACCACGTGAGAAGACCCGCTACAACGGCGGGACTCACAAAAAACCACCACTGCATCGAACGGCCACGAAGCGAGCGGGCCGCACCCCAGGCAAAGGCCGTCGCCAGCACCGAGAACGCATTTCCAAAGATGGCCGCTGTGCTAGCAGCACTGTTCTCGCCGATGACATAGACCACGGTGCCGATAGCGGAGGCCGCCACCACACCACTCCACCAAGCGGCGAATGGCGATTTGGTGGGCTTATACGTGCCAAGGCTCAAGAGTAGAAGCACGCATATCGCTATAGCGGCCTGAGCCGTGCGTAACGTGTCAATGTCTCCCACCTCATGAGAATACGTGTGGGTGGGCCTGGAAACGGCATCCCGACACACAGTGACGCGCGGTGTGGGCTATCTCACACGCCGCATGACTGTTCTGTCGTGTGGGCCTTGGCTAGTTGCAGGGAAGCCCGGAGGAGGAACCTAGTGGCCACCCTGGGCCATGAGAACAATGGCAATGACGATCGCGCTTACAACCACCGCGAAGCAAGACAAAGCGAGGACGACGCGCCAACGAGGGCGCGATCCGCCCGCGTCCCTAGCCCCTGGCCCTGCGAGCGAGCGCACGCCCACCGCGAAGAGTGCAGGCAATCCCGCACCGACGACCAGGCCAACGATCACAATCTTTCCGAGCGCGCCCCACTCAATGAAATCCGTCACCGTCTGTCCTCTACCTTTGCGCCATAGGTTCGGGGAGTTCCTCGGGGGTGCCTGCCAAGCGACTCGGATCGTGGTTCACGAGTGAAGCCCCTATCTTGGCCGCAGCATCAATGTGCGGATCCCACTCATCATTGACGTTGTTGTGGTTGATGGGCCTCATGCGAGACCAGGCGTACAAAGCTCCGGACGCGACGAGCAAGAACGCGAAGACCACATACGGACCGGCGATGCGGTCAAGTCCGTAGCAAGCGGCGCCCACCACGCCCGCTGCAGGGACGGTGATGAGCCATGCGATGAACATCCGACTAGCGACCGACCATCTGACGCTGGCACCCTTCTTGCCCAGTCCCGAACCCAGCACCGAGCCTGTGGCCACGTGCGTGGTCGAAAGGGAATAGCCAAAGTGGCTCGAGAGCAGGATGACTGCCGCGGTCGAGGCCTCGGCGGAAAGGCCTTGGCGTGTCTCGAGCTCCACAAGGCCCTTGCCAAGGGTGCGGATCACTCGCCAGCCGCCTGTATAGGTTCCAAGAGCCATCGCGAAAGCACAACTCACGATGACCCAGAGCGGTACCGACGCGTCTTGATCCACCGCGCCGCCCGCGATCAACGCAAGAAGGATGATCCCCATCGACTTTTGTGCGTCATTGGTTCCGTGCGCAAGCGAGACGAGGGAAGCCGAGCCAATCTGGCCCCAACGGAACATCCGGTCGTTGTCGCTCTGGGGAACGTGCTTGGTGATCCTGAAGACCCACCGGGTCCCAAGGGAGCTGACCATCACGGCAACGATGGGTGCCAAGAGCGCCGGAGCGAGCACCTTGGCCACGAGCCCTGCCCACAGGACACCCTCCGTTCCCGATGCCGCCAGCACGGCTCCTACGACTCCCCCGACGAGGGCGTGCGAGGAACTGGAAGGCAAGGCGAGCACCCATGTCACGAGGTTCCATATGATGCCGCCAACAAGCCCACCGAGCACCACAGGGAGCGTGATGACGCCGGCATCCACGATGCCCTTGGCAATAGTCGCAGCAACCGCGAGCGACAAGAAGGCGCCCACAAGGTTGAGGCTTGCCGACAAGAGGACCGCTTGCTTGGGCTTCATGGCGCGGGTCGCGATGGATGTGGCCATGGCATTTCCGGTGTCGTGAAACCCGTTGGTGAAGTCAAACGCGAGGGCGGTTACTACAACAATGACGAGCAAAACGGGTTCAGTCACGTGGACCATTGTGGACCATTAACTGGGATGCGTGTGGGCATTGTGTCACTGTCGGGCCGCGATAGGACCTTTGATAGGCATGACGATGACGAAAGCTGCGAAAGACATCAACTACACGCCGAGAACAACAGTTGATTCGGCGCACTGATCTCTCCCCGGGGCTCATGGGTCGCTACAAGGTCCTATCCGCTCCTGTGATCGAGGAAGGCATCTTCCGTCGAAGCGAGGTGCGACTGTTGTGTTTGCTCCGTGAATCGCGAGACTCATTTCGACCTCGGGCTGAGGCACATGATGAGCGGTGATTCCCCACGTCCAGTTCTACCCGCATCGGCCGATGTTTTCGATCGTGCGCTCGAAAGCCTCATGGGTTTCTGGGCAGGCGACTATGAGGGTGCGGCCGCGGAGGGCCCTGCACTCAACATCGACCCGTCTACCGGCCAAGACCCGATCTATGCGGCAATGAGCGACGTCGAGCACCTCACTCCATCATTCGTCGATCCGATCCGCGCCCTCCTGTGCGAAGCCGCACTCGCATGCGCGCGCGTGCACGACGCAGTCGAATTCATCGAGCAGGCGGGGCCTCCTCCCGAAGAGATCTTTGGTGGGCCTCACCCTTTCGTGACGTTCGTGTGGGTGCTGAGGACCCGCATTGCCAGCGCCCACTGACGCCCTCACTCGGGGCTCGTTCGTTCTCGCCGCCTATGCCGCCCTTGCGCTAGGAGACGCAACATTGAGTGCGAAGCTCGTTCTGCAGGCCGGCGGAGACGCGGATCTGAGCCGTCTGCGGTTGATCGACAGGGCCGTCGGCCTTGAAATGCTCAGCGCAGTGGCGTTCGCCGCGAATGATCTCGACTCGGCTGAGTCGTGGCTTGGCAGGCTTGCCCCCTTGCAAGAACATCGGATAGTCGCCGCTGCCTTGGATCGAGCCAACGCGGAGGGCAGCACCATAGAGGCCGCCGAGGGTGAACTCTTCAGGGCAAGGGCAAGAATTGCGGGTGACGAGCAGGGGTGTGCTGCACGTGACCTCGCGACAGCGGTTTCTGATGCGACGGCGCGCGGCCATGCAGCCTTTCATCGCGCGGCTGCTCGCGAACTGCGTCACGTGGGACGCCGCTTGCCTCCTGTGGCAGCTAGTGGATGGGAAGGATTGTCGCCGCGAGAACGAGAGGTCGGGTGTGGCACGAGATCGGGCGTCGCGGCCACGCTCGCGCCGGCGCTGCGGCTCGGTTCGGACGACGCAGGGAGGCCCGCTCCACTCCCCGACTTAACTGACCGACAACGCGAGGTGGTCGCGCTCTTGATTGGCGGAGCGAGCAATAAGAAGATCGCGGAGTCACTGGGAATGAGCGCCGCGACGGCAGAGAAGCACGTGAGCGCCGTCCTGCAGCGTTGGAACGTGACGTCTCGTGCCGCGATCGTCGCCTTAGCGAGCGGACTCGAGCACGAGGGCGCGGCTTGAGGGCGGTGTCAATCGAGTTGGCCCCCGATGGGGCCAACCTTCTCGAGGTAGCAGCGACCGCACAGCGATTCGTAACTTACTGACTCGCCATCGATGGCGACCTGGTCTCCGTGAACGACGAATTCATCGCCCACGATGCGCGCGTTGAAGATTGCCTTTGAGCCGCATCGGCAAATGGTCTTGAGTTCCTCGATTGAGTGCGCGATTTCCATGAGCCTCAGCGAGCCTGGGAAGGACTTCGTCATGAAGTCTCCTCTGAGCCCGTAGCAAAGAACTGGTACCCCGCGAGTGACTGCCACGGTAAAGGCCTCGTCCACTTGGGCTGGCGTGAGGAACTGCGCCTCGTCGACGAAGACCGCGTCAATCTGCTCGAGCGGCCGATGCGCCTCGAGTGCGGCCAGGAATGACTCATCGTGGCCAAGCAGAATATCGACGGGCCGCTCGATGCCGATGCGTGAGGAAACCGATTGACCTGCCTTTGTGTCGATGCCAGGCTTGAGAAGAACAGGGTATTGATCGCGCTCCTCGTAGTTATACGCGGCCGTCAGTAGCAAGGCCGATTTGGACGAGTTCATCGCCCCGTAACGGAAGTACAGCTTGGCCATCGCGATCCCTTTCGCGCACGTGGCGTTCCCCGTGCTCTCGGTGAACTTTACTCGGCGCGCGCACGAACAACGGGTGCGGTGCAAAATGAGTCATGGAAGTCTTTGACACGATCGTGGTGGGCGCGGGCGTTGCGGGTCTGAGTGCGGCCAGACTTCTCGCAGGAGCTGGCCGTCGAGTGGTCGTACTCGAGGCGAGGGACCGCGTGGGAGGGAGGGTCTGGACGGACAGGTCCGACGGACTTGTCACCGACATGGGAGCCTCTTGGATACATGGCGTGACAAATTGCCCCGTGGCGACGGCGACGGCGGCGTTTGGAATGCGAGCAATCGAGTTCTCGGTAGGTGGATACCAACCGGACGGTCGTCCCATGGCCTACTACGACCATCAGGGAACGAGGTTGTCGGACGATGCGGCGCGGGCATTCGCCCAGGATGTGCACACCCTGGACACGGCTCTCGAGGGCGTGATCGAGGCGTCGCATCCGACGGCGTCTTACCGGGATGTGACGGAGACGGTGCTGTCAAAGCTCCCGTGGCACGCCGACCGGGCCCAACGAGTGCGGGAATACCTCGAACATCGTGCGGAAGAGCAATACGGCGCTTGGATCGAGGACCTTGCAGCGCATGGACTTGATGACGACTCGATTGACGGCGATGAGGTGGTGTTCCCCGCTGGCTACGATGTTCTACCGACGCGGTTGGCAGAGGGCCTCGATGTTCGCTTGCTTCATGAGGTCACCCGCGTGACGTGGTCCCTCGTGGGTGTGGAGGTCATGAGCAGCGGCGGGCGTTTCACAGCGCGCAACGTGGTGGTGACGGTACCTATTGGCGTCTTGCAATCGGACGACTTCACGTTCGACCCACCGCTTCCGGAACCAGTCGCAGGCGCGCTAGGCAGGCTCAGGATGAACGCGTTCGAGAAGGTGTTCATGCGGTTTCCCACCAAGTTTTGGGATAGCGATGTGTACGCCATCCGCCAATGGGGACCTGAGGGCCGGTGGTGGCATTCCTGGTACGACCTCACTGCCATGGATGGCACCCCCACGCTGCTCACGTTCGCGGCGGGGCACGCCGCCATCGAGACACAGAAGTGGGACGAGGCGCGCATCGTCGCATCGGTTTTGACCCAATTGCGACGCCTCTACGGCGAGCGCGTCGAGACTCCCACGCACGTTCACATGACGAGGTGGCAGGACGACCCGTACGCTCGCGGCTCCTACGCGTACATGACGTTGGGCGCCACGACACAAGACCACGACGACCTCGCGACTCCCGTGGGAGGCGTCCTCCACCTTGCCGGCGAGGCTACCTGGACGGACGACCCTGCCACAGTGCCAGCCGCGATGTACTCGGGCCACCGAGCCGCCCAGAACATCGTGGGAGTTCCCATCCCCATCGAACGCTTGTGGCAAGAAGCGCCCTACCAATCAGAAATTGAGCCCAAAGCGCGATACTAGGTCACGTAGGCCAGCGTCTGAGCGGCCATCACGAAAGGAGCACAGTGCGCGCCCTTGTGAAGAAAACTGCGGGCCCCGGCCTAGAACTGGCTGACGTGGCAGAGCCGGTAGCGGGCGATTCTGACGTCACAATTCGCGTGCTCCGGACCGGGATTTGCGGAACCGATCTGCACATCGAATCCTGGGACTCGTGGGCGGCCTCCACGCTCTCAACGCCGCTAGTCCCCGGGCACGAATTCAGCGGCGAGGTCATCGCCGTGGGGTCTGCGGTGCGCGACGTGCACGTGGGCGCCATCGTCTCCGGCGAGGGTCACATCGTGTGCGGAACCTGCCGCAATTGCCGCGCGGGGCGGCGCCAGATGTGCAATCGGACGTCGGGACTTGGCGTGAACCGCGACGGCGCGTTCGCCGAGTATGTGGTGCTACCCGAGTCGAACGTGTGGGTTCATCCCGAAGGTATCGCCCTTGATCTTGCCGCCATTTTCGATCCTCTTGGCAACGCCGTCCACACCGCCTTGAAGTTCCCTCTCGTTGGCGAAGACGTCCTCATCACGGGTGCTGGACCCATTGGACTCATGGCGGCGGCCGTGGTTCGTCACGTCGGCGCACGATTCATTGTGGTGACTGATGTATCCGAGCCACGACTTGAGCTCGCCAGCAAGGTGGGTGCCGACCTCGTGGTGAATGTGTCCCGTGAACGAGTAGCCGACGCACAAAAAAGGCTCGGAATGCGCGAGGGGTTCGACGTCGGGCTCGAGATGAGCGGCCACCCAACGGCTCTCCCCGAGATGATCGACAACCTCACTCACGGTGGTCGCGTGGCCATGTTGGGCCTTCCTTCGGGACCCATCGACGTTGACTGGGCCAAGGTCGTGACCCACATGCTGACGATTTCTGGCATTTACGGCAGGGAGATGTTCGAGACATGGAACGCCATGAGCGCCATGCTGCAGACCAGCTCAGAGCTGCGAGAAGCCCTCGATACCGTGATCACTCATCGGCTGCCCGCGAGTGAATGGGAGCTGGGGTTCTCGACAGCACGCACGGCCCATGCAGGCAAGATCGTGCTCGACTGGACCGAGCCTGCCTCCTCAGCGTGAGCCAGCGAAAGGAACTGTCATGTACACAACGATGAAGGCGCAACTCGCCGCGGCTATCGATGAGATTCGCGTGGCGGGCACGCTCAAGGGTGAGAGGCCCCTGGCGAGTGCCCAGTCTTCGGTCGTGACGGCCGGCGGCGCCGAGGTGCTCAACTTTTGTGCGAACAACTACTTGGGGCTCGCGAATGATCCTCGCATCGTTGAAGCCGCCAAGGCTGGCATGGACGCGTGGGGATTCGGGCTTGCGAGTGTGCGCTTCATTTGTGGCACTCAAGAGTTGCATCTGGACCTTGAGCGACGAGTCTCCACATTCCTAGGCACGGAGGATACGATCCTGTTTTCGTCGTGCTTCGACGCGAACGGTGGCATTTTCGAGGCCTTGTTCGGGGCGCAAGACGTGATCATCTCGGATGAACTCAACCACGCTTCCCTGATCGACGGCATACGCCTGTCAAAGGCCACGAGGATGCGCTACCGCAACCGCGACCTCGCGCACCTCGAAGAACAACTGAAGGCGGCATCGGGCGCGCGCCAACGCGTGATCGTCACAGACGGGGTGTTCTCGATGGACGGATACTTCGCTCCCCTACCCGGAATCTGCGACCTAGCCGAAACGTATGACGCGCTGGTCATGGTCGACGATTCGCACGCTGTGGGCTTCATCGGAGACCACGGCCGCGGCACTCCCGAACTGTTGGGAGTGGAGGGCCGGGTCGACATCTACACAGGCACGTTCGGTAAGGCGCTTGGAGGGGCCTCCGGCGGCTACGTTGCCGCTCCCAAGGAGGTCGTGGCGATGTTGCGGCAACGCGCTCGCCCTTACTTGTTCTCCAATACCGTGGCGCCCGCTGTGGTGGCGGCGACCCTCGCGGCCCTCGATCTGCTGGAGGAGTGCGCCGAGCTGCGTCGCCGTCTGGCTGACAACGCGGCGCTGTTTCGCGCGCTGATGACCGACGCGGGATTCGATCTCTTGGCTGGCGAGCACCCCATCGTGCCTGTCATGTTCGGTGATGCCGTGCTCGCAGCGCGTGTGGCAGAGCGCATGCTGGCGCACGGCGTCTATGTGGTCGCGTTTTCGTATCCCGTGGTCCCTGTGGGCAAGGCACGCATTCGGGTGCAGTTGTCCGCAGCTCACTCGGAATCAGAGATTCGCTCCTGTGTCGATGCGTTTGTCGTCTCTCGTGAGGAATCGCTCAACCCGGCGTAGCGAAGCGGTGTGACAGCGGTGGGCGGGCGCTATTCGCGGCCATCCTCGAGCGGGATCAGCATCGTCCGGAACTCTCCAGTGCTGTGGTGAATCTCCCAGATTCGATCGGCCACCGAGTCGATGCCGTTGTCCAGTTGTAGCTTGGGGATCGCGCCGGGGATCACCAGTTGCACCACGCGAATGCCTTCAAGCGCAAGGGCTTCGTGAAGCATCTCGCCGTAGGCGGTCTCGGCAGGAAACGCAACCGAGGTTCCCGCGAATCCGGACCGCGACTTTATCGACGTCCCCCCATTGATGAGCACGATGCTCCCATCCCCGGCTTCGCGCATCGCTGGGAGCACTGCTCTCACGGCATGAATCAGGCCCAGGGCCGAGAACTGCAGCGCCTCAAGAGCCAATGCGGGCGTCAGGTCAAGAACGGGCTTGAGATAGGTGCGAGCAGGGAGCGGACTGTATTGCAGAATCGTCACCGGCCCCATGTCGGCGGCCGCAGTCGATAGGGCGGCCTCGAGCGATGCGCCATCGCGCACATCTGCCGCGTAGCCGCGCGCGTCAATACCCGACTCCCTGAGAGTGACCGCCAACGTCTCAAGCCTGTCCGGGTCACGCGCGATGAGTGCGATAGAAATCCCCTCGCGCCCAAACCTGCGAGCGACGGCGGCACCTAGTCCCGATCCGGCCCCGATGATTGCCATGGTCGGCATGGGATTCTCCCTTCCAAGGAATGTCTCAATTCGACCCTACTGCCCTTAGCGTTGGCGTCGTCCGCCAAAGAGGGCGTGAAGCAACGGGAGCGCAGACCCAACCATGAGCCATGAGCCAAGCCCCGCGTCGTCGGCGCGTACCAGAGCACCCGCGATGAGAACGGCGGCAAAAACACCCGTCGACACCAGCCGGCGCGCAGTGGCATCGAGCCGTGCGACCGCACGCTCGAGGCGGGGTGCACTGAGTGGCAACGTGCCGTCTTCCACCTGCGTCAGCACGCCGTCGATGCGCGCTGGCAATCGCCAGAGCAGGCCGGCCGTATCGACTGCCTGGCGGCCAAGGTCAGAGACCACGTTGCCGCTCTCGTCGCGCAGCAATTGGGCCGCGTAGGGTTCGACCGAGTCCCACAGGTTGTAAGCGGGATAGAGCGAACTACACACTCCCGAGGTCAGCGATACGGCGCGAATGATGAGCAGGAAGTTTTCCGGCAGCTGGAAGGGAAGCGAGAGAATGACGTCGCTGAACTCGACTGCAAAGTCCTGGAACTGGCGCGGATCAAGATCCCTGAGCTCAGCAAATCCCATCCCGCCAAATCTGGCAAAGAGGGTTGTCATGACCTTTTCGAGTTCCTGGGTATCGGCGGACGGAAGCAAGACGCCCACTTCTTGAAGGGCCTTGACCATTCCCTTGCCATCTCGCATGGCGGCCGCGATGATGAGCCCGCGAAGCGTCGCGCGCAGGGTGGAGGGGACCTCGCCCATCATGCCGAAATCGACAAAAGTGAGCGCCCACGACTCCCCGTCGCCACTCCCCTGACCGGGGGTGACAAAGAGATTGCCAGGGTGGGGGTCGGCATGGAAGAAACCGTGCAGGAACAACTGATCGAACATCACTTCTGCGAAAACAGACGCCACGTCAGCGGGATCGACACCCGCTGCGCGCAAAGCCACTGTGTCCGTGATCTTGATGGCGGTGACGTCCTCGAGTGTCAGCACTTTGCGTGTTGAGCGTTCCCAGGCGATCGCGGGGACACGCACAAAGGCATGGTCGGCAAAGTTGGCGGCGAATCGCTCTGAGTTAGCGCCTTCCTTCAAGTAGTCGATCTCTTCGAGGCTCGTCTGCGCGAACTCCTCCACGACCGCGGGTGCGTCGACGCGCTTGGAGACAAGTCGCACCTTGCTCAGCCAGCCGCCTACCTTGCGTAAGGCCTTGAGGTCGACGTCCACAATCTCGCCGATGCCTGGGCGCTGCACTTTGACCACGGCACGAATAAACCCGGCATCGGCCGCATCGGACGCTGTGAGCGTGGCGAGGTAGACCTGCCCAAGAGACGCCGCCGCGATCGGCACCTCGTCGATCGTGGCGAAGACCTGGCTGAGGGGCACGCCGAGCTCGGATTCGGCGAGCGCGCGAATCGCGGAGAACGGCACTGCCGGAACCTCGTCTTGCAGGCCCTCGAGCTCTTTTGTTATCTCTGGCGGCAACACATCGAGCCGCGAGGACATGAATTGTCCAAGCTTGATCATGAGCCCGCCAAGATCTACAGCGAGTACGCGGAACTTTCGCGCAAACGTGTGCATCCGGGCGGGGCGAGTCCGTTCTGTGAGCCTGCGCAAGCCGACGGTGGGGAGCAAGATCTCGTGCCACCACGTCGTACCAAGATGCCACGCGGCAAAGCGCAAGATGCGCCGATAGCGGGCGCGTCCGGTCACGACGTCGGGCATGAAGTCTCCTTGTCCCCGACGATCTGACGGCAACCCCGTCAGTCCTGCGCGAGGATCGAGTAAACCTTACGCCGTGCCTCTTCGAGTACCTCGACCGCTTGCTTGTGCTGAGCTGGCGAACCGCTGCGCACAAGTTGGCCGATCGCTTGCGCGAGTTCGAGCCCTGCCTTGGGGATGGCGCTCTTGGACGTGTGATCAAAGCCGGACGGTTGCTCCCAGGGCGCCGATGCAGCGGCGGCGGTGGCTTCCTCGCGTCCCGCGTCTGTCAGCGAGTAGACCTTGCGATCATGCTCCATCTCGGTGGTGACGAGCCCCTCGTCGGCGAGCATCTGCAGCGTGGGGTACACCGATCCGGCGCTTGGCTTCCACGCACCGTGCGTGCGCTCCTCGATCTCGCGGATCATTTGGTACCCGTGCATCGGTCCCTCGACAAGGAGCGCGAGTACAGCCGCACGCACGTCGCCACGGCCCATGCGCACCCCCACTCGCTTGTCGAATGATGACCGCATCTGCTCCATCGCTTGCCACACGGCGTCGCCTGCCTGGCTGGCGTTGAACGACCCATAACTACCCGACGTGGATGACTTGCCCATGAGGACCTCCATTAGCGATACGTCCACCGATAGTGAACGATATATCGCTATCTTCGCACGCCCTCACGGCTCAAGCAACCCGAGCGGATCGCTATCGGGAAAGGTCGCCCCTCTTTCCCCAATCGCCGTCTGATATTAGGACTTTATGAAACCACAAGGCCCTCACATCGTGCTAGCGTCGAATACGTGACAAACCCGCAATCGATCAGTAGCGCCGCATGACAGCTCCGCTCCAGCAGGTCAAGGCCGACCTCTTCAAGGCGATGGCTCATCCCATGCGCATTCGTGTGCTTGAGCTGCTGTGCGAACGCGAGCACTCCGTGGGCGAGATGCTCGTCGAACTCGGCGTAGGCGCCTCGGCGCTTTCTCAGCACCTGGCCGTGCTGCGAGCGTCGGGTGTGGTGGTGGCGCGGCGAGAAGCGTCCGCCGTCTACTACTCCGTCACGTCCGAGCGCGTTTCCGGTCTCCTCGCCGTAGGCAGGCAACTGAGCGCCGATTTGTTGTCTGCCCAAGTGCAGATGATCACCGATCTCCGGAACGGCTGATCGTGCCGTGCTAAGACTTGTCCGAACAATGCTTCGGGTGGGGCGCATCGCGGCGCCCGCCTCTGCGCCGCCGCAGACTCCCCCGCCGTCATCGTCACCAGACTCCCCCGCCGTCGATCCATTGCCGTGGACTGGCTCCATACAAATACGCCACGTGGACGCGGGCTCGTGCAACGGATGCGAGATCGAAATTGGCGCTGCCTTCGGCCCGGTCTACGACGCGGAACGGTATGGCGCGCGCCTTGTCGCCTCGCCTCGACATGCCGATGTTGTGCTCGTGACGGGCCCCGTCACCCGCAACATGGCCGACCCTTTGCGCGTCACCTACGAGGCCACTCCTGCGCCAAAGCGTGTGATCGCATTGGGTGATTGCGCCCGCAACTGTGGCGTCTTCGCCGGTGCGTACGGAGTCAAGGGTCCGGTGTCTGACATCATTCCCGTCGACATCGAGATTCCCGGCTGTCCACCTTCTCCAGAAGACATCGTGGCAGCATTGCGAGGGCTGACCGGCCGATGACCATCATCGACGTGGGGCTGGGTCTCGCCGCAGCGTTGGCGCTGTTGGGTGCGATCGTGATCTCCGCTGCTCCATTGCGCAATCGCCCGATGCTTAGTGGCCTCACGACCGCAGGGGTAGGACTTGGCGGCGTGCTCGCCGGTGTTGGCGGTCTTTCCGGGGCGGCGTGGACACGAACCGCGCCTGGACTCTTGCCCTTGGGTGAGGAGCGACTCAGCGTCGACGCCTTGTCGGGGGTCTTCCTGATTCTCGTCGGCGCCGTTGCGATCGCCGCTGGCGTCTACGGCATCGGCTACACCGCAGAATCGCCGCGCCGCGCCAACCCCGCTGGGTCGCGAACGACGCAAGCTACGGTTCCAGTGTTCGTGGCCTGCCTCATCTTCGTCCCTGCATCGGCTAGCGTGACAACCTTTCTTGTGGTGTGGGAGCTCATGGCCCTCACGTCGCTCATCTTGGTCCTCACTGAACACAGGCTCCGCCCGTCAGTGCTGGATGCTGGCGTCTGGTACGCAGGCATGACACATGCGGGCCTCGTGGCGATCATGACAGCGTTTGTGATCTTCGCGAGCGGGGCCAGGGGCGAGAGCTTTGAGGCGCTCCGTGCGGGCGCTGACCAGCTCAGCCCCGCGGCGCGATCGACCATCTTTGTGCTCGCGCTCATTGGTTTTGGGGCCAAGGCGGGCCTTGTGCCGCTGCACGTGTGGCAGCCACGAGCTGATTCCGAGGCACCCAGTCACGTGGCTGCTCTCATGTCGGCTGCCATGGTCGCATTGGGGATCTACGGAATTGTTCGCGTGTCGTTTGACCTTTTGGGCGGAGGTCCCCGCTGGTGGGGACTGCTGCTCATGGCGATCGGGGCGGTCTCCGCGCTCTTTGGGGTGCTCCAAGCGAGTGTGGCGACAGACCTCAAACGACTCCTCGCGTACTCGACCACAGAGAACGTGGGGCTCATGGCTATCGGGATCGGCGCAGCGGGGGTATTCGCCGCCGATGGGAACCGCACCCTCGCGGCAGTATTGATGGGAGCGGCGGTGCTCCATGCTCTCAACCACGCCGCATTCAAGACGGTTCTCTTTCTTGGTGCTGGGTCGGTGCTGCGCTCCACGGGACTGCGCGACCTCGACGCGCTTGGCGGCCTCGTGCGCCGCATGCCATGGACGACTGCGCTCTTCGGTGTGGGGGCACTTGGCGCCGCGGCGTTGCCTCCCGGCAATGGCTTTGTCTCCGAATGGGTCTTGCTGCAGGGACTCATTCACTCGGTGTCGGAAGGCGCAGGCTCCTCTCCCGTTGTCGCTGTCAGCGTCCCCATTGCCGTGGGTGTCGTGGCCCTGACGGCGGGGCTTGGCGTTGCCGCGTTTGTCAAAGCTTTTGGCGTTGGCTTCCTTGCTCAACCTCGTTCCGACGCGGCGGCCGCTGCGACGGAGAGCCCACTTGCCATAAAACTAGGCATGGGTATCGCGGTCGCCATGTGCGTGGTGCTTGGCCTCGCCCCATCAATTGCGAGCGGCACGATAGATCGGGTTCTCGCCGTTTTGCCCACGCTGCGCGAGACATCTCCGCTCCACGACAGCGGCATCACCTTGCGTTTGGCTGGCATTCAGGGATCGATGTCTCCCTTGCTGATCGCGTGCGGCCTCCTGGTCTCGTCTTTGACAGTGGCAATAGTCGTACGTCGTCTGGCCCGCAATGCCCCGCGCCGCGTCGTGCACGTATGGGCGAATGGCCGACCGGAACGCAACTCTCGCCAAGAATTCACCGCGACGTCTTTTGCCGAGCCCCTCACCCGCGTATTCGATGACGTGCTGCGTCCGGAGCACGACGTCGATGTCACTCCTCACGCCGAATCCGCGTACCTCATTGAATCCGTGAAGTTCCGCCAACGGGTCCCCGACAGGTTAGAGGCTGCGCTCTACCCGCCTCTTCTTCATGCGGTCGAGGGGTGGGGTCGGCGAGCACGACGCCTAGCCAACGGTCGGGTCCATAGGTACCTCGCGTACGGGTTCATGGGTCTCATTGCGGCACTGGTTTCAGTGGCGGTGATGTCATGACCGCCATCCAAACGATCACGTCCGTCGCGGCCGCGGCGGTACAAGTCGCGATCATCCTGCTAGGTGCGCCCTATCTGACCGGCCTCATGCGGCAAGTGAAGGCCCGGATGGAAGGGCGCGTAGGGGCTGGCGTTGGTCAACCCATGCGGGATCTGCGCAAGTTGCTCCACAAGGAGTCAACGCGACCAGAGGGCACCAGCGTGGTTTTTCTTGCCGCGCCCTCCATCTTGATGTCGTCCTCGATCTTTCTCGCCGCCGTCATTCCCTTCGTGACGACTGTCGCCGTCGTGGGCGGCGTGAGCGACCTCTTTGCCGTGGTGGCGATCCTGTTGGTCGGCACTGTGGCGCTGACGCTCGCAGGCTTGGATACGGGCACAGCGTTTGGCGGGATGGGGGCGAGCCGTGAGGTCACCATCGTCGCGCTCGTCGAGCCGACGATTCTGTTGGCCATCTTCGCGTTGTCAGTGCGTGTCGGCTCATCGGATCTCACGGATATCGTCGCTGGCACGCTAGCCGCACCGTCCCACCTACTCTCCCCTGCGAGTCTGCTTGCGGCCGTTGCCTTCGCCGTGGTGATCATTGCTGAGACGGGACGCTTACCCGTCGACAACCCGTCGACGCACCTCGAGTTGACGATGATTCACGAGGCCATGGTGCTCGAATACTCGGGCAAGGACTTGGCGATGGTCGAGCTCGCAGCGGCCATGCGGTTGAGCCTTTTGTTGGGGCTTGGTGTCAACCTCTTCTTCCCTTGGGGCGTAGCAACGACCCTCGATCCGCTCGCCCTGGCAATCGGAGTTGTTGCCTTGATTCTGAAGGTCGCCCTCGCGGGGGTTGCGCTCGCCGTCTTCGAGGTGTTCATGGCCAAGTTGCGCCTCTTCCGGGTCCCAGAATTGCTCGCTGGATCCCTGCTTTTCGCCCTGCTCGCCGTCGTCGCTTCGTACTTCCTCGCATGAGCGCCGCCATGTCTTCCCAATTGCTGGACGTGACGTGCGGAGCCATCCTTCTTACGGCCGTGCTCACGCTCTGGCGTCGTGACCTTGCCTCGATCATCAGGCTGCTCATGGTTCAGGGATTGCTCATTGCGGGGCTTGCCGTGCTCTTGGGGGTTGCCGAGGGAAGCACCGAGCTCTATGTGGCCGCGCTTGGGGTCGGGGTGCTCAAGGCAGGTGTGCTGCCAGTTATTCTGCGCCGCGTCCTAGCGCAAAGCGGCGAGGTGAGGGAGACGGCGCCTCTTGTCAACGTGACCTCATCACTGTTAGCCGCAGCAGCGCTGACCCTGCTGGCATATGTGTTGAGCGGACCACTCGTGGCGCTGGCACCATCCACTGCAACGCGCGCACTCCCAGTAGGGATCGCGGTCGTGCTCCTTGGATTCTTCATGCTGGTGACGAGGAGGCGTGCGTTGTCCCAAGTCGTGGGCTTCTTACTTTTGGATAACGGGATCACGACAACGGCGTTCCTCGCCACGTCGGGGGTACCGCTCGTGGTCGAGTTGGGGGTTTCGCTTGACGTGCTCCTGGTCGTGATCGTGTTGCAGATCGTTGCGGCACGCATGCGGCTGGCCTTTGGAACCACAGACCTTGACGGTCTGAGTGAGTTGCGCGACTAATGGACACATGGACCCTGATGGCGGTGTGGGTACCCGTTCTCGCACCTGCCCTAGCGGCACTCATCGCCGCGGTTGTGGGTTGGAGCCGGTGGGTGGCCTGGTGCGCGGTTGCCGCATCGTTGGCTCTTCTCGCAGCGGGCATCGTCATGGCGGTGGCAACAGTGGACGGATCCACGGTGCAGGTAGGCAACCTGTTCCGCGCAGACGCCCTCACTGCGGTCATGATCCTTGTGATCGGCGGCGTCTCGGCGATCGCCACCTGGGCCAGCGTTGGCTACATTCGCACCGAGCTCGACACGCAGGCCACCACCGCCAGGGGCGCGCGCCGCTACGCCATCTTGGTACCGCTGTTTATCGCAACGATGTCCGGCACCGTCCTTGCCGCCAACCTTGGTGTGATGTGGGCAGGGATCGAGGCCACCACCATCGTCACCGCGTTTCTGGTGGGCCACCACGGTGGGCGGCGCGCCGTCGAGGCAACGTGGAAATACGTCATCATCTGCTCGGTAGGAATCGCTCTCGCGTACTTGGGGACGGTGCTCGTGTATTACGCCTCTCAGCACGCAGGAGGCGTTCGCGCGGCGGAGGGAACGCTCGACTGGAGCGACCTCGTGGCGCAGGCAGATCAGCTGGATCCAGGTGTCATGAGGATAGCGATGGTGCTGGTCGTCATCGGATTCGGCACCAAGATGGGCCTTGTCCCGCTCCATAGCTGGTTGCCCGATGCCCATAGTCAGGCCCCCGCGCCGGTATCGGCACTCATGTCGGGAGTTTTGCTGTCCGTCGCAGGCTACGCGCTCTTGAGGTACAGGGTGATTGCAGTGGCCGCGCTAGACCCGGCGTTTATGCGGACCTTGCTTCTGGTGGTAGGGCTCGGCTCGGTGATGTTCGCCGCATCGCTGCTGATCGCGCAACGTGACTATAAGCGACTGTTGGCGTACTCGAGCATGGAACACATGGGACTGATAGCGATCGGAATGGCGATCGGCACACCGTTAGCAATCGCAGCGTTGCTGCTCCACGTTCTCGGCCACGGCCTCGCGAAGGCTGTGTTGTTCTGTGCGTCTGGTCAGGTACTCGAGCTGACGGGCACGACGCAGATCGAAGGAGTGCGTGGACTCTTGGTGCGCAAGCCGGTGCTGGCTGGGGTGTTCGCGCTCGGTGTTGCTGCACTGCTGGGACTGCCGCCCTTCTCCCTCTTTGCCAGTGAACTTGCTCTTGCCCGGGCCACGGCCGACGCCGGGTTCGCTTGGGTTGTGGTGATCGCCCTTGTCTTGTTGCTCGTTGTATTCGTTGCCATCGCACGGCCCGTGACGGGGATGCTGTTTGGGACCTACGAGTCCAGTGCAGAAGGTCGCACGAACGAAGTCGAGGCGCGCGGCTCAAGCGCTTGCCGGCGCCACCGTGACGGCCCTTGGACGCTCGCCGCGACCCGCATCGTCCGCGATACCGTTGGTGCTTGGGCTTGCGGTGCTGGCTGCGATAGGAATAGTCGCTCCGCTCGATGGCTTGCTTGAGGCGGCCGCAGCGATTGTGGGGACCCGATGAGCTCGGTGGATAGACGGATTGCCACGGCGACCGATCTGGCGACACAGGTCAAAGGTTTGCTTGACGATGGCTTGCGATTGGCCTTGGTGGCCGCGCATGAAGACACGGACGCGTTCCGGGTGGTTTATCTGTTCACCGGAGCGGATGATCGACGCGTAGAACTCTCTCTTAGTACCAGCCTGGACGAGCCGATGATCCCAAGCCTTGCGCGGATCTCCTTCCCCGCCGGGCGGTTCGAGCGCGAGATGCGCGATCTCTACGGCATCGTGCCAATCGACCATCCTTTGCCCCACCGGCTGGTGAGACACGAGCATTGGCCTACAGGGTGGTACCCCATGCGGTCCGATGCCGGGGCTCCCCCACCCTTTGGCGCCACCGAGGGTGCCTATCCCTTTCTACAAGTAGAGGGCATCGGGGTGTATGAGATCCCTGTGGGACCCATCCACGCGGGGATGATTGGCCCTGGTCACTTCCGGTTCTCAGTAGTCGGTGAGTCAATTCTCAAGCTCAAAGCGCGGCTCTGGTTCACGCATAAGGGAGTGACCAAGCTCGCAGAGGGACGCACCCCTGCGGAGGCGTTGCCATTGGCCGAGCGGATCAGCGGCGACACGACGGTGGGGCACTCGATCGCGTTCTGTAGTGCAATCGAGGACGCTCTGGGGGTAGTGGTACCCGAACCCGCTTGTGCGGCCCGAGCAGCGTTGCTGGAACTCGAGCGGCTCTACAACCACATCACAGACATTGGTGCTCTCTGCATGGATGTGGGTTATGGCATTGTGAATATTCACGCGCAAAAGGTCCGTGAAGACGTGTTACGCCTGGGTGCAGAGATGACCGGCCATCGTCTGATGCGTGGTGGCGTGGTGTTGGGCGGTGCGGCACTGACCGCGGTTCCCACCGAAGCACGGTTGACGCGGATTGGAGAAGATATTGCGGAGATTGTTCATCTGGCCTTACGTCAATCCGTAGTGGTTGACCGGTTTGCAGGGACCTCTCTGTTGAGCGCCCAAAGCGCAAGGGAGATTGGGGTGCTCGGCTACGTAGGCAGGGCCAGTGGCCTCGATATCGACGCGCGAAGGGACCACCCTTCGCACCCCGCGGTGGCACTTGTGCCATCGGCTTCGCGCACAGAGGGAGACGTCATGGCGCGCTTCGCGGTACGCGCTGATGAGGCGCGATCGAGCGTCGACTTACTACGGGTCTTGTTGCCCGAACTGCAGTGCGGCCTTGTGGCTGTCGAGATTCCACATCGACCTGTGGGCAAAGCGGTGGCGTCAGGCGTGGGGATCGCGGAGGGATGGCGGGGAACCATCGTTCATCGAGTCGAACTAGATCCCGATGGACGCCTCTCGCGGCTGGCCGTAGTCGATCCGTCGTTCCTCACGTGGCCGGCGTTGCCCGTGGCGCTCAACAACACCATCGTCGCCGACTTCCCAGTAACCAACAAAAGCTTCAACCTGTCGTACGCGGGGAACGACCTCTAGGCAACGCTACTAGCGGCTTTGCGAATCCCTACCTTGGGGCGGCGAGGCTTCGATCTATCCCGCGACAGTCGCCTGCTCGGTCAAGCGTCCGTCCATCATCTGGACCACGGCGTGCATGTGAGGCAGGTGCACAAGATCGTGGCTCACCAGCAACGTCGACGTGTTGCGTTGGTCCGTGAGACGCAGGATCAGGTCAATGATGCTCGCTCCGCTTTCTTGGTCCAGCGCACTGGTGGGTTCGTCGACAAGGAGGACACTTGGCTCGTTCATCAGCGCCCTGGCGATATTGACACGCTGGCGTTGTCCCCCGGAGAGCTGGTGGGGCCGCTTGTGGCCGTGGCCGTTGAGTCCCACGGCGTCTATCAGCTCCACGGCCAGTTGGGCGACGGCCCCGCGCTTCTTGCGACTGCCGCGGGCCCCAAGTTCATTCATCACTTCGAGTTGTTCCAGTGCCGTGAGCGAGGGAATCAGGTTGGATTGTTGGAACACGATGCCTATCTTGTCCCTGCGTAGGTCGCTCGCAGCAGAGAGGTCTAGCGCCGTAGCGTCGACGCTGTCGATGAGAACGAGCCCGGCGTCGGGCCTAATGAGGGTAGCTGCGACCGCTAGCAGGCTCGACTTTCCCGATCCGCTTGGGCCGGTGATGCCGGTCACGGTGCCGGGGTGGGCAGTCAGTGACACGTGGTCCACGGCGGTGACGCGGTGGTCGCCATCTTCAAAGGTGAGTGTGATGTTTTCCAAACGGATCATCGGTTGCTCCCAAGTGCGGTGAGTGGATCTGCAGAGGTCACGGAGCGGAGGGCGAAGGCCGCTCCCCCAAGACCCAGGGCGATCATGATGAGGCCGGGCAGGATGGTGGTCAGAGGGCTGAGTAGAAAAGGCAACGCGTTGCCTGCGACGGTTCCAAGTAGTGCCACGATGCCAATACCAAGGCCGATGCCCACCATCAAGACGATGAAGGCCTGTCCAAGGGCATCGCGGACCAGGGATCGTGTACTCGCACCTAGCGCCTTGAGCACCGCAATGTCTCCCTTGCGTTGAAACGTCCAAACCGTGAAGAACGCGCCGATCACGAGTGCGGAGATGCCAAACAGCATCGTGACAATCATCAAGAGGGATCCGATCTCGGACTTGAAAGGGCCGATCGACATGAGCGAATCTAGGGTGCCTTGCGCGACGGTGCCCGATTCGGTGGAGACCGCCAACCAGTCGGGGTCTCCGGAGACGGCGAGCACGGTGGCATAGGCTTCGGGGCTTCCGGTGGCCCGCGCGAAGGTTTGCCAGTCGTCAAGCGTCATCTTCACGACCGGGGTGTGGCTGTACCACTCGTCACCCGCGATTGCTTCGACGCGGTAAGCCTCGCCTGCAATAGTGACCGTGTCCCCGATCGTGACGGACAGGCTCTTCGCTACGGCGGTCGAAAGCGACACCCATCCATCCGCGGAAGCAGACGAGTCGTCGAACCCTGGTTCCATCCCGAACACTGCAATCGCGGTGCGGGCCGTGCCGTGTTCTGCGCGGGTCTGTCCGATACCGATGGCGTCGACCGATGTCACCCCGCTTGTAGCGGTCCAGGCATCGGCCTGCTTCTTGGTGACCGCCGAGTCGGAGAACGTGACGCCAGACCCATCGCTGGGCGCGGCCGAAAACACCAACCTGTCGTGAGGTATCGCCAGAATGGCGGAGATGCTTTGGGATGCCAAGCCCCCAGTGAGGCCGCTCAGAAACCCGGCGAGGATCGTGATGAGTGCGACCACGGATCCGATGAGAATGAACCGGCCGCGGGCAAAGCGGAGGTCGCGAAGCGCAACGAACATGAAGGGTCCTTTCGTGCCGCCCATGTGGCGACAGCAACAACCCTTTCCCATTTCGACGTGCGGGGCATCGGCCACAGGACCAGCCTTTCGCATCGAATAGGTGGAGCGATGAGTCGTACTTTCGAACGATGAGGGTCCCGCGAGTGACGCGTAGTGTTGGTTGACATGGCCCATACCGCGCGCACCCCTGTCGTTGTGGGCCTGCGCACCGGCTTACACCTCCTGTTCGTGGTGCTCACTGTTCTGGTGATCGCGCGGGCCACCATGGTGCCCACACCTTCACGCGCGGCGGTGATCGCGACGTCGATCGCTCTTCTTTTGACGTACGTGTTGGGCGGCATCCTTGTCAACGCGTCCAACGTGCAAGGGTCACTCCCCCGGCTTGCGTGGCTGGCGTTGGTGACTGCGGAGTGGGTGGTGCTCCTGTGGCTCAACTCCGTCGCGGCCTACGTCGTGTTCCCGCTGTTCTTTCTGTACCTGCACCTCTTGGGGCGCCGGGCGGGTGCCGTCATGGTGTTGACGTCTACGACTATTGCCATCGTCGTTCTTGGTGTCAGGGATCGATGGACCGTGGGAGGAGTGGTGGGCCCCATCGTCGGCGCCGCGGTGGCAGTGATGATCGGGCGTGGCTATCAGGCACTCGCCCGAGAGTCAGCGCAGCGCGAACTCCTGATGAAGGAATTGATCTCAACCAGGGATCAACTGGTTGCGGCTGAACATGAATCTGGGGTTCTTGCAGAACGCTCGAGGTTGGCGCGTGAGATCCACGACACCGTCGCGCAGGGCCTCTCGAGTATCCAGATGCTGCTCCATGCCGCTGAACGGGCCGACCCTGACAGGCCAGGCATCGAGCACATCAGGCTGGCCCGTGAGACTGCCGCGACCAACCTGGCAGATGCTCGCCGCTTCATCCGTGAGCTCTCCCCGCCCCATCTCGATGAGGTGGGCTTGGGAGGGACGCTGCGCCGCCTGGCCGACACCCAATGGGCGGTCCAGGGTGTCGACGTCACCGTCAGGGTGTCCGATGCACTTGCGCTGCCGATGCATCTGCAGACCGCTCTACTACGCATCGCGCAAGGCGCCATGGCAAACGTCATTCAACATGCTCAAACGACCACCGCCAGGATCACCTTGACCGCAGACTCAGGGGCCTTGTGCTTCACGATCGCCGACGAGGGCAAGGGCTTTGAGCCGGACGGTAGTGCTTCGCCTCTCAGAGGGGGCAAAACTGACTCCTTTGGGCTGCAGGCGACCAAGGAACGTGTTGATCAGCTCGGCGGTACCCTCACCATCGACACGGGACCGGGTCGAGGGACTGTCGTCAGGGTAGACATCGGTCTGGGGGACGCGACATGATCCGGTTGGTGATAGCCGACGATCACCCCATCGTGAGGGCGGGGCTCAAGGCACTCTTCAGCTTGGAGGAGCAATTCGAAGTTGTAGCGGAAGCCGCCACCCCTGACGAGGCGGTGGAGGCGGCAGAGCGTGAGAACCCCGATGTTGTCCTGATGGACTTGCAGTTTGGGGCGGGACAGAGCTCCACTGGAGCCGACGCGACCAGGCGCATCCGCGCGTTGCCAGCGCCACCGTACGTGCTCGTCCTGACCAACTACGACTCAGACGCGGATATCCTCGGGGCCGTCGAGGCGGGTGCGAGCGGCTACCTGCTCAAGGACGCTCCGCCCGATGAGCTGACGGCGGCGGTGCGTGCCGCCGCGGCTGGGGCGAGTGCACTGGCGCCCGTGATTGCCTCACGCCTCATGAACAGGATGCGAGCACCCAAGGTAAGTCTCAGCGCGCGGGAGATGGAAGTGCTCGAGGCGGTGGCCGCGGGCCGATCAAATACTGAAGTGGCTCGCGAGCTATTTGTCACCGAGACCACTATCAAGTCCCATTTGGCTCACATCTACTCCAAGCTTGACGTGACGTCGCGCACGGCGGCTGTATCAGTGGCCCGACAGCAGGGCATCCTCCGTTAGGGTCCATCCCTTCATCATCCGCGGTACCGCTTCGCGCCCAGCCTGTGCCGTTAGCCGGTGAGTGCCTCCGGCTTGAGGTTGACGCGTCGTAACAGTTGCGCGTTGGCAGCGACCACGATTGTGGATAGGCTCATTGCGATTGCTGCGACCGCAGGCGGCATGGTGAGCCCTGCCCACGAGAAAGCACCGGCTGCTAGAGGGATGGCGATAATGTTGTACCCCGTTGCCCACACCAGGTTCTGTCGCATCTTCCGATACGTGGCACGCGAAAGGGTGATCACGCCCAGCACGCTGCGGGGGTCAGAGCTCGCGAGTACAACGCCCGCCGCCTCCATAGCGACGTCCGTGCCAGCACCAATGGCTAGGCCCACATCCGCGCGTGCCAAAGCAGGCGCGTCATTTACTCCGTCACCCACCATCGCTACCCGCTTGCCGCGCTCCTGCAGCGCGATCACTGCCTTGTCCTTGTCTTCGGGTAGCACCTGCGCAAAGACCTCGTCGATTCCGAGCGTGCGCGCAACGGCGTCGGCCACTGCCTGAGAGTCTCCAGTGATCAGCGCGACCTGGATGCCACGGGCGTGCAGCGCGTCCACCGCGGCCTTTGACTCTTCACGCACGGGATCGGTCGTGGTGAACGCCCCGACCACCTCACCATCCGCCACGACGTAGAGCACCGCCCCACCCTTCTCACGCCAGCCAGCCGCAGCATTCTCGACCTTCTCAGGCGCAGTGGTACCGGCCTCCTCGAGCAAGGTGGGGCCACCCACCGCAACCAATTGGCCTGTGACGGTGGCACGAACGCCCCGGCCAGGGAGAGTCTCGATGTCCTCCGCGGAGGGTATCTCGACGTCTTTCTCCTTAGCGGCCGCGACGACAGCACGGCCGATCGGGTGTTCGGATTCAGCCTCCACCGCTGCGGCGATCGCAAGCATGCGGGCCTCGTCCCAGCCGTCGGCCGTCACGGACTCTGTGAGCTCATGGGCGCCCTGGGTCAGCGTGCCCGTCTTGTCGAACAACACGGTGTCGATGGTGCGCATGGCTTCGAGTGCGGCAGTGTCCTTAATCAGGATGCCCTGCTGAGCACTCGTGGAAGTGGAGATCGCGATCACCAAGGGAATCGCCAGACCAAGGGCGTGCGGACACGCGATCACAAGTATGGAAACAGAGGCTGTGACGGCGCCTGAAAGATCCCCGGTCAGTGCATGGATAGCAAACGTGAGGATGGCCGCACCCAAGGCAACATAGAACAGCAGCGCCGCGGCACGGTCCGCCAATAGGCGCGTCCCAGAATGCGAGTCTTGTGCCTCTTGAACCATCCTCTGGATGCCGGCAAGCGCAGTGCCTTCGCCGGTTGCGGTCACCTCAATGCGCAATGAACCATCGGTCGCGACGGTGCCCGCCACCACCCTGTCTCCCTTACCCCTGACGACAGATTGGGATTCACCTGTGATCATCGACTCGTCAATCGATGCCTCGCCCCTCACGATGGTGCCGTCGGCGGGAACGCGCCCTCCGGGACGGACGACAACGACGTCGCTTTGGGCCAGTTCAGAGATACGAACATGCTCGGTGTCGTCGCCGTCTGTCAGCCGTTCTGCATCGTCAGGCAGTAACTCGGCAAGCGCCTGGAGGGCGCCGCTGGCCTGACCCACGGCCTTCATCTCTTGCCAATGGCCCAGCAGCATGATGACGATCAGCCCTGCGAGCTCCCACCAGAAATCCAACTCACCGAACCCAAGCGTCGATGCGGCCGACGCAAGGAACGCCACCGAAATCGCGAGTGAGATCAGCATCATCATGCCCGGCTTGCGCTGCCTCAGCTCATCCCCCGCCATCGTCAGGAACGGCCGCCCACCATAAATGAAGATCACGGTACCGATCAGCGGCGGAATCCATGCGGTACCAGGGAGGTCATAGCCAAGCCAACCCTCGACCATCCCCGATGTAGCTATCACAGGCACCGCGAGGATCAAGTTCCACCAAAAGAGGCGACGGAACATCTCCGCGTGACCCGAGTGGTCCGTGCCGTGGCCTGCGTGGGCGTCGTTTTTTGCATCCATGTCATGAGACATGCCGCCGGCAGACTTGGCGTGGTGCTCGTGTGCGCCTTCGATCTTCGCGTCACTCGATTCTTGTGCGGCCACGGAACCCTCCTTAGATGTGCATGCTTGTCCGACTCTAAACCGTCCATTCGACTGGAAGGTCAAGGATGGGGTGCCGGTGCGAGGTGGGGCGCGGTCGCCCAGGTGTCAGGATGTACCCATGACAGCCGAACCCGAGGGACAGGATTATCCGACACGTGCCAAGGTCTTGGTCGTGGAAGATGAGGAATCGCTCAGTCGATTGATTACCACGTACCTTTCGCGCGACGGTTACGACGTGGAAGTGGCGCGGGATGGACTCGAAGCGATCGCGCTCGCGCGAGCCACTCCCCCTGACGTCGTCGTTCTTGATTTGGGATTACCCGGTGCGGACGGCATCGAGGTGTGTCGAACTTTGCGGACGTTCAGCGACTGCTACGTCATCATGCTTACCGCCCGCGTGGAAGAGGTTGACCGGCTGATTGGGCTGTCAGTGGGCGCCGACGACTACCTGACAAAGCCCTTCAGTCCTCGCGAACTGGTGGCCAGGGTGGGCGTGATGTTGAGGCGCCCACGGCGCTTCGCGGGTAGTGCCGATGCAGAGGACGCCCACCAGTTGATCACTGTGGGAGACCTTAAGCTCGACCCTGCGGCCCGAGAAGTTCGCGTTGAGGATCGTCTTGTGGAACTCACGCGTACTGAGTTCGATGTGCTTGCTGCTTTGGCGAACCAGCCGCGGAGGGCTTTTTCCCGTGATCAACTCACGGAGCAGGTGTGGGGCCCCTCGTGGTTTGGAGATCCTCACCTCGTCGACGTGCACATAGGCAATATCAGACGCAAACTCGGGGACGACCCCTCAAACCCTGTCTACGTGCAAACCGTGAGGGGTTACGGCTACAGATTGGGCCCTGGCAAATGAGACGGTGGATGGTGATGGCCGACCGCACCGACCTGGCTACTCGTCTACTCCTTGCGATGTCGGCCGTGGTTGGCGTAGGGGTTGCCACCGCGTGGACCGTTGGGGCGTTCATCGGGCCTCGCCTCTTTCACGAGCATCTGCTACGCGCGGCCGAGACGGGCGAGAACCCAACGGATCACGCGGAGCGTGCGTATGCCACGGCTTCGGCCCTTTCCCTGTCGATGGCGCTCGTCATCGCGCTCGTCGCATCAACCGGTGTGAGCGTCCTCATTGCCCGCCGTATTCGCCGTTCGCTGGCTCCGTTTGCCCAGGCCGCTCAACAAGTGGCCGATGGTCAAAGGAGTGTGCAGGTGAGTCCCCCAGGGATAGGGCCCGAGTTTGATCGAGTCGCAGAAGCGTTCACGGCGATGGCAACACAGTTGTCACAGGTCGAGGACTCCCGTACACGAATGCTCGCAGACCTTGCACACGAGATGCGCACACCACTGGCAGTGCTTGCGGCCTACATCGAGGCGATTGGGGACGGTGTCGAGCGCTTCGATGAGCCCACTGTCCAGACAATGCAAGATCAAGTGGGCAGGCTCACGCGGCTATCTGCGGACGTGGCCCTTGTGACGTCGGCCGAAGAGGGACGGCTTTCGCTGAATCGCTATCCCGTCGATCTCGATGAAGTGGTCAGAGAAGCGGTAGCGCAGGTCTCGAGTCGGGTTGCAGACAACGGAGTCACTCTCGATCTGAGAAGCACGCAGGGACTCCAGGTAGATGCCGATCCTGATCGGATAGGGCAGGTACTCACCAACCTGCTGGAGAACGCGCGGCAACACACACCGTCTGGTGGCGTGGTGCGCATCGACGTCACTGCGGAACCCGGGGTTGCACGGGTCACCGTGCGTGATAATGGTGAGGGTATTGCGGCACAGGACCTCCCCCGGATCTTTGATCGGTTCTTCCGTGTCGACCTTGCACGTGACCGTGCGCATGGAGGCTCGGGCATCGGGCTGCCCATCGCCCGAGCCATCGCCTCTGCCCACGGCGGCACGCTTGTTGCCATAAGTGACGGCCCAGGTACGGGAGCCACTTTTAGCCTGACATTGCCTCGAAAGCCGGCTGAAACTGCCCGCTAACGCCGCCTGAGGGTGACCCCGGTACTCAGTATCCGCCGCAATCTTCATCAAATCTTCGTCAAACCCGCGTGAAAATCCGGGACTCGCCCGTGGATGCTTGAGTGCAACAACGGGAGAGGACAAGATCATGATGGGTTGGTACGGCGGCGGCATGCCGACGTTTGCGTGGGTAGGCATGGGCCTGTTTTGGTTGACCCTGCTCGCGCTCCTCATATGGCTCGCAGTGAAACTGTTGCCTGGGAATTCGCATAGACCGCAAGCGGCCACTGTTGGGGTCTTGCCCCCCACGGCCACATCCGTCGCATCGGCCGCCAGGCCCGCGCTAGCGATCCTCGATGAGCGACTGGCCGCGGGTGAAGTCGACGTGGAGACGTACCGCACCATTCGAGCGACGCTAGTCGAGGGTCATCAAGGCAACTGATCGAGGCCCCGCACGCACGTCGACGCGCCCCATCACACAGGAGACCCATGATGCAGCGAGCACAAGTCCAGCAAGCAAAAGGCGAAGCGACGAGGCTTCGTGTCGAACAGGAGGCTCGGGATACCCGCCGCCGCGCGATCTTCATCTCGGTAGCAAGCATCGTGGTTGTCGGTTTGACCGTGCTCATCTGGTCGATCTTTGATAGGGAAATAGAACGGGTCGATGCCATCGAGCAGGCTGCGGCGCAGCCGATTGAAGGCGTGCAGGAAACCGTCCAGATCGCTGCCGACCACGTCGACTTCGTCCCAGAACCCACACCGGCAGAACCCGGTGGCACAGTGCTTCCTCCCATGGGCGGGGCGCACGAAGTGGTTCTGCAAAACTGTGGCGTCTACACCGAGCCCGTCGTGTCCGCAAGAGCGGTACATTCGCTTGAGCACGGTGCAGTGTGGATCGCGTACCGTACGGGACTTGATGAGCCGCAGGTCAACACACTCACCACCTTGGCCAATACACGCGACTACACGCTACTGAGCCCTATCGATGGGCTTGCCGCCCCCGTGGTACTCACGGCGTGGGGTATACAGCTTGAGGTTGACGATGCCTCCGACCCTCGCATTGAGCCATTCCTCGTCAAGTATGTTCAAGGCGAGCAGACGCCCGAGCCAGGTGCGCCGTGCACCGGCGGCTCAAGCGATCCGGCCTAACACGCTGGCGCCCATCTCACCACTTCGTATCGACATTTATCCGTACACCACTTGAGAAAACTGAGGAAAGATCATGTTGCATCACTCCCCGTCCCGCTGGGCCCGCCGATCGATCACGACGGTCGCCGCCGCAGCGGCGGCCATGATGGTGCTGTCGGCCTGCACTGCACCAGCCCAGACCGATACCGCACAGAGCGACGCCGCCGTTGTTGGGACCGATGCGGGTCAAGCGGTTGATGACGCCATGTTGGCTGACCACGGGCTTTCCGGACTCGACGCACGGGGCATCATCGACTATCTCGACGCACTGCCCACCGCAAACCGTCCGGACGATCTCATGGTGTCGATCCGACCCAACGAGCTCGTGATCTCGGATGCGGCGCAGCGTGAGGTGACACTCCCCATGCCGGACGATCAGTTCTATGTCTCGATTGCCCCCTACGAAAACCGCACTCACGATTGCTACTTCCACAGCCTCACCACGTGTGCAGGCGAGATAGAGAACGCCGACATGCACATGCTTGTCACTCATGCAGGCACGGGCGAGGTTCTGGTCGACGAGACACGCCCCACTTTCGACAACGGCTTTGTGGGTGTGTGGTTGCCGCGTGACATCGACGTGACAGTCACCATCGAGTACGACGGCCTTTCGGCCACCACGGACCTGTCGACGAGCAACGACGACGACGCCACCTGCGTCACCACCATGAAGCTCAGCTGACGCGTTCTGGTAGTTCTTCCAACATTGGAGGTATTCCAATGTGTGAGATAGACTGAGGTTATGCTTACTTCTGCCGAACTACTTCGAGAGCGGCACTTGCGAGTCACCGCAGCACGGGTCGCGGCACTCGATCTGTTGACGGAACGCAACCACCTGACCGCCGATGAGGTGGCAGTGGGCGTACGTGAACGCATCGGGTCACTCTCCGTCCAGGCCTCGTACCACTTACTCGACGCGCTCGCATCGGCAGGGCTCCTGCGCCGAGTCGACTTTGCGGGTAGTGCAGTGCGCTACGAGCGCAGGATCGACGAACACCACCATCATCTGGTCTGTCGCTCGTGTGCCGCTGTCACAAATATTGCCTGCCGCGCCGAGGAAAGCCCATGCGTCGCATTAGACGATCGGCAGGGTTACGACATCACCGAGGTCGAGGTCGTGTTGTGGGGTATCTGCCCACAATGCAGAGCCTCCGCCGTCCCGCCACAGACCAATCCAATGGACATTTCACGTCCAAAAGGAACGACGAAGGGAAAAACATCATGAGTACCACCATCGACATCGGAGTCACCGACGCACAGCAAACCAAGATCGTGGAAGGTCTATCACGCGTCCTGGCCGATTCGTACACGCTGTATCTCAAGTCACACAATTACCACTGGAACGTTGTTGGCCCCATGTTCCACTCACTCCACACCATGTTCGAGGAACAGTATGCGGAGCTCGCACTGGCTGTCGACGAGATCGCCGAGCGCATTCGTGCACTTGGTGCGCCCGCACCCGGAACATACCGCGAGTTTGTGGCGCTCTCCGCAGTGCTTGAAGATACCGATGCCCCGGATGCAAAGGAAATGGTCGCCCGGTTGGTGACCGCTCACGAGACCACGGCGCACACGATCCGTGAAACCCTCACGATCACCGAAGACGCTCCCGACCAGGTCTCCACGGACCTGCTTGTACGTCGCCTTGAGGTGCACCAGAAGACCGCATGGATGCTGCGGAGCATGCTCGCCTGATCCTTACCAAACCAGGCGCTTTCAGATGAGAACGTGTTGCCTAAGATGGACGTCATAGAAGCACGCTCAGGGCAGTTCATCGACTGGGAGGGACCAACGATGGTTCGACCGTTGACGGTGCTTGTTCTCACGCCCAGCCTCGGCGGTGACTACTTTGGTGAGGTCCTTGCGGGCCTCGATAGGGAAGTAGTCAGCGCCGGAGGGCGCTTGGTGGTTGTTGAGACCCTTCCAGCCGCCGCGCCGCGCGATGAGGCTGGCGTACCCGGCGATTTTGCCGCGCGAGTGGCTTGGTCCCACGTTGATGGCGTGGTGTCAATCACGGGAGCAGTGGGAGCCACCTATTTGCAGCGGCTCCGCGACGCGGCAAAGCCGGTAGTGCTACTTTCCAGTCCCCAAATGACTGGTTTCGAAGCAACTGTGGCTCAGCCGGATAACCACAGAGGGACGATCGCCGCCGTCGATCACCTCATTGAACATGGTCATACCCGGATCGGGTTTGTTGGCAACCTTGCCCAGCGAGATATCAGGGACCGATTCGTCGCGTACCAACAATCGCTCAAGGCCAATGGCCTCACCGAGGACCCCACACTGATGTTCTCCGCGCCAGACAACAGCGAGACCGGCGGCGCTGTCGCGGCTCACGCAATTTTGAACACCCAACACCGTCCTACCGCTCTGATGGTGGCCACGGATCGTAACGCGATGGGCCTCATGCGAGCGCTCGCCAGCGCGGGGGTGGATGTACCCCGCGACATTGCCGTGGTGGCATTTGACAACATCGCGGCAGGCACATTCAGTACTCCCACCCTGTCGAGTGTCGACCAGCGCTTTGACGAGGTAGGCGCTCTGGCCGGGGTCCTGATCCTTGAGAAGATCCGTGGCGAGGATGTGTCAAGCACCGCTTTTACAGCCGAACCGGGTGCCCTCATCTTGCGGGAGTCGTGTGGTTGCGAGTTTGACGCACAGCACGCAGAGAAACCAGTGCGTGATGCGCTGACAATCACTTCAGCGGAGCGATTGAGAGAAGCCTTGCGGGATGTTCTCCAACGGGAACTCTTCACCGGCAACGAAGTCCCCGACCGTCAGGCTCGGGAAGCAATCGAGACCACGGTGACGGACACCCAGCGTCTATTGGACCTAGGCGAGACCGTCACTGCCGCTCAGATCCAGGCTCTCGTGACCTCCCTGCAGCAACTGACCCGCCGCCCAGACACGCTACGGCGATTCACGGACGCGATGACGGAGTACGCACAGAGGGCAGTGATAGCCCAAAGTCACGTCACGGGGATCGCTCCCCCCGTAGTAGACCGAGTAGCGGCAGCGCTCTGGAAGATGCAAGCTGGCGCCCACCTGCACCAGGCGGACTTGACCAATAATGCGATCGCCGAGCAGTACATCGTCGATGCAGGGCTTCTCGACACAGCAGGCGCCGATCCGCGTGACCTTTTGTGGCTGACTGGAACACATGTTAAGGCTGGTTTTCTCGCGCTGTGGGAGGACTCCCCCGCTGACGGCAGGCTGCAGATCGTCGGCACATACGGCACTGCCAATGTCGAACTCGATCCGGAGGGAATCGTCCTCGAGAGCGAAGACTTTCCTCCCGAAGCAGTCATCACCAGCGCGGAGCCTGGTCGACGCGAAGTGTGTGTTGTGGTTCCTGTCAGCACCCTCGAGCGCGACTGGGGACTGCTCGCTCTGGTCGCCGCGATCGACCCGACTACTGCGCGAGAGACGTATCAGCACTGGGCCGCGCTCCTGTGTGCCGCACTCGAGTCGCAGCGTCTGCAAGAAAAGGTAAGGAGGAGTGCACTATTCGATGCCCTCACGGGGCTTCCGAACCGCCAACTCTTCGTCAAACAGCTCGAACACGCCCTCGCATTGTGGCAACGTTCGCGCACGCCATTTGCCGTGCTCTTTCTCGACCTCGACGGGTTCAAACTTGTCAACGACTCCCTGGGGCACCAGATGGGCGACCGCGTCCTGAAGATGGTCGGTTCCGATATCGCGGGCGGTTTGCGGTCCGTAGATACCGGAGCACGGTTCGGTGGCGACGAGTTTGTGATCTTGCTGGCCGACACAGACGCAGAGGGCGCCTTGGTGGCAGCGCAACGTATTCAGAAGACGCTCGCTGAACCGCACGATTTTGATGGTCATGAGATCGTGACGCGGGCCAGCGTCGGGATCGCCACAAGCGACATCGAGTACACGTCGGCCGAGGACATTCTGCGGGATGCCGATACTGCGATGTACCGCGCGAAGGCCGCTGAGCCAGGATCGATCGCCTTCTTTGACATCCCGATGCACGAGAGCGCGCAATACAGCGCTTCGCTTGCAGAAGAGGTCCACAAGGGGCTGCAAGCGAACCAGTTCGAGTTGCACTATCAACCGATTGTGAATCTTGTCTCGGGTCACACTGATCGCTTTGAGGCGCTAGTACGGTGGCGCCACCCCGAACGCGGACTCTTGCTACCCGAGGAGTTCCTGCCCTCCATGGAAGAGACCGGCCTGGTGGTCCAACTGGGCCATTGGGTGCTCACGGAGGTGTGTCGTCAACTTGCCGTTTGGGGCCCCACCGTCGTCAATGTGAGCATCAACGTGTCTGATAAGGAGTTCTGGAGCCAGGATCTCTTGACGCGGGTGCTCACTACGCTGCGACGCCACGGCCTTGAGACCGATCGTCTGACACTTGAAATTGCGGAGAGCGTCTTGATGCGTCGGCCCGAGCTTGCACTGCGCATGATGCGCAAGATGCACGAATCCGGTCTGCGATTGCATATCGATGATTTTGGAACTGGGTATTCGTCGCTGGAGACCCTGCATAGGTTCCCCGTTGACGCATTCAAGATCGACAGGTCATTCATCCAAACGCTGACAAGTGCAGGCGAAAGTGCCGAACTGATCTCCGCGTTGGTCAAACTTGGAAAGGCACTGGGTCTGTCGGTTGTGGCATCGGGCGTAGAGACCGAAGAGCAACTGGCCTTCCTCCAAGAGATCGGCTGTGCGACCGGCCAGGGCTTTCTCTTCATGCCCGCGGTCACAGGAGAACGTGCACCAGACATGCTGGGACGCTCTTTGTGTGCAGAGGGTCCCGAACAGACCACCTAATGGGCGCCGGATGTCCTCGGTGTCACAATGAACACAGATGCTACGTCCATCGCTCCGCTGCCTGCGGAGCCTCCCGTTACCAGAGGAGCAACAGTGCCCCACATACCTGCAGCCGATCGCTACGACACGATGACGTATCGCCGTACCGGCCGTTCGGGCCTCAAATTACCGCTCCTCTCGCTTGGCCTATGGCACAACTTTGGGGACGACAAGCCGCTGGAGACCCAACGAGCCATCCTCTGTACCGCCTTCGACAGGGGCATCACCCACTTCGATCTTGCTAACAACTATGGGCCGCCGTACGGATCGGCAGAGATGAACGTGGGCCGAGTGCTACGCGAGGATCTGAGCCACCACCGCGACGAATTAGTCATCTCGACCAAGGCCGGCTACGACATGTGGCCTGGCCCGTACGGCCAGGGCGGCGGCTCCCGCAAATACCTTCTGGCGTCGCTCGACCAGTCTCTCAGCAGGCTAGGACTCGACTATGTCGACATCTTCTATTCCCACCGCTTCGATGCTGAAACACCCCTGGAAGAGACCATGGGTGCGCTGGACACCGCAGTCCGGTCCGGCCGCGCGCTGTACGCGGGTATCTCCTCGTACTCAGCTGCCGATACCCTCCGCGCCGCGCAGATTTTGACCGACCTCGGCACGCCTTTGCTCATTCACCAGCCTTCGTACTCAATGCTCAACCGCTGGATTGAGCAAGACGGGCTGCTGGACACGCTTGGCGAGGTGGGTGCCGGTTGCATTGCATTCTCACCACTTGCGCAGGGAATGCTGACGGACCGATACCTGGACGGAATCCCTGCAGATTCGCGCGCCGCCGAGCAATCGTCGTTGTCTACGGATCTCATCTCCCCAGACGCGATGGCTCACGTGCGTGGACTGAATCAGATCGCTGCCGACCGCGGCCAGTCGCTTGCCCAGATGGCACTTGCCTGGGCACTGCGCGACGAGCGAATGACCTCATTGGTTCTTGGTGCGAGTAGCGTGGCCCAGCTGGAACAGAACCTTGGGGCGCTCGACAACCTGGTGTTCACCGACACCGATCTAGCGGCGATCGATGCCCACGCTGTCGACTCTGGTATTGACCTCTGGGAGCACTTCCGGTTGGGGGGAACCACCTGAGGTAGGGCGTTCGCTGACTCGAGGTGCAGTGGTCCTATTGAACTGGCGGCGACGCAGCAGACGCATCGCGTTGACGATGACCACCAAGACGGATACCTCGTGGACCAGCATCCCCACGGCCATGGTGACCCCACCAAGCAGCACCCCTGCGAGCAGTAGTGCCACGGTCGCGACGGCGATGATGATGTTTTGACGCATGTTCGCCACGGTGCGTCTGGCTAGCCATACCGCCTCCGGAAGCTTCAGAAGGTCATCGGCCATGAGCGCAATATCGGCGGTTTCGATGGCCACGGCTGACCCAGCCGCTCCCATCGCCACGCCGATGTTGGCAGTAGCGAGTGCGGGGGCATCGTTCACGCCGTCGCCCACCATGGCGACGATGTATCCCTGGCGCTGGAACTCAAGCACCGCGTCCAATTTGTCCTCGGGCAGTAGCCCCGCACGGATCTCATCAATACCGGTTGCCGTCCCCACTGCTGCGGCCACCAAGGCGGTATCGCCCGTGAGCATGACGACCTTCTTGACCCCCACCGAGTGAAGGTCTGCGACCATGCGGGCCGCGTCCGCACGTACCTCATCGGCCACGCCGATCACGCCTATGACAGCGCCATCCACCGCGACGATCATTGGCGTTCGGCCCGCTGCTGCGAGCCGTTCGGCGGTCTCCACCGCGATCGACGTGTTGGCGATGTTGTATTGCTCGAGCAGTGCGACGTTTCCGATGAGGATCCGGTGGCCATCCGTATCGACTGCAATCCCCTTGCCCGGTATTGGCTCGGTGTGCTCGGGTAGCCCTGTCACGGCGAAGCCTTCAGCAGCCGCGGCCTCAAGTATGGTGCGGGCCAATGGGTGTTCGGAGCCCGCTTCGGCACGCGCGGCCCATGTCAACACCTGCAGACGGTCGGCGCTAGAGCCCAGCACCACCACATCGGTCAGCTGCGGGCGCCCCTTGGTGAGTGTGCCTGTCTTGTCGACGGCAACGAGCGTGATCTTGGCGGAGGTTTCGAGAAACTCGCCACCCTTGATCAGGATGCCGTCCTTGGCGGCTCGTCCGATGCCCGCCACGATCGAGACCGGAATCGAGATGACCAACGCACCTGGGCAACCGATGACGAGCAGCGTGAGACCCAGCACCACGTTGCCGCTGATCAGCCCTGCGACGAGCGCGAGGATCATGATCGCAGGGGTGTACCAAGCTGAGAACCTATCCATGAACTGCTGCGTTTTGGCCTTAGCGTCCTGCGCGTCCTCCACGCGGTGAATGATCCGTGCCAGCGTGGTGTCCGAGCCCACCCCCGTGGCCCTGACTTGCAGGAATCCACCAGTGGAGACGGTGCCTGCGAAGACCTTGTCACCCATCACCTTTTCAACGGGCATGGATTCGCCGGTGATCGAGGCCTCGTCGAGTCCCCCGTTGCCGGCAATGACCTCACCGTCGACAGGCACCTTGGCCCCGTTTTTGACTAGCACTGTTTCACCGATGATGACCTGTGCTGCGGGGATCTCTACTTGCGAGTTGTTGCGCATGACGACGGCCACGTCAGGGGCCACGGCCACGAGTTCGGCAAGTGCCGATCGGGTGCGGTTAAGTGTCGCGAGTTCGAGCGCATGACCGATCGCGAACAGGAACGTGACCGCAGCAGCTTCCCAATACTCGCCGATGATGATCGCCCCGATCGCAGCCACCGATACCAAAAGGTCGATACCGACCACTCTGATCGTCAACGCCCTCCACGCCTTGATGACAATGGGGGTACCGGCAACCACCGCGGCTGCCACCATCGCTGCGTCTCCAGGAATCTCCGAAACGAATGCCGCCCGCATGGCGAACGCCAGCAGGATCAGGGAGCCGGAGGTGACAGGAATCGCCCACCGGCCATTAAGAAGTGTGGTTGCTTTGTTCATGACAGTGGGCCCTTCGCTCGGGGTGGATGGCAGTGCGGTCAGAAGGCGCTTGGCTTGGAGGCGTATCCCGCCTTGGCGACGCCCGCGATCAGATCGTCGACGCTAATGGTGTCGTCGTGGTCGATTTCGATGCGTGACGACGCGAAGTGAACCTTCACGTTCTCGACACCGTCGAGACGGCCAACCTGCTTTTCGATCTTGGTGACACACGAGGGGCAAGAGAAGCCCTCCGCGCGAAGCATCGTGTGGTTAACAGCTGGAGTGGTGTTCATTGCAGTGCTCCCTATCGTGGATACCCACCGCTGTGGTGCGGGGATATCACCGACGCTACGGGAGCGCGCACCGAGGCGCCTTGACGTGCGTCAAGTGGTTTGGTGCGGTTCTTACCGCGTGAGCCCGGGCACGGAGAACCTGGCGCGGGTACGAAAAAGGGCAGCCTCGCACGCACCTATGACGGTGCGGCGAGGCTGCCCTTGAACGATTAGGAAGGCGAGAACGTGTGCTCCCAGATCTTGCCGCCATCCGCGTTGTAGTACGTGTAACGGATCTGCGGGTTCTCCGTGATGCCTTCCCGAATCATCTCGGGGAACACAGCAGAGTCGGCGACGGACTGAAGCGAAGGGATCACACCGTCAAGTCCTTCAGCAGTCGCGTCGGCATCCAACTGGTCCGCGTAGTAGTACGCGAACTCAAGGATGTTCGAATCAATGGCGTTGATCTCCGCGGAGGAGTACACGCCTGGAGTGGCCTCAAGAATCTGAGGAATAGCTGCCTGCGCGGCATCCACGTATTCGGTGAGTGCTTCCCTCTGGTCCGAGTCTGCCGCAGCGTCGTCGTCAGGCGCCTCGGTCACCACTGCCGTGCCTACGTCCTGGGTGGCGGCCGTCTCTACCTCGGTGGACTCGTCGGCCTTGGTGTCCGTCGCGGTGCAGCCGGCGGTTCCGAAAGCCAGCGCGAGCGCCAAGAGCGATACGGCTGCGCGCGTGTAGTTCTTTGTCATAGGTTTCCCCTCGTGTGGTGTGTAGGGGAAGAGCATATCTGGTCGCTCCGGGCATGAAGGTTCGCGGCAATCGGTTGATCACACGGTCATCTGCTCATTGGGGTAGGTACCAGGAAAGTCAGCCAGCACGACGGTGAGCGAGAGTTAGACTTGGGACCTTCGGCTTCGGTTCTTGCACCCGCGCTTCGCGTTGTGGTGTGTGGCGAAGTGGCCTGCGAGACGGGAGCATCACTGTGAGCCAAGGTTCCGACGGCCATTCAGACCAGTTGCCGCCCAGTAGTCCCTTGGGTTCCGAGGAGACGCTCCGTGCAGAACTCGCGGAGGATGGCACCGCGCCACTCGTGTTGGTTCTTGGTGCCACCGGCTACATCGGTGGGCGGCTGGTTCCTCGTCTCCTCGCTGGCGGCTACCGCGTCCGTGTCTTGACGAGATTCGCAACCCGGATTGCAGCACTCCCCTGGTCTGATGACGTCGAAGTAGTCGAGGGCGATGGCGGGGACTCCGACGCCATGGACACGGCGATGGCGGGAGTCGACGTCGTCTACTTCCTCATTCACTCGATGACGAGTGGGCACGACTACGGGAGCCTCGATCGAGCCATTGCTCACAACGTCGCGAACCACGCCGCCGCGCACCAGGCAGGCCGCATCGTTTACCTGGGTGGGCTCCATCCCGATGGCGTGAAACTCTCCGATCACTTGGCATCGCGCAAGGAGGTTGGCGACATCCTGCTGGACTCGGCCGTGCCCACCATCATTCTCCAAGCGGGGGTGGTGATTGGCGCCGGATCCGCTTCGTTCGAGATGATCCGACACCTCACCGAGGTGCTGCCGTACATGCCTGCGCCCAAGTGGGTCCGCAACTTTATCCAGCCCATTGCTGTACGCGATGTGCTCCATTACTTGTTAGCCGCTGCGCGTGTGGAGAGCGGTGTAAACCGTGCGTTCGACATCGGCGGTTCCGACGTCATGCGGTACTCCGAGATGATGAACGGCTACGCGGCAGAGGCAGGGCTGCCCAGGCGACGCATCACGGCGTTGCCCGTCCTCACGCCGGGGCTCGCCTCGCATTGGGTGGGGCTTGTCACCCCAGTGCCGCGCCGGTTGGCGCGCCCGCTCGTGGAGTCCCTCTTGCACTCGTGTGTGGTGAAGGACGAATCGATCAATGACGTCATCCCACCTCCTCCCGCGGGGCTTGTGGGGTACGGCGAGGCCCTCCGCCTGGCGCTTGGCCGCATCGAAATCGATCAGGTAGAGACCAGTTGGGTGGACGCTCGCATCACGGGCGTACCTAGCGACCCCATGCCGAGCGACCCAGAGTGGGCGGGCCGGATTGTTTTCAAGGACCTTCGCAAGAAGTCCACGACGGCCGATGCGGCGGCGGTATGGCGCGTCATTTCCCAGATCGGCGGCGCCACGGGCTGGTACTCCGCGTCGGTGCTCTGGGCCGCACGCGGCTTAATCGACAGGGTTGCTGGCGGGGTGGGAATCACGCGTGGGCGCCGCACCATGAAGCAGCTCCAGGTAGGCGACGCAATCGACGTATGGCGTGTTGAATTCATCGAGCCCGATCGACTCTTGCGCCTGCGAGCCGAGATGCGCGTTCCAGGGAGTGCTTGGCTCGAGTTGGGGGTCAACCCCACCGAGGACGGCTCTGAGTACTGGCAGCGCGCCGTTTTCTTCCCTCGTGGGCTGACGGGGCGGCTCTATTGGTTATCCATGCTCCCCTTTCACGGGCTCATCTTTAGCGGCATGGTCAACCGGATTGTGGCCACAGCGGAGGGCGACGCGGACTCGGGTGTTGCTGCGTCGGCGAAGACAAGGCGCTCACGGTAGCTCCTGTGTTTAGCCACATGCATCGGACGGTTGGGATCGGCAATGCTTGAGTTGCTTGGCGGATCGCTTGGCGCCATCGTACTGATGGGGTTTGCCGCGCTCGTCATCGGGTTCTCCAAGACCGCGCTGGGCGGGCTTGCTGTCATTGCAGTTGCCATCTTCGCCACCCTTCTTCCAGCCAAGGAGTCCACGGCCGCGGTGCTCTTGCTGCTCATCGTGGGCGACCTCATCGCCGTGTGGCACTACCGTCGCGATGCGGACTGGGGACTGATCCGCCGTCTGCTGCCGGCGGTACTGCCAGGATTGTTGCTGGGGTCACTGTTTTTGCGCGTCGTCTCGGACGATGTTCTACGCCGGAGTATCGGTGTGGTGCTGCTCGTGCTTGTTCTGATCCAGCTCTTCGTCAAGTGGCGCGATGCAGAACCGGTGTCGAAGACGCATGAACACCGTGCCGCCTCGCTGGCGGCGGGCGCGGGCGCGGGGTTCGCCACGATGACCGCCAACGCTGCGGGGGCCGTGATGACCCTCTACCTGTCGGCGTCGGGCATCGAAAAGCGCCGCTTCATCGGCACCAACGCGTGGTTCTTCCTGATCGTGAACCTCGTCAAGGTGCCGTTTTCCGTGGGACTGGGGCTCATGCATTGGGGAGACCTGTCACGGGCCGGGTTGTTGGCCCCGCTCATCCTGCTGGGAGCGGTCATTGGGTATGCCGTGGTGCGGCGCATGAGCCAGCGCCGGTTCGACGTCGCGGTATTGGTGGCATCGGCGATCGCGGCGGGGGCACTGTTGCTGTAAACAGCGTTCCCGGTGATGTCCCGCCAAGGGCATCCCTATTACGGTTGGTCTAGCGAGTGCAAGGACGTCCCCCTCGAGCCTTCAATTTCACCACAGCAGCGGCCGCGTCATGGGCGCCATCGCTCCACGTCACGAGTTCCCAACGGTTTACCTGTAGATACTGCTGCGGTTTGCGTAACTGGCACCTCCCTATAGGCCCGCAAAAGATCCTTGATCGCACTTACGGACGTAGTGTGGACGGTAGGGCGACCACATGTTCAGTCTGGGCACGCCGCACCTTCTCGCTGAGGGCGGCGCACGGTAGCCCGGGAGGCGACCATGCAGGTCATCATTAACACCGACAAAAATATCCCGCTGGGCGAGAGCAGTATCGAAGAGCTCGAGTCACTCGTCATCTCTGCGTTGGAGTACGTCTCTTCTCGCCTCACCCGCGTCGAGGTGCATCTCTCCGATGGCAGCGCTGGGCGCAGCACGGGAGACGACATTCGCTGCGGGATCGAGGCGCGGCCGGCTGGCCGCAATCCGGAGTTCGTGACCGACCACGCTGCGACTGTCGATGACGCGCTCAGCGGAGCCCTAGACAAGATGAAGCAGGTACTCGACACCACCTTTGGCCGCCTGGATGACCGCAAGGGTGCTACCTCGATGGGCGGGGCCGAAGTCGTCGACTCCTGAACGGGAGCAATGCCACCCGTCGCCCGCATGGTTGCAGCGCGTCAAAGGCCTAAACGGTCAGTGCTACGCATCGCTCGCGACCTGCCAAAGCTCACGCCGCGTGTCAGTACCGGCGATCGCTGGGCCTTGGGAGACGAATCCCAGGTGGCGTGACCCTGAGAGGTTCGTCGATAGTACGAGGCGCTTCGGCGGCGGAAGACTCGACGGACCCGGGATTTGTCGCTCTCGCTGGAGGGGACCAACTCTCGCTGGGAGGTGTGGTGGCGTGCAGTGATGCCCGCGCGGCCGCCTCGAGCAGAGGAGCCAGTGCCCCTACCCCGTTCAATACTTGCACTATGCCTAACACCGCAACGATCCATCCACCAATCGCAATGAGAGCTCCGAGGATGGGCCAGATCGTGGGGCCGCCGGTCAACGCTCCGGCATAGAACACGCCCATACCGACACCGCTCATGATGGGACCCCACAGCAGGTACCTGCGAAGTCCGCCAACAAGCAACACCGATCCGCTGACGTCATTGATCGGCTGCGCGCTGCCTCTCACGGCTGCGGTGTCGATCGATCTCACGCCACCACTCGCGACACTGTGGGTCCACGCGGCGCCGTCCCAGTAGCGAAGCTCGTGCCGGCCCGAAGGGTCGGGATGCCAGTTGCCAGGCGCGTTTGTGGTGTTGGTCATGTCGGTGCCTCTCATCTGTGACAGTGCGTCAAAGCTAGTCGTAGCCTAGGGCAGGGGCATCTAGGACACCGCCGGCATCAACCACCCAGACGGAGATGGGTCCACGTACAGCAGACGGCCGTATGGCCTCCCGGATCTAGTCCCTGCTCTGCCCGTCAGTGTCAGGCGTGCTCCGCAGTGCAACGGCGATCTCTTCTTCCGGACGTGGCGCAATCGGCTGGTCAAACTCAAGTTCCGGCAGTGGGATCTCTTTGGCATCAACGCCATCGTCATGTGAGGAATCTCCGGGATGCTGAGACACGGTGAATCCTTCCCCAGATGACATTCGTAGCCCAGGCGCGATGTCGTCCGACCGCCCACGTGTGACGACGCCACGACGCCGTTTGTCCCGTTGCACACCGTTAGCATGGAGAGATGGCACGTCACGGCTCAGTCGAGGAAATCATTGTCGAGGGCGAAGGCATCCGCCTTGGGCAGTTCCTGCAACTCTCGCAACTGGTCGACACCGGCGGCAACGCCAAAGAGGTGATCGCAGACGGCGCCGTGTCCGTCAACGGGGCGGTGGAGCGTCGCCGTGGTTGCCAACTGCAGGACGGTGACCTCATCACGTTCCACGAGCGGACGGTTCGCGTTCGTTACTGACGTCGGCACGGCGTACTGAACGAGGTACCGGGAGAAGACAAAGGCTCCAATCAGAGTGTCCGATTGGAGCCTTTCGCCTGCGCGATTTTTTTGTCGGGCTGACAGGATTTGAACCTGCGACCCCTTGACCCCCAGGCGTCCAAAAGGCTCCGTTTGGCTCGACTTCCGCGTGATTCTGGGCCTCAAATCATGCAGAGCAAGTCATGCGACGCATGGATTGCATGATTCTGGTCCCCTTTTGGTCCCCCTGGTCCGCTACCTAAGAAAGGCACAGACGAGGACTCTCAGCTATCGGTTCCTTAGTCCAGGCCCTGCCTCGGGTCGGTTACTTGACCGTTTTGATCAGGGGCGAGGAGCGCGAATGCCACGCGTTCGTAGCTTATGTACTCCTGCTCGAGACGCAGGGATTCGCCGAACTCACCGTGGATCAGCGCTTGATAGAGAAGTTGCTCGCTGTCGGTTAGGTGAACCAGTGCCCCTGTACGCTGACGACCTTCATGACCCCAGTACGGCTTATGGGCTTCGAGCGTCTCGAGGTCCATAAGCATGCTCCGCACGTGAGGCGCACGGGCTCGGACGGCGTCGAGGATGTGAAGCCCATGAGTGTCGAGGTCACCCCAATAGGTCACGGCTACCAGATCGCTCCATTCCAGCGCGTGGAGGAGTTCGTCTGCTCCATAGCCGGCGCCCCACAGTATGAGTCGGCCCGGCTGGTGGGGCGTGGTGAGGAAGGAGACCTTGTTCTCCACGACGACGAGCTCACGTACACCAACCGCGGGCGCGTCTAAGGCTGCCAGGGCCGTGACCGGCCAGGTGACGTCACCAAGCGAGTCGTCGGTGAGAAGAACTCCGAGTGTCGGATGCACCATGGCGGGCCGGGTGGCGGGTGCAGCATCGGATTCTAGGTGCGACGTCGGTTCGGCTCCCTGCAAGGGCAGGCCGAGCAATGTACGGTCTCCCCGAATCCGCACTGATCGGGCTTCGGCGATGAAGCCGAACCGGTGGGCGAAGTCTGTGTGTCTGGGCAGGATGTCTGTCGCTGGCAACACGGCATCGAGAAGCTTCGTGAGGATCGCCCTGTGTTGCTCGATGACCTTCGTGTGGAGACCGGGCACCGGTACTTGGCGGACGTAGATGCCGGGCCGGGGGTTCGCGAGGAGCCACTGCGCGACTTTCACCAAGACGGGCCATTCATCACCAGCCGCGAGGACGTCAAACGGGCGTCCAAGTGCGACTTCTCGCGCGAGGCGATCGAGCGCTTCGGTGGCAGCGAGTAGCTCGCGGTACCTGGTGGCGTCAGAAGTTTGTGTACGTCCGAGCAGGTTGAGAGCGACCGTCGGCGTGGAGATGATCGCAGCCGTGGGAATCGTTTGCATCCCGAGGACGCCTGCGCGGATACGTTTGGTCAACAGATCCCATTCGGCGGTCGCCGCGCGATCGTTGAGCGTGCGTGACCAGGCCTGGGCTTCGGTACGGTGCTCGACGAGGTCAGCTGCGGACGGCCCGGAGAGACGTACGCGGTGTGGAAAAGACACCCATTCCTCGGGCGGTAGGTTGAGTTCGCGCAGGATGGCGCCGCGGTCCCATAGTTTGCGCGCGGCTGATGTGACGGTAGCCGAAGTCGACCAGTTTCGGGGAGCTGTTAGCGAATCGCTGCGAGGGAGTCGTGTGGATGTCATGGCGCGCCTTCGGCGGGGCGGTCCTGGCTGCTGTTGTTCTCAGCGGGAAGGTACGGGTCGTTCCCAGCTGCCCGGGCGCCGTGCCTTCTGCGCTTGGCGCGGTATTCCTCAATTGGCATGCTGATCAGCTGACTGCGAGGGTCTATGGGTCTCACGTAGGCGAGAGCGTCGACATAGTTCTCGATCACCTGGATCTTCTGTAGCGGGGTGACGGTGAGCAGTTGCAGTCCCAGGCGGCTGAACAGTTCGAGTCCGAACTTTGTAGACTCCTCGGATCCGCGGCCGAACGCTTCGTCGATCATCACGAACCGGAATGCGTTGGCTCGGCCTCCAGCAAGCCCGTATTGGTAGGACAGGGAGGCGGCGAGGACCGTGTAGGCGAGCTTCTCCTTCTGCCCACCGGACTTGCCACCCGAGTCCTCGTAGTGTTCTATCTCGGCGTCATCGAGACGGGCTCGTTCGGAGCCGGAGAACACGAACCAGTTGCGGACGTCGGTAACCTTGGCGGTCCAGGACTGGTCGGCGGCTGTTGAGCCCTCGCGTCCTGCGAAACGATTGAGGAGCTCTTTGACGCGTAGAAATCGGATCTCGGCATAGGTTTCATCGTCACCGAGCATCGTGTCGCCGGTGATCGCTTCGAGCTGGTTGCGGAAGTCACGAACCATGGCGTCGGTTGTGGGGTCGGCAACGAGCTTGATGTAGGTGCCTGGTCGATAGTTGATGTCGTGCAAAGCGTTGTTGATGACGTCGATGCGTTCGGCGATCTTGCGAGACTCCTGCTCGAGTCCGACGCTGAACCGTGCCAGATGGTGGATGGCGTTGGTTTCGAGCTCGGTACGGAAGTTGTCTTCATAGCGGGGTAGGTCGTCGAGCTCGAGTCGATCACGCATGCTGAGAAAATCGACGCGCGAGGATGGATCAGTCGTGATGATCTCACCGACTGCGAGAGGCCACTCCTTCGCGAAATCCTTCATATGGCCTACCAGACGCTGACCGGCGCGTTCACGAGTGTTCCGCGCAGATTCGGCGCGGCTACTGAGGTGGGCACTGACCTCCCGCTGCCAGCTCCCGATCTGGTCGAGGCTATCGGGGCCAGGTACTTCCGCGATCGCTTCGGTGAGCGCCTCGGTCGCGTTGTCATCGAGGTCGGGTTGAGAAAGATGTTCAAGGCGGGCTTGGACGCGGGTAACGGCGGCGACGTGCTCGGTTTTGGTTTGTTCGGCTGCACCGACTGCATTCTCCGCCAGTGAGCGGCGCTCGTCGAGATCCTTCATCTGACCTTCAAGTCGCGCCTTGACCTTCAGAAAGTGCGCGAGGTCGGCGTCGGAAGCGAACGAGGCGACCATCTCTTCGGACTGCTGGACGCGATCGTGTGCTGCACCGATGTCAACGGCAGTTAGGTCAGAGAACCGTTCACGGATCTGGCGCACCGCGTGGATTCGCTCACCGTGCTGATTCTGCCGAATGGCTGCAGCGTCGGCGACGTTCTTGGCATCAGTGACTGCTTGTTCAAGGCCCGGTATGGCGGCCGCAATCGCCTCGCGACGGACTGCCGTGTCCCAGCCAAGCACGTAGTTGCTCCGGCCGACGAGATGGCGCCGGTCGTCCTTCACATGCCGCGAACCATCCTTTGTTTGCCCTGCTCTGGTGACCGCACGGCGGTGTCCGCGCATGTCGGGGGCAGCATCGACGCGGACGTGGTCATAGCGGCGTGCGATCTCCGAGGTCAGCCAGGCAGTCGCGAACGTGTCGGGTCGTACCTCGATACAGGAGGCCATTGTGCGCATGTCTACCGAGGCGGGAACCGGCGCACCGGCGGGCACGGGGTGGTATTCAAGGCGCCCCCGCAAGTCACTCGCATCGACCCAGGTGGCAACGCGCTCGTAGTGTTGCGGTGGGACAAGCAGCGCCAGGGCAAAGGGCCGAAGAAGCCGCTCAGCCGCCAGTTCCCACTCCTGGGCGTCGGCAGCCACCGTTAGTAGCTCGGCCGCGTAGGGCAAATCAGCGGCGGGGAGCGAGAGTTCGGCACAAATGCGATCACGCATCTGCCGCTGGTCTCGGGGAACGTTGCTGGCGGCGATGCCTGCGGCCTGGTAATCCTCCTGTGTGCGCTTGAGGATTGAGTTGGCTTCACGGAAGGCTCTCTCCGTCTCGAATACCTGGTCGCGCATGGCGGACTCACCGCCGGCGAGAGCGGTCGCCGCGTTGTCCACGTCGGAGGTGAAGCGGGGGTAGTCGGCAATTCCTTCCAAGGGTGCCACGTCGAGAGTGACAGCGAGACTCTGCAACTCGGCTGCCGCTGCGGCGACGTTTTGCAGGTTCTCTTGAGCGAGCTCAAGTTCACGTTCGGCTTCTCGCAGTACTGCGCCGCCGTGGGTGGCAATGGCCACTTCGTTCTGTGTGAAGCGGGCGGCCGCTTGCCTGACCTGCTCGGCGAGCTGATCGCGGTTGGCACGCAGTCCGGGCAGAATGCTCTGCACGTGGGCGAGTGCTTCCTCCAGCATGGTGGCGCGCAGTTGCTCGGCCCGGTGCTGGACAGCATGTTCGGCGTCGCGGGAGGACTCAATGCGCGTGATGGCACGGTCGTAGGCGTCAGCGTCGCGTCGCAGTGCATCGAGCTTTTCGAGTTGCCGTCGGGCTTCCTGCACCAGTTCGTGTGCGCGAAGCAGATCAGCGTAGTGGTCGAGGATCTTGGCGATCTCGGCGGGAGCAGTGGTCTCGTCGAGCATGTGTTCACGGACGAACCCAGTCAGATTCCCGACCTGCTTCATCGAGATGGTTTGCACGAGGAGCTTGAGCGCATTGGAGGACAGGTTGAGCTGTCGGCACAGGCTGCGCTGATAGCTGCGGTAGTTGTTTTCGAATAGCTCTGCGCCGGCGTCGCGGAGCGCGGTACGAACCGCGCGGTGGTCTCGATGGCCGACCAGATGCTCGTTGATGTCGAGGTGGCTGGGGCAGGTGAAGTAGAGCTTGTTCGGGTTGAGACTGTTTTCGGGGAACCAGAACACGACACCGGCACTCAGCTGACCTGTCTGCCTCGGCGTGCGCAAGTCCACAGCCGCTGTGTCACTTGTGGCACGCGAAGGAAGGCCGGTGAAGCGTGCCAGTAGGACGCTGTAGGCGGTCTTGGTGGTGCGCAGGGTCTCGGCTTTATTAGTTCCCGTGTCTTCGTCGCGCGTGCGTCCGTAGGTTCCGAGAACGTAGGTGGCGAGGTTGCGTTCTCGTCGGTCCGCACCAGCAGCAAGGTTGAAGGTCACTCGGCTGGTGTCAGCGAAGAGGGTCGTGAGACCGTCGACGACGGTGGACTTGCCGGCTCCGATCTGACCGGTAAGAAGGGTGTTTCCGGAGAACATCTTCAGTCGCTGTACGGAGCGGTCGAACGTGCCCCAGTTGAGCATCTGAAATTGCTCGAGCCGGATGCCATCGCGCGGTTGTACCGCGGCCGCCCCTGGGTGAGCATCCCCCGTGGTCGGCACCGTGAACCCGTCCGAAGGCTCTTCGTTTGGAGCGGTGGAGGTGTTGAGCTTCGCATGGTCATGAATATCGGAAGGCTGCTCATTGAATGCGTCAAGGCGCCGCTCAGTCTTCGTCATCGCTCCCCCGGATTGTCAGGTTCTGGGTGTCCGAGCCTGAGAACTCGTCGGGGTTGGTAGCCGGATCACCGCCCGACGCGTGTACTAAAAGTCGATTGCCGTATGCCGCTATCCAGTCGGACGTGACGATCGCCTTGACGATGCGGCGGATCTCGTAGGTGTCATCGTGCCCACGCAGACGGCGCAGGTAGCCGAGCCGCTCAACACCGAGAATGTCGCCGGAGATTCTCTCCGTGGTAGTGCCGTCAGGGTGGTAGAGCTGGAGCCACTCGACCATCTCAGCGGTGGTGACAACAATCCGAGACGCTGTGGCGTCCGACTCCGCGGTAGTCAGATGCCGTCTCAGCAAGATCAACAGGATGGTGGCGCCAAACGTGAGCCTGTGACGACGAAACAGGCGCGGCATGCCTTCAGGAAGCTCATCGATGGTGCGTAAGTAGGCGTAGCTCTCGACATCGTCGATGAGAAGGCGCAGCCCGAACGGAGCGAGGTGGTCGCGCAACTGTGCGGTCTTGGTGGACACAGTCGTCCAAACGGCGGGCTGGTCCTCCGCGTACAAGACCCCGCCAAGCAGGTGGGCAAGCGCGATGGAGACTTCGGCGTTATCGGTCACAGCCTGTTCCTCTCCTCGTGTATCTCATCCGACGAGTCATCAGAGCGGTCGGCGAGGCCGAACAAGACAAGCGGGACTCGAGCCGCACGGTGCCGCCCACTCTGATCGATCCAGTCGACAATCTCGTCACGGTCGGTAATGACGCGAGCATCAGTGTCGGAGATCTGCAGGTACCCGACGAGCTCAGCAAGGCCATCGTCGAGAGGATGGTCGTTGATCACCTGCCGCAGCGTGGCGGTCCCGCCGTGGGTCTCGCGTACCGATGCGATGTGCACCCGGAGCGCTTCCATATCGATCCAAGAGAGATCGAGGAGATCGGCCAGTTCGCTGAGATCGTCGGAGTCGGATTCGACATCGTCGGTGGTGGAATCAATGGCAACCGCTTCACGCAACGTATACAACGGACGTTCGGTCGGCATCAAAATGTCAGGACGAAGTTCTGTGACAGCATGGCCGGGGCGAGTGGAGTCGTCACGCAGATCAAGTGCCAAGGAGAGGCTCGTACGGATCGCCTCGTTGATTCTTCGCCCCTCGCTCCAAGTCTGCTCATCGAGGAAACGGCGCAACTGCGCCGACAGAGAAGCGACGGTGGACTGGGTGGAATCGGCGGCGACCATGAGGTCGATGCGAAGTAGGTCGTCAAGCTGCCCCGGACGAAAAGCGTCGTCACCCGTCAGCGCATCAATAGTGGGCAACAGAAAGAGCAGCTCGCGCAGTTCGGCTTGCTGTCGTGCTGAAAGCAGATGCTCCCAAAACGCCTTCCACGAACGCCCCTGATCGGACGCACCGATCTCGGAGGTAGAGCCAAAGACAGTGGCGAGGAACTCTCCTCGCGGCCCGTCCCAGGTTGTCGCGCGGCGGCGGACATCGCGATCAAGACTACGGAAGTTCTCTTCAACTTCGCGGAGATCAGTGAGCAGCTCACGAGCAGTACCAACAGCTTGGGCGTATCGCTCTCTGATCGCTGTAGGGTCCAGACTCGGCGCATTGCCTGCGTCAATGTCGGCAATCTGAGCGTCTATCTCCGCGCGTTGCCGGTGCAGCGCGGCGAGTCGAACCTCAGGGTCCGTAGCAGCGCCGGCAGCGATCTGGCGGAGCAGATCACGCACTGTGAGAAGGCGACTAGCAGTGCCGAGAAATTCTCGTCGGCCGAGACTGCGCAGAAACTCTGATGCAGTCTCGACAGCGGAGGTCGGCTCATAGTGCGGGATGTCGGCATCCACAGCATCGCGCGCACTCCCGGTCCCACGGGTCGGGTACGTGCGGCGCAGCCACCCTGTTTGCGGATCGGCCCACTCGGCGAGGTACGCCTCAGGAGCGCGCGGGTAGGTAGTGGCTCCGTCACCGTCGAGCTTGCGGAGTTCATGAAGGTGGTCATCAAGCTTCTCGAGGAGAATAGGCCCGGGAAGTTGGCGAACGTTCGGTTCGAGGAACACCTGATCGCAGAAACCAAGGACGAGACTGGCGTTGTCTGCGGCCAGCAGCCGCCATGCGGGATGGTTGCGGCGCAGATTGAGGAGTTCATCGTGACGTTGCTGGATGGTCACTGGTACCCCTTCGTCATCCGGTGGCGATCAGACGCGCCCAGGTTCGAGGTCTAGTCTGCTATAGGGCACCGACAATTCGGCCCAAGAATGGACCTCAAGGACGGGGTGTCACAGTTTCGCTTGACTGTGGCACGTAGCGATTGAGATGCAACCGCGGAGAGCGCTCGCCTACTTCAGCCTCCTCGCGTCCACCGCAACGCAGAGATGCCGTAGTTCAACACCGTCGCCAGACAGGCGGGCGCGGCGTGCGCAGCACCCCGCATCGACACCTGGCAAAAGGCAGGCGAGACCCTGAACGACTGACGTCCACCGCTCAGCGCTTGGCTTGAATGTCGGCGAGCTTCTTGCGGGCGTCGGCAGCCGCCTTCTCCGCCTTCTTCAGTTCACGCTCCGCACGCGCAATCTTGTCGTCGCGACTGCGGTTCGCCTTAGCCATCCGTTCGGCAGCCTCGGCAACCTTCTCCGATGTCACGACGCCGCGGGTGATCTGGCACTCCGGGCACCACTGTGTCGAAAGGCTCGGTTCTCGGTTGGTGTGGTGGACGCGCTGCTCGACCCGATGCCCACATGTCAGGGTTCGAGCCCAGATTTCGAGTTCTTCCTCCCGGCGCTCGGAGACTGTGGCAAGGATGCGGTGGATACTCTCGGCCTGCTCGCGCGAGATCGGGATCGGCGGACAGCAGTAGCCACAAGGCGTCGCACGTGAGCCGGCCATGCTCCAGCGGTGCGCATCACAGTTCGGATGCATCTCGCGGTAGCGCTCCTGGCCCGCGTCGTACATGACGCGCTGTTCGTCTGTGAGGTACATCGTCCCGGGCCAGCTGCCGAGGTTGTCGATGACCGGTAGTCCGCAGCCATGACATAGGTCACCCGCCGCCGCCTGCTCGCGGGTGAGGTACATCCCCTTCTCGCGCCATTCCTGTCGCCTCGCCTCGTCCCGATGCGCGCGTGCCTCTTCCTTGAGGGCGTTGGTCATACGGCGCTTCTGCGTTCGTTCAGCCTTCTGTTCCTCGGTGAGCGGCATACTAAATCCTTCAGTCGCAGTGTCGGAGGCGTGATGGAGAATGCCAACATGCCTCAGCTCTACACAAAGAATGGCCGTCCATTGCAACGAGACGGTAACCGGTTGTTTTCCGGATCGGGAACCTACTTGGGAACGATCCAAGGCCTGTACGTCTTCGACACCTCCGGTCAATACGCGGGAACGATCGACGGCGACCGAGTGGTGTACCGAGCCATTGATTCTGCCCGCATCTCGAGTCCGACTATCGCCGCACACCGCGTCGGGCTCGCCGTCGTGAACGCGGTACCTGCCGCGATCCTGGGCGATGAACCATCATTTCCCTACTAATATGCCCCAGGAGTGCCTTCCGCGAGTAGGTGTGGATCAATAGCTGCGAAACACCAAATGAACGCGCCCTTGAGATGGGGTCCACCGCCTAGAAGCACGGCTGACTAGTCTCGCCCGCGGAGATACCGCTTCCCCGCAACGATGTATGCATGGATCTGCTGCGCTGAGGCCGTGATCGACCCCTCGCCGCGCCGCCGGACGATGCTCAAGAACGCACCTTCAACCTTCTCCTCGACGATCGCTCCGTGCATCAAGTAGGGCTGCATCTCCGGGGGCTTTCGCGGCACGTAGATTGCCAGAACATTGACGGTCGGATAGTTTTTGCGGCAGGCGCGACCCGAGGGGAATCGATGACTACGACAGGATGCTGAAATGGCGATCGGTGAGCCGCGAGCCATGCACATGGAAGCAGCTGGGTCGACGCGAAGACCTGCCAAGCGTTTTAGCTGACCGCGTCATCCGGAATGATGCCTGTGTCTCTGCCACACCCCCATACTGAGAGAATGTACCGTCGCCGTGAGACCAAGATGACCCCTTCGGATCCGTTCGCGGCGGCCATGGATCATGCGTGGAACTGGTTCACCTTGCATGCTGACCAGCGCATCAGGACTATGAACATGTACTTCGTCATCTTTGCTCTGCTCACCGCCGGGTACGGCACTTTCCTCGGGCTGAAGAGCCACTGGATCGCGGCGGCTCTCGCCGGGATCGGAGCAATCGCTTCTGTTGCGTTCTTCTTGCTCGAAGAACGCAACAGAACGCTCGTGAAGCTGGCTGAACTCCCGCTACGCAAACTTCAGTCGACGCTTGCCGAGACAGCTTCGTTGCCATCGCTCCTGATGCTCGATGCCGCGGATGCAGCACACGGTTGGAAGCGAATGGCAAAATACTCATGGGTCTTTCGCGCCATAACCATTTCTGGGCTCATCCTGATGATCGCTGGGATCGCGACGGCTGTGTCCATGTCGATGACCTGACGGAGGCCTCTGACTCCGCCAGGTCATCGCGAGGCTGGGTGCCCCATCCACGTATCGGCATGCCCGGAGGACCCTTGCTCCACACGCCGTGGGCCCGAAATCCCACTCAACCTGCCACGATCCAGGCCACTCGACCACAGACCTAGGCAGAGTCTTGTCCTCAGGTCCGCTGTCCGAGTTTGACGGAACCTACGGTTGAGGCGATAAGACGATGAACGACCGACCTTCACCACTAACGGTCAATCACGACTCTCTGTCAAGGACTACGCGATTGCGATGTCGATCACCGGTCCGAAAGGTGGAATGGCCTTCTCTGCCACACCGAGTTTTTGCTCTAGATCCTCCAGCCGCGGGTAAACCCACGAGAGCGCTTCGGCCGGGCTATGAATTTCGACGGTGGGCAATGTATCTCCCGTCGGGGGATACTGGTTCGCGAGGACGCTGAAGAGGACGTCTTTGATCTGTGCTAGGACGACCGCGCCGCTGTAGCCAAACGTGGGCCCTTCCGGGCGAAGTCCGTATTCTTCGCGATGAGATTTGGACATAGCCCAGTACCGAGCATGGGCCGCGGCAACTCTTCCGGGCAGAGCACTGACCTGTTCCATAACTATCTCTCCAGAAGCTATCTCCTTGAGATCGATGATAGATGTGACATGCACGTTGCTCTTATGAGTAACCGCCAGGGCGCCACGCTGCGCTCCAGACTCGGAGAGCAAGATGCCCCGGTCTGCACCAGCGTCCTCCACGATCGATCTCAAAGTCAGCACATGAGATTTATCAACGGGTCGCTTCCAGTGCTTGCACTCGATGATCCAGTTCACGACTAGTCCAGCACGTTCGAAACTCACGAATACATCGACGTCATGGCTGCCGCGCGCCCCAGAGATACGCAGATCGGTCTGCACATCAAACCCGAGTTCTCGGAACAGAGTCGCTGCCTGTTCTTGATACTCGCGCCAAGCCGTCAAGTCAGTCCACCAACTGCGAAAGTAGGCGCACAGTGGCACGCGCGATGTCGGCTGGCCTGTGGCTGATTGTGAGGAGTCGTAGAAGCTCCTCGTCAGGGGCACGCTTCACGTCAGTACTTACGTAGGCGTCGCGCACCGCCTCCAAGGCAGCTAAAACCTCCGCGTTCTGAGCATGAACCGGATACCCTTCGGGCGCCCAACCGACGAAATACTGCGGATGCAGTCGCTGGGCGACTGCCGCTGCAGCTCCGCCGTACCCTCCTGCGACGAGGAGGAGGCGCTCGGCCTGAATCGTCAGACGGGCCTCCTCGATCACGCCGGGTTCGGTGCCGGTGTAGTCTACGAGCCGGCCCCCGACGACGAGACGAGCCGTCGTTTCGCACGCGACGTACTCACGCATCGCTGTCAACGCGTGGCCGGGATCCTGGGTCCAAACACCCTCCAGGGCAGCTGATATGGGCACCGTGTCACCAGACTCCGACACCAACGTCAATCTACCGAAGTCCCCGAGACCTCTATCCGCTGTAATCAGCTCGTCTTCAGTGAGCTTCCGGTACTCGGATTCGGCGAGTGTGATCTCCAACGAGGGTCGTCCGCCGCTGAAGCGTTGGGCTTCTTCGATCAGAATCTCGGTGTACCCGCCCGGATTGAGGTTACCCCCGTACACGACGGTGCCTCCCGCGAGCATGACCGCTCTGCCGACCTCCGCGACAACGAGTCGGCAGTGCTGTTCATTGAGGCCGAGCCGGGCGAGATCGGCGCTCTCGGAGACCGATAAGGCGATTTTCCGGCCAGAGAGCGCATCTCGCGAGATGAGGGTAGGTTCGTTCATTTCCTGAGCGCTCCGCCGCGCGCAGCGAATGTCCGAGGCGTCAAGATGTCGACATCGACGTCGTAGCCAGCCACCGCGCACAGCTGAAGCAGCACGCGGCGCTCTGCGGATCCAAGCGGTGGGTCGGGGTGGATTACCCAGAGATGCTTGTCGTCTGGCTGCTTCTCTCGGTGTGAGGCCAGCCAGGGAGCGAGCGTGGTCGGCTCCGGCGATTGCGCGGGAAGCCAATCGAACCCGTCCCCGGAGAGGTAGGACGTCTGGGCAAGCCAGAGAGTGTTCTTGAGCGTCTCATCTACGAGCCTATTGAGGGCGAGCTTGACTCCCGGATCGGGGTCCGCAAGATCGCAGACCACGGAGGGGACGTGGTCCATGAGGAAGGAACCGCGCTCCTCGCCTGCGGTGAGTGCATACATGCAGACGACGGGCATGCCGCTGCGCTTCGCGGCGTGAACCTCACGCTGCGTCCACTCTCGGGCTGCGTAAACATCGGTACGGATCATCAGCAGCGCACTGCTGGTGGCGCTGTCCTCAAGCGTTTTCTCCCAATCGCCGCCGGGTTGGATGTCGTGCGCGTCAAAGAACGCCGACAGGTGCGACTGCTGGATGTGATTGCGCACGCGCTCGAATATCGCGGGCCCGGAACGTGCGGCTTCCTCCGAAGACCGGTGTTTCGTGTGACTCACGAACACCGTAAGCCGTGTGGGACGTTTCGCCTCCTGCTGAATGTGCTGAGTGATCGCCTGCGCCAACTCACGCCCGAACAAACCACGATCCGTGTTCACATTAGATGGCAGGGTCTGGATATCGCCGAGAATCTGATTGACGACGCTGCTACCCCATTGCAGACCTTCTGCCACCACGGGGTAGATACCCACGCCAGATCTTTGGTTGAGGGCAGCGATCTCGCGGAGATACGTGCTCCACAGGTTGGATGGTTCGGCGGCTGCACGGAGCAAGTTCGTGTCGATGACGGGAATGATCGCGTTGAACTGCGCGGCCGGGAGCCCCTCGCCGAGCGGTGTTTCGATACCTAGGGGCCGTGGTGCTGCTCCGTCGTCCCAGGGCTCGCTACGCGCGTACACCTCGACGGCACCGCCGGCCAACCCTGAGAAGGCCGGGCTATGGAAGTGTTCGTGAAGGTCCGCGAATCGCTCGGCGCCGCTCATGTCATCGGGGTGCCAGACAACGAACACGTCGAGGATCGGCGGGATCGGCACGCGTACTCCTCTCGAAACACCACCTCATCGGGGCGATGTCGGTGGTCAAAACTAGACTATCTCTGAAGGAGGAATCCGAGATGAGCGATCAGCACAATATCTTCATCAGCCACCGTCACGAGGATGACGCACTGGTCGGGGATCTCAAGAAGATGCTCTCAGGCAGCGGTGCTGAGATCAGAGATTCTTCGATCACGAGCGAGACCCCGAACAACGCGAAGAGCCCCGACTACATCAGACAGATCCTTGCCGACCAGATCCGGTGGGCGGGCAAGATCATCGTCGTCATCTCCCCCGATACCAAGAACCACGAGTGGGTCGACTGGGAGATCGAGTATGCCCGGAAGTTCCCGGACAAGCGGATCGTCGGGGTCTGGGCGCCGGGCACCACGCACGACGACATGCCCGAGCCGCTCGAGGACTACGCGAACGCGATCGTCAATTGGGATGCTCAAGCGATCATCGACGCGCTTGACGGTAAAGACAACTGGACAGAACCCGGCGGTGCGCCTGCTCCTGTGCAGTCGATCCCTCGAGCTGCCTGCTGATAAGGGGGTAGGGGCGTGAGGGTGTTCAGCTACATCGTGCGCTACGACGTCGGCTTCGCGCCCAATCCCTTTCATGGCGTCTGCTCTCTCGCCACTTGCAAGCAGGACATCCGTCGGGTCGCCCAAGTCGATGATTGGATAGTGGGAACCGGCTCCCGCCCGAATGGCAAGGCAGGGAACCTCGTCTACGCGATGCGCATCTCAGAAATTGTGAGCTTCCAGGAGTACTGGCACGATGACCGCTTCGCCGAGAAGCGGCCGAACCTTCGGGGCAGCCGCATGCAGCATTTCGGCGACAACATCTACCACCGCGATCCAGACGGTGAATGGATCCAGGAAAATTCTCGCCACAGCAAGGATGACGGCTCCCTAGAGGCGCGACACATGCTGCGCGATACAAAAAGCGAGCGGGTGCTGCTGGGCGATGAGTTCGTCTACTTCGGTGGCGCGGGGCCTGTCATCCCCGAATCGCTACGCAACGACTACGGCTTCGACCTTGTGCACGCTGGGCCTGCTTATCGCAGCAATTTCACTGACGTGCATGTCGCGGCGACCGTCGAATGGGTGCGGTCGCTTGAGCCTGGCGTGCAGGGTCGCCCGCATGACTGGCTTCGCCGCCTGCAGCCAGCAGCAGACGTAGCGTGAGCGTCAGCGACTCGACCTAGAACATGGGCTCCAGAACGCCTACATGGGCAAGCTCGTCCCCCAGTACCTCTTCCTGAGGAAGAAGACCGTTGATTCCCCACTTGGGCGGGAAGAAGAGCGTCATCGGCTCGGGCGTGGAGGCGTAACGCGACTTGATCCGGCTCCGCGCGCTGGCGAGCTCGGGCACCGCCTCACGGCAGTACTTGTCAGTCTCACAGAACAGATTCTGGGCGTCGATCGCCTGGATCGGCCGGCCCCATAGACCGTTGAACTCAAGTCCGAGACGTGTGAACTCGGCCTCTTGGTTGTCGACCATCCACATGATCACTTCTTGTGGTGTGAACCCGCCGAGGTCGGAGAACACTTTTTTGATGCCGCGCAGGGCGCCGGGACCGGGTTTGGTGAAGTCGTTCTCAGAGAAGTTCACATGCTCGGAGTAGTTCAGGTCAATCGCCATCTGATAGGACATGAAGTCACCCATCAAGGGGAAGGTGTGGAGAAGGTCATAGACGTCCTCCAGTGACTCCGCCTCAAGGATCCGCTCGGCCAGGCGAGACCGCACGAACATGTCCCGGAACAGTTCCACGTGGTTCAGGTGCTTGGTCTTGCGACCGTAGGCGTTCGTGGCGCAGAGGATGAACGCCCCCGTGTAGAGGCCGCCGTTGCGTTCCCTCGCCTCGGTGAGTGCGGATTCGAACGCCCCGGACTCCAGGTCTGCAATGCGAGGCGAACGCCCTAGGGTTCCGGTGACGGTCTCCCACGTGCCTATATTGCTGAAGTTTCGGAACGCGACGATCTGGAAGAGACGGTCGGCTGGACTTGAGTCGTCGTCACGGTATGCGACATCACGAATGAGGTACTGGCTGACGCGGTCAGCCGCACGGTAGACGTTGCAGAACTTGTACTCCTGGAGAATCCGGTCCTGCGTCCACGGCCGGGGGGCTCTGGCGACACGCGCCTCGAACACGTGCTGTCGCTCAGCGGCGAACTTCCAGTAGAGCTCGTAGACCCCGTCCCGGGGAGTTGGTGCTCTCATATGTCTGCTTCTCCGTTTAGTACTGCCCTTAGTTGCGCGCTTCCCATGCCGGAAATGCAAGCACGATCGCAGTGTCGCTACTGCACTCCATCATCTCCTCCGGATGAGTCGAAGCCCAACAGAACCGCCGTCACGAACGTCCCGAATCCCGCCGAAGCGTGTCGACTCCACGCGGGTCTGACACCCCGACCGCAAGCACGAGGCGCAACGCGATCTCGGTCAGGCGCTCAGCCAGCGCGAGCTTCTCCAGCCACTCGCCCTGCGGGTGCAGCTGCAGGAAGGCGTCCAGCTCGTCGAACGCCGTCGAGGCATTTGCCGCTTCCGCATGAACAGTCCCGACCTCGCCGGCGACATCGCGCACCCGCATGAGATCCTCGAAACCGTCCGGGCCGTCGCTGAACCGCTCGCCGCCGTTCGCGAAGATCCTCCCGGCGACCTCTGCGGACTGATCCGCGAGGAAGGTCTCATACTTGACCGCATATACCAGGAGATCGACGGCGGTATCCAGGAGGGCCTCTCGCCCCGCTGCGGCACCGTCGACGACCTGATCGATGCGGTCGATCTTGCGAGCAAGGTTGGCGGCGATACTGATCAACTCACCACGCTTCTTCCACGAGTTGCCGTAGGCAGCATCTTTGGACCGATGGAGCGCGATGACGGACTCGCGCAGGTCGACCCAGTTCAGTGCAGATGCGGGCGGGGAGAGAAGTTGTGGGGAGTCTCGAAAGAGTTGCTCGTGGAGCGCGAAGGCAATGTCGCTGTGACCAAGCTCGTCGACGAGTTCGCGTTGCCGAGCCTCGTCCGCGCCCGCAGTGATAGCCCATTTGATCGCGATCGCTTGAAGGAACTGACGAAGCAACGGGTCAGGGAAGCCAGTGATTTCCGCGTGGCAGTCCTCCCCGGACGCCAGACGGGCTTCGAGATCGAACCAGCGGTCAAGCAAAGCGGTGAAGTCCTGCCACGGAGTCTCAAACCGAGCCCCAACCCACGCCTCCTCGTAGCCCGTCGCGCCGGCGTATCCGGCGAGGGCGCGATCGGCCTGCTCATTCCGCTCGTCATAGAGATGAAGCGATGAAATGAAGAACGCCGTGTTCCCAACCGGCGCGCCAACCCAGAACGCCATCATCTCGTGCAGCACGCTCCACTCGAACGTGTTGATTCCGGAGAACCCCCAGAGAATGTCGTTAGAGCGCACGGTCACGTTCAGATCGACACGGCCGTCCCTGACGAGAAAGTGGAGCCAGTTGTTACAGGGCACATCCAGCGTCTCGACAAAGTCGCGCGCCGGGTCGAACAGCACGGCGACCGCCCGCCGGGACTCAGGGTCCGAGCGGAGGAGTTTGCGGATCTCATTCACCTGATCAACGCCGTCCCAGTTGCGCAGCCGCGGGCCGTAGCCGCCACGCCACGTCGCCTGATCATCCGAGAACTGCAGCGCACGGCCCAAGTAGCGAGCGAGGTACTCCATGTCGTTGCGTCCAGCGAGTACCCACATTGTCTCGGCGATCGTGGCAAACGCATCATTGCGACGGCCAGGGACCGTGATGAAACGCTCCATTGGGTTTTCCAACGTCACTGTTCGAGCAAGAAGCTCGTGAGTCCGCATCCCACGAACCCTCACCGCATGCCCGGTTGAACGAATCTCGGCAAGCTCCGCGACAAAGGCACGCGCGGCATTGCGATAGATCATGAGAGCCTCCTGCCTACTTCGCGCTGATACTGAGTATTGCTTGCGCCACGCGAGAATCCAACGTCCAGAGGGCGAGATCAATTCGTGTCGTCACCGGGCGAGTCGCTCGAGGACATTCGCTACTCCCGACGCGCGACTGGCATCAGCTGGCGGTCGATTTGCAAACAGCTACAAGCCTGGCGCGGGCGTGGTTTCGTCGGTGAATGTAACTGGAACGATGTTTGAGTCGCCAACCCAGTTTGTCAAAGTCGCCAGCGCACCCTGCTCAAGCTTCTGAGTGAAGACAAGAACAAGGTTGTGTTTCGCGCGCGAAGCTGCAACGTAGAACAGGTTTCGTGACCGTTCGAAGCTTTTTCGTTCGCTGTCGTTGAGTTGGTCTCTCCTTGGATAGTTCTCGAGCATCTTGGCAAAGTCGTAGGCCGACCAGCCGCGTCCGAGCACGACGACTACGTTGTCGAACTCGGCACCTTTGACGTTGTGCTTCGTTGAGAACACGGTCTTGTCATACACGTACGCTGCTAAAGCTCGAATTTCCGCGTATGACACGCTTCTCAGCCTCTGATATTCAAGAAGGCGGGGCTCGGATAGTTCCGTGCCCGATTCAAGCTCGGTGAGTGCTTCCTCAAGGCGGGTCTGGCGATATTGTACTTTGCTCGGGATCGAGAACAGCTTCTGCCCATTGAGGTGGTCGAGCACATCGCCCACAGTTCCGTTTGCGCGCAGGGCATTGAGGTTCTCGAAGAACTTGGTCCATCGAGTTTTGTCACGAGGAGACCGGATGTGTGGCTGGGAACGGCCAAGAACATCGAAGAGGTCGCCGTACTTATGTGCCTGGAATGCAACGGCTGCTGGCTCGACGACATCAAGCAAGTATGCGAGGACAGGATCCTGTTTACGAATGAACGCATCGTTGTATTTAAAGATGGTAGGTAGTGATTCGTACCCGAGCTCGTTGGCGATTGAAGTGTGAGTGAGCATGAGATTCTTGACATCACTTGTTGCGTCAGTCCAGCGGTGTTCTCGAGCGTCTGCGGTAGCCCATTCCAACGTCTGGTGACTCGCCGCGTGTGAGATTTGCCCCTTCCAGTTGCTCCCGAGGCGCACGCCAGGCCACTCGTTGGTGTGGTAAATCGTGATCGTCCCTACTGCCGCATCCTCGGCCGCAGCCTGCTGCAGCTCTGGCCGAAGCTGATTGAGAAAGTTAACGATTGTTGTGCCAGAACGGAAGTTGGCATTTTTGGGGATTGCGGTTATAGCTGGATGTTCGATTGATCCACACGTTTTGTCGTAGATCTGCTGCCAATGGTCTCCGAAGATTCCGTAGATAGATGTCAGGGGGTCTTCTTTGTGACCGATGAGCATCGCCTCCACCAGCCCTTGGGGTGTGTCCTGATACTCGTCGATGAAGATGATTGGAAATCTGTCCGCGATAAGTGCACGAAACTTGGCGTTCTTGAACAGCTCCATAGCAAGACCGGGGACATCGTCGTGGTGGAGGGTTGCGACGTGATCACCGATTCCGCGGATGCCAAGGTCGTAGTCGATCTCCAACCCGTCGAGTGTTGTACGCCCTTCGAGCGTTTCCTGCCATTTCTCGGCCACGAGAATGGCTTGTGCCAAAGCCTTTTGATACGGCCGTATCATTTCCCAGAGAAACCCGTGCAGGGTGTCGGCGAACACGAAAGGGCTCGAATCCGTTCGGTTGACAATCTCATCGCGAGCTACGTTGGTGTAGGTCAGGCAAGCGATTTGCTGGTCTGCTCTTGGGAGGTATTTAGAGCGTTCTGAGAGTATGTGTTGCAGGGCCCGAATGAGAGAGTATGTCTTTCCGGCACCTGCGCCTGCTTCAAGTTTGAAATTCTCCCGAGCCTCCAATGCAGCGAAGACGGATCGTAACGCAGAGTCGCTTTCTTGCTCTGCTGTCCGTAAAGGTTCCACTCGCAATTCGCTCACTTCACAACCACCGGTCCCCCAGCCTCGGTTGTGACTTCAGCGTTCTCCGGATGGCTGAAACCCAGGAGCCAGTCGAGTCCCCGCTGGATGTAGCGAGGCGTCACCCAGTCGGTGTCGTTAATGGCGAACCTTAACGCGAAATCGCTCTTCTTGTGCGCCTCTGCTTCCGCCTGCGCCGCCTCTTCATCGGCCACCGCATCTCCAGTCAGAGCGAGCTCGAAAAGTGTGGGATTTGCCAGAATAAAGGCATCTTCAAAGGACCTACCGCATGCTTCAACTTCTGCTTCAGGAACTTGGTAGGCGATGTATCGATTACCGCGCCTGATGGCATCCGTCTCTGCGTCTCTAAGTAGCTCCGTGGGAGTTACGTCTTTGTTGGAGAACCAGTGTTTGATAGTCGCATTGCTTGTTCGGTCACCGGAGTGCACGCGGGCTGCCGTGCGATTCGTGCCACCTGCTTGAATAGCGACAGCGTCAATGTCAGTGATAGTCAGGCTTGGCAGACCAAGGAAGTCGAATAGAGGGAAGAATATGTGCGCGTATGCACCGCCAACTTCCAGCAACGTCACATACTGGCTCGAGAGCTTCGCCGCGCTCTTTTCAATCGCTTTTGGAACGATCAGACGCTCGCTGGTTCCTTCGACGAGTATTGCCTTGTCCGCGAAGAACAGATCCGATCGTGTCAGCGTCAGGTATTGGTGGAGGAACTTTTCGTCGATGTTTTCGGCGCGGCTGAGATCGAGAACTTCCGCGTGGTGGCCTTGCTGACCTGTCACGGCACGAGCCAGGCGGAAGTATCGAATCGCCGAGAACGGTGCCTTGTTGGCGACATGCGAAGAATGGGTGGACACCAAGAATTGGGCCGACCAATCCTGACTGGTCTTATCGATGCCAGGGAACAGTTTCGCGAGACTGCTCAGTTGATCGATGAAAACTTCCTGCATCTGCGGATGTAAATGAGCTTCGGGCTCTTCCACAAAAACGAGATGAACACCTGGGGTGTTGCCCCTGGCCGCGTACTCCCTGTAATAGCTCAGGAGAGTCAGGAGAATCAAGATGAGATTCCGTGAGCCGAGTCCGCTGTACGACTCTGGGAGTGAAACTCCTGCTACCCCGCGATAGTGGACGCTCGTGTAATTCGAGAGCAATCGTTCAATGTCAAGTTTGGTCTTCGTCTCAAGTTCCTGGTCATGCAAACCGGGATATCCGAATCGTTCGAGCGTCGGAATGACGCCAGCAACCATGCGCCCTACCTGAGCGCCAAGTTGCTTCTCAATTCCCTCCACGGCTTTTGCAAGATCGTCGGCGGTCCGGCGCTGGGCGGTATCGTCTTCTGCGTTTGATGCAGCGGTAAAGAGTGACTGAAAGATCTGCCCGATTAAGTCCTTTGGGCGCTCTTTTTCGTCGTCCAGTCCACGCTGTGCTTGCAAGAAATCAACTGTGATGAGTTTGCGAACTGCATCGAGCGTAACTTCTCTCGTGTTCGACGAGTCGTTCGGGTCAACTGCTGCGATCGTTCGTTTGAAAAGTTTGGGAATTCGGTCGCCTACAGCGTCAAGCACTGTCACGGTACTTGGTAATGCGCCAGTTGTCGGGTCCAGGGAGATCCCTTCAAAGAACTCCTTCAAGCGCCCCCCTTCGAGCGCATAGTCGAATTGGACTCTAGCCTCATTGCAGCTCAAATCGAGATCGACGATGAGAGCAGACAACGGTCCGTACTCAGGAAGTTTCGGGTCGTACGCGATGTTGATCGTCAATGTGATCGTCGGTAACGCATCTCTGGCCGCGTCTTCGTTGTGATCGAGATACAACTCGCAGGCACGACGAAACTGGTCATACGTCTCGGACGAGAAGTCAGCAAGAGCCAGCTTGAAGCTCGTCTTTTGGAAGAACCGCGACATGACCTCCGCCAATGAGGTCTTCCCTGTGTTGTTGCGCCCCACCAGTACCGTTGCACTATCGCTGAGAGCGACGTCCACCTTATGCAGAAGCCTGAAGTTCCTCACGCTGATGTTGCTGACGCGCAGCGGCGCTGGAGTAGCAGGAGCTTCCGGCCGAGACGCATCGATTGATGGCGCGATGTCCGGGGGCATTCGTGGTCCTAACTGGAGGACCGCTTCGTCTTGCGCCCCTACGGAATCGGAAGATACCTGATTGCCCAAGCATGCCCGACGAATGGGCGTCTGTCGATCAGGACATACCTGGACCGCTAAAGCGGCCCTTTCAACCCGGTCAGGCGTCCATCCATCTCGAAACGACCTTCATTTCCTTTGCGTCGTTCGCGTTTGACCTGGCGGGCCCATCCTGGTCAGGAAGCGCACGTACATCAGGTGGCGGGCCCGATCAGCCGTGACATTCAAAGGGCCTGGCTCGTGGACACGCAGGCACCTCCTCGTTGGAGTGTCACATAGCCGCAATCCTATGAGACAACGCTCTTCGCCGAGGAATCAAAGCCCGCGGATCGCAGCCGCCAAATCGCGCAGATAATTTGCCGAGCGCTCTACGAAGCCGCGGCGGTGGAATTCACGGTGTGTCCCATGGCCCGACGTTCAGCATGCTTGATCCGCATTATCAACACCGCTGAGACCGGCCCGATCACGAAAAACTTGAGCGCGTTCCAGATGCAGACAAGTGCAACGACGTAGAGCCAGCGGGACGCTCCCCCGTCGATGAGAGCCGTGCAGATGCTCGCGGCGAAGAGATACGGGATGGCGAGGAGCATCGCGGGCACGCCCCACTTGAGCCCACGACGGGTGCGAATCGCGTCAAGCAGGATGTTGGTGGGCATGTACCTGCGCATGAAGTTGCGGAGGTGGATGTTGATAGCCCAGATGATTCGAAACATGACAACGGTCCTCTCATGGCTCGGCAACGTTGAACCTTGGAGGACTGCCCTGGGGCCGTCATGCCATCGCGTGGGCGATGGCGAACATTGAGTGTGTCGCCTGGTTCCAAGGGTACGCCGAACCAACGACATAGGAAAGGGCGGTGCTGTGCACCTGCACGGTGATGACTGGCTGTGAAGGAGCCCGATAATGACTTCCCTCTCTTCCCTCGGACACGACGAGCGGAGCGCGCGTACCGTTCTCTCGCTCGTGGCCGCACCGAATGATTCGTCGACCGGTCGTCTCCTTGGCCGAGTCGGCGCCGTAGAACTGCTCCGCCTCGCTGATGCTGACGGCGCGGTGCCCGGCCTCGACCAAATCGCAGCGGCAGTATGGCGCGAACGCTTGCACACTGTGAGCAGCGCCGACACCTTGGCCACACGGATGGCGACCTTCGAGCGACAAGGCCTCCGGGTCCTGATTCCGGGTGAGAAGGATTGGCCAGCCGCCCTCAACGATCTCGGAGCACGCACACCATTTGCGCTGTGGACGCGTGGCGAGACTGCGCTGCTGGCCAAGCCTCTCGCCGACCGCATCACGCTGACCGGCGCGCGTGCCTCCACCGCGTATGGGGACCACATGGCGATTGAACTCGCCAGTGATCTCGCGCTCTGTGGCCGTGTCGTTGTCGCTGGCGGTGCCTACGGTATCGAAGCAGTCGCACACAAGTCGGCGTTGGCGGCCGGTGGAAGAACGATTGCAGTCCTCGCGGGTGGGGTCGATCGCGCGTACCCTGCTGGACACGCGGATCTGTTTGCGCGTATTGAGCACCAAGGCCTCCTCGTTTCTGAGGTTGCCCCGGGTGTAGCACCAACACGGCAGCGCTTTCTCGATCGTGGCCGGATTATGGCCGCGCTCTCCTCGACGACGGTGATCGTTGAGGCGGGGGCGCGGTCAGGATCGCTGCGTGTCGCCGGCGAAGCGGCGGAGCTTGGTCGCTCCGTTGGTGCGGTTCCTGGCCCCGTGACGAGTGCCGCCAGCTATGGCTCCAACATCCTCATTCAAGACAGACGCGCCCGTTTGCTCACAGGTTCCGAAGACGTTCTTCGACTCGCCGACGAGGACAAGAGCAACGACCACAACGCGGAGCTGTCACGAGCATTTCGCATCGCTGCAGCGTGTGATCGTCGCTCACCCGATTCACGCAGCCTTTAATCGCTCATCTTCTTCAGCGCAGTTGACTGGCGAAAAGCGCGCGCACCGGCGCGACTGGGCAGCGGTCAGAGCGCCCGCCCCTCCGAAGTCCGCTCAGACGGACCACGATGGGACTGCACAACCTTGGCCGCGGCGTTCGTACGGCGGATCTCGGTGAGCGCTGCTTCGGCCCTCGCGTGATCAATTCGCTGCGCCGTGGCCTCGGGCCGGAGCCCAAGCGGGCTCGGCGTCGTGACGGCGTATCGGTCGCGATACGCGGCGATCGTCCCCGCCGCCAACTGCCACCTCTCACGCCCCGATGCAGCGGCAGGAGCTTCACCGAGTGACGCGATCCATTGCGCATCATCTGCGATTGCTTTGCCGAGCACTGCGTCGGCTCGCTGCGTGATGAGGTCACGACGTTCATCGAGCGCCTGGCGCATGTCATCAGCGACCGACCCCATCGCTTCGGGCACAAGCCCGGCAATGAGCCTGGCCGCTTTCCGTGAACGCCCCGATCCAGCGAGCTGAGCAGTCGCCGCTATCAGTCGGTGACGGATGACCGCAGCGATGTCATCCGCATTCCCAAAGCCGCGTGCACTGACAAGACGCGGGAGAACACTGGCCAGGTCATGATGGTTGGCTTCAGCTCAGCGCAGCTCTGCGGTCAAGGGGCCGAACGCATCCGAGCCAATGACCTCATCGGCTTCTTCTGCAGTGAGGCCGGATACCCGAACCAGGGCGGCCCACCGGTCGCGTTGCGCGGCTGCGGCAATGGTCTCGTATTCGGCCGCGAGCTGGGCGATCGTTCCCCAAGACTCTTGTTCGACGGCGATCGTCTCATGTGCGGAAAGCTCGGCGCCGACGTGCTGAAGCACGCCACTGAGAACGCTGCGGCCGGTGACTTCTTCGTTCTGTCCCGGATGTGGGCCATCGTGGGATGCGTCGGGTCTGTCCACAGCGACGTACGCGACGTTGGTATCACGACCCCGTGTCATAGCCACGTAGAAGGTCTCTCGGGTCATGGTCGAGTCGACGAGCGCGTGGGCAGTATCGGTGGTGAGGCCTTGCGCGCGGAAGGATGTCACGGCGTAGCCGAGTTCGACGTGCTCAGCTACATAATCGGCTGGCAGAAGAACGCTAGTCCCCCAGGAACTTCCAGCGCGTCGAACAAGCATCGATCCATCGCGTCGAACATCGACGACGTTCCAGCGATCCCCGTTGCGCACCCAGCCTCGCCCTGCCAGTAGGCGGCGATCATTGCGCCGAGTGATGACGGTGTCACCGCACGCCGCATAGTTTCCATCGTGCAGCTCCGATTCACGGATCCCGTGAACGGTTCCGTCGAGAATGAGATCGGTCCGTGCGCGGTTATTGAGCGCGGTCACGGATTCGTTGGAGTCTGAGACGAGAACCGTTGCGAGCCCCGCGACGAGATCGGTGCGCCATGCGGCGTAGGCAGCATCGATCATGCTTTCGGTGTCACCGTCAACGATTCGATCGTGCGCGTCGTAGGTGTCGATAACTTCGGTGTGACCGTGTCGAAGATCGAGAGACGCACGCTTTTCCCAGTCGTGCGTGAAGCGGTGAACGTCGACGAGTTCGGGAACCTCATCGCGGTCGTAGGTGAGCAGTCCGAATGCACCGCCCGCGTCGACCGCCTGGAGCTGTGCGTAGTCGCCGACCAGGAGCATCTTTGCCCCAGCCTGAGCAGCGAGCTGGGCGATCCGGTCCAGCGACAGCGTCCCCGCGAGTGACGCCTCATCAACGATGACGAGCTGACCTGGCTGAACGCCGACGTCTGCCTGGAGATGGCTCTGCCACCATTTTGCCGTGTTCTCGGTTGCGATACCGAGATCCTCGGCGAGCACATGTGCCGCACTCGAAGAGGGAGCCAGCCCGACGACGGATCCTTGACCGTGTTCCTTTTCCCATGCCCGGCGTAGTGCGTTCATAGCGGTCGTTTTCCCGGCGCCAGCCGGACCGACGAGCAGATCAACGACACGACCGGAGACAGTGATCTTCGTCAGCGCAGACGCTTGGTCTTCCCCGAGCACCAACCCCTCACGGTCAGGCTTACGCGTGACGCGTTCGACCGTGGCCAGTGGGACCGTCGGCCCCGTCGTTGTGTGCGCGAGTTGAAGCAGGCGCTCCTCGGCGTCGAGCAACTCACCAGACGAGAACACCGTGGAGTTCTTCGACCGAAACACCGACGTCTCGTCACTCCTGCGAAAGACGGCAGGGCTGAATGCCAGTTCGGGCGGCGTGAGCCGAATCGACACAGCCTCAGCAGCATCCACAACCATGCCAATGATCGCCTCACGATCGCGGGTGCTCGCGAAACGGTACCGCATCGTTTGCCGAGCAGCTTCGGCCGTGAGATTCCACCGGCGCCACGTCGAACGCTTCTCCCCAACTACAGTCACAACGCTCTGTCCCAGCCCACGAACGACGTCAAGCGGCACATCATCCGCCCGCAGGAGCAACGGCACCTCATTCGCCGCGACCATTCGTGCCCAGCCGGTTGCATCGCCACCAAGGATGTTGCCCGCCCGCCGCCTCCACTGCGCGGTGAGGTCGGCGAGCGAATGGATCTCCTTCTCCGGTCGTGTCGCGAGCGTCGCCTGGGCACGTAGCTTGATGATCGTCGCGCTGGAGGGTTGCCTGCCGTGCTTCTCCACGTACGCAGCGATGAGACGATCCTTCTCCTCATTGATATGCCGCGAACGCGACGAGAACTCGGACACAAGTTGTTCAGGGACCTTAGCGATGGCCCATGCCGCGTTGCGGTCCCGTCCGCGATCACGCGTTTCCCACTCAACGCCGAAGAGCCGCGTGAGGTGATCCGCGAACACCGCTTCGTGGAACTCAGAGAGCGCCACCGTCGCAGCATGGAGGGGACGACCGTCCAGGCTTCGCCACTTGTTGTCGAGCACGGTCTGCACCTTGTTGCTGATGACGACGTGCGTGTGCAGATGCGGGTCGCCCGATCGTGAGTCGTAGTGGTCATACGCTGTTGCGATCAACCCGCGCACGTCGACCTGCGCAACGGCACCATCCCCAGGGGTTGCACCGGCGCGAGTGGCTGCAACCTCGCGCTCCATGAACGCAACCACCTCTGCAACCGCCGCATGGTGCGCGTTGACGATGAGAGATTGCGTTCCCGCGTCAGCCACTGCCCACAGCACGGAGGCGGACTTCGGGATGGAGACGGTGAAGTCGTATCCGGCCACTGCTCGTCGAGTGCCACGCTCGGATTCCTCCGCTTCGATCGCCGCGACTGCTCGGGCCCGAGCGATAGGACCCAGCTCCGGATCGAGCGCGCTGACTCGCTCACCAACCCGCTCAGCCGCCGATTTGTAAGCCGGGTACGCGCGCCCAAGCGGCTCGCCCGTGACAGGATCACGACCCATGCCAATCAACAGCTGAAGCTGCGCCTCGGTGACTTCATCGCCGTCGCTTAGTTGCCCACTTCCGAGTGCCGCGAGGCCGCTGCCCATCCATCGCCCCGGTGGCGTGCCGTCCGCGTTGTAATACCTCGTCAACGGGGTCGAAAGGTCCCGATCGCCGTCACCGGCAGCCACCGTGCGCAGCAGATACTTGTAGCCGTCGCCCGCCGACATCACCCGCATCGACACCGTCACCGCAGCTCACCTTCCCTCCATCAAGGAGGAGGTAAACAAGCAGGATCGGCTACTTCAGAGATCACACGCGAGTGGTCGCGACCTCGATCTGCAAGACGCGTGGGGCACTGGGAGGCGCTTCGCAAACGGGAGCTGTGTAGGCCGGGGATTCGACGAGCGGGGATGCCGAGGATCCGACGAGCGGGGATGCCGAGAGAGCAGTACCGACGCGCAATGCCGACAGCTTCGACTGGCTTCGTGTAGGCCTCTAGTCCGCACGGACCGGTTCAGGCCTTCCTGCTGGGAGTGGCTGCGACAGTTCGACGACGCGGTCTATCAGGTGCTCAACGTTCTCAATAGCGGTCAGGGCGAATCCGGCTACGAACGTCATGCGGGACGTTCGCGTACCATCCGGCGCCCGTTCAAGAAGTACAGAAAGCGCCGGTTGACTCGCGTGACTCAAGCCACTTGTGGCACGCCACACCTGTATCCCGCTGAAGAAACGGCGCTTCCCGACGAACCCGTCCACCGCATTGACAATCCCCGTCGATTGGAGCTGATCATCGATCGCTTCGGTTTCAAGCCCTCGCAGACTCGTATTCGCGTCGCGGATCATTTGCTCAAGATCGGGCACGTCAAACTCGTATGAGCCGAAGGCGTTCTGCAGCGCAGCGTGTTGCTGAAAATCACTAAGAGTCACGCGGAGGGATCGCTGTGCCCGGATATCGTTGCCGTGCCCGTTGAGGATCCAGATTCCATAGGACGTCGACTCAACTGCTGACCGAATCAGAGAGTAAGCCGCGACCATCGGGATCTCCTTCACCTTGCGAACGTAACGATGAAGCGTCCACAGATTGTCGATCGCGACCGCCAAGTACATCTGGACCATCTCAGACGTATTGAAAGGTGTCGTCAGCTTGTCTATTCGGCCAAGGACGGACTTCTCGGGCGGTGTGCTCAACGATTCGCTTCGCTTTTTCGCTGCACCGAGCCGCTTGGCAACTTCTGTCAAGAGGAGGCCCTCACCAAACTGCGCCTGCTCTGGCGTTTCCCGGGTATCGCGCTGACCGTAGCTCGCGGTCATGGAGCGGTGGCTCCGAGCGCCTTGTAAAGCCGATCCCGCACTCGCGCCTTGCGCTCTTCGAAAAACGTCAGGAAGTCTGAGAGATCAAGAGAAAGACCGTCGAGATCGTTCTCATCGAGGTAGGTCTTGAGTCTCACCTCATTCGGGAAGGCTGCAGCGATCCAATCCCCAGGCAGTGCATCTTGCTTCTCAATGTTGGCCGTTCCTGCAAGCAGCTGAAGGTTCGGCAGAAGATCGAAGGCCGCGATGTAGTCATCGATGTGAGTCTCTGGGATACCCGCCGCGCGAAGCTTCTTTCTTGTGAATCGCGACTTCGCGAAGATGTGGTCCTCATGGAACTTCTTGCCCAGATCAAGTCCCGGATACAAAACGGAGAGAACGGCGAAGGTGCGCTGTCCGGCGTACTTGAGGTTCAGCAACTCGTCAATTTCCGAGGCATCGAACGCGAGTCCCTTGCCAACCGATGCCATTGCAGCTTCGATCGCTGCGACGGGGAACGAGCCTGAAGCGTTCGTAACAAGGGCGTCGCGTATACGCATCAAGGTCGAGTCGAGGCCTGATCCCCAGATTCCACGTTTGATCAGCGAGCGCGTCACCCAGCCCTGGAGCGCGTGACGATCGGCAGCATCGGCGGTCGAATCAAGGTAGGAATCGCCTGCGCCCCGCAAATGCAGGTAATGAGCGATCGGGATGATGACGCTGTTGGCGGTGAGGTTGCGCTCATTAAACCCATATTGCTGGAGCAAGGTCGCGGCGCGCAGCAGCGCTCCTTCGATCTCGGGCCATGCGGCCTCCACCTTGGACATGTTTGCCTGGGTGAAGTTTGCGACCTTGAATCTAACATCGAGTCCTGCAACGGTCAGAGCCGTCTTCAACACGACGTCCTTTGAAAAGGAGAACTGGCGCCCGGCGTTGCTGTTCATCTCGCTCACCAGTGAGCGGACTTCTTCGCGGGCGTCGAGCTCTTTCCACTGGTTTGTCGCCATCGAGAGAAGCAGATCGGAGTAGGACAGAGTAGTGCCGCCACTGTTGATGCGGACGAAGATCTCCAGTACCTTGTCGGGGTCCTGATCGGAGACGAGGAAGTAGTTCATCGGTTTGAGTACCCGGACGGCCTCGTACAGGTCATACAGCCGTTGGAATGCCGAAGCCTGGTCAGCGATACGCCGCGCGGAAAGCTCCTTCATGATGGCCGGGCCGGAGTTAGCGAGGTCGAGCACCGCTCCGACGCGGAACCACATGTCTTCTTCGCCGTCCTTGGCAACGGCTTCTTTGTCGCTGAGGAACCGCAGATCGTACTTCAGACCCAGTTCTTCATCGGCTGGATCCTCAGCGAGGTTGAGATACAGCCTCTTGACGGGGAACGCATCAGTGCTGTTCCACCACGCGTATTTCTTCTTCTCCGCGTAGCTCCCGTAAAGAGCAATGTTCAGCGAGGTGAGCCGTTGCTGTCCGTCGAGTACCGCGGTCGTCCCACGGCCAGACACGACCGTGGCCTTATCAGCGTAGGGGTTGTCTCGCTCGTGGAAGTTCGTCAGAAACTCGTAGAAGGTGTATGACTGGGCTGTCTCAGGCTGCACGTCCCACAGAAGGAATGAGCCTACCGGGTAACCCCGCATCAGACTGTCGAAGAGCTGCACGATCTGGTCAGTTCCCCAGACGAACTCGCGCTGGATCGCTGGCATCAGATAGTCCCGTTTATGGATCGCGGTGAGCATCTCTTCAATGCTGCGCGGGGTCTGGAACGACATCGAGTCTTCTCCTAAGCGGTGACGAGCTGCATCAGCTCGGAGTAGTCGGTGACGACGCCGTATTCCACGTCGTTGCCGTTCTTGGCGCTGAGAGACGCAAAGAATTTCCGCGCACACTCGATCTTGGCGTCCTCCATACCCTTGAGCTGAAGGGTCGAAAGTGATCCCTTGGTTTCAGCAACAAAGTAGACGTGCTTGACGCTGCCTTCTGTGAACGCGATAGCCCAGTCGGGGTTGTAATCACCGACAGGGGTCGGGATGAAGAATCCGCGTGGAAGCTTCGCGTAGACAGCGACCTCGGTGCTGGTGTCCAGTTCTGTGACGAACGCTCGCTCAATCTTCGAATCCGTCACCACGAAGTCATAGACATGTTTCTTGAGCTTGTCACCAGCCTTGCTAAAGTCCTGCGCAGCTTGATTCTCGGTGAAGATCGCCGAGTCGAACCGGTCCTCCAGTGTGTCGTAGGTGAGGTGCTCGACGATTACGGTCGCCTTCTGCTCATTGATCAACCTCGCCGCGCCGGTAATGAACTGCTCCGGGTTGAGACGAAACTTACCGAACGTGCCAGGTGCAATACCGCGGAGGATCGCGGCAACCGTGCGACGGGTGAGCTGGGTCTTCTCGGTGATCTCACCGAGCAAGTCGTACTTCACCTGCGACCCCGCACTCACGGTTTCGGTGTGAGTTTGGGTGGTTGATATGGCAAATCCCGAGCCGCTCGCCAGATCGTCAGCCTCCAACTTCTCTCGCTGCTGCCCTGCTTGGACGACGTACTGCATCGCGGCGACGTTCAGGTGTTTGTCGAGGTGGGCGACGGATTTGTGGATCAGTTCGTCCGAGTCGAACTCGACTTGGTAGACCGCCTTGTGGTTGATCCGACCCCAGAGCGCTTGGAACTCCTTCTTGGCGAAGTTTGCTTCGTTGAGGGGGATCTTCTTCGGTTTGCGGTCGTCAGTGATCTCCGGCGCCGCGACGTGTAGAGCGTCAACTAGCTCCGCAACCTGATAAAAGTACGGCTGCAGCGAGGTTGGTAGCTCGGGCATCTCTGGCATTTCAGCCCGACCGAACCACTTGTCAGTGAGGTGCTGCTCGTAGTCGATAAAGGCATTAACCGTCAGCCAGTGCTGGAGTTGTTTTGCCTCGTCTAGCGTGATCGTGTGAAGGGATCCGGTTGGAACATCCTCCACAGTCTTCCCGACGAAGTACTCGGGGGTCGCCTTGCGCGGTCGGGCAGCTAGGGACTCCGAAATCTCCTTCTGTAGTCCGGCGACAAAATCGGTGTACGACTCGTCGGTGACCACCGTCAGCTCATTGATGTCATGCACAGTGGCGGGACAGTCCATGCGTTCGCCGTGCTGGTCGACCGCCAAGCGCAGACCCCGGCCAATCTCTTGGCGCCGGGAGACCGTGTTGTCGCTCTTCTTGAGCATGCCCATGACAAAGACGTTTGGATTGTCCCAGCCCTCGCGCAGCGCGGAGTGGGAGAAGATGAATCGGACTGGCTCCTTGAACGAGAGCAGTCGCTCCTTATCTTTGAGGATTAGGTCGTACGCGTCGGTGTCGGTGGACTGACCCTTCTCCTCACCGCGGCCGGAGACATTGCCGTCGATCTGATGCTTTGTCTTCTTGTCGATCGAGAAGTATCCCTCGTGCACCCGTCGGACTTCATCGCGCCGCAAGTACTGCTGGAACTCCGCGGTCATGTCATCGATCGCCAGCTCACCGAGTACCTCGTCTCGGATCGCGACGAACTCCTCCTCGAACACGCGCGCGTAGTCACCGAGGGTGTCTTCACGGCCGTAGTCGCGATACTTGGCAACCTCATCAATGAAGAACAGCGAGAGCACCTTGACGCTTTGGTTGAACAATTCGCGTTCCTTGTCCAAATGGGCACGGATGACCTCACGAATCTGGATTCGCCGCTTCGTCTCTTCCGTAACGTCACGGTCGGCCAGCTGTCCGGCAATGACGACATCCCCGTTGCTCAGTTCGATCACATCACGGTTCGCGTCGATCTCAGTGATAAATAAGCCCTTGTAAGCCTCAATCCCATTCGACACATCGTGCAAATTCGCACCGACGTCAAGGCGCTTGACCTGACGTTTGATCCCAGTCTGGGTCTGCACTTCAATCTCGATCCGAGCACGCGGCTTCGCGCCTTTGGCGATCTCGATAGCGTCCAAGTAGAGATATGCGGTAGATCCGGACAAGCCCTTAACGGTGATGCCGCGCACCGCAATTTTTTTGACCAATTTCTGGTTGTAGGCGTCCAATGCGTCAAGGCGGTGCACCTTCGTGTGCTCCACCCTGTGCGTTGCCGAGTACCGCAACATCATCAGCCCGCGGAAGCGTGAGAGCGCATCGAGAGACTTCGCAGCACCAATCTTCTGCGGCTCATCAATGATCACGATAGGTCGGTTCGCTGCGATCACGTCGATTGGACGCCGCGACTGGAAATCATCGAGTTCGTCGTAGATGCGACGGTTGTCTTTACCTGTCGCGTTAAATGCCTGGATGTTGATGATCATTACCTGCACCCCGGCATCGGAGCTGAAGCGCTCGATCTCGTGCAGCTGGGAGGAGTTGTAGATGAACGATCGAGGTTTGGTGCCGTAAAGCTGTTGGAAATGCTCAGCAGTAACATCAATCGACTTCTTGACGCCTTCACGGATCGCAACCGAGGGCACCACGATGATGTACTTCGACCAGCCGTACCGCTTGTTCAGCTCCAAAATCGTCTTGATATAGACGTAAGTCTTCCCGGTTCCCGTCTCCATTTCGATATCCAGGTTCGGGGCACCCGGAGCAGCCTTGCTGTCGACGAGCTTGGCGGAAAGCGGCAGATTGCGGGATCGCTGGACCTTTTGGACGTTCTCCAACAGCTGGGTAGAGGAGAGCGCAATGTCGGCGTTCCGCAGACCAGAGTCGGGTGTCTCGTTCGCCTCGAACAGCGTCGGGTTCGAGGCAGGCGTCACCTTGCCAGGGTCGATTCGATACGAGATGCCGTCGTCCTTGGGCTGCCCCTCGAAGATATCCACGACCGAGTCGACAGCGTCAGTCTGGTACTGCTGGACCTTGAACTGTAATTTCATCCGGATCAGATTGCCTTCATGTCGGTCGCCGGAGAGACCTCGCGGAAGACCTGCTCCGCGTTAATCCGCGCGTCATCTGATGCGTTTTGACCCCATCACCGGAGAGAAGGCCTTCCACTCGGGCACCGACCTTGCTGCCGCCGATGGGACACCCATACTCGCAGCAGCGGATGGTGTCGTGACAGTCGCGGAGTTCTCTGGCGGCTATGGCGGACTCGTCGTGATTGAGCACCGCATCGACGGCGAGACCATCGCGACCGCCTACGCGCATATGTGGGAGAACGGCATCCACGCCGCCGTCGGAGAACACGTCATCGCTGGTCAACACATCGGCGATGTCGGCTCGTCTGGACACTCCACCGGTCCACACCTTCATTTCGAAGTACGGCCGGGTGGCACGAATGCTGAGGCGGTCGATGCGGCGAAGTGGCTCAACGATCACGATGCCGCTGACCTTCCGGAAGCCACCGTAGGAGCCGGATGCTCAGCGATGAGAGGTGGCCACTGATGAACGTGTTCCCAGACTTCGGCAGTCTGAGCGGCATCGGTGATCTCACGATTGTCATCGGAGCGATGCTCACGATCATCCTGATCGTTGCCGTCCTGATGATCATCGTGAGCGCAATCATTTGGGCCATCGCCACCTCCACTGGCAACCCTGGGGCCGCCGCGAAGGCACGCGCCGGGGTCTTCGTCGCGCTGGGTGCCGCGGTCCTCGCTGGCGGTGGCGTGACGTGAATGAACTGGCTTATTCAGTTGGGTGAGCAGCTGTAGCTCGCTTGGTCATTCCGGCCGAAGGGAAGGGTCAGCGCACCTGGTTCTCAACCATGTATCGCCTACCGCTTCGGCGGTGTTCACACCAAGGAGCCACCGTGTTTGAACTCGTCACGACCATCGCCTCAGCCCTGCCGATGGACATCGACATCACCCCGAATGATTCGGGGCTGCCGGGGATTGCGCAGCTGCGCACCATCGTCGGGGCCGTCATGACGATCGGCCTGATTCTCTCCGTGCTCGCGCTCATCATCTCGGCGATCGTCTGGGGATTCGGGTCAAACTCCTCCAACCCACACCTCGCCTCTCGCGGCAAACTCGGCGTACTCATCTCCTGCGGTGCCGCCGTCATCTGCGGCGCATCGGTGACCCTCATCAACTTCTTCTGGAACGTCGGACAGCAGGTCTGAGACCCACCCATCCATCACTTCCGGGAGGCCTGCGATGAGTGTCTGCGATATTCCTGTCATCTCCAACGTGTGTGATGCCGTCGGCGAAGGTGCCGCGACACTCGTGTCGGCGCCATTCGACTGGCTCGCCTCCACGATGGGGCAAGCTGCCGGATGGCTCATCGAAGCCATGTGGACCGTCTTCGACGGCACAACCCTCGTGGACGTCCAGTCCCCGGGCTACCTGGACGTCTACAACTTGCTCTTCGGTATCGGTGTCTTCATCGTCCTGTTGTTCTTCTGTTTCCAGCTCATACTCGGCCTCATCCGACGCGAACCTGCCGCACTTTCCCGTGCAGCGCTCGGCGCAGCAAAAGCTGTTCTGGGGTCGTTCGTCGTCATCACGTTGACGGCGACGGCTCTGGAAATCGTGGATCAGCTGTGCATTGGGGTTGTTCAGGCCGCAGGAGAAACCACCGCCACCATGGGTGACAAGATCGCGCTCCTCACCGCAGGACTCACAACAATCAACATCGCCGCTCCCGGGGTCGGTGCGATCGTCACGATCTTCCTCGCCGGACTGATGATCTGTGCTGTCGCTATCGTGTGGTTCTCGCTCCTGATTCGCAAGGCCCTGCTGCTCGTCGCAATCGTGCTCGCGCCCATCGCTTTCGCTGGGGCGGCATGGGACGTCACCCGCGGATGGATCGGGAAATGGGCAGCGTTCGTGGTCGCGCTCATCATCTCCAAGCTCGTACTCGTCGTCGTGTTCCTCATTGCGATCACGCAGGTCTCGACCCCGATCGAGGCTGACCTGTCAGCCGTCACCGAACCGATCTCAGGCATCGTGCTGCTGTTCATCGCAGCCTTTGCGCCGTACATGGTCTACCGATTCATTTCGTTCCTCGGCTTCGATCTTTACCACGCGATGGGAAGCGAGCAGGAAGCGAAGAGCGCTGTGAACCGGCCGGTGCCTGTGCCGTCGAAGCCGCAGAGCGACGGAGTGAAGAAAGTTCTAGACGGTGGCTCGGGTGGTGGCGGGGCGTCCAAAGCCGCTCCTGCAGCAACCGCTTCACCCAGCACGTCTGCTTCAGGTGGGGCGACGTCCGGCGGATCAGCTGCCGGAGCGGGCGCGGGAGCCAGTGCAGGGGCCGGTGGCGCTGCCGCAGCTGCTGGCCCCGCAGCGGCAGCTGTCATTGGCGCGAAGGTCATCAAAGCTGCCGCTACTGCCGGACCCCAGCTCGGAGGCGCTGTTGGTGGCACGGCCGAAACTGCGGCTGCCGGTGCAGGTGGTTCGGGTGCGGCTACACCCGCTCCTCATTCCACGCCTCAGCCTCCCGCACCGCGATCAGATCCAGCACCACCCAGAACCCAGCAGCCACGATCTGGGAAGGAATAGCTGAGCATGCCAAAGGACTACGACGATCAACGAGCCGGGGACCTCATTCCGGTGAAATTCTCTCGACTGACACGAAGGGGCATCCTGCTCGGACTATCCCTCTCACAGCTGGTCGCGCTCGGAATTGGTGTGACCACGCTTGTGTGGGCCTTCTATGCCGGAGGCGGCATGCTCATCGCGTTCTCGGCACCCGTATGGCTCTGTGCCGCGGCCGTGGTGTGGATCCGGATCGCTGGACGTCCGATCGTCGAATGGATTCCCGTTGCCTTCTGGTGGATGTGGAAAACCACCGGTGGACAGTTGCTCTACCGGCGGCGTGTTGTGAAGCCGCGACCTGCGGGCTCGCTCGCGCTACCCGGCGACATGGCACGGCTGCGCGAGTACGACGACCCGATCACCGGCGCCGGAATGGTTCATGACCCGACCGCCAGTACCCTCACGGCCATCGTTACGGTCTCGCACCCAGCATTCGCGCTCCTCGATCCCGGCGAACAGGAACGGCGTGTCTCCTCTTGGGGCCGTGTGCTCGCGACCGTGTGCAGATCCGGGCGCCTCTCAATGCTGCAAGTGCTTGAGCGCACCCTCCCGGACTCCGGCGCCGGGCTCGCCGAATGGTGGGCATCGCACGGCAGCGCAGATGGCTCCTGGGCCTCGACGACGTACGCCGAACTCATCGACCGTGCAGGGCCCGCTGGAGAACGCCACGCCACCACGCTCTCCCTCGCGCTCGACATGCAGACAGCGGCACGACAGATCCGCACTGCCGGTGGTGGCATCCGTGGCGCTGCGGCTGTTCTTCGCCAAGAGATGTCTACGTTGGTCGCCGCGCTGCGCTCAGCAGACCTCGCACCCTCATCGTGGCTGACGTGCGGCGAGATCGCCGTCATCCTGCGTTCGGCATACGACCCAGCGATTGCTGCGACTCTTGAACGGCACGGCGAACTTGGCCAGTCGCTCGCCACCGCAGGTCCGGTCGCAGTGAACGAATCCTGGTCTCGGCTACGCACAGACTCGGCCTTCCACGCGGTGTTGTGGATCTCAGAGTGGCCGCGGTCGATGGTCTACCCGGGCTTCTTGGTACCCGTGCTCCTGTCGACCGGGATACAGCGGTCCTTCTCGCTGCTCTGCACACCGATGCGCTCAGACCAGGCAGCACGCGATATCCGAAAGAAGAAGACGGAGTACATCTCAGACGCAGCTCAGCGTCAGCGCATCGGCCAAATCGAGGACGCTTCGCAGACGGCTGAGTTTCAGGATGTTCTCCAGCAGGAAGCTGACCTCACCGCCGGGCACGGCGTCCTGCGCTACACCGGACTCATCTCAGTGTCCGCGCGAACCGCTGACGACCTCGACGCAGCCGTCGCCGCGATCGAGCAAGCCGCCATTCAAGCGTCCTGCGAGACGCGACTTCTCGTCGGACAGCAGGCCCAAGCGTTCACTGCGGCGGCCCTGCCGTTATGCCGGGTTGTGTGACCGTCAGGCAGGAAGCCGATGATCCGATTGGATGCGCGTGGCATGCGCGCGTCAGTCGCCGCCCTTCGCCGCCTTCTTCGCGGTCATTGAACTTGTCTGATCGTCAGGTGAAATGTCCACGCGATATCCATAAGGACATTTAGCCGCTGACCCGCGGTATTCGAGTTGGCGCGATTGGTGGAGAAACCTTCCACTTGGGAATGGGTCACTGACTACTGTATAGTCATCGCATGCTGACTATTGCTTCGCGTCTCGACGTCATGAACCGGCTTGGCCGAGCGATGGCGGACCCGACGCGCTCCCGGATCTTGATGACTCTGCTCGGCGGGCCGAGTTACCCCGCTGTGTTGTCTCGCGAGTTGGAGCTGACTCGTTCCAACGTCTCGAACCATCTGACTTGCCTGCGTGATTGCGGGATCGTGGTGGCCGAGCCCGAGGGCAGGCAGACCCGCTACGAGATCGCGGACCCTCACCTCGCGGCGGCTCTGACTTCCCTTGTGGATGTGACGCTGGCGGTGGACGAGAACGCACCGTGCGTGGACTCGTCGTGCACCGTGCTGGGCTGCTGCGGGGCGGTAACGAACGCATGAGCGCCGTGATGCGGTCTCAGGTGGACACCGTCGACGTCGACGATCATGACGACGACAATCATGACGGGCCGTGGTGGACGGACCGCGGGATCATGGTCCCGGTTTTCTCCGGTGTCGCGTTCCTCTCGGGCCTGATCTGCGAATGGTCCGGTGCGGAGATTCCGGCGCTAGTACTGTTCTGGATCGGATTGCTGCTGGGCGCGTCGACATTCACCCCCGGTGCGATCAGGAAGCTACTCAAGGGCAAGCTCGGCATCGGTCTGCTGATGACGATCAGCGCGGTCGGCGCGGTCATCCTCGGCTACGTCGAAGAGGCGGCCGCACTAGCGTTCCTCTACTCGATCGCCGAAGCGCTGGAGGACAAGGCGATGGACCGTGCCCGCGGTGGTCTACGGGCTCTGCTGAAGCTGGTTCCCAACACCGCGACGGTGCTCGTCGCCGGAAAGCAGACGGAGATCGCGGCGAAGGACCTCACGATCGGGCAGGTCATGTTGGTGCGTCCTGGGGAGCGGATCGCTACCGACGGCGTCGTCCTTGCTGGGCGCTCCAGCCTAGACACCTCCGCGATCACCGGCGAGTCGATCCCGGTCGAGGTTGAGCCCGGCGATGCTGTGTCCGCCGGGGCGATCAACACGGCAGGGGCACTCGAGGTCGAGGCCACGGCGGCGGGGACCGACAACTCGCTGACCACGATTGTCGAGCTCGTCGAGCAGGCACAGGCAGAGAAGGGCGATCGAGCCCGCCTTGCAGACCGGATCGCCCGGCCACTGGTGCCGGGCGTGCTGATCCTCGCCGCGCTGGTCGCGCTGATCGGGTCGCTGTTCGGTGACCCGGAGCTGTGGATCACCCGCGCGCTGGTGGTGCTCGTCGCAGCCAGCCCATGCGCCCTGGCGATCTCGGTTCCGCTCACCGTTGTCGCCGCGATCGGAGCGGCCAGCAAGTTCGGCGTGATCATCAAGTCCGGTGCAGCCTTCGAGCGATTCGGCACGATCCGCCACGTCGCCGTCGACAAGACAGGTACCCTGACCCGCAACCAGCCCGCCGTTACCGCGGTCCTCACCGCCGACGGTGTGACCGAGCGTCAGGCGCTTGCCTGGGCGGCGGCGCTGGAGCAACACAGCACGCACCCTCTCGCCGCAGCGATCACCGCCGCTGCCCCGGGCGTTCCCGCGGCGATTGAGGTGACCGAGCAAGCCGGGCACGGCATCGAAGGCACCGTCGACGGGGCGCGGGTCACCGTAGGCAGCCCCCGCTGGCTCGACGCCGACACGCTCGCGAGTCAGGTCACGAGTCTGGAGGAACAGGGCATGACCGTCGTGATCGTGCACCGTGGCGGGGCACCGGTCGCCGCGATCGGCGTCCGGGACGAGCTGCGCCCCGAGGTGCCGGAGGTCGTGTGCACCCTCGCCAGTCAGGGCATCGGGGTGACCATGCTCACCGGTGACAACGCCCGCACCGCGCGCGCCCTCGCCGCGCAGGCCGGGATCAACGACGTGCGCGCCGAGCTCCGCCCCGAGGACAAGGCCGCCGCGATCGGTGAGTTGTCCCACGACTGTTCGGTCGCGATGATCGGGGACGGCATCAACGACGCCCCCGCCCTCGCTGGCGCGGATATCGGCATCGCGATGGGAGCTACCGGCTCCGACGCGGCAATCGAGTCAGCTGATGTTGCCTTCACAGGCCACGATCTGCGGCTTATCCCGCGCGCGTTCGACCACGCTCGCCGCGGCCGCCGCATCATCAACCAGAACATCGTCCTGTCTCTGCTGATCATCACCGCCCTGCTTCCACTCGCGCTATTCGGTGTCCTCGGGCTCGCCGCCGTCGTCCTGGTCCACGAGATAGCGGAGGTCATCGTGATCCTCAACGGCCTCCGCGCCGCCCGCACACGGACGGCGGTCGCATGACTGCCCCAGACACCGGGCGGTACGCCGAGGCACCCACGGGAACACGCGATGAGCCGTCGCCCCGACGGAAGACCACCAAGCGGCCTTCCCGCGCGGTCGGTATTGCCCTCGCCGTCGCGGGACTCGGGCTAATCCTCGACCAGGGTACAAAAGCCCTCGCGACAGCCCAGCTTCCACCCGGCGACCGCGTCCCACTCATCGGTGACGTGCTGTCTCTGACGCTCGTGTACAATCCCGGAGCGGCATTCTCCCTCGGCTCCGGAACGACCTGGGTGTTCACCATCATCGGCGTCCTCGCCGCCGCAATAACAGTTGGATTCGCGGTGCGACTGCGTGGCGTCCGTTGGGGCATCGCACTGGGCCTGATCCTCGGCGGCGCGGTCGGCAACCTCGTCGACCGGATCATGAACCCGCCGTCGTTCGGGCAGGGGCATGTCACCGACTTCATCGCCTACGGTGACCTCTTCGTCGGGAACATCGCCGACATCCTCGTCGTCAGCGGTGTCGCCCTGCTTTGCCTGATCATGGTCAGGACGAGCCCACAACCGGACCAGCATGAGCGCAGGGACGTGGATTCTGACCACGATTCGCCGAACGCACAGACGGACATGACCCCTGCTCGCACCACGCGAGCGAAAGGCCCATCCCAATGAAAGTACAACTCCTGCACATCGATGACTGCCCGAACACGGCGGATGCCGAAGCGCGCACGCGCGCTGCACTCGATGCGCTCGGCTACGAGCGTGTGGCGGTCGAGTCAGTCACGATTCGCTCCGAAGCCGAGGCTGCGAGCATCCACTTCGGTGGCTCGCCGACGATCCTCGTCGATGGGGCTGACCTGTTCCCGACGCCGCCAGTCCGATCGCTGGCCTGCCGGGTCTACCTGACGAAGGATGGCTTCGCCGGTGCACCAACTCAAGAACAGGTCGAGGAGGCGCTGCGCGGCGTCTCTCGGTGACGCAGAGGCAGCATCTGCAGGTAGTCGGCTCGTCCCCGGCGCGCCGCTGGACCAGATCGCCGCCATCCTCGAATCCGGGTCGCCGATCTGGTGTTCAGATCTAGAAGAGCAAATACTTCGACGGCGCCGTCGATGACGCCGGTCTCAACCCTCTCCCGCGGGCTATCCCGTCCATCTCAGGAACCAGGACGATGGGCTACCCATCCTGGGATCGTGGGTGGAGCAGGTTGCCAAGGCAGCGGATCGACAACTGGACTACCACTCGTCAAGACCGCGGGACGTGTTCGCACCGCGTAGACAAATTGACTGACGGATCGGCGTGATCAGCGTGGACATCTCTCAACCAATACCACGCGCTTGTGTCGGACAAGTTCGAGGATTTCCTACAGTTCACCGACGATCGCGAGGCCGTCTCCGTCGCTCGCGAGTTCGATCTCGTCTGTCATGCTGCGCTCCTCGCTAACTGCCCGTACCTAGGTTATTGCCTACCTCAGACGTCCGGAATTCCGACTGCGCACCTGACTGCTATCAAGGCCGACGCTCGATAGCCAAGGAGACACAGCCATGCCCACGTTCTACGATCCCGGCGCTGACGCCACGGAAGCATCCGAAGCGTTGCGCGGTCTCGCCCAGGCGACACGAACGGTCGAGAATCCGCAGGATCTGTACGGCGTTCTCGGCGACCTGCTTTCAGGTGTGCGATCGCTCAAGCAGGTTCTCGATCAGATCGCTGCCGCTCACATCAAGAATCGCCCTCGCGCGTTTGACGACCACGGTGACCACTCCATCGGATCCAAGGATGCCCTGGCCGCCGCCGACGAGCTTCACCAGGCGGCGACCCTGATCGACCAGGCAGAGGAACGGCTCGACGCCGCAGCGAGTGCGGCGAGTCGCGTCGCTTGGCACGAAGTGCCAGCCAACGAAGCACCGACTGTCGCTCGTTGGATCAATGTCGTCTTCATGCAAGGTCAAGAAGCAGACGAGGTGCTGGAGATGATCGACGCCGACGGTGCTCTCGCTGGGCTCAACCATCTGAAGTACTGGGATTACGGTGACGAGACCACCAGCGCAGCGTTGGAAAACGGATACGTCTACGACGCACCTCCGAGTGGCCCGCTTGAGCATGAACTGCACGACGGCGACTACCACCTCGCCTACAGTCACGCCTTCGCGCACGTCGCGCTCTACCGAATCCACGCAGTGGACACGGTAGATCAACTGCCCGATGAAGCTCGGAGCCTCCCTGCTCCGTCGGCACCGAGCCGTGCTCGCGAGCCACAGCGAGCGACTTGGTTTGAGCCTGCCAGCATCACCGCGGTCAAGCGACAGCGAGGCCTGGGGCTATGAGCCGCGACGATGCCGAGCGCTTGCACACTGCGGTCCTCGTCGCTCCAGCATCCGAGAAGCGGCGTATACGTAAGCAGCGCAGGCAGGCTGCCGCGAAGTTGCAAGCGGAGCAGCAGAGAGCGGAGCAGCAGGCGTCTCGCGCAAAGTACGCCGCTGATCTGGCTGAGCGTCGGGCAACCACATACATTTCGCCTACTGGTGAACCGGGACCAGCTCAGCTGCGTTCGCCCGGAAGGCTTCGTCTGCCACGGCATCAAGACACCTCGGCAACCCTTGCGGGTGCGTACCCATTCTTGGCTGAAGGTGGGCTCGGATCCGACGGGGTCTTCGTTGGTCAGGATCTGTACTCCGGGGGATCTTTCGTCTACGACCCCTGGGTGCTCTACGCGCGCGGCCTCATCACCGCCCCGAACCTCGTGCTCGCAGGCATTGTCGGCTCCGGAAAATCCAGCTTGGCTAAGAGCCTCTACACACGTTCGATCCCGTTCGGTCGTCGCGTCTACGTCCCCGGCGATCCGAAGGGCGAGCACACTGCGATCGCTGAAGCTGTGGGTGGGCGGGCGATCGTGCTCGGTCATGGGCTTGCCGCTCGTCTAAATCCTCTCGACGAAGGCTATCGACCCGCCGGAATGAGCGAGGAGACCTGGGCATCCACGGTCGCCGCTCGACGACGCGACTTGATCGGCGCACTCGCCGAAACGGTTCTGACGCGCCCCCTCACGCCTTTGGAACACACTGCGATCGACACTGCTCTGACCGGGGTCGTTCGCAGCAACGATGTACCGATCCTGCCAATGATTGTCGAACACATCCTCACCCCGACAGAGCAGGCCGATCCGGATGGGCGCCTCGCTGAAGACGGGCGTCTCGTCGGGCATGCACTTCGGCGTCTTGTCGCCGGTGACCTCGCCGGACTCTTCGATGGTCCGTCGACAGTGCGTTTCGATCCGTCACTACCGATGATCTCTCTTGACCTATCGAGAGTCACAGAGAACTCGACTCTGACCTCGGTCCTCATGACCTGTTCGTCGGCTTGGATGGAATCCGCCCTACTCGACCCCAACGGTGGTCAGCGCTGGTGCATCTACGACGAGGCATGGCGCCTCATGTCTCATCCGGCGTTGTTGCGTCGGATGGATGCGCACTGGCGGCTCGCCCGCCACTACGGGATCGCGAACATGTTGATCTTCCACAAGCTGACCGACTTGGAGAATGTCGGTGACCAGGGTTCCGCGATGCGAGCCCTGGCAAGCAGTCTTCTCGCCAACGCGGAGACGCGAATCATCTACCGGCAGGAATCCGATCAGCTCGGGGCTACTGCGAGGGCGCTCGGTCTGACTGGGACCGAACAGAAGCTGCTGCCCGGTCTCGGTGTCGGCCAGGGGTTGTGGCGCATCAAGGATCGCTCTTTCGTTTGCCAGCACCAACTCCACCCCGGTGAACTTGAACTCTTCGACACGACAAGCCGAATGATCAGCAAAAGTTAAATGTTCGCGCGATTTTTCAAGGTTCTGATGACGAGAGAGGCCCGCTCCGCAGACTATGGCGAGGCTAGACCGCGAACCTGTGTATCGGCGTGCGTATGCGGGTGTGACGGTGTAAGTCCTGGTGTGCGGGAGAAGCTTAAAGGTACCGGCAGATCTGGCCGGGGTCACAGTTGTCGGGCTCGGGGTTTGCGGCGTCCTCCCGGAGCTCGGTGATGGTGTCGTGGAGCGCGGAGAGCCGGGCGATCTGCTGCTCGATGTCGCTCAGACGCGCTTCGAGCAGGTCACGAACGTGTTCGCAAGGCGCGTGGCCATCGTCGCGGATATGTAGGATCTGGCGGATCTGGGCGAGGGTGAGGCCAGCCGCCTGGCCGCGGTGGACGAAATCAATCCGGGAGACAGCGTCGGGCGTGTAGTCGCGGTACCCGGCAGGCGTGCGGTGGGCCGGTGGCAGCAGCCCTTGTTCCTCATAGAAGCGGAGCGTCTTCGCTGTTGTGCCCGCCATCTCGGCGAGTTCTCCGATCCGCATTCCGGTCTCCAATCGCCTGGGCGAGTCCTCTTGACCTTCCACTGTACTGGAAGGTACAGAATTGCTGAGACAGACAAGATCTCCAACCTTTGACAGGAGCAGGGATGACTACGAAGTACGACCTCGCCATTATCGGGTCGGGAGGCGGTGCGTTCGCCGCCGCCATCCGCGCAACCACGCTCGGCAGGTCGGTGGTGATGATCGAGCGAGGCACATTTGGTGGCACCTGCGTGAACACGGGGTGCGTGCCGTCCAAGGCGCTCCTCGCCGCTGCCGAGGCCCGTCACATTGCCGCGGATGCGACAGCCCGGTTCCCGGGCATCGCGACCGCCGCGGAGCCAGTCGACATGCCCGCACTGGTCGGCGGCAAACAGGTATTGGTCGAATCAATGCGGAGTGAGAAGTACATCGATGTCGCCGACTCCTACGGTTGGCAGGTTCGACGGGGCAACGCCGCCTTCGTGGGAACACCTGAGGCTCCGGTCCTTGAGGTCACCGCTGCCGACGGGACGGTTGAGACCATCGAGGCCGACCAGTACTTGATCGCGACCGGCTCCCGGCCTTGGACCCCGCCGATTAAACGGCTAGAGGAGGTCGGGTATCTCACTTCGACCACGGCGATGGAGCTGACCGAGGTGCCGGAATCGCTGCTGGTGCTCGGCGGCGGCTACGTCGCCCTGGAGCAGGCACAGCTGTTCGCCCGTCTCGGGTCGGAGGTCACCGTGCTAGCACGCTCGCGCCTGGCGTCGAAGGAAGAACCGGAGGTCTCCAAGGCCTTGCAGGAGGTGTTCGCCGACGAGGCCATCCGGGTGGTCCGTCACGCGGTCCCCACCCAAGCTGTTCGGGATGCGGCGAGCGGGCAGGTCGTCGTGACAGCGGACGTGTCCGGTGAGGAGCAGGAGTTCCGCGCCGACCAAGTTCTGGTCGCGCTGGGCCGCCGCCCGGTGACAGACGGCCTGAACCTCGACGCGGTGGCCGTGGACACCGGAGAGCTCGGCGAGGTAGTCGTCACCGACCGCCTGCAGTCGTCCAACCCTCGAATCTGGGCTGCGGGCGACGTGACTGGACACCCTGAGTTCGTCTACGTCGCGGCCCACCACGGCACCATGGTTGCCGAGAATGCGTTCGCCGACGCCGATAGGTCCGTCAACTACACTCGGCTGCCGCGAGTGACGTTCACCAACCCAGCGATCGGCGTGGTCGGCTTGACCGAGAAGGACGTGTTGGCCGCCGGGATCCGCTGCGATTGTCGAGTGCTGCCGCTACACCACGTGCCCCGTGCGCTGGTGAACCGGGACACTCGCGGGTTTATCAAGATCGTTGTGAACGCCGACACCGGCGAGATCCTTGGCCTGACTGCCGTCGCCAAGGATGCAGGGGAACTCGCCGCAGCTGGCGTCCACATCCTGGGCAAGACCATTACCGAGGTCGCGGATGCCTGGGCCCCCTACCTGACCATGGCTGAGGGGATCCGGATCGCCGCAAAGTCTTTCACCACCGACCCATCGCAACTGTCTTGCTGCGCATGAGGACTACCCCGGGTGCCGCGTGCCCGGTCGCACCGAGATCGGAGGTTCCGGTGATGCATCGTCATGCGTTGTCGATCCCGTACCCAGAGATCAGAAATATGTTCTTCTGCATCGAAGCTCGATGCTGTCAGAGTCACGGTGGGGTCTGGGAACGGTGAGTTAGCCGTCGTGGAAAGTTTCGGTGCTTTCGACCGTGATCCCGTCAATAAGGTCCGGGTGTTCAAAAGTATCGACGTAGCGGCAGGCCCCCTCGATGCTCAGTCCGAACAGGTCGGCGAGTCGGCGGGGGTCGCCGCCGGTGGCACGGACTTCGGCCAGAATCCGATCTTCTCGGAGAGCCTTGGCGGAGATACCGGCCTTCTTCCAAGCCACCTGGCGAGGCGGTCGCGGACAGGCTCTGCGAGCAGGATGACACGATCGTCGGAGGTGGTCATGCGCCCGTCGCTGATGTCGGTGAGCCGTAGGTTTCGGACTTGCAAGTTCGTGAGCGCGTGGAAGGCGACGATCGCCACGGCCAGAGCGATCGCGAGTGGGGAGCGTTGCACCACCTAGGAAGCAGCCCACCACCGAGCGGGTAAACCGAACGGAACTTGAGTACATGGAGATTTAACGATGGGTGGGCGCCGACGCGCACCTCTGTGGCATGAGCAATCGCACTTGTCCTGCGGAAACACCGCCCGGATCGCCCTCCGCCCTCCCACTCGCAGTTATCACGGTCAACGAGCGCGGCATCATGACCGTCACCTACAACGGGCGCGACTTCCCGCCTCCAACGCCGGACGCGCCTTGGAGCCGCGCACGGTTTGGTGATCTTCTTGATGCGATATCCGACCACCGCACGCACACCGTCCGAGTTGAGGTACACGAGTTCGATGGCTCCGTGTTCACCGACATCGTCCATGCGGTGCGACGAGAACAACCCATCGCAGACGTTCAGTCACTCAGCACGATGCGGCGCGCGAGGCACCGCCCACCGGATCAGCTGATCGAGGTCACCGGGTCCGGATTCGTCCCTGGCGAGGACGTCACCGTCGCGCTGTCGGTCTCCAGCGCTGAAGGATCCGCTGACGGGAGCGCTCGTGCGGTCATCGATATGAGCCAACTCGTGGATCACCCATCGGAGATATTGCTCATCGGACGAGTCTCCGGCGTCATCGTCACCGAATCTTTGCCATCGTGAGCACCCCAGACGGTCAGGGTCGAGGTTTCGGCGATGAGTTGACCAACTTCCTGATGATCGCGTTGATCGCAGTCTTCGGAGTCGCCGCCGTCTTGCGAGCTGCTGGTTCCATTGCGGCATTTCTCTCTGGCGCTGCGCAACCTCAGGTCGGAATTGCAGGCGGGGTCGCCATGCTGTTCAACCCGACGAACCCGACCGAGGTGCTGCAGGCACCCGGGCTGAACGCAATTCTCTACTGGTCGATTGCAGTACTACTACTCCTGGTGCTCGGCGGGGCTTTCGGGTGGGCTTGGGTCCGTTGGCGTCGGCACTCGCACAACGTCGATGCCGATCCACGTCGGCTCGCGGGAACTGCCAGCAGTCACGAGGTCGTAACCAGTGCGTCGGCGAAGGCGCTCCTGCGCCGAGCTGTGACGCTTCGCCCCTCACTGGAACAGCCAGAACCCGCGGACGTGGGCTACCTGCTCGGGCGCTCGCACGGCAAGCAGGTGTGGGCCAGCGTCGAAGACTCGATCCTTCTCATCGGCCCGCCGCGTTCGGGCAAAGGTCTGCACATTGTGATCCCCGCGATTCTCGATGCGCCGGGTGCAGTGGTGACGACGTCGACCCGGCCCGACAACCTGACGGCAACGATGCGCGCGCGGGAACGGGTTGGTCCGGTCGCTGTCTTTGATCCTCAGCAACTTGCTGAAGGCGTCTCCTCTGGGCTGCGGTGGTCGCCCATTCGGGGGTGTGAGGATCCGTTGACCGCGATGATTCGCGCGACTGGTCTTGCTGCGGCCACCGAGCTGTCCGCTGGGGGCGTCGAGGGTGGAGGGTTTTGGGAGGGGAAGACGCGCATCGCTCTGCAGGCGCTCCTACATGCGGCCGCGCTCGATCATCGAAGTCCGGCTGAGCTGTTCCGGTGGACTCTCGACCCGTCAGCAGCCGCCGAGGCTGTCGCCATCCTGACGGGCTCACCGTTGGCTGCCACGGGGTGGGCGGATTCGCTGGAGGCAACGCTCGACGCCGACCCGCGCACGCGCGACAGTATCTGGCAGGGTGTTTCGCTCGCATTGTCGGCGCTGGCCGACCCCAGAGTGCTTGATGCTGTCAGCCCTGGAGAAGGCGAGCAGTTCGATCCCGAGCGTTTCATCCGTGACCGTGGCACGCTGTACCTTCTGGCTACGGGCGTTGGGGCCGGGAATAGTGCAGCTCTCGTCGCGGCTCTCGTTGAAGACCTTGTCGAGACCGCCCGTCGTATGGCTGCTCGCTCATCCGGCGCGCGGCTCGACCCGCCACTGCTGTTTGCGCTCGACGAGATCGGAAACCTTGCGCCGCTACCTTCGTTGCCCACACTCATGGCGGAAGGTGGCGGCACCGGCATTACAACGATGCCGGTGCTTCAATCCCTTGCCCAGGCGCGGGACAAGTGGTCTGAGAACAAGTCGGCAGCGATCTGGGACGCCAGCATCGCGAAGATCATCCTTGGGGGCGCCTCGAACTCACGAGACCTTCAAGACCTCTCCACGCTGATCGGCGAACGCGACGAGTTCACCGACTCAGTCACGCTCGGTGACCATGGCTCGCGCTCGAACCAGCGTTCCATCCGTCGCGTACCGATCTTGCCGCCGGACCGCATTCGCACGTTGCCGTTTGGCACCGGGGTCATCTTGCTCCGGTCGGCGCCCCCCATCATCGCTGACCTCCACCCTTGGCCCGAGCGCTCCGACGGTCAGCAGCTCAAAGCAGATCGTGCGGCGGTTGAGTCGCTCTTTGAACGCCCTGCCACGCCATGATCCGCGCTGGGGCGCAGCGCGCACCTGTCTGTTGCAGCGGCCACCACATCCGATGGCCGCCCCAACAGATCAAGGAGTCGTCATGTCCATCGACACCCAGCAAGCCATCACAGGATTCATCGCGACCGAGCCCCGTCTGACCTACACCGAGGACGGCACCGCGCGGTTCTACGCGCGGATCGGCATAGAGCATTCGCAGCAGACCCCGGACGGAAGTTTCACGCAGCTCGACCCGTCCTTCCACGACATGAGTGCCTTCCGGCGCGCAGCCGAAGAAGGAGTCGCTCGATTCCACAAGGGCGACAAGTTCATCGCCACTGGGCGCGTGCGCGAGTACAGCTACGAGAAGGACGGCCAGAGCGTCGCAGCCGAGGAGTTCATCGTCTCCCGCTTCGGTCACGACGTAGCACGCACCCAATACGAGGTCGATCGCGGACCCCATCGCGACAACAACATGCGCGAGTCGACCGGTCGTGATGCCTCCCCTTTTGAAGCCCCCGCCCGAGCACGAGCGCAGTCAGATGTCGCTCCTGCGGTCAGCATCTGAGCAGGAGCGGTCATCATGAGTGACTTCGTTCCCACCGCTGAGGCACACGAAGGGCGCGACGAGGATGACTACGACGAATCGCTGGTCGCTGAACCACCGCATCCGATCAACTGGAATCTCCTCACCGCGAACGACGCGGAAGTCGAGTGGCTGGAGCTGAATCGCTGGGTCGACTGGCTCCGCCGCACGTACGGACTCCCGGCCGCAGTGATCCCGCCGTACTGGCATCGTCACCCCGAGCTCGTGTGGGAGCTGTCAGCGCTGCATCTGCACTGGCTGTGCGCCTACGACCCCAACCAAAACGGATCCGCACCGCTGGGGTGGCATCGCGACTTTGCGGATGCTCGCCTCCGCCTCCGGGACTGGGTAGCTACGTGCGGGACTCGACTCGATCGTGATCGCCCCACACGGCAAGCCACCTGGCCCGGGGAAGAGCCGCCTACTCCCTCCGAAGAGTCAATGATCACCGACCGGGAAGCCGAGTTTGTCGCGTTCGTGGTTGATGACGTTCAGCGTCGTCAAGCGGCTGAGGACGAGTTCTACCGTTCGCTTGGCGATCCTCCGCTGGAGGAGTCATGAGCAACGCGGCCGAAGTGACTGCGCCCGTCTCACCATTGCTGGATAGTCGAGAGGTCGCCTCGTACCTGAAGGTCTCCGAATCGACTTTGTCTCGATGGCGCTCTGCGGAGACCGGGCCACCATTCACCAAGCTCGGCGGTATCGCCCGATACCGGCTCGAAGCCATCGACCAATGGCTACAGAACTTGGAGCCGCACCATGGCCCGCCCAGTTGAGCCGATGCCAGAGTCCTCACCCCGACCGGTGCCACCGATCGGGGTGAGGATCTCCACCGACATGGAACGACGCTCCTACGGGATTCGAGCGCGGGCACGCTGGACCGATCCGCTCACCAAGCAACGCGTGATCCGCACCGAAATCGTAAAAGACGAGGCAACCGCACGGGCATTCTTCGAAACGCTCCGGAACTCTTCGGTCAAGGGAATGGACGTCTCCATGACGCTCCTGGAGTTCTTCACCTCTATCGACGATCGATGGGCACGCGGCCTCGATATGACCTCCACCGGCGACAACTACCGCTACGGTCTTCGGCTCCGAGTACTCCCGGCGCTTGGCCATCTGCCCGTCACGCAAATCACCGCTGGAATGATCGACCGCACGATCGACGGTTGGGAGAAGCAGTACGGCGCATCGACGATCAAGAACACCATCGCCCCACTCGTGCGGGTACTCGACGAAGCCGTTCGCGATGGCCTGATCACCATCAATCCCGCCAAACACCGTGCGAAGCGGAGTCTCCATCGAAACGCCTTCCGAATCCAACCCGCCGAAGATGCTGCTCCGCGCGCGCACGCGATCCCTGACCTGCAGAAACTGAATCAGCTCGCGTCCGCCTGCGGCGCCGTCCATCAGTCCTATTCAGACTTCGTGATGCTCGCCGCTCTGCTGGCAGCACGTTCTTCCGAAGTCTCCGGACTTCAAGTCGGAGACGTGGACTTCACAAAGAACCTCGTCATCATCAGACGACAGGTCTTCCCCGGCAGGGGCGGCCTCATCACCAAACCAACCAAGAGCCGCAAAGAGCGTCGCGTGCCGATTCTCGACCCACTCCGGCCGGTCCTGAAAAGACTCTGCGCGTTCAAGCAATCGGACGAACCACTCCTCGTCGGTCCACGTGGCGGTTTCCTCACGACGGCCACCGTTCGTGATGCGACCAGTTGGGATCAGGTTGTTGCTGACCTCGGCCTGCCGAACCTCACCCGACACGGTCTCCGACACACCGGCGCCACGTGGCTCGCCGACGCCGGGGTTCCCCTCCATGTCCTCCAAGAGATCCTCGGACACGCCTCAATCGAGACCACTCGCGGCTACCTCCACCCCGATGACCGCCACCTCGCCTCCGCCGCGGAACAGGCCAACGCCTTCCTCAGCAGAGACGCCCGCCCGAAGACTCCAGGACGGCCATGGCAAGGCACCGGACGCGGACTGTAAGCGGCTCCGTCGCCGGTATTCATCGTTCTGGTCCCCTTTTGGTCCCCTTATCCACAGACAGAGCGTCGCAGCGGAGTCTGTCATCCACAGGTCGACCATGCCAACCTGCCCAGGGGGACCAGAGGGGGACCAGAGAAAACGAGGTTCAGAAACAACAAATCCCTGATGAAAATTGCTTCTCATCAGGGATTTTCTGTCGGGCTGACAGGATTTGAACCTGCGACCCCTTGACCCCCAGTCAAGTGCGCTACCAAGCTGCGCCACAGCCCGTGGCATTGTTTTTCAGTTGTTCGGGCCGACCGAAGAGTGGTAAACCACTTGACCCCCAGTCAAGTGCGCTACCAAACTGCGCCACAGCCCGTTGGCCTCTCGCGGCAGGTACATCCCGCTTCGAGGCCGTCGCCAAGTTTACACAGTCACGGGCCCACTCCAAGACCAGCATCGGCCCTTTGCGACTACTTACGCTTGCGCTTCTCCCGCACGCGAACGGAGATATGGATGGGCGTACCCGTGAACTCGAACGTCTCGCGCAGCCTGCGCTCGATGAAGCGCCGGTATTGCGGGTCCAGAAACCCGGACGTGAAAAGCACGAACTTGGGCGGCCTGGTGGCGGCCTGCGTCGCAAAGAGGATCTTGGGCTGCTTGCCACCGCGCACTGGGTGCGGATGCTGCGCCACCAGTTCGCCAAGGAACGTGTTGAGCTTGCCGGTCGCGATGCGCCTGTCCCAGTTGCCAAGCGACACGTCCATCGCCCGCTTCAAACGGTTGGTGTGCCATCCCGTCAGAGCCGACAGGTTGACACGCGGCGCCCACGTGAGGTGCGTGAGGTCCTTCTCGAACGAGCGTTCAAACAAGAACCGCTCGTCCTCCCCCACCAGATCCCACTTGTTGATGACCATGACGATGGCGCGGCCCGCGTCCACTACTTCGGACAGGATGCGAAGGTCCTGATCGGACAGCGGCGTGGAGCCATCGAGCAACACCAGAGCGAGCTCGGCGCGATGAATTGCGGCCGATGTCCGCAGCGACGCGTAGTAGTCGGCGCCCTTTTGCAGGTGCACACGCCGGCGAATACCCGCCGTGTCGATGAACGTGTAGAGCTCGCCCTCGACCTCGATGATCTCGTCAACAGGGTCACGCGTGGTGCCCGCGATCTCATTGACCACCGCACGCTCGGAATCGGCGAGACGATTGAGCAGGGAGGATTTGCCCACGTTGGGCCTTCCCACAAGCGCAACGCGACGCATCGCGCCCTCGTCGTCCACCATGCCCAAGTCCTTGGGAAGAGCGGCCACGGCAACGTCGAGTAGATCGCCGATGCCCCTTCCGTGGAGCGCCGACACGGGGTAGGGCTCCCCCAGCCCGAGGTTCCACAGCGCGGCTGCTTCGAGTTCGCCTTGCGGGCCGTCGACCTTGTTAGCGACGAGCACCACAGGCTTCTTGGTGCGGCGCAAAAGCTGCATGACCTTCTCGTCGGTGGCGGTTGCACCCACGGTCGCATCGACCACAAAGAGGATGGCATCGGCCATCTCCATCGCGACCTCGGCGCCCTGGGCCACCGACAGGTCGATGCCGGTGACCTTGTGTTCCCAGCCTCCCGTGTCCATGAGGATGAAGTCAGTGCCGGCCCATTCGGCCTCGTACGTGACGCGGTCGCGCGTCACACCAGGGGTGTCCTCCACCACGGCAAGCCGCTTACCGATGATGCGGTTCACCAGGGTGGACTTGCCGACGTTTGGGCGGCCAACGATTGCCAGAATAGGCAACGCCTCGCGCTGCTCGATCACGCCGTCGTCGAGCGCGACCAAGTCTTCTTCGCTTAACTCGTAGTCTTCGAGGCCTGCCCGTAGCGCGGCCTCACGGATCGAGTCGAGGCTCTCTTGCGGGTCCGATGCGGACGGTAGGTCCAGTTCAAAGCCGTCGTTGTCGTCACTCATGAGAAGCCTCCTCGGCAAGCCTTAGCACCAATGACACGACCTCGTCGATCGTCAGGTCGGTGGTGTCGATCTCGACCACGCCATCGGCGGCCGTATGAAAATTGACGACGGTAGAGTCCTTGAGGTCCCTGCCGAGCACGGACTCGCGCACCGTGGCAGGATCCGCGCCATCGCCCGCCCTGCGCGCCACACGCACGTCCTCGTTGGCGGTGAGCAACACACGGACCTCGGCCTCCGGTGCGATCGCTGTCGTGATGTCGCGACCCTCAACCACGATGCCCGTTCGACCGCGCGCCGCGGCAATGAGTCGACGCTGCATGTCACCAAGCACCGCACGCGCCTCCATGTTGGTCGCCACATCGGATACCACCATCGAGATGGTGTCGGTGTGAAGCAGCCGGGTCACGTCCTCATCGTCCAAGATCACGGCGGGGTTGGCAGGGTCAAGGCGCATCTCAACGTTCATGGTGGCCACCATGGCTGTCACGTCATGCGCATTCTTGAGGCTCACGCCCTCGCGCATGCAATGCACCGCGGCAACCCTGTAGGTCGCACCGGTGTCGAAGTATTCGAGCCCAAGGCGTGCGGCAACGGCGCGGGACACGGTCGACTTACCTGTCCCCGCTGGGCCGTCGATCGCGATGACGATGCTCATGATCCGGCAACCACCCAACCGCCCTCTTCAAGGGCTTCGATCAGTTCGTTCGCACTCTGCGGCAACACCCACAAAGTGGTGAGCCCCACGGGTTGCCGGGGAGAGTGCTCGATGGAAATGTCTTCGACGTTGGCCCCCACGGCGGCGGCATCGGTCAGCAGGCGCACCAAGTGGCCAGGGCGGTCGGGAACAATCACGGTGACCGGCTCCCACTCGCGCGCCGCTCCCCCGTGCTTTCCAGGGATGCGAGCCACTTCGCTCCTGCCTCGCTCGATGAGGGCCGTCATGGCGGCGCCGATGTCCTCGGCACGGCGTACCGAATCGAGTTCGGCGACGATGTGGTCAAGCGTTTCAACGAGCGCCGCCCGATTGAGTGTGGCGATGTCTGACCACATGGCCGGGTGTGACGCAGCGATGCGAGTGACGTCGCGCAGTCCCTGACCGGCGAGGGCAACGTCGTCAGCGCCCAAGGGCCCCAGCGCGGCCGCCACGGCAGAAGCGGCGGCCTGCGGGGCGTGTGACACCCTCGCTACTGCCCTGTCATGAGCATCGGCATCCATCTCGACGATGTCGCACTGCAGGGCCTCAGCGACGCCGCGGACCATGGCAACGGCGTCATCAGAGGCAAGACCGCGACAAATAACCCACGGACGTGCCCTGAAGAGATCTCCTTGGGCGGCCAACGCTCCGGAGATTTCCCTGCCGGCCATGGGGTGTGACCCCACGTAGCGGTGCCCATGTCCAGACGCGGCGGCGGCGGCGGCAATAGGCGCCTTGACGCTCGCCACATCCACCACGACGGCGTCGGGCCACGTCGCGAGGGCCTCCGCGACCACCTCGGGGGTGACCCCTGGAGGAGTCGCGACGATGACGAGGTGGGGTTCTTGGGCACCGGGTGGTTCACCAGCGCCGATGCTCCGAGCGAGCCGTTGAGCCTCAGGATCGGCATCCGAAATAGTGACGTGCCAGCCCTCTGCGGTGAGCCCTATCCCGATGGACGCGCCGATGAGACCCGACCCAACGATGTGGGTGAGCGGTGTGGTGGTCATTACTGGGCGAGATCCCGCCTGAGTGACACGGCCTCGTGCAGATACACGTGAGCAACCATGTCGCGGGGGCGATCCATCTCGGTGTGCATCATGACCCTGACGACTAGCGGCAGTGCCCCAGGCACAGCCATCTCTTGGGCGCACATGAGGGGCACGGAGCCAAACCCCATTTGGCGAGCGGCGGCTGCGGGGAAATCACTCACGATGTCTTGAGAGCACGTGAAGAACACTGAAATCACGTCGTCGGCGGTCAGATCGTTGCCGTCAAGCATGCCCTCGATCAGTTCTTGGGTGCGCTCATGCAAGTGCTCTCGCTCGTCACGCTCAAGCGTGGTTGCTCCCCTAATTGCGCGTACGGCCATGGGCTTATGCTACCGGTCGCCCGCGTGGGCGGTCGGACCGGCACTGCGGGCCCATGTGGCCTCGACGTCAGCGACGAGTTAGAGCCCTGCGGCCTTTTGCAGTTCGCCGATCTCGGCATTGGTCAGCGTGCGCATCTCTCCGGGCTGCAGCGTGCCCAAGGTAACGGAGCCAAAGCGCGTGCGCACAAGATCGATCACGGGATGGCCCACCGCGTCAAACATACGCCTGACGATCCGGTTGCGACCCTCGTGCATCTCCACCTCGACGAGCGAGGCGGCCTCGCCCGCATCGATGATCCTGCATTCCACCGCGCGCGTGGGTCCGTCGTCGAGCTCGACACCTTGGCAGAGCTCGGTGCGCAGGCCCTTGGTGACGCGGCCCTGGACCTTCGCCACATAGACCTTTGACACGCCGTGCGTGGGGTGCGCGAGTTTGTTCGCGAGTTCGCCATCGTTCGTGAGCAACAGCACGCCGGTCGTATCGGCATCGAGCCTTCCCACGTGAAAGAGCCTCTCGTCGAAGCCGGTGACGTACTTGTCGAGAGCGGGCCTGCCCTCGGGATCCGACATCGTGCTCACCACGCCCTTGGGCTTATTGAGGACCACGGTGATGAGATTCTCGTCGACCGATACCCGCTTGCCAAGCACTTCAATGACGCATTCGTCGGGGTTGATGCGCACGCCGAGCTCATCGACCACCACCCCGTTCACCGTCACCGATCCGGCCTCGATGAGGTCCTCGCACTTGCGGCGTGATCCCACCCCAGCCTGGGCAAGCACCTTTTGCAGGCGAATGCCCTCAGGGCGGTAAATCGATAGGTCGGCCATCAGTTTGCCTCGTCCACATCTGCTAGGTCAGGTAGGTAGGGAGCAAGCGGCGGCAAGGCGTCGAGCGACTCGAGCCCCACTCGCTCGAGGAACTCCGTCGTGGTTCCATACAACACGGCACCAGAGGCCTCCCCTACCTCAGTTACCAATCCCCTAGCCAACAACGTCTTCATGACCGAATCCACGTTCACACCGCGGATCTGGGAGACCTGCCCCCGTGTCACGGGCTGGCGGTACGCGACCACGGCGAGGGTTTCGAGCGCCGCTTGAGACAAGCGGGCTGACTGGCCTTCGACGATGAAGGTGCCCACCACATCGGCGAAGAGCGGCGAGGAGTAGATGCGCCAACCGCCAGCAACCTCGCGAAGCTCAAAGCCGCGCGGCGCATCCGGATTGGCGTAGTCGTCCCTCAAGGCGCGCAGAGCGGCCAAGACCTCCGGTTCGGGTACGTCAAGCGCCGTCGCCAAGTCGACAGGGCTGACGGGCTCGTCGACCACCATCAAAATGGCCTCGACTCCCGCGTGAAGATGCTGCATTACTCGTCCATTTCCTCAACGACTCCGTCAAACTCGCCGCTCACCTCGACGTCGTCTGTGGAACCCGTCCACCGAATGGTGAGTTCGCCCAGCGAGCGTACCTGTTCGAACGTCACAGCGGATTCCCTGAACAGTTCTAGCAACGCCAAGAACCGGGCGACTACCACTCCCACGTGCTCGGCATCGGCCACGAGCGATCGGAAGGTCGCGGTCCCGTGACGCTGAAGTCTGGTTGAGATGATCGCCGCTTGTTCCCTGACGCTCACTTGCGGATTGTGGAGATGAGCGAGCGAGACTCCCAACTCGGGAGGTGTGCGAGTCAATGCATGGGCCGCCATGCGGGCAAGGTCCTCGGGTGATGCTCTCCACACCAACTCGGGGAGGAGCATCGCAAAGTGGGCCTCGAGGTGCACGTTGCGCGGAACCCGTCGGGGCGCCTCAAAGAGGGCCTCGAGGCTAGAGGCCACGTCCTTAAATGCGCGGTACTGCAGAAGTCGGGCAAAGAGAAGGTCCCTGGCCTCGAACAGGGCAAGGTCCTCGGCGTCCTCGACCTCTCCTTGCGGCAAGAGTCGCGCCGCCTTGAGGTCAAGGAGCGTGGCGGCCACCACCAAGAACTCGGACGCAACCGAGAGATCCCACTCGACGTCGCGATTGCGCATGATGACCAAGAAGTCGTCGGTGACCACGGCAAGCGCCACCTCGGTGATTTCCATTTCGTGCTTGGCAATCAGGCTGAGCAACAGATCAAATGGCCCCGAGAAGTTGGGCAGAGTGACCTCGAAGGACGATTTCGCCCCGTCGACGGAGGTGGTCACGTCAGGCCGAAACCCCGCGGGCTATCAACTCGCGAGCCAACTGGCGGTATTGCTCCGACCCAGTGTGGGTGGGGGCGAAGGTCAGGATCGGCTCGGCGGCAACTGTTGCGTCGGGGAACTTGATGGTGCGGCCGATCATCGTCTCGGTGACGCGATCACCAAATGCCTCCCGCACGCGTGACACGACCTCTTGGGCGTGAAGCGTCCTGGCGTCGTACATCGTGGGGACGATGGCGTCGAGTGCGAGTCTCGGGTTAAGGCGGTCCTGCACCTTGCCAATCGTGTCGACAAGCAGCGCGACGCCGCGCATTGCGAAAAATTCGCAGGCCAACGGAATCACCACGCCGTGGGCCGCCACCAGTGCGTTCACGGTGAGAAGCCCAAGCGATGGCTGACAGTCGATGATGATCACGTCGTAATCGTCGACGATGGGCCGCAGGGCCCTGGCTAACGCGCTTTCACGCGCTACCTCCCCCACCAGTTGCACCTCCGCAGCCGACAAATCGATGTTCGCTGGCAAGACGAAAAGTCCGTCGACGGCCGTTGGCACGATGACGTCCTTGGCCTCGATCTTCGAGCCAAGGAGGAGGTCATACACGGTGGTGTCAAAGTCGTTCGAGTTCACGCGCAGGTTGGCAGATGCTGCGCCTTGGGGATCGAAGTCGACCAAGAGCACCTTGCGTCCATACTCGGCCAAGGCCGCCGCAAGGTTCACGGACGTCGTGGTCTTACCCACCCCGCCCTTTTGATTGCACATGGCAATGATGCGGGCCGGGCCCGTCCCACTGAGGGTCTGCGGTACATCAAACTCGGTCACGGGATTCACCTTACTCCGGACGCGGCGGCGGCTTGTCGAGGGCACGCGGATGCGCGCTTTGGTACACCTCACGTAGGGCGTCGCGGGTCACGTAGGTGTAGATCTGCGTGGTAGTTACCGAGGCGTGGCCAAGAAGCTCCTGTACCACTCGGATATCGGCCCCTCCCCGCAACAGGTGCGTGGCAAACGAGTGCCTGAGCGTGTGTGGAGAGATGTCGCCCACGTCTGCCCGTTCGGCGGCAGCCTTCAGGATCGTCCAGCCGCTTTGCCTGCTCAGGCGCCCGCCCCTTGCGTTTAGGAAGAGCGCAGGCGTGCCCTTGCCCCGTATGGCGAGAGTGGGCCTTGCCCGCACGAGGTAGGCGTCGAGTGCCTCGCGTGCGAAGCCACCAAGCGGCACCATGCGCTCCTTGCGGCCCTTGCCCCGCAATTTCACTGACTCGCTGCCCTCGCGCAGATCGACGTCATCAACATCAAGCCCCGTGGCCTCAGAGATGCGCGCTCCGGACCCATACAACACCTCAAGCAGTGCCCTATCTCGCAGGGCGGTGGGGCCGTCGCCTAGCCCCGCGACCTCCAGCAGCATCGTGACGTGGTCCGTCGATAGCGCCTTGGGGAGCCGTAAAGGAGTCGCCCGCGGCTTGACGTCAACGGCGGCATCGTCCGCTACCCAACCCTCGGCCACAGCAAAACGGTGCCAACCGCGCACAGCAACCACGGTGCGGGCGGCCGATGCAGGGGCCAAGGCAGCGCCAGCGTCGGCACCCGCGGAGATCGCCTCTGCGAACCCTGCCACGACGAGCGCAGGCGTCGCAGACAGGGAGTCGATTCCTTGCGATGACAAGTAGGTGCAATAGCGAGCCAAGTCGCGGCGATACGCGGACACGGTGTTCGCTGAGAGGCCGCGTTCAACCGTGAGGTGGGCCAAGTAGATGGCGAGCTCGCGCTCGAGCCCTAGCGTTGCCACACCGTGAGAGTGTCGGGCCAGAACGGGTCGGCAAGTATCGCGGCGAACACGATGGTCAAATACATGATCGAGTCACGGAACAAGCGCATGGTACGTAGCTGCGAGCCGTCAAGGGTGCGTCGGTACAACGAGTAGCAGCCGCCCACGAACCACATCCCGAACCCGAGGGCGAGCACAGCATAGATCCACGTCATGCCTGCCAGCGGAACAAGTGCAAGAGACACCGCCACCATCACCACGGCGTAGGCGATCATTTCCTTTGCGACCTTGATGGGCGTTGCCACCACGGGAAGCATCGGCACCTCGGCGTGCGCGTAATCATCACGGAACTTCATGGCGAGCGGCCAATAGTGCGGCGGAGTCCAGAAGAAGATGATGAGAAAGAGAACGACCGGCGTGAGCGAGAGCGACTGCGTCACAGCGGCCCAGCCAATAAGCACGGGCATGCATCCCGCGGCGCCACCCCACACGATGTTTTGCGACGTCCTTCGCTTCAACAGCATCGTGTAGAAGACCACGTACAAGAAGATCGCGATCACGCTCAGGAGTGCGGCGAGCGGCGACTTCACCACCCAGTAGAACCACGCCGTGGACACCGCTGCGAGGATCCAGGCAAAGGCGATCGCGGCGCGCGGGTTGACGGTCCCCTTAACGAGGGGCCTGTTCTGCGTCCGCTTCATCACCGCGTCGATGTCTCGGTCAAGATAGCTGTTGAACGTATTGGCGGAACCTGCCGATAGCGTGCCACCGATAATCGTTGCTGTCATAAGCCACAGCCCGGGCCAGCCGTTTGCTGCCAACACCATCGTGGGCAGTGTGGTGACAAGCAATAGCTCGATGATGCGCGGCTTGGTGAGCGCGATATAGGCCTTCAGCACGCGTGTCGCATGAATGAGTCGCCCCACCGAT
>SWCB01015682.1_pt1 | contig 123776 bp, 107 predicted proteins | sample 4692901 | NCBI WGS metagenome assembly SWCB01 (sample SAMN10267276, study PRJNA491770) | bioreactor metagenome | isolation source: DHS bioreactor inoculated with subseafloor sediment | place: Japan: off Shimokita Peninsula | collected 2006-08 | reverse complement strand
AATCCTGCTGCCCAATGACCGGCAAAGAAGGCCGGGGACCACAATATGGCCATGCCACAAAAAAAACGGTCAATGATGCCGCCTTTGGGCGTTTGCATCAATTGATAAAATGTTGGGGTATTGTTATATTTATCGTTGATAACATTGATCCAGTCCCCTTTTAAGGCGGGATCATCATAAATAAACCTGGCCGGAAGGTGCAGGTAATATCCAAAATTATCAGCAGCAATTACATTGGTTTGCGGAAAGAAAATCTTGGAACCGAAGATGATCAATGCTATGGCAATTGCTGCAATCAATGAATAAAAATTAATCTTCATAGACAGTTTTTTTAATCCATTAAAATTACGTGATAAAAAGTAGAAAGTCAAAAGATTCGCTCAGGCAAAGCTCGGCGCAATTTTATTTATGTTTGTTTTCCCAAACCCAGTTTGCATCCAATTGCAGCATTTCGTTGTAACTGATATTTTTGTCCCTTGCTTTTTGCATGATTTTCGCCTTAAAATCGGGATTTGAATCAAGTTTTTTCATAATCTCCTCTATTTCTGCGCTTTTCTCCGCTGGCGATGACGGACTACTTACTGCAACAACCGATTTTGAAAGTGTTTCGTAGGCCCTGTCAATAAAACCATAAGGAAAGCGATAAAGATTGGCCTCAGTAGCCATGATAACAATCACATCAGCCTTTCCAAGTTCAGCAGCCATATCAAGCTCAGACGTTTTGCGCGGTGCAGTCCATTCAGGGTTATGTGCTTCAACATTATAATACCAGAAATTATTGTCATTAAACAAACGGTTCGAATATCCCTTCCCAAAAATGCTCCAGTAATAACTATCGGAAACAACAATTACATTTGGACGTATTTTGCCTTCGTCGTTCCCAAATTGAACCCTCGGATAAGCCATTGGATAATGTGGAATCTCAAAAAGCAGGTTCATACCTTCGGCAATGTCATAGTCTGGTTTTCTCAGTGTATCGGGCAAATCAAAACCGTTCCAGCTAAAATCTACCATATTAATATTCCGGTACTTCTCAATGTAATGTATCAATGAATCTGTAGCCAGGGCAACACCATAGGCACTCCAATGGATGCCGCATTGCGGATAAAGCGGGTATGAAGCAGTATCTTTCATCTGCATAAACCAGCTATTGAAGTCTATATAGGGAAGTCCGTATTTTTTAAACTTGTCGGTAAACGCCTGGAGGTTAGTCATTTTACCTGATGGCTGTTGCATGTATTTTTCCGGGATATATTCAGGGAAGTAAGATGCTTTGCCAGGTGCAATCACAAAAAGGAGCGTTTTCCCCGCTTCAGTCAGCTTTTTATATACAAATGCTGCCTTTTCTGAATGTGCCTCAATTAATGAATCGCCCTGATAATCCCAACCTTTGTATGCTTTTATATAGTTAATTTCATACAAATAGTTCTTTTTGCCGATGATCACACCATTGGCAAGTGCAGTATCGAAAACCGAATATGACATTTGGTTATTGATGCGCACCAACATTGGGCGAAAACCAATGGTATGTTCAAAATAGTTGTTGTAGGCTTCCTGAAAGGTGCCTTCAAAAACTGAATCAAAGGTAACTGAAGGATTTAAAGGAATGGAGAAAGCCCCTTTCAGTCGTGTCTCGTCAAATATGGGTATGGTCCGCTGAATAAGCGGAAGGCCCAACATTAACATTAACAGGCCATACAATATATTTTTGAACAACTTCATTTCAGAACCTAAAGTAGATGAAGGGGTTAAATCCCGAAGAAGTAATGGCTGCCAGGCTGACGACAAAAAGAACAACAGAAGCTGCTGTCATGATGACTAAGGTAGAAAGTTGCTGTTTTTTAGCAAAAAGTTTCATCTGCCATTTCTCATTGCTACCAAATGAAGCCCAGAAACCAAAGAAAGTCGCGATGGCAAGCATTATCCAAACCTTCTGGCTGATATAAACCGCTGGTCCGCCGGTAAAACTAAACATGCGGCCGATAAAATCGATGGCATAAGGCAGGGTTTCAGCCCTGAAAAACACCCAACCGACCAGTGTAATAACAAAGGTGATAACGATGGAAGGATATTTGCCAATTTTGGAATAAAACTTTAACAGGAACAACCGGTCAGCAATGAGGAAGAAACCGTGAAAAGCGCCCCAAATAACAAATGTCCATGCGGCTCCATGCCAAAAACCCGAAATCAGAAACACAAACCACAGATTGAAATACATGCGGCGAATACTTACCCGATTCCCCCCTAGTGGAATGTATAAATAATCGCGCATCCAACGACCCAGTGAAATGTGCCAGCGCCTCCAGAATTCGGAAATATTTTGCGAAATGTAGGGATTGTTAAAGTTCTCAAGAAAATCAAATCCAATCATTCGGCCCAGGCCAATGGCCATATCGGAATAACCGGCGAAGTCATAATATATCTGAAAAGCATAAGCAATTACCCCCATCCAGGCCGTAGCCGTGCTCATGGCAGATGGGTCCATAGAAAAAACGGAGTCGGCATATTCGCCCATCACATTGGCAATCAATACCTTTTTGCCTAAACCCAATGCAAACCTAAAAAAACCGGTGAGGCGGTTGTCCACATTTTCATTGTCGCGGCGATCCTCAAGTTGATCGGCGATTTCATTAAATCGAACAATAGGGCCGGCAATCAACTGGGGGAACATAAGAATATAGAGCGCGAAATCGCTTATACGCTTAAGCGGGGCGTGAACCTTGCGGTAAACATCCACCGCATAAGTCATCTTCTGAAAACTAAAAAATGAAATGCCTATGGGTAACGCTACTTTGGCCCATTCAGCAGGCTTGCCGCCAAAGGCCTCCAGCATTACATTGAAATTTTCTACAAAAAAGTTGGCATACTTAAAATAAAGCAGCAAACCTATATTAAGTAATATTGAGAAAGCGACAAGGAGTTTCTTCTTTCGACCCGTGGATTGGTGCATCTCTTTAACTGCGAAAAAATCAACCACGATGGAACCAGCGACTATAAAAATAAAGGTCGGTGCTCCCCATGCATAAAAGAAAACACTGGCGGCCAAGGCCACATAGTTCTTATATTTTACATCGGCAAAATAGTAGAACAATAAAAAAACCGGCAGGAAATAAAGGAGAAAAAGGCTGCTGCTAAAAACCATTGTGAGTTACATTAAAGGATGCCTTTTAAAAATTAAAGGGACAAAAGTAAGGAAGTAAATCAAGATTTTACATTTCTTGTGTTGAAATTGATTTAGTTACTGGTAATAGACAGGTTTTGCGTCCCACAAATTACCAATTCAGTTTCTGTCGGGATGTATATGCATTGAAGTCTTTTCTTGCTTCAATGCTGGCTAATGAATCAAGGTCATTCTGCTGCTCAGCCCCTGATACAAAGGAAAGTCGCTTCAATTGTTCTTTTTTGAACCTTTCCAGCAAATAGGGCTCAAGCTGCTCCAGTTTAGCTTTCATTTTTATCCGGTCTGCAACAATCGTTTCACCCGGGGGATAATAGTACCCAACTAAACCAGCTTCATGATCAGGAAAAACAAGGTTTTCGTAATATCCTGGCTGAAGGTTTGTTTCTAAGAAATTAATCCAATACGATTCCCGGGTTTCAGAAACGTAGTGGATCATTCCCATGCGGTATTGCCAGGTCTGAAAAAGGTTAAGGCACACAAAAGAGGCAATAACCACAACTCCGGCCGCAGAAAGCAGCCATTTTTTATAACTGTCCACAAAATGAAATACGGCTGCAATAGCTATTGCATAGATGCCATAGGCGTCGATGAAGGGACGGTTGCCAAAACTACCACCAAACCACCAGCACCACCACGATGAATTGATGTAAGTAGCCAATACAAGAACGGTGATTACCTGCCAGAAAAGTCCCCGGTATTTTATCCATAAAACAGGCAGTCCGACAAATAACAATACCATCAGGGGCGTGTAAACCAACCAACCCTTCCGGTAGCTGAATAAACTACTGAAAATCTGCGGATTGTTCCAGAAAAAGCCCTCCTTCCCATAAGAATATAAAAACCAATCGCCGCTCACCCATTTCCAGAAGAGTAATTGTGGTGTCCAAACAATCAGGAATGCCAAGATCATTAGCATAAGCTTCCAATAGTTATTCAAAAAGAATTTAATGCGCTCAACAAAATTACCACCTACAAAGAAAAGCACCACAAACATAATATTGCTAGGGCGGACAAGTACAATCAGCCCAAAAACAAACCCATTCAGAGCGGTAAGTCCGATGCCTGGTTTTTCAAACCATCGCTCAAGCATACGATAGAAAAAAGTCACAAGTGCGAAACTATACACATGCGACATGGTTGCCTCTGAACTTATATACCAGGTTATATTTGTACCAAAGGCAATCACAATAAGGGTAAGGGCTGTAATATTCTCGCTGAAATACTTCAGCAATATCTTTCTGAGCTGCCATAACCCAAAAAAGAAAAAACATAAGGCACTGATCAATAGTGCTAGTTTATAAGGAGGGGAATAACCATCGGCCGGGTAACCCATTAAAGGCACCAGCACGTAATGGGCAAAAGCAGTAAAAGGCAAATACAACGCTGCCATACCCATGGTCATCTTAGGATAGGAGCGGTTTGTCTTTTCATTTTTAAAAAGGCCGAGATTTGATTTTACTTCGTTTGGCAGTTGTTGATAAACCTGTCCCAGATTATAATCTTTATAAACAACTATTGCTGATGCATAAATATAATAGTCCTGTACATCGTCTTTAATCAGGCGGATTGGCTTATGCCAATCCTGATTTTGAATGTTGTAAATGGCCGCACCTGAAAAAATCAGCCAAAGGGTGATCAACGAAAGTTTACGCAGAAATATCCTGAAAAGGCGCTTCAACCCCGGGTTATGGAATAAGTTGCTGATTTTCATAAAAAAAAGCAATCAAAAGTCACTGGTTTTATATCGGTTGTCGCTCTTTTTTTGGGCCTCTTCATATTTGGCACAGTTGGTTTCTACCGAGAGAGGCCCATTGGGCCGCTCAAAATCACCGATGGAAAGTTTCAGGCTTTTATCAGCATAAATGCGTTTCATGTACAAAGCCCAAATAGGTAAGGCCATAGAAGCTCCCTGCCCCAGGGTAATGGTGCGGAAGCGGATACTGCGGTCTTCACCACCCACCCATACACCGGTTACCAAATCGGGCGTTAATCCCATGAACCAGCCATCGGAGTTGTTCTGAGTTGTGCCAGTTTTCCCGGCAACGGGGTTGTTAATCCCAAATTTATATCTTATTCTTCCGCCGGTTCCACTTTCCACCACACCCTTCATCAGCTCGAGCATCAAAAAGGCGGTTTCCTCGCTCATAGCCTCTTCCTGGCGAGGCATAAAGCGGGCCAGTACGTTCCCGTTTTTATCCTCAATCCGTGTAGCGAACAACGGCTCGGTATAAACCCCTTTGGCAGCAAAAGTATTCATTGCGCCTACCATTTCGTACAAGGTAAGATCAGGAGAACCCAAAGCGATGGATGGCACCGGGTCAATATGACTGACGACACCCATTTTACGGGCAATTTTTATTACAGCCATGGGCGAATAGCGTTTGATAAGGAATGCCGAAATCCAGTTAATGGAGTTGGCAAGCGCCTCTTTCAGGGTGACCATCTCACCCTGCTTGTAGTCATTGGAGTTTCGCGGCTCCCACTTCCCGCCTTCGGGCAAATCAATGCTGTATTGGATGTTGGCCACCTTTGAGCAAGGCGAAAGATCGCCCTCCTGCATGGCAAGGGTATAAACAAAGGGTTTGAAGGTGGAGCCAACCTGACGCTTGGCCATTTTGGCATGGTCAAACTGGAAATGGCTGTAATTGATACCGCCAACATAAGCACGTACAAAACCAGTTTGCGGTTCCACCGACATTAGCCCGGCCTGTAAGAAAAACTTGCAATAGCGAATGGAATCCCAGGGAGTCATAATGGTGTCAAATTCACCTTTCCAGGAAAAGACCCGCATGGGTGTTTTTGTGTTAAACGAAAGCATGATGGAATCTTCCGGCATTTTTGCCGCTTTGAGCTTATGGTAACGTTCCGAGCGCTTCATGGAAGAAATCATCAGTTTCCGGGCTTCTTCTTTCACCTGGGAACGAGGGAAGTCAAAAGGTGCTTCTTCCCGGCCTTTCCAGTGCTTGTAAAAGGCTGGTTGCAGTTCTCCTCCCAAATGTTCAGCAACAGCTTCCTCAGCATAGCGCTGCATTTTGGAGTTGATGGTAGTATAGATTCTTAAACCATCTTTGTAAAGATTGTAATTCGTTCCATCCGGTTTGGGATTTTTCTCAATCCACCCATAAAGCGGATTGTGCGCCCAATTTAGGGAATCTTCAGCAAATACTTCTTTGTCGAAATAATTCTTGCGTCTGGGCTCTTTGGCATTCATGATGCCACGCAGGTATTCCCTGAAATAGGTGGCTGAGCCTGAGGTGTGGTCCTGTTGCTTGAAATCTGACATATCAAGGGGTATCACCCGGATGGAGTCGTATTGCGCAGTGGTGAGATAGTCGTATTTTTCCATTTGGTGAAGAACAACTTCCCGCCTTTTGATGGCCCTTTCGGGATTGCGCACCGGCGAAAACCGGGTAGGCGCTTTTAACATTCCCACCAGCATGGCTGATTCTTCTATACTGAGTTCGCCGGGTTCCTTATTAAAGAAGGTTTTAGCTGCTGATTTTATACCGAAGGAGTTACTGCCAAATTCCACTGTATTGAAATACATTGCAAGGATTTCTTCCTTGGTATAATTACGCTCCAGACGAGTAGCGGTAACCCATTCTTTCAATTTGATGAAAACGGTTTCAATAAAATTGCGGTCAACTTTTCTGGGAAAAAGGTTCTTGGCCAACTGCTGCGTAAGGGTACTTCCACCGCCCTGACTAGTGCCAGTAAGCAAACCAAAGGTTACCCTGAACAAGGCTTTTACATCCACCCCCGAATGTTTGAAAAAACGAGCATCTTCAGTCGCAATAATGGCGTTTACCAGGTTGGGCGAAAGGTCGGAGTAGTGAATGTTCGATCTGTTTTCAATGTAATATTTCCCCAGCAATTCCTGATCGGCACTAATGATTTCAGAAGCCAGGTTGCTGTTTGGGTTCTCCAGTTCTTCAAAGGAAGGCATGAAGCCCAATAAACCAGCTGAAATGAAAATAAACAGGAGAATGACAAAGGCGAAAATCGAAAAATAAGCTATCCAGAAGCGTTTTTTCCAATGATTTAAGCTAACTCCTTCACTTTTTGACTTTTTAGCCATTGATTATCTGTTATCGTTTTTCGTTGAGATTAAGAAAAATGAGAATCCTGTCACGATGAATTTATTCGCTTTGTTTTTCAAGCCTGATACCAGCCTCAGAAATACCTTCAAGGACCTCTTCGCGCATGGCCTGCCGCAGACGAAGGGTGTATTTTCCTTTGCGTGGGAAGACAATATTGTCGCGGATATATACCCGGTTATCGCGGTAAGCCCCGGTGCCTTTGCCAATCCAACTTCCGTCTTTTTCGGCCAAAAGGCATTCAATAGTGTCTTGTGAATATCCTCCCCCCGGATATTCGGTGGTGAGGAAAAAGTAAATGTTGTTGTAATTATAGGAAGCACTGTTCCGCACATTGATAAAAAAACGGTAAGGAGTGACGGTATCTTCAATAGGAATGGTAAAGGCAAGTGCCTCATCCTTGTCCCACCGATCTCCGGGAAGGCTCAGACTTTCATCAAAAAATTTGTCGCGGTCGCAACCGACAAAAAGCATGGCGATGAAAAATAACATGGCCGTCATTAAACCCCGAAATACAAAATGCTGATTCTTCATGTAATCATCAACGTAAAATCCCTTAAGCTATTTCATGGTCTCGCATATTTTGATGAAAGCCATGCAGCGAAACTGTTTATTTATCAAAGCGGTGCAGGTCATCCTGTCCGACAACATTTTCAAACTCGATTTTTTTGTCCATTTTACGGGCAAAATCTTCCAATTTGTCAATATTTTTGCCGTTTCTATTGATTTGGATGATTTCCTTAACTTTATCCACCGGAATGGCCATCAGGTTATTGGGTTCCGATTTGTAAGCATACCAGATTATTCCGGCAAAAACATCCGTTTTCTGTGCGAAAGCATCTCCCTTTGCTGTTTTTAGCAAGGTGTCGTCTGGTGGAAACTTTTTGAGGGCTTCGGCATAGGCTGAGTATTCGTAGTTGAGGCAGCACTTCAGCTTTCCACATTGTCCGGCCAGCTTTTGAGGGTTAAGCGAAAGTTGTTGGATGCGTGCCGCGTTGGTACTCACGGTATTAAAACTGTTGAGCCATGTGGAGCAGCAAAGTTCACGACCGCAACTACCAATCCCTCCAAGGCGCGCCGCTTCCTGACGGGCGCCAATCTGCCGCATTTCAATCCGCACTTTAAAATCTTCGGCTAATAATTTAATCAGCTCCCTGAAGTCAACCCGCTCATCCGCAGTATAGTAGAAAATCCCCTTGGTGTCATCACCCTGGTATTCCACATCATTGATCTTCATTTTCAAATTAAGCCTCGTTGCAAATTCGCGGGAGCGGAACATGGTCGAATCTTCCTTTTCAACGGCAGTGATCCATTTCTCAATGTCGCTCAAACGGGCTTTCCGGTAAACCTTTTTAATGTCTTCCCGCTTGGGATCAACATTCCGTTTTTTCATTTGCAGGCGTACAATTTCGCCAACAAGCGAAACAATACCAATGTCATGACCAGGGTTGGCTTCTACGGCAACAATATCACCGGTATGCAAATCGGCATCCGTATTGTTGCGAAAAAATTCCTTGCGGTTGTTTTTAAACCTGACCTCAATGCAATCAAAGTGTTTATGACCTTTGGGTAAGCTTATGTATTCCAGCCAGTCGAAAGCATCAAGTTTGCTGCAACTGTGCTTGAAAACATCCTCATTTTTGTGAATAAGACTGGGTTGATGACAGCAGCCCCGGGTAATAAAGTGATTTTTTTCGGGAGATATTTTATCTTGTTCTTCCATTTTTTGCAAAATTTAAACCGATCATCTCTTTTGCCTGAAGCAAAAGGATGATGTAATATATTGATCCCCAACATGCCGTTGGGTAAGAATGAATGGCACAAATTTACAATAAAAGCCATTAAGATGGCGGGAAATTTTTGGAAAGGAAAGATGCAGGTTGGTTGATAAGGATGAAATCTCTAATCTCTAATTCCTATCCAGCAATGCTTATTGGTCAGTCTTATGCAGGATGCTCAATCGTATTGTCTCTCAATCCCTCCTTCGCCCTATTGCTCCTTTCGAGGCCTGAGGCTCTCGAAGGCCGCCCCCTCGCTTTGTTCGCCCCCTCCCCTAAACCCTACACCGGATCCACATCCACCATCACCCGCACACTCTTATAATCAGCCATAGCCCGAAGTAGTTCCGTGTTTCGTATGGCCTCGAACTTAAGTTGCCTGCCGTTTACGTTCTTGTCAATTTTAAGAATAATGTTTTTGATGTAAAGGTTGCGCACCCTGGCCACCATCGGATATTCAGGGCCGAGCATCATTTTGCCAAAGTAAGGTTTGAGCAGGCTGGCTAATTTGGCTGCCGCTTCGTTCAGCACATTGTAATCTTTGTGCCGCAATGAAATCATCATAAGGCGGTAATAAGGCGGATATTTGTATTTGTAGCGGTCGGCAATCTGCTGCTCATACATTTTCTGGTAATTGTCGTCGGTAACCCATTGCAGCAGCGGATGTTTTGGGTTATTGGTCTGAATCATCACGAGGCCACGTTTACTTTTTCGGCCGGCTCTTCCACTCACCTGGGCGAGCAATTGATAGCTGCGTTCAATGGCCCTGAAATCAGGATAACTGATCAACCCATCAGCATAAAGCACACCCACGAGACTAACATTGTCAAAATCCAGGCCTTTGGTAACCATTTGAGTACCAACAAGAATGTCTATTTTTTGAGTTTCAAAGTCCCCAATGATGCGTTGGTAGGCGTATTTGGTTCGGGTAGTGTCAAAATCCATACGACCAATCTTGGCCTCGGGAAAAAGAATGGCCAATTCCTCCTCTACTTTCTCGGTGCCGAAGCCACGCATTTTTATGGCCGGGCTCTGGCAATGTGGACAAATGGATGGCACTGGGGTTGAATAGCCGCAGTAATGGCATTTCAACTGATTGAGGTGTTTGTGATAAGTAAGCGTAACATCGCAATTCACACATTCCGGCGTATGGTGACAGGTATCACATTCAAGCCGGAGCGAAAATCCACGGCGGTTTTGAAAAAGGATAACCTGTTCACCAAGCGTAAGTGCATCGTTAATGCCTTGCAACAATTGCGGGGTAAAATGCGATTGCATCCGCTTCATTCGGGTCTCTTCCTTCATGTCAACAATGCGGATTTCGGGCATCTGCACTCCACCATAGCGCTCGGCAAGCTCAACATATTTATATTTTTTAGCAAGGGCATTGGAATAGCTTTCCAGCGATGGCGTGGCAGAGCCCAGCAGTACCGGACATTTATGCAAATTTCCCAATACCACCGCGGCGTCACGGGCGTTATAGCGGGGGGCCGGGTCATTTTGCTTGTACGAAGAGTCATGTTCCTCGTCCACAATGATTAAACCCAGATCGGTAAAGGGCAAGAACAAGGCTGACCTTGCGCCCAGCAGTATCTGAAAGGGCTGCTGGCTTTGGTTTCCCGATAATGGTACATTTGCCTTGTTCCAGATTTCTACCCGTTCAAATTCATTGTACTTAGAGTGATAAACGCCTACTTTTTCTCCAAAATATTTCTGTAACCGACAGATTATCTGAGTGGTAAGTGCAATTTCAGGAAGCAGGTACAAAACCTGCCGTCCCAGGGCAATGGTTTCTTCAATCAGTTTGATGTAGATTTCGGTTTTACCACTCGAGGTTACCCCTTTCAGTAAAATTACGTTGTTGCCGGATAAGGTCGGTTTTATTTCATCCAATGCCTGCTGTTGTGCAGCGGTAAATTGAAGATTGAGCGAATTATCCGTGGCTTCACTGTGAATCAGCCTGCTCACATTTTTGGCGTACGTTTCCAGAATGCCTTTTTTAATCAGCCCATCAATCTGAGAAGCTGATATATCAGGGGTTTTGAGTAACTCAGTCCGGCTGACTTCTTTTGGTGAAGGGCTGAAAACACGGGATAAATTCAAGTATGCCATCAATGCCTGCAATTGTTTGTAGGCTTTTTTGGTGAGCTTATCCATCTCAACATTCATAACCTGCTCATCCTGGAAAGTTTCAGTAAGTCTTAAAAAGGTTTCTGTGCGTGGCTTGTAGCGTTCGGTGATCTCTTCTTCCACGCGAATAATCCCTTTTTCGATCATGGTTTTTATAAGGGGAACTACCTTGGCTAGTCCGATGATACGGCTTACATCGGTGAGTGTAAGTATTTGCTGCAGCTGCAATGCTTCAACTATCTGAAACTCACGATCGGTAAGGGTTTCGGAATCGTTAACATATTCTGGGTCAAGAACCACCCGGGTTTCACTGGCCAGTTTATACGCCGATGGCAGGGCAACATTCATGACTTCGCCCACGGTACACAGATAATAATCGGCAATCCATTCCCACAGGGCAAACTGCTTTTCATTCACCACCGGAAAGGTGTCAATTACCGAAAGTACGTACTTCAATGCCATTACTTTTGGGGCTTGATCATGAATGCGACGTACCAGGGCGGTATAGAATTTCTTTTGGCCGAACTGCACCACTACCCTCATCCCTGCCTGTATTTCCTCATTCAGTTCCTGGGGCACGCGATAGGTGAAATAACCTTTCACCGGCAGGGGAAGCAGCACTTCTGCAAATAAAGTGGTGTATTCTTTTTCGCTCAATTTTTGAATAATTTAATTTTCAAAGATACAAAGCCTTCCGGGTTTGAGGGTGGGTATTGATAATCATTATTTGAAGAAGTCCTGAAATCCGGCAAATGAAATTCATCCTTTCTATCGGTAAACTTAAAGGCAGTATGGATTGTTTTTATACATTAGCGGAAGAAAAGTGCCAAAGTTATAAGCCTTCTCATACCCTGAATCAAAAATAATACAAACTAAAAATTTGAAAATATGCGCTGGACCGGAAGACGTGGAAGTTCAAATGTGGAAGACCGCCGCAGTATGTCTGGCGGAAAAATGGCCATGGGTGGTGGAATTGGAACTATTGTTATTGTGCTGATTGTCTGGCTGATGGGCGGGGATCCGGGACAAATGCTGGGCAATCTGGATACAGGCCAACCCGCCCAAACGGTTGAAGCCTCTGCCGAAGAAGACCAGATGGCTCAATTTGTTTCGGTAGTTTTGGCCGATACCGAGGATGTTTGGAAAACCATTTTTGAACAAACAGGCAATACCTACCGTGAGCCGAAGCTGGTGCTTTTCCGGGGCAGCATAGAGTCTGCCTGTGGTTATGCCAGCGCCGCAAGCGGGCCATTTTATTGCCCGGGCGATGAAAAAATATATATTGACCTGAGTTTTTGTGATGAGTTAAAAAACCGGTTCCAGGCCCAGGGTGATTTTGCGGTCGCTTATGTTATTTCGCATGAAGTGGGCCATCATGTGCAAAAATTATTGGGTATTCTGGATGAAGTTCAATCACAGCGGCTGCGCATGGGCGAAACTGAAGCCAATAAACTTACGGTCAGACTTGAGCTTCAGGCCGATTTTTTGGCCGGGGTTTGGGCACATCATGCCGACAGAATGATGGATATACTTGAAGATGGCGACATAGAAGAGGCCTTAAGGGCAGCGGCGGCCGTTGGCGACGACAACATACAGATGCAATCGCAGGGCCACATTGTACCCGATGCCTTTACGCATGGATCTTCAGAGCAGCGTATGGCATGGTTCCGAAAAGGGTGGGAAACCGGAGATATTAATTCAGGCGATACCTTTGCCCGGGGTGCAGTTTAACTTTAAACTTTCCATTACTCAAGATTTACAATTGAATATAACGCTAAAATTAAACTAAATGACTGATTCTATTACTTATAGAAACACACCCATTCACTACAGAAAAACCGGTACAGGGCCCTGGGTGGTTTTACTCCATGGCTTTCTTGAATCGCTTGAAATATGGAATGATTTTGCCTTGAAGCTTGATAATGAATTCAGTATATTGATGATTGACCTTCCCGGCCACGGAAGAAGCGGACTAATGGGCGAAGTAAATTCTATGCCCGACATGGCCGATGTGGTTTTGGCTGTAGCTGATTATGAAAAACTGGACAATTTTGTGGTTTGTGGACATAGCATGGGTGGATATGTAGCAGTTGAACTGGCCAAACGTGCGCCGGAAAGAATAAAAGGCGCGGTATTTTTACATTCTCATGTTGCACCCGATGACGAGCAGGCCAAAGAAAACCGTCGGCGCACCATTAATATTGTAAAACTTAACCATACAGGCTTTATCCGCCAGTTTATTCCCGATTTGTTTGCAGAAGTAAACAGGGAATGCCTTGCCCCCGAGATTGAAAAGCTCAGCAACCGGGCGGCATCTACTTCGGCAAAGTCAATCATTGCCTCACTCGAAGGCATGAAAGAAAGAACCGGAGGCCTTGACTTTCTGCTGGAAACCGAAATGCCACTTCTTTTCGTGATAGGCAAAAACGATAGCCGGATGCCTTACAATAAAGTAATGGCCCAGGCAATGATGGGTCGGAATATTCAGGTGCAATTACTTGACCATGTGGGACATATGGGCTTTCTGGAAGCTCCTGAAAAAGTATTCCCGGTTCTGCGGGATTTCTTTAGGAGGAGTCTCACTTGAATCTAATTAAGCCGCACCTTCTCCGAATTATAAAAAGCTTTCACCGATGACATGAGGATGGCTTGGTGGAAGGATGGGCAGCTGGGCTACATGTGGCCACCAAGTTGAACTATCCGCAAAGGCATATCGCAATGCCCCCATTATTCCAATATTCCATTATTCCATCTGTCTTCATACGCCCAAAGAGCCAAAACTGTCAGTTTAAAGCTAACCTCCAAAGACATTCAGGATTCCCCAATTATTCCATTATTCCATTACCCGCTCCCGGCCATAAGCCTCAACCCGCCCTAATCTAACTCCGGTAAAACCCCATCCTGTCAATCATCTCCCACACTTTTTCAGGAAGAAAATATCGGATGGTTTTATCATCCTTAATCGCGTTTCGGATAAAACTTGCCGATATTTCAACCCGAGGGGCATCAACAAGCTTTACGGAAGGATGATCCAGTATAGCCGGACGATCATCCCCATGCCGGGGATAAATCATCATTTGGTAATTCGCTAAAAGTTGCTCGTAATTTTTCCATTTATGAAAAGTGGGCAGAACATCGGTTCCGGCAATCAGAACGAACTGCCGTTCAGGATGTTTTTCTGAAAGCCGCGCCAGAGTATCAATCGTGTAGGAAGGTCGGGGCATTCTAAACTCAATGTCCAAAACCCTGAAACGGTCGTCTCCTTCAATGGCAGCTTCCACCATTTCGAGGCGGTATTGGTCAGAAAGCAGGGTGGATTTCTCCTTCAAAGGGTTGTGCGGGGAAACAATAAACCATACTTCCTGAAGGCCGGCAAATTCAATCATATACTCGGCAATGCAAAGGTGGCCATTGTGTATAGGGTTAAACGACCCGAAGAAAAGTCCGGTGGGGCTGCCAAGTTTCGGTTTTGTATAAATTTTCATGCGCTGTTAACCTTTGTATAACTGGAATTTAGCAACAAATCACGCACATAAGAACTGCGCCACAATTTGATGGATGTTTTGCCTGGCCTGCTCCAAATTGTCATTTACCACGACAACATCAAACTGAGGTGCAAAGGACATTTCCCATTTTGCCTTTTCCATACGTTTGGCGATGGTTTCGGCGCTATCGGTGCTGCGGTTCTTTAATCGTAATTCAAGTACTTCTATGGATGGCGGACTAATAAAAATGGACAATGCTTCTTTGCCAAACTCCATTTTGATATTCATGCCTCCAACCACATCCACATCAAAAATTACATTTTTCCCGAGATGGCGCAGTTTTTCAACTTCCGAAAGCAAGGTGCCGTAAAAACTACCAGCATACACTTCCTGCCATTCAAGCAAATCACCGGCTTCAATCCTTTCGCGAAAAGCATCAGAAGTCATGAAAAAGTAATCCTTCCCATCCGTTTCACCTTGTCGTTGTGGTCTGCTGGTTGCTGAGACTGAAAAACCCAGATTAAGGTTTCCTTCCAGCAAATGCCTTACCAAGGTGGTTTTACCTGCCCCCGAGGGTGCGGAAACAATGATGAGCTTACCTTTTTCGTGCATAATTAGAGTATATTGGCCAATTGCTCTTTAATTTTCTCGAGTTCGTCCTTCATGCCAACCACAATTTTCTGAATGTTTGCATCGCTGGCCTTCGAACCAATGGTATTGATTTCGCGCCCGATTTCCTGGGATACAAAGGATAGCTTTCGGCCATTGGCCACGGTTTCCGTCAAAGTATCCAAAAAATAATCACAATGTTTGCGCAGCCGTACTTTTTCCTCCGTAATGTCTAGTTTTTCAAGATAATAAATGATTTCCTGCTCAAACCGATTGGCATCAAAGTTGTTGTTTTCGTTAAAGCTAACAAATCCCGACCTCAGTTTCTCCCTCATTTGAACGTTGCGCTGCTCCTCAAACGGGGTGATACCTTCCAGGTTACTACGAATGGTGTTTATTCTGTCAATAAAATCATTTTCAAGCAACTGACCCTCATCTTTTCTGAACTCATCAAAAAGTCGCAGCGCCTGGCCAACGGATTCCTTCACCATTTCTTTGTCCTCGTCTGAAAGTTCTTCACGTGAATTTTTGGTGATTTCGGGCATTTTCATCACAATAGACAATAAATCCTCGGCGGGTGCCTGCAATTCTTCAGCCAGCGATTGTAATTCACGGTAATAGGCAATGGCCAGTGGCTTATTGATACTTGCGGGAAGTTCGCTGCCAGTATAATCTATGGAAGCCAATAATTCAATTTTCCCCCTTTCTGCCGTGCGGGTAACCAAAGCCCTTATTTCAGGTTCCAGGTCACGCAGCATAGCAGGGAAACGCAGGTTGAGGTCAAGTTGTTTGCTATTGAGGGAGCGTATTTCAAAGGTTAGTGTTTTTCCGGTTAATGTAATGGATGATTTTCCAAAACCAGTCATGGATTTGAGCATAGGAGCAATTTTTTAACAAAATTACGATTTTTTTTTGCTTTACTGCCTTTTGCCATCGATACAAAGGTTTTTGTATTGAAACATTTTCAGAATCAACCTTATTAAAGAAAATCGCTGTAAGATTAAAAGGAACTTCAACCGGAATGGAGCATCAATAATTGGGCAATTGCTAAAAGATGCATTTAATACGATTAAGCGTTCAAAAAATGCTGATTCATACAAATCATAGGTTTGTAAAATGATTTAGTTTTAATCTGAAAAAAAATTACCCTAATTTTACCACAATAAAAGCATTGAATTTAGTTCACTTCAAATTAAAGGGTATGACAAGAGTGGTAATAGTTGACGATGAGGCCAGGTCGCGTGAAACACTGCAGGAGATGTTAAGATTATACTGTCCAAAGGTTGAAGTGGTTGCTGAAGGAGTTGATGTGCAATCGGGTGTAAAAGCCATACGTGCCAGCAGTCCGGATTTGGTTTTTCTCGACATAAAAATGCCGGATGGTTCCGGATTTGACGTACTCAGGCAAATGATGCCCATAAATTTCAAACTTATATTTATTACTGCTTATGAAGAATACGCGATAAAAGCTTTTAAATTTAATGCCGTTGATTATATCACCAAGCCCGTTGATCCCGACGAATTGCAACAAGCGGTTGAAAAAGCCACCAAAACACTTGACGTGGAGAACCTGAATGGGAGGATCCGTCAGATGCTCGATGATTATTCAAAGCCGGTCACACCCGAGAACCGAAAAGTAATCCTTAAAACCACCGAAGCCATCCACATCCTCGACACCAATGACATTGTACGATGTGAGGCCGATGGGAACTATACCACGTTCATCATGACTGATCACGAAAAAATTATGATTGCAAAACCAATAAAAGAATACGTGGATTTTCTGGAAGAACATAATTTCTTCAGGGTACACCAATCACACCTGATCAATTTGAATTACCTGAAACGTTTTAAAAAGGACGATTTGATTTGTGTCCTCAAGGACAATACCGAAGTGCCGGTTTCGTTCCGAAAGAGAAACGAATTGCTCCGGATTTTAAAATCACTGTAAAATCAAAAGTACGCTTTTAGTGTATTTTGTACACGTTTATTAATTAAACCCATACGAATATCCATTAGACCTCATTCTGGCTTTTATTTTTCCGTAATATTGGTATTTATCTTAGGTTAATTAACAGCATGTTCGTTTTCATGGACAGAGAATATATTTTAGTCAAGCTCATGGGTATAATGCACCAATGCCCCGCCGGGGAGCGGTGTCCTGCATGTCAGGTGCTTAAATTGGATAGAATATTCTCAAGAAGATTGGCTTTTAATTATCTCAATAACTTAAGCGATTCGGAACTTCAGGAGTTTTATGATGCCCATTGCAATTGTTATAATTCCAGAACCGATTCCGTTCTTTTTCATCACAAATATGTATTAAATTAGATGTATTTTACTATGCCCCGCACCCAGCCAATGCGCTTTATCTCCAGTTTCTTTTTCGGAGGGAGCCTCTTTAAAAGAGATGTGATTGAAATTGATGAAGTATTCATAACCCTTCGCCAGAAAGGTGTTTTTAAAGATCAAAAAGAATCCGTGAATATTCCCTTAAGCAATATTATAAACATAGGGATTAAAAATACACTTACCGGCACCAATATTATTGTCGAATCTCTTGCCCACCGATCCTTCATCGGACATGGCTTCTCGGCAAAAACAGCAAAAAAGATATCCAATACCATTGAATTGTTTAACATTCGTGCAGAAGAAGGGGCGTTTATATAATCCGGATGGTTGCCCTTCAACAGTGATTAAAGAATATTCAGGGTTCGTCAAAGTTATCGGGAAGAACGGGATTCCAAATATTTGGTATGCAACTACGTCTTATTGAAAGAAAACAACTTTAAATACAGGCAAGACACCAGGGCTTTGAAAATTGCCAGCCCTGGATTTAGCCAATTATTGGTATCTTTGTTAAACCATTCTTAAATAACAATTTTGGCCCTTCCAGACCCTCACACGACAATGCTTTACAGTCTTCCCGAATTGTATCATGAAGCCATGCTCAATGATATAAGGATTGCCAGGAAGAGCATCTTGCTTGAGATTTATCGTTTCAAAAACGACAAACTTGGTGAGCGCTACCGGGATGCATTGGTCGAAAAATGTACCGAAGGTGTCCAGGTTAAATTATTACTGGATTCCTGGGGCACTGATGTGCCAATTTCCTTTTTTGAACCCATCATTCAGCAGGGCGGAGAGGTAAGGTTTTTTAAGAAAATAAGGTTCTTTATTGATTTCTTTACCAAAAACCACCGGCGAAACCATCGCAAGCTATTGATAATAGATCAGCGAATTACCTATATAGGCTCGGCCAATCTTACCTATTATTCCCTGAATTGGCGCGAGCTGATGCTTAGGATTGAAGGGCCCATTGCCATTGATTTTCAAAAAACATTCGACGACAGCTACAGGATTTACAATAAGTACATCTTCAACAAATTTTCCTATAAAAAAAGTATCACACACGGGAGTTATGAAATAGTTCAGGACTTACCCTCCATCTACCGGCAATTGCTTAAGAACAGGTATGAGCATCTTTTTAGCAAGGCAAAACAGGAGATATTTATTGAAACGCCCTATTTCCTTCCAGGATACAGGCTTCGGCAACGCATGGCCAAAGCTGCAAGGCGGGGCGTAAAGGTAAACATTCTGGTGCCAAACCATTCCGATGTGCGCCTCGTTGATTTTTTACGGGCCAGATATATGGAGTTTTATCACAAAAATAAAATAAATGTCCATTTTTATACACCTGGAAATCTGCATGCAAAGTGCGTATTAATTGACAATCAAATTTTTGCTATTGGTTCAGCCAATTTTGATTATCGCAGTTTCCGTTATCAACATGAAATCATGCTTTTTGGTAAAAATCCTGAAATTGTTGCTCAATTAAGAAATCATCTTGATGAAAGTATGCAATGTTGCCGGCCCTTTGATTACGAATTATGGCTGGACCGGCCCTATTTTGAGCGCGTTATAGGATTTTTGCTGACCCCTTTTCGACACCTTTTTTAGCTTCGGGTTTTATTACAAGGTAAACCCCGGCAAAAACCACGAGGGCAGCTATGAGTTTAACAGCCGTGAATTTCTCGTTATAAAAGAGGATTCCAACCGTGGTGGCAATAAAAGGCTGCATATAAATATAATATCCCGCAGTGCCGGCACTTAGCGTTCGCAGTGAAAAGATGGTGAGCAGATAAGTAAGAAAAGTGGTTCCTATAATAATATAAACAATAGATATCCATGCACTTACTGAGAAATGCCCCCAGTTCACCGTGTGCGCTTCGGATACTGAAAATGGCAAAACCATAAAAAATCCGAAAGTGAAAACCCATTTTAGCACGGTAATGGGACTATATTTAGCCATAATTGGCTTGACCAGAACCAGGTAAAGGCTATAAGCCATAATATTAAAAAATATAAGTGCGTTTCCCAGCAATTGATGGCTCCCGGCAGCACCCGATTTCCCCTGTAAAACCAGCATCACGGCTCCAACACCACCAAGCAGAATCCCGGCAATTTTCAACGGGCTTGCTCTCTCACCAATGATCAACGCGGAGAATGTCAACACCATCAGCGGACTTCCGGCATGAATCAGCGCAGTGTCAACAGGACTGGTGTAATTGAGACCGGTAAAAAAGAACATCTGGTTAACTGCCACCCCAAGCAAGCCGCAAATTGCAAGCCGGACAATATCGCGTTTACTGGTTTTCTCAACTCCAACCACAAGCGACAATAATTGAAAAAGCAGCATGGTGATTAATCCCCGGTAGAAAATAATCTGCATGGGGCTCATATATTCCGGCATTAGCCCTTTGGCTATCCAGTAATTGGCCCCAAACAAAACGCCCGAAAAGAAAAGTGCCGCATGGGCACGAAACCTTGCCGAAAACATGAAGAATATATTTTACGGACAAAGGTGCGAAATTCATGGACTTTATAGTAAAAAAAATGCCGCAAACAATGTTGCGGCACTTGGGAAATATATAAGGGTTGAATTATGAGATCGTGATCTCTTTTTTGATTTTAGCGTCTTTCAGCAAAGGAAGTTTTACTGATAGTATTCCATTGTTGTACAGCGCTGAAATGTTTTCGACATCAACAGTTTTGGGAAGTGCAAAATTCTTGCTAACACCCCGAAGCTCAAATTCTTTCCTGAGAAATTTTTCATCGTTGATTTCATGTTCTTTTACTTCTGATGATACTCTCAGTGTTTGCTCTTCAATACTAATGTTGAAGCTTTCTTTGCTGTATCCTGGTGCGGCAAGTTCAATTACAAAAGCATTTTCATCCTCATAAATATTGGCCGGGATGTTACATGCCCTTCCCTGATTAACAGGATTATTGAAAATACCTTCCAACACATTGTTCATTGCCGGATGATTGTGAAAGCGGATCATTGTCATGTTAAAGTCCTCCTTATTTTAAATTTGTTGGTTTTAATCTTAACTGAACTTCCCTTTTCAAGTTCTGTTCCATTCTTAAAAATCACCCGGAAATGAACATTCTACTGTCATAATGGCCGTTTACTAAATTAATATATGCCATTATGGCATTTTATATATCGCATCTTTGGCTATGCCTTTTAGAGACACCCCCTAAATCAACTGTTTCGCCGGATTTTAACCTCCAAAGCATCAGGACCGGTGGTTTTTAATTACCTTAGTCGAAATTTTTGATGTAAGTCAATGGCCAGTCAGCAGCGCAAGATTTTAAATCTGTTTTCCTTTCAACGTATCATCATACCCGTTGTACTGGGGCTTGCGGTGATTGTTTATATGATCCTTAACGACCTCACCAAAAGCGACTTTGCCTCCATCAATTGGAAATGGTATTCAATGTTTTACCTCATATTGGCAATGGCCATGATGATTCTGAGGGATGTTGCCTACATGTATAGGATTCGTCTGCTTACCGGAAAATTTTTAAGCTGGAGAAATTCATTTGAGGTTATCATGCTCTGGGAGTTTGCTTCAAGCGTGACCCCATCGGTGGTTGGCGGTTCAGCCATTGCCATTTTTATCCTGAACAAGGAAAAGCTGGGCATTGGAAGGTCAACCGCAATTGTCGTAGTAACAGCCATGCTCGATGAGCTTTTTTATATTACGATGGTGCCGATTGTTTTTTTACTGGCCGGTTATAGCCATATTTCCGTTACCGGCTCCGATTTCATCCTTTTAGGCATGAAATTTACTACTATGGGGCTGTTCTTTGTGGGCTATTCGTTCATCGTATTACTCACGCTATTGATTGCTTTTGGTATTTTTATCAATCCCGGGGGCTTTAAATGGTTATTGGTAAAAATTACCTCCCTGCGGTTCCTAAAAAAATTTCGTGAAGGGGCCTTAACTACCGGCGATCAGGTAATTGTAACCTCTTTTGAATTGCGCGGCAAGTCTTTTGTTTTTTGGCTAAAAGCCTATGGTGCTACGATACTTTCGTGGACAGCGCGGTTTTGGGTTGTAAATTTCCTTATAATGGCATTCATAGGGCGTGTAGGCCTGGTTGACAATATGTTGATTTATGCCCGCCAGCTAATGATGTGGGTGATTATGCTGGTTAGTCCAACGCCAGGGGGAAGCGGCGTTGCAGAATATTTCTTTCCCATTTTCCTTCGCGAATATATTGCCGGTGATACGAATGACCTTACCACCTTGGTTGCCCTTGCATGGCGAATCGTAAGTTATTATCCATACCTGATTATTGGTGCCGTTGTTTTACCCCTTTGGCTTAGGCGTGTTTACCTGGGACGAAAATTGATCCGTTTCAGTAAAGTAACAAAAAGCCCTTCGGCAAAGAAGAGCTGAAGGGCTTTTTGTTTTGATTTTAAGAACGATTTATCCGCAATGGAAATATTGTTCAACCAATTGCATGATCTTTTCTTTTTTGCAATGCACTTCATCCTTAAGCTGCTCATCTTTGTAATCACGCAGCTTTCGGGCTATGCCATCAATTACCCCTTGTGAGAATACATTGTATTTCAGGTATATACCGGCCTGCTTTTCCAACATATCTGCCGATTCCCAGCACGAAACAGGCAATTGGTTAAGCTGAGCCAGGCGTTCTTTATGTTTATCATCAAAGATATTGACATCCACATAGGTTTTCTGAGCCATTTCAAGGGCATTTTCCATTTCCAGGCCATGACGTGCCGCGACAGTAAGTCCGGCAAGAAGCAGATAAATATCAGCAGAGCCATCCGGGCAACGGAACTCAACAGTTTGAAGCTGAGTAAGGTCTTGATCTACAGGATTCTCATTGGGATTCGCATGATAAATCATGAAATTCCCTTTGGTCCAACCCAGGGGCACCCTCACTAAAACGCTTCGGTTGCGGTCACCCCAGCAAATGTTGGTTGGTGCTTCCTGATGCGGAACCAATCTGAAATAGGAAGTTGGATTGGTATTTCCAAAAGCTGTTAATGAAGGTGAAAGTTCCAGGTATCCTGCAATGGCTTTTTTAGCGGTATCACTGAGTTTACCATTTTCAACCATTTGATTTTTACCATCTTTCATCAGCTTTGTGTGAATATGCAACCCGCTGCCGGCCTTACCAACCGTTATTTTTGGAGAGAAAGTTACGGTAACACCATATTTATAGGCCAGAGAACGCAAAATCCACTTTGCTATCACCAATTGATCAGCTGCGTCTTCCAGGTTGGTGGGCATAAATTCAATTTCATTTTGCTCATAAAGTTTACCATCCTGCGAGAAATTACCCACTTCCGAGTGCCCGTATTTGATTAAACAGCCTGCTTTTGCCATAGCCGTCATGGCTTCTGTACGTAAAAATTCCCATTTGGCAAATGGGAAAGATTCATGATATCCTTTCTGATCAACCGCCCTGAATATATCTTCATCGTCGCTGATGATATAATACTCAAGTTCGCCCATTACATGAAACGTGAGGCCGGTTTGAGTTTTTAGTGCATTATGTGCCTTGCGGAGAATGTATTCCGGTGAACTTTCAAGGGGTTCGCCATCCTTATTATAGTAAGAACAAAGAATGTCAAGAGCGGGAACTTCTGAAAACGGGTTCAAAAAAGCCGTGCTGTAACGAGGAACGACATATAAATCGCTAGATCCGGCTTCAATAAAAGGGAAAATACTGGAGCCATCCACACGTTCACCTGTAGAGAGTATGCTATTCAGGTGGTCGCGCGAACTGATTACAAAATTCAGTACTTTCAGCCGACCATCTCCTCCGGCATACCTAAAATTTACCATCTCAATATTATGATCTTCAATGTATTTAACCAGATCAGCCCGGGTAAATTCTGCTGCCGGCTTGTTCAGGTATTGAACCAGCGGGTTGGGATTTAATTCAGTAAAACTTGTCATAGAATTTATTGTTTTTTATGATTGATTTTAATGCTGAGTGATGCTGAAAAATAATTGTGTTGCAATAATTTCAGGCTGAAAAACGGTTCAAAATTAGAAAGATTTTTATTCTTCCCCGACAATTATTCAAAACAAAAATATTATTAAGAATTAATCTGTTTATGATTAGGCATAATGGTAATTTTGCATTTTATACTGTGGAATATATGAATCATAGTGAATTGATATTTTTTTCTGTATTTGTTACAATCATTACAGGTGTGTTGCTGCTCGACCTGGGTGTATTTGATCGTCGCAATCACGTTATTCCCTTCAGGGAAGCGCTATTCTGGACCCTTTTGTGGATTGGCTTTTCACTTGGTTTCTATGTGCTGATGCTCACTCATGGTGAATGGATACATCTTGGAGGGCATGGCACTCTTCAGGATTTGACCGTACTTATTGAAAAATACGGACATCCTATAAATATTGAAGGGCTGGATTATGATGCCGCACTCCGGGTTTATAAAAATAACCTCGGATTGGAATTCCTCACGGGCTATCTTATTGAAAAGGCCTTGTCTGTGGATAATATTTTTGTGATGGTCATGATCTTTTTTGCCTTTGGTGTGGATGCCCGGTATTATAGGCGGGTGCTATTCTGGGGAATCCTGGCAGCCATCGTTCTCCGATTTATCTTTATTTTCAGTGCATCGGCTATTATTCAGCAGTTTGCATGGGTGTTGTATCTATTTGGAGCGCTGCTGATATTTACAGGTATCAATATGTTTATTTCACGAAACAAAAAGGAAAAGATTGATCCAAAGCATCATCCGGTCGTCCGGTTTGCTTCAAAATACCTGCCGGTATATCCATTTTTTGTGCGACATCACTTCTTTATCCATAAAGACAAGAAACTCTATATCACACCTTTGTTTATTGTACTGATGGTGGTCGAATTTTCCGACCTCATCTTTGCCGTTGACTCCATTCCAGCCATTTTCGCGGTAACCAAAGACCCGTATGTTGTATTCTTTTCAAATGTTTTTGCAATCCTTGGACTGAGGGCACTTTTCTTTATGGTGGTTAATATTATTGACATTTTCCGCTACCTTAAAACAGGTCTCGCTATACTGTTGATTTTTATCGGTATAAAAATGTTGATTCACCATTGGCTGAAGGACATTGGATTTACAACGGCCCATTCCCTATATGTCATTCTCTTTATTCTGGGGGTAAGTATCATAGCTTCATTGGTATTCCCTGAGCGAAGGGCCGATGAAGTTTGATATTCGACAACTGAATTGCATAAAAAAAGCCGGACGAACCGGCTGAAGTGAGCCACTCAGGGGACTCGAACCCCCGACCCGCGCATTACGAATGCGCTGCTCTACCAACTGAGCTAAAGTGGCATTTTATTATTTAATCCTTAACCCGAGCCCCAGACCCGTCTCGTCATTTCCGACGAGACTGCTCTACCAACTGAGCTAAAGTGGCAATTTGTCTGTAATAATTTACAGGCAATGTTAAAGTGTCGGGATGACAGGATTCGAACCTGCGGCCTCTTCGTCCCGAACGAAGCGCGCTACCGGGCTGCGCTACATCCCGAAAGGACATTACAATAATTATGGGCGCAAAATTAACAAATTCCGGCTGTGGTTTGGCCTCTGATTGAAAATATTTTCAATTTCAACTCAGATCCGAAACTAACCTTATCATTCGCATGAATTTGCAGGTTGCATGAATAAATAACAAAAAGGGTTGCCACATGATTTTGCAGCAACCCTTTCCAATAATTATGTTGTCTCCCCGACAGGGCTCGAACCTGTGACCCATTGATTAAGAGTCAATTGCTCTACCAACTGAGCTACGGAGAGTTTTTTGTTTTGGAGTGCAAAATTACAACGTTTTTTATTCGCTGGAGCAATATTTCGGAATATTTTTAATTAAGCCTGAGGCCATAGGGTCCATCGATTCAACATGTAAATGTTTACCTTTGCACAAATGCCAAACCGGAATGAAAAATAAAAATATCAAACCTGATACAACTAAATCTGCACTTAGGGTCCAGCAAGGTATTGAACCACCGTCAATTCTTAATACCCAGGCACTTGAAAAATTCAGGTTAAGCAAAAAGCGGCTGCTTACTGCTAAGGAATACCTCGAAGGGATCAGGAACTTCAATCGTACCCTATTCAGTCAGGCCATCACCTTAGTTGAAAGTTCATTACCTGAACATCAGGACATTGCACAGGAGCTAATTGCCCTTTGCCTTCCCTATTCAGGCAACTCTGTCCGTCTGGGAATTACGGGAGTGCCCGGTGCCGGCAAAAGTACATTTATTGAAGCCCTCGGAATTCATCTTGCTTCCAATGGACATCGGTTAGCCGTCCTGGCCATAGATCCCAGCAGTTCGCGCACCAAAGGCAGCATATTGGGGGATAAAACCCGCATGGAAGACCTGTCGGTTCATCCAAATGCATTTATACGGCCATCCCCGTCGGCAGGTTCGCTGGGCGGAGTAGCGCGCAAAACAAGGGAAATAATTATTTTATGTGAAGCCGCAGGGTTTGATACCATTTTCGTTGAAACCGTTGGCGTTGGCCAATCTGAGATTGCCGTGCATTCTATGGTCGATTTTTTCCTGCTGTTGATGATTTCCGGTGCAGGAGATGAATTGCAGGGCATCAAGCGTGGCATCATGGAAATGGCGGATGCAATTGCCATCAATAAAGCCGACGGCGACAACAAAACCAGGGCACAAATCGCCTGCACACAGATAAAAAATGCGCTTCATCTCTTTCCCTTGCCTGAGTCGGCCTGGTCTCCTCCTGCAGTAACCTGCTCTTCGCTTACCGGAGAAGGTATCCCGGAAATATGGGATAAGATTGACGAATATATTGATTTTACAAGGGCAAACGGCTATTTTGACCGGAAACGTATGCAGCAAAATAAGCAAATTATGCTCGACACCATTGATGCCCACCTGCACGATTTGTTTTACCGGCATCCCGACATAAAACCCTTGCTACAACAAGCGAAAATACAAATAAAGTCAGGACAATCAACACCTTACCAGGCTGCCGGCGGACTGATTGAACATTTTTTACAAGTCGTCAAAAAATAAAAAAGCCAACATTAATGGGAATATTTTGCATTTAACGCTTTTTGGGATTCAATTCCGTCAATGAATGTCCATAATTTATATATTTGCCACACTCAAATGACTTTTTCCCGATGATATTGTGCTATTAATTATGAAAAACTTTCTGAAACTCATTCTTTTACTGATTTTGTCCTCAAATGGTGCATTTGCCCAAAAAAGCATTGGAGATTCGGCCATTGTCGCCCACCTTATTTTCGGAAGCTATTCTTATGAGATTCCCGGACAGGACATGGCCAAACGCTATGGTGGCTTTTCACAGGTGGGACCGGGATATCTGCTTAAAACCCGATCGAACTGGATATTAGGTGTGGAGAGCAATTTTGGTTTTGGCAGCACCCTCAAAAATGAAGATGAAATCCTTAAGGGAATCGCCACTTCGGATGGAAATGTCATTGATATGTCTGGTATTTATGCCAATTTTCACTTCAACATGCGAAGCTTTTCAGCAATGGGCCGTGTAGGAAAAGTTTTTCCGGTTTTTGGCCCGAATAAAAACTCGGGCATCATGCTAACCGCCGGATTGGGATACCTGCAACATAAAATTTATATTGAGCACAAGGAAAAATCTGCACCTCAAATTACCGGCGACTACGTGAAAGGTTATGATGAACTGAAAAGAGGATTTGCAACCAATATTTTTCTGGGCTATCTTTACCTCGGCAATTCGAATAAAGTCAATTTCTTTGCAGGTCTTGATTTTAACCTGGGCTTTACGCAACATGTACGGCCTTATAGCTTTGCTAAAAGGGAATACAATTCGGGATCATTTACCGACACTTACGGTGGCGTGAAAGTGGGCTGGATTATTCCAGTTTACAAACGGGCACCAAAAGAATTTTACTACTATTAACACTGGCTTTTTTAAGGTTTTCAATCCTTTATAAACATGAGGTTTCTTTACAGTACCGGTGTCATTTTATACTATTTCTTCCTCAGGCTGGCTGGCATCTTCAGTTCAAAGGCCAGGGCATGGCATTATGGGCGAAAAGAATTGTTTGGTAAATTAGAAGAAGTTTTTTCCGCCCACTTTGCTGGCGAAGATCCTTCACCGGTCGCCTGGTTTCATTGTGCATCCCTTGGAGAGTTTGAGCAGGGGAAACCTGTTATTGAAGCCTACCGCCATGAATTTCCGGCGCATTTAATTTTGCTGACCTTTTTCTCCCCCTCCGGCTACAATCACCGCAATCAGTATGATTTTGTGGATCATGTATTTTACCTGCCCATTGATACCATATACAACTCGCGCAGGTTTGTAAACATTGTGCGGCCTTCTGTGGCACTATTTGTAAAATATGAATTCTGGTTTAATTACCTCGATCAACTATTCAAACACAATGTACCGGTTTTTACCATCTCTGCCATTTTCAGACCTAATCAGCATTTTTTCAAATGGTACGGCGGCTGGTTCCGAACCCATTTACGCAAGATAAAAATGATTTTTGTGCAAGACAATGAGTCAGCGGAATTGCTTCAAATGGTGGATATTAACAACGTTATAGTAGGAGGTGATACCCGTTTTGACCGGGTAATTGATCTAAAAGCCTTTCAGCAGCCTTTCCCATTGATAGATACATTTGTAGGTGGCAAGCATGTTTTGGTCGCCGGCAGCACCTGGCCCCAGGACGAGGAAGTTATTCTGGATTTCTACCGGAAGTATTCCGGAAAGGTTAAGCTCATCATTGCCCCGCATGAAATAGGCTCAAACCGCATTAAGGACCTCTTGGATTTGCTGGGCGATAAGGCCGAAATATACAGCAATGCCCCGGAGACCAACCTTGCAGATAAAGATGCATTAATTATCGATTCTATAGGGATATTATCCCAATTGTACCGTTTTGCCAGCATTGCCTATATTGGAGGTGGATTTGGTGCGGGGATTCACAACACACTGGAAGCAGCAGCTTTTGGAGTTCCGGTGTTTTTTGGCCCCAACTTTCACCGCTTCCGCGAAGCGCGCGATATGGTAGCCATCGGCACAGCATTTAATATATCAAATCCTTCAGAATTTACGGAGAAAGTACAGGCCTTACTATCAAACCATGAACGATTGGAGGAAGTTTCGGCAAAAGCCGGCAAATACGTTATGGAGCTTTCCGGCGCTACCAGGAAAATCATGGATGTGCTTGGGCCTGAGATGCGGGGAGCAATAAAATAATACGCTCATTTTTCATCCGGGGAATCATCCGGTTTTAATTTAAATTATCTAAACCTGGCAGTCAAATCCCAAGGCTTTAGGCCCTCGGAACAGTAGCTTATTCCTCTAACAAACCAGCATAAAATCAACTACTACAGGCCACTATCTCCGCAATTTCTCTGCGTGGAGCTATCTAACCTATTATTATCTCAAAGTCATATGGAATGATTATTGCGAATTCAATAAATCCATCATTCAGTTAAAATCAAAGGCAATAACCACAATACATCTTTTACCATGCAAACACTATCCACAATAATTACAAAACTATCCCAAAAAGGTTATGATGTCCAGTTCAAAGCAACAGACGAAGGCCTTGTTTCCTTGTCAACCGATAAGGTTTATACCCCAGAACAAGTGAAGATTTGTCATTTCTACCGTTTTGAAGGAGAATCTAACCCGGCAGACAATTCAATTCTCTATGCTATTGAAACCCAACATGGTGAAAAGGGCACGTTGGTAGATGGCTATGGCGCCACTAGTGATGAACTCATTGACAACTTCATCAGGCAAGTGGAAAAGATTGAGAAATAAACTTCCTTGAAGGGGCCTTTTTATAACTGTTTCTTCATCTTTTGTGGAAAATTCTCCACAAGAGACCATTATGTTTGGTTACACACAAAAAGGGGCGAGGGACGTAAGGGACAAGGGACGTGATTTTCTGACAAACTGCCCCTTCGCTCCTTCTTCCTGCTTCCCTTTTCTCCCGAATTTATAGTAATTTTGGCCGCTGAACAATAGCTTGCAGTTATGCGAAAAAAAGTTGATTTTTTGGTGATTGGTACCGGCATTGCCGGATTGAGTTACGCCCTTAAAGTAGCGCCTTACGGCAAGGTATGCATCGTAACCAAGTGCGAAGCCCGTGAAAGTGCTACACGTTATGCTCAAGGCGGGATAGCGGCAGTAATGTACACACCGGATACTTACGAAAAGCATATAAAGGATACCATGATTGCCGGTGATGAACTGAGCGACCCGGAGATTGTACGTATTACTATTTCTGAGTCAACTGAAAGGGTTAAAGAGTTGATTAATTGGGGCGTGGCTTTTGACAAAGATTCCTCCGGACAATATGATTTGGCTAAAGAAGGTGGACATTCTGAGTTCAGGGTGTTGCACCATAAAGATCAGACCGGTGCGGAGATTGAGGAAATTTTATTGAAACGGGTTAAGGAAAATAAAAATATTGAAATCTTTGAAAATCATTTTTCCATTGATTTGATTACCCAGCACCACCTTGGGATTGAGATGAAGCGCGGCTCCGCTGAAATTACCTGCTATGGCGCATATGTGCTGAATAAATCCAATCACCAGATAATTACCATTCTGGCCAAAACAACCATGTTGGCGACCGGCGGTGCGGGTAATGTGTATGCCACCACAACCAATCCTCCCGTGGCAACTGGCGATGGGATTGCCATGGTGCGCCGGGCAAAGGGAGAAATTGAAAACCTGGAGTTTATTCAGTTCCATCCTACTTCACTCTACAATCCGGCTGAAAAACCGTCCTTCCTGATCACCGAGGCTTTGCGTGGTTCTGGCGCAGTGCTTAAAACCATGAATGGGAAGGAGTTTATGCAAAAATACGATGCCCGGCTCTCACTGGCTCCGCGCGATATTGTGGCAAGGGCCATTGACAACGAACTGAAAATCAGTGGGGATGATTATGTTTGCCTGGATGCCAGACATCTTGAGATGCATGTGGTTTTAAACCATTTTCCGGCAATTTATGCCAAATGCCTGAGCATTGGTATTGATATGACCAAGGTAATGATTCCAGTGGTACCGGCTGCACATTATACCTGTGGTGGAATTAAGGTGGATAAGTTTGCCCGGAGCAACATCAAAAACCTGTATGCTTCCGGTGAATGTTCCTCAACTGGTCTTCACGGCGCCAACCGATTGGCATCCAATTCATTGCTTGAGTCTTTGGTGTTTTCTCACCGGGCTTCACTCGATGCCATTGAATCATTAAAAACCAGCCTCATTAAAAATGAAGTTCCCGATTGGGATGCCAAAGGGACTGTTTTTAATGAAGAAATGATCCTTATTACCCAATCTTTAAAGGAACTCCAGGGCATTATGACCAACTATGTGGGTATTGTGCGGTCAAACCTGAGGCTGAAACGCGCAATGGACAGACTTCAAATCCTTCAGGAAGAAACGGAAGAACTTTACGAAAAATCAGTACTGACCGAAAAAATTTGCGAATTACGTAACATGATTGATGTTGCGGGTTTAATCATCCAAATGGCCATCAACCGTAAGGAAAGCCGTGGATTGCACCACAGTATCGATTATCCACGTCAATATAAAAAATCATAGTGAACAAAGGAAACTGGATACGGGTTTCTTTGATAAAAATCAATATTTCAATTTCAGGAGGAAAATAAATGGCACTTATAAGAGGGGTAAAAGGAAAAGAACCCAAAATTGGCAAAAACTGTTTTTTTGCGGAGAACGCCACCGTGGTTGGTGAAGTGGAAATGGGCGACAATTGCAGCGTTTGGTTTAATGCCGTGGTGCGTGGCGATGTCCATTACATAAAAATCGGAAATAATGTAAATATACAGGATGGCGCAGTCATCCACTGTACCTATCAGAAATCGCCGGTGAATATTGGTAACAACGTTTCCATCGCACACAATGCCATTGTTCATGGATGTACCATTCACGACAATGTGCTGATTGGCATGGGTTCCATTGTGATGGACGATGTGGTGGTGGAAAGCAACTCCATCATTGCTGCCGGTGCGGTGGTTTCGCAGGGGACGGTTGTGGAGTCGGGAAGTGTGTATGCTGGTATTCCCGCAAAGAAAATCAAAACCATTGACACCAAACTGCTCGAAGGACAAGTTAACCGTATCTCGAAAAGCTATACCATGTACGCGAGTTGGCACGATTCATCTGTTCAACCAGTGGAGTAAGAGTGGCGAAGGGGCGAACTGAGCGAGGGGGCGAACTAAGCGAGGGGGCGACTTGAGCGAACGAAGCGACTTCAGCGACCTAGAGACTCAGAGACTGAAGGACTAACCGACTAACCGACTAACCGACTAACGACTAACTGACTAACGACTAACCGACTAACGACTAACCGACTAACGACTAACCGACTAACGACAAACGGACTAACGACTAACCGACTATTCCCTATGCTGCCATAATGGCAAGTTGTTAGCGTGGCAGGCTTTTTGATAATTTCCGGCACAAATCATTCCTTAAAAAACAAAAAAATGGGTTTCTCATATTTAATCATTTTCGGTGTCTTTATGCTGCTCAGTTGGGTAGTAGGCGCCAGACTAAAATCAAAATTCAGGGAATTTAGTAATATTCCGCTCAGCTACGGGCTTACCGGACGCGAGATTGCTGAGCGAATGTTGCGCGACAATGGAATTAATGATGTACAGGTTCATTCGGTGCCGGGTGAACTCAGCGACCATTACAATCCCGCCAACAAAACGGTAAACCTGAGCCCGGATGTTTACAATGGACGTAGTGTTTCCGCTGCCGCAGTTGCTGCACACGAGTGCGGCCATGCCGTGCAACATGCCACTGCTTACGCCTGGCTGCAAATGCGATCCAAATTGGTTCCGGTGGTAAGCTTTTCAAGTAAATGGGTGCAGTGGGTCTTGCTTGCCGGTATCCTGCTGATCAATACATTTCCGCAGTTGTTGTTAGCCGGTATTGCACTGTTTGCATTGACTACTTTATTTAGTTTCGTCACCCTCCCCGTGGAAATTGACGCCAGTCGCCGCGCCATCAACTGGCTGGATGGAAGCGGAATGACCACCACTGCAACCTTACCCAAAGCAAAAGAAGCCCTTCGCTGGGCTGCTTACACTTACGTTGTGGCTGCACTGGCTTCACTGGCAACGTTGCTTTACTACATCTGGATTTTTATGGGGCGTAGGGATTAACTCCATATCGTTGAAGTAAAATATAAGTTAAAGAGGCTGTCCGCCTAAGAGGGATGGCCTTTTTTGATGTCAACACATTTACCCTGATCAATGCGTGAAGGTCTTACATTGAGAATAATTATCGATTCTGTATATTTTCACAAACTCAGAGAAACATGAATTAATTGGGAATTGGCAAAAAATTTTAACTTTGTCCCTTGAGTTCTCTATATCTCAAAGCCCCAGACATTAATTTATGAAGGGAAATTATGACTTCTAGAAATAAAATGACCATACTCAATATCTTGATAAAAGTTTGTCCTTCCTTTTTAATCATGGTGAGTTCCTGCTGATTTAAAGAGATTACATATCTTTGAAATAACAAATTTTCAGATTGTACAAATTTCATTCAAGTTTTTAGTACAGAAAATAACCAATTTTGAATTTATTTCAAATCACTTTGAACATGCTTAAAGCGACCCTGATCACTGTTTTGCTGATGATATTTTATCCGGCGTTCCCACAAACCATTGAACTGCTGAAGCAATCTGATACCAGGTTTAAGAGAAGCAGAAAAACATTTGCCTTCATCGAACCGGCAATCGGCATTGAACAGTTGGCTTATGTGGGCACATTTAAGGCAAGCGGCAGAAAAAGCACCGCAGATACTTACAGAATGCTTGATGGTATCCGTTCGAAATCAAGGTTTTACGGCGCCAATTGTTTTGTTCTCAGCGCTTATGATAGACATGGCCCACGTGGAGAAGTTACCTTAATACTCGACACCTATTTTGCAACAGACTCAATACTAGAGGCTAACAAAGCCTATCATCCCAAAAACGTTTTCTTCATTTTTGGTGATGACAATCCGGATAATGTGGGGTCATATTCCTTTAAGATAAACGGTGAAGAAAAAACAATCTCTTCAGGTACCTACTACAGGCAGGAGATAAATGAACGAGAGGAAGTTAAGATAAATAAGGGAGGAATTATCGGTGCTACGGTAGAATTGTATTGGATGCCGGATAAGGATGCAGTTTATATTTCGCAGTCGGGCCCGGGTGCTGGGGGCGTTTCACCTCCTATGGGCAATGGCGGCTTCGGAATATCTGTTCACACCGGCAGATTAAATCCCATGGAAAGCAATCTTGGCCGCTTGTTGGTCGAATTGTTGAAAGAGAGTAAATAATTGCGAGGTGATTTTTTATTACTTTTGACTACCCCGATAAGTGAGACAGCAATTTAAAATAAGCATCACCCATCCGAAATAAAGTCTTCCGCAAAATAATATTCAAAATTCAGTGACAAAAATTTTGTTAATTAAAAACTTTGCATTAATTTAGTACACTTAATTAACCATTCATTAAACGAATATTATTAACTAATTTTAAAACTTTTAAAAATGGGACGATTAGTAAACATCTCCATCGACTGGACGGATAAATTGCAATTTATTGCCACCAACAACACCACGGATACACAGGTGATTATTGACGCTCCCTCCGAAGAAGGGATACCCACAACAGGAACTACACCCAAACAATTGTTCTTACAAGGTTTGGCTTCATGCACGGCAGGGGTAGTTATTTATCTGTTGGAAAAAATGAGGGCCGAATTACCCACAAAACTTAAAGTGGATGTTTCAGGTCAACTTACCGATGATCACCCAATGTATTTTGAAAATATTGACATTACTTACGAAATTGAAGGAAACACAGGTGAGGAAAAGATTAAGAAAGTGATACAGATGAGTGAAGAAAAATATTGCGGACTTACATACATGCTTCGGGAAGTGGCGAAATTCAATATCAGGCTAATATACGATGGCCATGCCATTGCTCTGTAAGTAAATTCAACAAACGACATGAAATCAAAAGGCTTTTTTATTGTATTCATATTTCTTGGCATCAATACACTTGCGTATTGCCAGGAAGAAACAGGCCTTAATATTGGCGACAAATCGCCCAATATTATAGAAGAAGGGATTGATGGAAAAATCATTAATCTCGACTCACTCAAAGGAAAAATTGTATTGGTTGACTTTTGGGCTTCTTATTGTGGTCCATGCCGCAAGAAGCACAAACTACTTATTCCTTTGTACGGAAAATACAGGGACGCCACCTTCACAAACGGAAACGGATTTACTGTTTTTAGTGTTTCACTCGACGGGAAAAAGGAAAAGTGGATTAAGGCGGTTGAAACTGACGGACTTATATGGCCCTGTCATGTGAGCGATTTGAACGGAATAATTTCAAGTAAACATAAGAAAGCATACAACGCTTTTTTTATTCCAATAAACTATTTGATAGATGGGGACGGAATCATTATTGGAAAAAACCTTTTTGGCGATGAACTTGAAGAAGTATTGAAGGGTAATATTATTGTCGAAAAAACGAATCGATAAATGATCGGGTTTTTCGCACAGACTTAAAACATTAATTCTCATAAATAAATGGACATTACAGAGTTAAAAAAGATGTTTATTGATATCCCCACGAAGTTGTGCCGGACCATGAGCATGACCATAATGAACGGGTTGTTGACCGATTTTCCGGAAGGATTTTCAAAAAACCATCTGATTGTGGTCAGGCTTTTGGATGAACATGGACAGATGTATATTACTGAAATTGTGGATTTAATTGGCATGACAAAGCCACAAATGACCGCAACGGCCGATAAATTGATCAAGATGGACCTGATAACCCGGATTTATGATAAAGTTGATCGACGAAAAATATTCTTATCCCTCACTCCGGAGGGACAGCAATGGGCAGTGAAAATCAATCAAAATATTGATATAATCGTAAACAGGCTGCTTTCTGACCTTTCGGAAAACGAAATTGCCGAGTTGGCCTTAGGCTTAAAGGCATTCAATAAAATATGTTCACTTTGTATCACCAGATATAATAAAAAAGACAACCATGAAATTTGAAATCCCGGAATCACTCAGCAGAAGCGAATACAAAAGAAAGTTTAGTTTTTTAGAGCTTTATCGCTCCTATATTTATGCTCCCCGCGCAATGCGGAAACTGAAGGGCAATAAAAAGAGCAAGCTCGTTGATTCACATTTTATAGAACGATTGCAGCTTGCCGTTACTGAGGTAAATGGATGTGCTGCATGCTCCTATGCACACACCACCATGGCTTTGCGCCAGGGAATGAGCAACGAGGAGATCAGTAGCTTTTTAGGTGGCAGTGATGAGCACATAAAGCCTGAAGAGGCCAAAGCCATTATGTTTGCTCAGCACTTTGCCGATTCAAAAGGATATCCCCAAAAGGATGCGTATGAAGCCATTATTAAAGAATATGGTCCTGAAAAGGCAAGAATTATTCTTTCTGCTTGCCAGATGATGATATCAGGCAACATGTTCGGGATTCCATTCAGCGCATTTCTCGCTAGAAGAAAAGGGAAGCCATTTAAAGATAGTACACTGGGTTACGAACTGGGCATGTTGATTGGCGGGATTCTTGTTCTGCCCATTGGCATTTTACATGCCTTGCTGCGCTGGATGGTTGGATTGCCCAATACCCGTTTTGGGAAAAAGACGGTAGAATAGTAATTGTAGCTCAGATATATGCACGCAAAGACGCAAAGACGCAAAGCGATGTTTTAAGCTTTGTTTGATTGACAGAGCTTTGGTGAGAGATTTTCGAGAAATTGCTGAGCCATTCGAAGGTCTGGCGAGTGCACTTTACTACCTTTTCTTTTAACTTCGATTTTCCTACCACAGACAAAACTCCAAATGCTTTGTTTAGCTACAATATGCCTTACGTTGCGTCTTTGCGTCTCTGCGTGAGTCAAAGTTAATGTGTAATTAATTACAGAAAATCTTGTATGACAAACCTATTTAAAAAATTTGCCGATAAAATAATCCCGGTGGTTATTACAGTTATTCTATTGAGTGCCTGCAGCGGACAGAAAAATGTTGTGGAGAAGGAAACAATCAGAAAGCCTAACATCATTTACATAATGGCCGATGATTTAGGTTATGGTGATCTGAGCTTCACCGGACAGGAGAAATTCAAAACACCCAATATCGACAAGCTGGCGGTTGACGGAATGTTTTTTACCCAGCACTATTCCGGCTCCACCGTATGCGGACCGGCGCGTTCGTCAATAATGACAGGAAAGCATTCTGGTCACACTTTTATAAGAGGGAACAAGGAAGTATATCCCGAAGGGCAATATCCGCTGGAGTCAGCCGCCATCACTGTGGCCGAATTGCTGAAAAAGGAAGGCTATGTAACCGGAACTTTTGGGAAATGGGGCCTTGGATATCCGGGATCGGAAGGCGACCCAAACAACCAGGGCTTTGATGAATTTTATGGATACAATTGCCAGCGCCTGGCCCACAATTATTATCCCTACCATTTGTGGCGTAATCAAACAAAGATAGTGCTTGAGGGGAATCAGTTGAAAGAAAAGACTATTTACGGTCCTATAATTATCCATGAAAATGCATTAGCCTTTATTGAAAAGAACAAGGACACCAGCTTCTTTATGTATTATCCATCTATTATTCCGCACGCAGAATTGGCAGCCCCTGAAAGTTATATGCAGAAATATCGCGCACAATTTGCTCCGGAAACACCCTATGTGGGAATAGATGAGGGCGAATCCTATAAAAATGGAGGCTATGCTTCCCAGGCGGAACCCCATGCCGCATTTGCTGCAATGGTGAGTTTGCTGGATAATCAGGTGGGTGAAATCCGCAAGAAACTGGAGGAGTTAGGCATTGCCGATAACACCCTCATCATCTTTACTTCCGACAATGGACCACATGAAGAAGGCGGGGCCGACCCCGAATTTTTTAACAGCAATGCAAATTTCAGGGGGATGAAAAGGGATTTGTATGAAGGCGGGATACATATTCCCATGATTGCCTACTGGCCCGGGAAAATAAAACCGGGAACCACTTCTGATCTTATTTCTGCATTTTGGGATTTTTTGCCAACGGTTTGTGAAATTGCCCAAATAAGTGCCCCTGGAAATATTGATGGCATATCCTATTTGCCTTATTTACAGGGCAAAAAACAAAAAGCACACGATTATCTGTATTGGGAATTTCATGAAGGGGGCGGCAAACAAGCAGCAAGAATGGGCGATTGGAAGGCCTTACGATTGAATATGGCCAATAATCCTAATGCTCCCATTGAATTGTATAATCTGGCTGAAGATGAAGGCGAACAGCATAATGTTGCTCAAAACAACCCGGGAATTGTGCAACAAATGGCCGATATCCTGAACAAAGAGCACAGGTATTCAAAGGAATTTGAGTTTGAGTACGAGAAAAAATGAGCAAACAGTGTAGAACAAAAGATATAAATGACAAAGCCTGATATTAAGCCGTTGTCATCCGAACAACGTGCCTTTCCGGTTGGCAGGCGTGATGCACTGCTCAGTAAATTAAAGATCAGGCGGCTCAAATATCATCATGGCAGACACATAAATTGCGCATCTTTAACAATCCGCATTAATCCAATCTGATTATTGAATTAATAATTTCTCCGTTTTGATTCCATCACGGGTGCTCACCGAAAGTAAGTACATTCCCTTTTGGTATTCACTTAAATCCACGAATGTTTTTTCGCCGTTCCAGTTGAATTTGTGAACCATTTTCCCGGTCAGGTCGTAAATACTCACCTCCGCTTTTTCAAAAGTCTTTCTTTCGGAAGTAGAAATCGTGAATTGTCCATTGGAAGGATTGGGTTCAATTTTTAATTTTAAATCCTGAAACGAAACTACATCTTTGATGGATGTTATGATCAACTCATTGCTAAAGGTTACCAGTCCGCCGGCAACATCAATCTCAGGATTCCACGTGTCAAGGCAATTGATGCAGGTAACACCCGTTACGCAATCGGGATGGTTGGGATGGCAGAAGTCAATATAGCCGGGATAGAATTCGTACATCAGGTTTACGTCGGGGAATGACAACCAGGGTGTAAGGTCGTATTGCCACAAAATTGGAATGCTTCCCGGGCACCATCCATGACGGTTGTGAAACCAGGTTCCATTTTGGGGCTGGCATCCACTTGGGTTTGGATTGCAGGTTTGCCAAAGGTGCTGTTGGAATTCTGTCGCTCCGTTTATTTTAATATTATGGGTAGCATCGTAAAATTCGGCAGCATTGGAGGTGTTTGTTTCGCCCCACGAAAACCCGCCACACATCAGTCGCAGGTGTGCTTTCTCGATGTCAGGACTAAAGTTAATCGTGTATGGCTCTACCGGTTGCAAATTGGCGTAATCGCCAAAGGGATACAAATTCTGCCAAAGGTTATCCATCCAACTGTATTTATATTCGGGTGTACCGGCCTGGTAGTGGAAGGTAATGGACGTTATTGATTGGGGGAAACTAATCTTAAAATCGACCCTACCCTGTAACTGAGACACAAAATCGGTGATATCGATCTCGTCATCGCAGGGCACCCCATACGGCGAAACATATTTGAATAACTCCATCCATTGGCCATTCGCACCGCGAATGGAGCACCGTGCTATCCGATCCCAGGGATCACAGGGACAGCCATAATTTAAAATTGCAGTTACCTTCGAATACGTGCCAGCAAAAGCGGGCAAAACAAAGCTGGTGTCGATACTGCTTTTTGCTGTAAAATTGAACGCATCTATCACTTTAAAATCCATGGTTGGTGCACCCGAAACCACTTCGAAGGTAACCGCATGAACAACGGAGGCACCCCCTGAACTTGTGGCAGTGACATTTAAGGTATAAGTGCCATACGAAGGCGGGGTCCAGTTACCTATAAAAAAGCCATTGCTGGTTTCGTCTCCATTCACTACAACGCCGTTAACATTAAACTGCACATGCTGAACATGAAGTATCTCAGGGTGTTCTATTTTAGTGGAAACGACAAAAGACATACCCATTAACTCGGGCATCCTAACCACCTCGCCTTCCACAGCATTCCTTATCTGTAATTGCGGAATCACGGTCATCGGGTCAATTACCCCGAACGTTTGAATTACATCCGCAGCAGGTGCCACCGTGCTATTCCCCGGCTGGCTGGCTGTAATTTTAACAATTCCGGGTTCACCGGTCAGGGTAAGTATATCTCCATTAACGGAAGCAGGCCCCGAGGTAACCGCAAAATTTACGGTAAGCCCACGGTTTGATGTTGCTGTGAGAGTAAATGGCGCATCGGTGGTTAAATGATCGCCCACAGGGCTAAAGGTGATATATTGGTAAAGCAATCCGCCTGTTTGGGGTTGGCGGATAATCAAATTATCAAACCCGCTGGTATGACCCAGCGCGTGGATAAACATTTTGGTCCATTTGGCAGGGTCGGTGCTTGTGCCCGAACCGGGTGTTAAGCCCAGGTTAAGATTAGTTACCTGTTGCACCGGAACATAGGAGCCATTCATTTCGGCAATAAAGTAAGTTATACTGCCGGCACCATCGTTGGCGTCCAGGTCGAGAAACAATTTGTGGCGAAACCACCCTTCCTTCGAAGCATAAGGCCAGGTAAACGGAAATACTGTACCGTTGGGCATAAAAAAACTGACAATCTGTGGCAAAGCCTTATTCCCAATATGAAAGCCGAAGCCACCTTCGTTATTTTCGATGTTGACAACCGTTTCAATACCGGGCAACAAATAGCCATTATTGTTGGCATCATAGCCAAAGCCAAATAACGTACCCCACCATCCGGTGAAGACCTCCAATTCTATTTCAACCGGCCCACCCTTTGAAAAGTCAAAAGGAAAGTCATCCTTCGATAATCGCGATGCTGTTCTCCCGACATTAGGGCCACCATTACCGTAAAACAAAGCATTTGTTCCATCGGGTGCAACCTCACCCAGCATGGTAAAGGCCACTTCCAGGTCGAATTGGGCTCCAGTGTTATTGGCAACAGTGGTCCAATGGTCCACGCCATTTAAGTTGCCGGTTTCAAGCGCGTTAAAATCATAAACATGCTCGATAACCTGCGCCTGAAGGCCAAGCATAAAAATAAAGGATAAGAAAAATGTGCTGAGTGTTTTCATGGTTGTTTAGAGTTTGTTCAACTTTCGCGAGTACACTAAATTGGTGAAATGAGCTAAAAGGCAAAATATATATTTTTCATGTTATTGATTACCAATAACATAAATTCATTAATCATGCAAGATAAAAATATGCTACCAAACAAAAGTACAACAATAGTTTCAGAAATAAATGACTTTTTATTGAATTCTATTTAACAATAATCAAGTATATTTGTATCTGATTGGTGGTGCTACCGAAGGTTTAGTTCAACATGCGATCATGAAACATTTGGGGTGCAGTGGTTATTTGAGCATATTACCAGGTATTAACAATTGGTAACATTGGATAGGATCGCAATCCATTCGCCCAAATGTTTCATCCCTACCGCCAACCTTTGTACACCAGCGTTACTCAAACTACTAATATTGTGAGATTAGAAATAAATACACTGTTGTCCGGTTAAAGTAATGAGTTAGGAAGTACATAAAGCACAGCCTAACTCATTTTTTGTAGTTTTACGTCGCATAAACACTAAAACTACATGGATAAAAGTACACATTTTTTCGGTTCATCGGTTTTCGGACAGCTGATTTCATTAATTGACCCTTCAATTATTAAAAAAGCGGTCATTCGTTATAATTCTGACCGATATGTAAAGAAGTTCAGAACCAAGGATCACCTAATAAGCATGCTATTTTGCGCTTTTGCAAAATGCACTTCACTGCGGGAAGTTTGTGGTGCAATGCTTGGATTATCAGGCAAAACCAAGCATTTTCAGTTAGAATGTATCCCCAGACAAAGCACTTTGAGTGATTCTAATCAGTCACGTAGTTCAGAGGTCTTTGGATATATCTACAATGAATTGCTTCTCAAACATGGACATCTTATATCGGACAGCCGAATTAAAGACGTGATAAAGAAGCAGATAGAGATAATTGACAGCACTACGATTAGTCTTTTTCAGGATATTTTAAAATGTGTTGGCCGGAATCCCCAAAACGGAAAGAGAAAGGGAGGCATTAAAGCACATACAGTAATGAATGTTGATGAAGCAGTCCCCAAAATGGTATGGTTCACACCTGCAACTACCCATGACCATATATTACTCAGCAAACTAAAGATGGATTCGAATACGATTTATGTATTTGACAAAGGATACAACGATTACAAAGCGTTTCGGATGTTTTGCGAAAATCAAACTGGTTTTGTGACCCGTATTAAGGATAATGCTGTATATGAGTTAGTTGAAGCACTATCCATAGAAGAACACATACATTCAGGTGTTTTACAAGATGAGATCATTACAGTTACTGTAAAGGATGAGAAGGGAGTGAGTAAACTCAAGCTCAGAAAAGTAAAATTCTATGACAGAGAGCTAAAGCGAGTATTTGAGTTCCTAACCAACCTGTTTGAAATGCGGGCTGACCTGGTTGCCGCTATCTATAAACTTCGCTGGCAGATAGAGCTGTTGTTCAAACAATTAAAACAAAACTTTCCTTTAAAGTATTTTCTTGGAGACAATGAGAACGCCATAAAAATTCAGATATACTGCGCTCTGATTGCAAATTTGCTGATGACCGTAATTCAAAAAAGCCTCAAAAGAAGCTGGGCATTCTCAAATCTGGTAAGTTTCTGTAAGATTCATTTGTTCAATTATATACATTTACTCCGTTTCCTGGAAAATCCGGATAAAGATTGGCACCAAACATTTATAAATGAGCAGCAGATGGTTCTGTTTTAAAGGGGCTTACTTTTGAAAAACAACTAAACTGGATTTAAATATAGCTGACAATCAGTTGGTTGCATTGTGCAATTCCCTTGTATCGGTTTTTACCGGACAATAATGAAATAAATATAAAAAATTTAGAGCAAATCGCTAAACTAAAAGAGGATGAGAATATCTCCTTTGGACGTTATCTTAAGGGGCAGGATTCTGAAAAGGTAGATGAGATTGTTCATCGACTTTATAAAGAGATTGCGCCTCAAATTGATTGTTTAAATTGTGGTAATTGCTGTCTGAATCTCAGACCTATAGCTACAGATAAGGTGCTTAGTGCATTTGTTGAACCTAAGAATATTGAGGACTTTAAGTATTTAATGAGTTTTCCATGTAAAAATCTTGATGGCAAGAAATGCACTATTTACTCAGAAAGGCCGGAAGAATGCAAAGAATATCCATATATGCATAGAGATAAGTATGTGGAAAGGACTCATGAAATACGTCAAAACTATGAAATATGCCCCATTGTTTTTAATGTTTTCGAGCATTAAAAAAAAGAATTAGTGTGGATTAACAAATAAATGCTCTACCATAAACTTTCATTCCAGGATTTTCGAAAAATAGCATGGGCCGTATCCTCTTCGGGCATATAACCGCGTTTTCCATCATAAATATAAATCATGACCAGTTTTAGTTCGGGCGAATCATAATTTTCGTCGCAATATTGGGCGATTTCATTGGCTGTACTAAATGGTTTTCCGAACATATCATTTACCGGAAAAAGGTTACTACTTTCGTAAACCTTATAAACCAACTCGGTGCATGCAATCTTATTGTCAGTTGAAAAATCGAAATTAAAATCGTAGGGTTTTGAAACCTCACTAAAAGCTTTATAAATGGCTGCAGCAATTTCTTTTTTTTCGAGTAAGGGCCTCAAAATAACGATGCCTTCTTTTTTTGTTCCTGCTTCAAAAGAGGATATAACCACCCCTTCGCTAACCGATTCAATGATATCAAAATCTCCCAAATCGTCCACCTGAAATTGATAAGAGGTTTTGTAGTTTTTTAAAAGCAGCTTTTCAAAATTTCCAGAACTTTCACCCTGGGCTATCACCCACTTCATGCTCGCTTTATCGTTGGCAAAAAATTCATTTCGCTCATTCCGGTCACCTACATATAAACCAGCATGGGTCCAGAAGCCCGGGATACCGATATTTGAAATATAATAATCACTGCGATTCAGAAAAATATCACCCGGTTTCATCAATCTTCTCATTCGGGCTAACTCAAAGCTGCTGATGGTGTTTGATGAGGATTCCAGAATTTTTGTATCGCCTGCCCATGCAAAAAACGACGATTTTAAAGGGTAAACCGTTGGGTGAAAATAGTATTCTTTCACTGAGAAATAACCAGCTATTCCCAGTAACAAAATTCCAAAAATGAATATTAATTTTTTCATGCTATTTTATGGTGATTTCATCTAAAAAAACAAGCTTTGTTTGTGGCCCGCTTTTAACTTTGAACTTTTTCATTATTACAAATATGAATTGGCAAATCCCTCGTGCGTTGAAGATTATCACTTTGCAAAACATGATAACGAACCTTTGTTACCCAAACAAGATGAACCAGCAAATTACTCACACTTTGGCTTGTCGTTCTATTATCAACTATTTTGTAAATCTATGACATTTATAGAAACGAAAGAAGCTGCAATAAAATTATTCGCTATCGGGCAAATGCTGAAAAAAGAAATTTCGTACTTTTAACAAAGATTCTGATGGCTGAAACAATGGGCTCACACTAATGCCCGATAACGATAGAGATTATGACAGCTGCGATGTTTTGAATTTGGACAGTGCTGATGAGTTGGAAGACATAAATTGCGTAATAACCCAAAATGATACCAGAAAATAAACAGTCATGAGAACGATAAAAACCCTACTGCTTTCAATAGCAATTTTTACTGCATTGCCAGTTTTTGCGCAGTCTGCAAATGTTGAAACGATACTGCCCACAAAGGATGTTAATCAAAATATTCGGGAAATTGCGTATTCAATCATGGGAATCGGGTCAACAGTGCATGTTGACCTAACTTGCGATTTAAACAATTACAGCGCATGTCATTCAGATATTGGTTTTGGGCGGTTGGATATTGAAATAGACTGGTACAATGCAAATGATGAAACAGGGAAATTCATGCTGAATTTGATAAAAGATATGGAGATGATTCCCCAGCAAATGGCAGATTTTAAAAGTAGCTCAGGTTTTGAGCGGAAAGAACAGGCAAAAGAAGTCTCGACCGAAGGTGGGAAATATTGGATTTTCACTGAACAAACACAATGTATCAATGAATTAACCGGACCTACCGGAGTAACTCAACATCATACCCGCATTGGGAGCTATATATTTGATGGCATTAAAATAATTAAATTGGATATTAGTGGTTATTTTACATCCGACAAGGGGAAAGAGATTATGATGGAAACAGTTCAGAATATCAAAAAGTTCGACTTTTCTGCACTGGCCAATGTTGCTGTTTCAAAATAGGCAATTCGGGTTTTTGGGAATAGCCTGAATAAATCAATACGATGGATGTTATTTTTGAAAATAACCTGTATTTTGATGTGTATTTACTTTATACGTTCGATATAAATGAGGTGAGGTTAAAAACAGGCTTAGCCAGGCAAATGAGCGAGTAAGTTTTGAACAGAACTAAACAGCAAAAAGGGTTTCTTTATCAGGCTTTAATGTTTGGAGTTTGTTTTTAAGATGTCCCCCATGATCATCATTGTCTGGATTACAGAGAATTATTTACAATAATCTACCTTTTAATCTCTTTGAAGAAAACATTCCGTTATGCCAGAACATCAAAACATTGAGAGGAAAGAGCGTTGGCGCGATGAGTACCTGAAATGGGTTTGAGGTTTTGCGAATACTATTGGGGCTTTAAACCAGGCAATTCAAAATGGATAAATTTCAAAATAAATACCGTATTCCTTCGGCACGTTTGCAAAATTGGGATTATGGCTGGAACGGAGCCTATTTTCTAACCATTTGCACCCAAAATCGAGAACATTTTTTCGGCGAAATATTCAATGGTCAAATGGTATATTCGATAATTGGTGAAATGGCGAAAAAATATTTAACGGAAATACCACAACGATTTGAATATGCGAAATTGGATGAATTTATCGTAATGCCCAATCACGTTCATGCAATTATTGTCATTGACAAAATTGATGATGGGCGGGTTGGTGGTGGTGACGGTGGCGGTAGAGACGCGATTAATCGCGTCTCTACGAAAACGCCCACGAAAACACCATCGGACGGAAATACCAACCCACCAATCAAAAAACGGGGCGGGATAACAGGCAATAATAATCCAATGTTGCATGACAATATTTCACGAATATTAAATTGGTTTACCGGCAGGGTTACCTATGAATCACGAAAATTTGATAAAAATTACGGATGGCAATCCCGATTTTATGATCATTTAATACGAAATGATTCCGAACACCAAAGAATAAAAAATTACATCATCAATAATCCTAAAAATTGGGGTGATAATAAATTTTATAAACAATTTCATTAGTGACTGAAGATCATTAAGAAATCCATCGCTGCGCCTCGTCTGACTAGCAGCAATCAGGCAGGATCTGAATAACAATTTTTTACGCTGTAAATGGAAATTTGCATAGTTATATCATCTTTACAAAGTTCCACAATTTAAAGATGCCCTCCCACCCGGGAAAGCCTCTTATTATTATTTCATTCCACTTTAACCCAATACAAAGATACAACGAGGCGCTTTTCGCAATGCCCGATTCCTCGCCTGCAAGTAAGCCCTTTCACCCAAAATAAGCTGTGATTCTCAGAACAACATCTGAAACCAGGCTCAAACTGCTTTAATTGCAGTACCAAAAAGTTATTATTTGATTTTGGTTCCGTTCCACTTTTTACTTGGAGGACTGCTTTTGTAACCGAATTTTCCTGTAAAGGATAAAAAATCAGGTGCAAAAACAAATTCAAAGCTCCCGTTTTTTGAACTGGAGCTGTTCTTCCAGGTCCCTGTAAGCTTGTTGCCAACAATGGTGGCCACAATTTTGCCACTGCCACCTTCATATATTCCGTTTACACTTGCACCGGTTTGGGTAAGTGTCATTTGCCCATAGGTTGTGTTATACAAACCGGAAATAACCGTAATTTCAGGTTTAGGTTCTGGTTCTGGTTGGGGTGAAATATCTGAAGGGCTGGTCGAACCGATCCGTTTTCCGTTCCATTTTTTGCTAAAAGCACTGGAGTTATATCCAAATTCCCCGACAAAAGAGGAATAATCGGATGCAAAAACAAATTCAAAATTCCCACTCTTTGAATTAGAACTGTTCTTCCACGTTCCGGAAAGTTTATTGCCGTTTAAAGTGGCCGCAAGTGTTCCCCGGCCACCATCGTAGGTTCCGTTTACTTTTGCACCGGTTTGAGCAAGTGTCATTTGTTTAAAGTCGGTGTTATACGAACCGGAAATATCAGCAATGTCAGCTTTTGGTTGGGGTAAAATATCTGACGGGCTGGTTGAATTAATCCGTTTTCCATTCCATTTTTTACTGAATGCACTGTTGTTATATCCAAACTCCCCGACAAAAGAGGAATAATCAGAAGTAAAAATAAATTCAAATTTCCCACTCTTCGAATTTGAGCTATTCTTCCAGGTTCCGGCAAGTTTGTTACTATTTAAAGTGGCCACAAGTGTTCCCCGGCCACCATCGTAGGTTCCGGTATATTGCGAACCGGACTTTACCAGGTTCATCCGGCCGTAACCGGTATCGAAAACGCCCGAAATGTCTTGTGAAAATCCGTAAAAACCTACGAAAAGTGTAGCCAGTAGAATGATAATGTTTTTTTTCATTGTATTAAGTTTTAGCAGTAAACGGAAATGCTTACCAGGTTTACAATAGTTTTATTTAGCTGTTATTCAAATTGTTAGTATTGTTTTCTATTTTCAAATAAATGATTTTGCTGTATTAGTCAAACAAAAATTATCCTCTAAGTGATTCAAATTTAGGAAGAATATTTATATAATGATCTCATATCCTCTTTTTCTTTACGTTTTAGCCGATACTATATGTATAAAATGCAAATCTGAATATTCGAATTTTCAAAATTCTGTCATCATATAATCAATAATTAAAAAGAGGCTTTCCTTCGCGGGAAAGCCTCTCTTATTAGCATTGCGTTTCAGTAAAACTGCATCACTACATTATGAATTTACCTTGCGAAGCATGCCCGCGGCAATTTCAGCTGCTTTAATCAGTGGGTAAGCTGCCGGGGAAGCCGTTAAGCAAGGATGAGTGCCTATTTGTGAAATCAACAACCCATTCACGGACATGCGGTTTTCGATGGCAAGGCCTATAACGTTGGTTAATTCACCGGCGCTCAGACCACCAATGACTTCGCCGCCAACAATCACACCCGAGTATTTAGCTACAATCAATTTAACCAATTGCTTGTGCGTGTCGGGTAAATTTCCGGGATGGCGGTCAATGCCCTCAAAAGTTGCCGTGATTACAGAAATATTCTCTTCGTTGGCACGCTGTTCAATCAATCCGGCGGTGCCAAAACCATTTTCCCCTATCACGGTGGAGTAAATGCCGATGGTGCCGCTAAAAGTCTTTACCACGTGAATGTTAAAAAGGTTCATCCCGGCAACCCGTGCTTCGGCGCAGGCTGTGGAAGCCAGCATGGTAGGCACGCGTTTGCGGGTAATGAAGTCGCGTTTCTGGGCACAGTCGCCAATGGCAAAAATATCCTGATTGGCGGTGCGCATATACTCATCCACTACAATAAATCCTCCTTCATCTATCTGTATGCCGGCTTTTTCAGCAAGCTGGGTACTGGGCTTGTAACCCATAGACAGAATAACTGCATCAGCTTCAAGAATCTGACCGTTCTCAAGTTTCACTTTTTCTACTTTAGATGTACCCATCACTTCGCTGACGCCGCTACCGGTGAAAATATCAACACCGTCTTTCTCGAGAAACCCTGCAATCCGGGCAGCAATTTCCACGTCAAAAGCCGAATAAAGTATGGATTTTTCTTTCTCTACCAAATAAACATCATGGCCACTCTTCGTCAGTTCATGTGAAAACTCAACGCCGATAAAGCCTGCCCCAATCACAACAATCTTTTTCAGACCATTGATTTTCTCTTTCATCTCGTCAAGATAGTCTTTGTCTTTGGGAACCACAAATACATTGTCCAGATCGGCGCCTTTAAGCCATTTGGGCTTCACGGGGGTTGATCCTGTTGCAATTACCAGTTTGTCGTAGCCAATTACTTCGCCTCCTTTGAGGGTTGCGGTTTTGGCTTCTTTATCAATGGCAATTACTTCGTCAACCAACGACTCCACCCCGGCTTTCTCCAACATATTGTCCACCGGCATAATGTTCAACTGACTGCTGTCGAGGGTGCCGAATATATATGGAATACCGCAGGGTACCATTACGTCTTTCTGTTTTTTTACCAGGGTGAAACTTTTATCGTTCCATGATGATTTTCCGGTAACGGCGGCTACCATACCGGCAGCACTGCCGCCAATAATAAGTACATCAGTTTTTTTCATTCGCTGTTTATTTTAGGTTTTAGATAATCCGTTTTTCAAATCTTCAAGTATGTCTTCCACATCTTCGATGCCCACCGAGAATCGTACCAGGTCTTCGGTAATGCCGGCAGCAAGTTTATTTTCCTTGCTCACGCCCGCGTGGGTCATGGATGCCGGATGCTGAATAAGTGTTTCCACGCCGCCAAGGGATACGGCAAGCAGTGCCAGATGCACATTGTCCATCAGCTTTTTGCCGGCTTCATAACCACCTTTCAGGCCGAAACTCATCATGGAGCCAAAGCCCTGCATCTGTGTTTTTGCCAGTTCATACTGTGGGTGTGATTCCAGACCGGGATACTTAATCCAGGCAACTTTCGGGTGAGATTCCAGGAAACGGGCGACTTTCATGGCATTTTCCTGGGCGCGGTCGATACGGATGGAAAGGGTTTTTACACCGCGAATGACCATAAATGCCTGAGTGGGATCCATGTTGCAACCCATGTAAACCATGCAGTGCCTGATTTTTTTATAGAGCTCAACACCTTTGGCAACGATTACACCGCCCACAATATCGGCATGACCATTGATGAATTTGGTAATGGAGTGTAACACTACATCAGCGCCCAGATCAAGCGGCTTTTGGAGGTATGGTGAGCAGAAAGTATTGTCAACCACCAGAATAAGGTTGTGCTCTTTGGCAATCTTTGCACAGGCTGCAATGTCGGTAATTTCCATGGTTGGATTGGCCGGCGTTTCAACATACAGCACTTTTGTGTTGGGTTTTAGTGCAGCTACGATGTCATCGGTATTGGCCGTGTTCACAAAAGTAGCTTCCACGCCAAAACGGGAGAAATCCTGCTCAAGCACACCACGTGCCGGTCCGTAAACTGCAGCGGAGCTCACAATGTGGCTTCCTGCACCCAACAGCGCCATAAAAACAGTGGTGATGGCACCCATACCTGAACTGGTGGCGATGCCGTCGTATCCGTTTTCCAGTTGAGCAATGTTTTGCTCAAAAGCACGAATGGTGGGATTGGAAATACGGGTATAAATATATCCGTCGCTGGCGCCTGAGAAGCAGTCGGCACCATGCTGTGCACTCTTAAATTTAAAAGTGGATGATTGATAAATGGGCACTGTTGCGCTTCCGAATTCATCTTCGAATGCGCCGGCATGAATTAATTTTGTGTTGAAACCTTTGTTTTTGGTATCCATGATTTGTTGTTTTTGATTAGAACTCAATGCCCTTTCGGGCTTCGACTCCCTGATTATAATAATGTTTAATTTCAGTCATTTCAGTTACCAGATCGGCAATTTCATAGAGTTCGGGAGGTGCATACCGTCCCGTCATCACAATTTCCATTTCCGCCGGCTTATTTTTAAGCAGCTCAAGTACGGCTGCAATCTCAAATAAATGATAGTGCAAAGCTATACAGATTTCATCGAGAATGAGCAGATTAGCTTTGTTTTCTGCTATGATGAGTGAAACTTCTGCCAGGCCTTTTCGTGCCGCATCAATGTCATCCTGAGTGGGTTCATTCACAATAAAGCAATCGAGACCATACTGTTTCAGCTCAATTTCGGGCAATCTGCCCAATACATCAAGTTCAGAGTAATGCATCCCTTTTACAAATTGGGCAATAAAAATCCGCTTCCCTGCCCCCACTGCCCTGAGCGCAAGCCCTAAAGCGGCGGTGGTTTTGCCTTTGCCGTTGCCGGTGTAGAGATGTATGTAACCTTTCATGTTGATTTCAGATTTTCGATTTCAGATTTCGGATTGAAAAAGTACCACGCAGAGACGCTAGGACGCAAAGAAACGCAAAGATTTTTTTTGTGTTTAAGATTCCTGGCTATTTCGGTGGGCGATCGGTTCCGAAAGCTCTCGGAACGAGACCATTCAAAGTTAACGTACGAGGTTAGAGTTTTAGAAATTCTTCCTTCCTTTCTTTGCCTTCCGGGATCGGATGGTCTCGACTTCGCCCGAACACCGTGAGTAATCCTTTCCCCTTGTCTCCCCGTCCCCTTGTCCCTTTGTCTAAATTTCTTTTAATTCGCCGCTCTTATACTTCTCATAAGCTTGTTTCAGGGTCATTTCCTGTGCGCCAACAAAAATTCTCATTTTGATGTGAGCAAGAGCTTTTGCCGCGGTGTCGCCAGGGCCGTTTCCGGTGATGAGTACATCGGGTTTTAACTCAAAAATACGCTGTGAAGTAGCGGTTCCTGCGCCATGAGCTTCATTTTTTACGGCGCTGTTGTCTATAACGCTGAGTTCTGATGTATCTTCATCGTGAAGCACAATGTACTCAGTTCTGCCGAAACGTGGATCAATCATTGAATCCCAATTGGTTCCGGCAGCAGTAAATGCGATTTTCATATTTAGTTTTTATTAAGGTTTGTCAATTTTTTAATTTTTTCCCAGCTTTCTCTCAAAAGAGCGGCAAGTTCACATTGTTCATATTCTACAATGGTCTGACCCTGTGTCATGGCCTTTGTAAAATTTTCATTGTAAGGTAAATCGGCTAAATGCTCTATGCCTTCTTCTTTTAGAAAACGTTTAATTTCAATACTTTTTTCAAGGTTTACATCCGCCTTGTTGATGATACATCCCGACCGGATGTTAAATTTCTTCACCAGCTCATGTACGCGTTTTAGGTCATGAATGCCCGAAACGCTTGGTTCAGTTACCAATACGACGAAACCCGCCCCCGAGAGTGAGGAAACCACCGGACATCCGATCCCGGGAGAGCCATCTACAAGAATAAAATCCTTGCGTTCTTCAAGTGCAATTTCTTTGGCCTCATCCTTGACTTTGGCCACCAGTTTACCTGAGTTGTCGGCGCCAATACCCAGACGGGCATGAACCATTATACTTCCGGTTTTAATGGTGGAGATGAACCATTTGCCAGCCAATAGATTTTTATTGATGATGGTATTGGTAGGACAGACACGGGCACAATAACCACAGCCTTCGCAGGCAATGGGATCTACAGTAAATTGTCCGTTTTTTACGAAAATAGCTTCAAAGCGGCACACCTGCTGGCATTTCCCGCAACGGGTGCAATTGCGCTGATCAATGTAAGCGACTTCACCACTATAAAAATCATTTTCATTTTCAAAATCCGGCTGCATCAGCAGGTGCATATCGGCGGCATCCACGTCACAATCGGCAACCACTACATCTGCGCCGCCCAGAACAGCAAATGCAGCCGTGATGGATGTTTTACCCGTCCCGCCTTTACCTGAAATAATTACAATTTCTTTCATGACAGGCTCCTTTCTTTTACCGTTAGGCAATACTCCAGAATATGCTGAAGTAAAGTACGCATTTCGGGAAACTCGGGATAAACCAGCTTTCCCGAAGCATATAATTCTGCAATTTTCCGGCTATTGGGAATTTTGGCGAGTACTGGAATTTCTGCTTCTTCGCAATAATTTAATACCTCATCATTCCCAATTCCATAGCGATTAACCACCACGCCAAACGCCTTTTTCAGGGTTCGCATGGTTTCAACAGCCAGTTTCAGGTCGTGCAATCCAAACGGTGTAGGTTCGGTAACCAACAGCACGAAATCTGCATCTTTTGTTGCTTCCATCACCGGGCATGAGGTGCCTGGCGGGGAGTCAAAAATGGCAAAACGTACCTCACCATAATTGGCAGCCACGTATTTCTTTGTTTTGGCAATGGTTGGAACGGCTTGTTCCTCGCCGATATCAAGGCGACTTTCAATAAAATGAAGGTTGTTTATCTGAAAATCACTGAGTCGCCCAGTTTTCCTGGGAATCATCGACAAGGCTGCCGTTGGGCATAATTCAGAACAGGCATAGCAGCTATGGCACAATTCCGGAAAAACAACTATGGATGGTCCAAGTTGAATGATGGCGTGGAAGTTGCATACTTTCTGGCAAAGACCACAAAGGGTGCAAAGGGTTTCTTCCCATTTGGGAATCATTTTATTGTTGTCCTCTTCATGAATGAGCGTTCCAGCGAAGAAAAGGCCCGAGTTTGGCTCTTCCACATCCAGATCAACCAGCACAACCGGTTCATGTTCCGCAATGTAAGCGGCAAGATTGGTTGACAGGGTTGTTTTGCCTGTGCCACCCTTGCCACTCGCAATTGCTATTTTGAATGGTTGGTGATTAGTCATACGAAAGCCTCGTAGTTTCATCGGTTAGGGTTGCCTTAATGGCCGATTGCATAAAGGGTGAGTTCCAGGAGCCCAGGTTCTGATGCGTCAGGTAATATTTCTGTGGAATAGGGTGGGTGCCGAAAACGACTTCCATGCCATATTTCTCAGGAATAAACTTCGCGAAATATTTCAGATGGTCACAGGGTGGATAGCCTACCAATAATCCGGTAGCAAAGTGAACATGGGTTGCCCCATTTTTCTTCATTTCGGCAGGTGCATATTCAACGTTTCCACCCGGACAGCCGCCGCAAGTTGTATATCCAACCAGTTCTACTTCTTTATCCTTGTACATTTCAAAAGCCCCTTCGCGTTGTTGAAGTGACCTGAAACACTTTCCACCAGCACAGGTATGGTACCTGTTGCAGATGATGATACCGACTTTAACTTTTTCCATCTTGTTTTATTTTAAAAGGGCCATTGGGAAGGAAATTTATAATTTCTAATTTCTAAGTCTAAAAATCAAATTTCTTGCTTCCTAATTTCTACTTTCTATTCACACCTGACAGGTTGGAAGAAAACCTGTCAGGAGATTCCTATTTCTTCCCTCTTACTTCTTACTTCTTACTTCCTACTTCCTACTCAGTGATTGTGTCCGTGTCCGTGATCATGGTGTCCATGTTCGCCATCATGATCGCAGTAATTGGCACTCAGGCTTAACTGTCCGGCAAGAAATTGGGTTACCAGGTTGTTTGCGGTATCCACAGGTGCACCAACGAAAACATTGACACCTGCTTCATTGAATAAATTAACCGCCATAGGACCCATTCCACCGGCAATTACATCGGTAGCGCCGTTAGATGCCACCCATTTTGGAAAGGTTCCGGGTTGATGTTCGGGCGGATCCATCATAGTAATATTGGTGATGGTGTTGTTCTCTACATCAACATAGGCAAATGCCTGGCAATGGCCAAAATGCTCTGACAGCAGGTTGCCGGCCATAGGAATTGCAATTCTTTTTTTTGTCATTTTAGGATATTATTTTTTGAGAAATAAAACCCCGGGTCAGAAACTAAACATGTAATTGAACCGGGGCTAAAGTTGATTATTTTTTCAGAATGGCTTTTTCCACATCTGCCTTAGCCAAAGGCTTGGTGCAGAAGAACCAGTCGTAACATTTCAGGTTTGTTTTGTCCGCCATGCGTTCTGCAGCAACACCGCATGAACCGGCAGTTGGAACAATTACATCATCGCCCGGGCGCCAGTCGGCAGGAGTGGCAATGGAGAATGCATCAGCTGTCTGCATGGCAATTAGTGCACGATAAAGCTCGTCAAAGTTTCTGCCAAGGCTCAGTGGATAGTAAATAATGGCACGGATCATTCCTTTAGGGTCAACAAAAAATACGGCGCGTACAGCCTTTGTGCTGCTTTCGCCAGGCATCATCATACCATATTTCTTAGCCACATTCATGCTAATGTCTTCAATCAGCGGGAATTTAACCTCTACATCTTTCATTCCGTTGTACTCAATCTTTTCCTTAATGGTCCTCAGCCATGCGATGTGGCTGTATAGTCCGTCAACCGAGAGGCCAACCAAATCGCAGTTGGCATCGTTGAATTTTTTTTCCATTGAGGCAAAGGTCATGAACTCAGAAGTACAGACAGGCGTAAAGTCAGCGGGATGGCTGAATAAAATAACCCATTTGCCAGTGTAGTCTTCGGGAAAGTTGATGTCTCCCTGGGTGGTAACTGCTTTGAATGAGGGTGCTTTTTCGCCAATGCGCGGCATGGCGTAGGTTTCTTGATTTTGGTTTTCCATGATTTTGATTTGTTTAAGGGTTGATAATTGGTTCAATTTCAAGCTAAGTTATCTAATATTGGTTGATTTTCAGGCATATAACTCCTCCTGAAGGAAGAATTTATCATTTTGGAATAGCGTGCAATCTTCCCATGCAATCCCCATAGGATAAAATAATTATTCACCATGGAGTTTTCAGACAACCGTTTTGGGGAGCTACTAAGAAATGCTTACCTACATACCTCCCCGGAATCGGTTCTGACGGCCCAATCCCATTCCGCGACCTCCGCCATTTCGTCCCATCCCTTTTCCCATTCCGCGCCAAAATCCACGTCCAAAACCTTGTTCGGTAAATTCTTCCGGATTGGGATTTCCTGAATTTTCATTTTCAGGTGCTGTTTGATTTCTGCGGCCTGCACCAAAATTGGTGCAGCGGCCCATTCTTCGTCCAGTCATGGAACCTTGTCCCATTGGGCCGGTTTGATTTAAACCTGGCATTATGACCTCCTTGTTAATTTGTTAATACTAATCTTTTTTGTCGGTATTTAGCCGCTTCCCTTTTCCCGCACCTCCGCCGGCATTTCGTTTCTTGCCCATTCCTTTACCAAGTTCTTCAAGCTTTTCTTCAGGTGAAGCTTTGCTGCAAAGACCGAGTTTTCTTCCCGTTTTGGCACCTTTTCCGTCAGGGCCTGTTCCATCTAGTTTTGGCATTTTACTTTCCTCCGTGATTAAGCATTGTAATGATATGTTTGATTTCCGTTTTGGAATCCTTTATAACGATCATCTGCATTTTCATGCTGTCAAGCAATGGTTTAATTTTCATTCCAAATTCGCTGGAAATTATCTTAGTAACTGCCCGGGAAGATAAAAAATCAACCGATGCAGAACCAGCACCTTCCTCAAGGTCTCTGTATGGATTTGGAATAAATTCCATGGCCTTGTTATCGGTATCATAGATGATAAACCAGGCACAGCGCCCAAAACTTGAATCAAGGTGCGATTCCATTGTATTTCCTACTGATGCAATAGCAACTTTCATAATCTATCGTTTTTATGATGACCTGTAGCCCCTTTTCTTTTCATTAATCGCCCGCATTCCAGACAAATCTGCTGATTGCAGGGTTCTCCCGGGATATGCTTTTGTTCGTAATGGCATCGCGGACAGATACACAGATCCTCATATCCGTCTTTTTCGTTGTTTTCAACAGGAAGATTAAATCGTTGAACATGTTTGCTGCCACACAACGGACAATGCTGCAATGGTATATCCTTTTGCGGATTATTAAAATTGCAATGACATGCATCACATTCATACCAGTCACTGTCAAAATACACCTTTCCACCTTCAATGGCAATTTGGCGGCCTTCAACAAAAGCAAGAGCTATTTTTTGCAGTGCCGCTGCATAAATCCGTGTAAAAGTCGGCCTCGACACACCCATCAGCACCGAAGCTTTGTGGTGGTTCAAATGATCATAGTCACTCAATCGTAAAGACTCATATTCCTCAAACAAGAGGTTTACCGGCTCGGAATCCTGTAAGCCCGATTCCATGCCATACGGCTTAAAGCCCTTTATTGGCGGTGGATTGAGAATTTTACGAGGTCTTTTAAGTCGTGGCGACATTTCAATTAAGCTATTGTTCGCTGCAAAATTAATGAACAATAGTTCATTTCGCAAGTTTTTTTGCATATTTTTGCCATGAAATTTTAACCCCTGACGGATGGAAAAGGCAACGACAGTTCAAACCCGTATAATTCTCCCCGAATTCCTGAATGACAGGGGAACCCTTTTTGGCGGCAACCTGCTCAAATGGATGGATGAAGTGGCTTATGTTACGGCAACCCGGTTTCTGCATCAACATATGGTAACGGTTTCGGTAGAGCATGTTAAGTTTTTAAAACCCATATTGCCAGGAAATATTATTGAACTTGTCGGGCGGATCGTTAATGTGGGTTGTGTTAAAGTTCAGGTTAATGTGGAGGTCTGGATTAGTGAAAGTAAATCAGATAAAAATGAAAAATGCGCGGGGGGAGTTTTCTTCTTTTCAGTGCTGAATGAGAAGGGTAAGCCCGTGAGAATAAGTCGTTAGTAAGTTAGTCGGTTAGTCGTTAGTCGGTTAGTCGGTTAGTCGGTTAATCGGTTAGTTGATTAGTCATTAGTCGTTTAGTTATTAGTCGTTTAGTCGTTTTCCCTGTCATAATTCCCGAATTCAAATCATATGTTCACTTTTTCCTTCCAACTGTCTTACATAATCCTTAATTTTACCATCGAAATAAAGAAAGTATGTTGAAACGTTGGGTATTGAAAGATAGGGGAGATTCCGAAAAAGTGGCTGCATTGTCTGCAGAGCTTGGAATTGGTCCTGTATTGGCTGAATTGCTGGTACAGCGGGGAGTGAATTCATTTGTAGAAGCAAAGGCTTTTTTCAGGCCAACGCTTGACCAGTTGCACGATCCTTTCCTGATGAAAGATATGGACAAGGCTGTGGAACGCGTCACAAAAGCCATTGAGCAGAAAGAAAAGATTCTTGTTTATGGCGATTATGACGTTGATGGTACTACGGCCGTTTCATTGGTTTATACTTTTTTAAAGGAAATCGGGCATGAAGCAGTCGATTATTATATTCCCGACCGCTACTCCGAAGGCTATGGCATTTCATTTAAAGGGGTTGATTTTGCCCATGAAAATGGCTTCCGCCTAGTTATTGCCCTCGATTGCGGCATTAAGGCCATTAAAAAAATTGAGAAAGCCAATGAATACGGTGTAGATTTTATTATTTGCGACCATCACCGTCCCGATGAGCAACTGCCCGATGCGATAGCAGTGCTCGATGCCAAACGCCCGGATTGCAATTATCCTTATAAAGAATTATCGGGATGTGGTGTGGGGTTCAAACTCATTCAGGCCATTGCCTCGAAAAGGGATATACCTATAGATAGTCTGAAAAAGTATCTCGATCTTGTAGTGGTTAGTATAGCCTCGGACATTGTTCCCATCACGGGTGAAAACCGTATTCTGGCTTATTTCGGGTTACGCCTGATTAACCAGAATCCGCGGCCGGGTTTTGAAGCCATTCTTCGATACTCTAATATCAGTCGGAAGAATGTAGAAGCAACAACTCCCCATCCTTCCGATGGCAATGGATATGAAGAACCGCCCTGCATATTTAAGCGCGAGCTTACGATATCCGATATGGTTTTTCTGGTCGGGCCAAGGATCAATGCTGCCGGCAGAATTGAAAGTGGCCGAAATTCAGTGAGATTACTGGTATGCGACACCGATATTGATGCCGATGAAATTGGGCAACAAATAAATGATTTCAACACCACAAGGCGTGACCTGGATTCTACCACCACCGACATGGCCCTTGATGCCATCCGATCCAGTCCCAGGCTTCTTGAAGCTTGTTCAACCGTTGTTTATCACCCTGAATGGCACAAGGGCGTAATTGGTATTGTGGCTTCACGCCTTATTGAAGTTTACTACAGGCCAACCATTGTGTTTACCCAGTCGAACGGGTTAATTACCGGATCAGCCCGTTCAATCAAGGATTTTGATATTTATGATGCCATTGATGCCTGCAGTGATTTGCTTGAGCATTTTGGCGGCCATAAATATGCTGCCGGGCTTTCACTTAAACCGGAAAACCTGGATGCATTCATTGAAAAATTTGAGCGTATTGCAAGTTCCGGCATAACGGAAGATATGCGATCACCTGAGGTGGAGATTGACCTTAAGATAAACCTGAATGAAATTGGTCAGGGTTTTTATAAAATACTGAAGCAGTTTGCACCTTTTGGCCCCGGAAATATGTCGCCGGTATTTCAAACCGAGGGCGTTATTGATAATGGCTATGGAAGGATCGTTGGGAAAAACCATTTAAAACTCACCATTGGCCACCATGAAATTTCCTCTGCGCCCTTTTCCGCCATAGCTTTCCAACAGGGGGAATATTTTGACTACATCAGCAAGGGAAAGCCATTCAATATTTGTTATCATATAGAGGAAAACGAGTGGAACAACCAGAAATCCCTTCAACTGAACATTAAGGATATTAAAATTCCTGAGGCCGAAACAAAAGAGGGAAGTTAGTAAGTAGATATAATTTTGCCTTAATCAAAAGTCAGCGCTATATTCAAATTCCGCTCCAGCAACAATCATTTCCTGATTCTTATCTGTGGACGCCAATCGATTCCCATTTCATTAATATCTTTACCATGCTTCATCCTTTCCTATCGGGCGTATTTTAGTTTTATCTTTGCACCGTGATAGCTTTAGACAATACCCTTAATTCCGACGACCTTCATAAGGTCTGTTTTGTATGTGACCTGCTCGAATGCAAAGGTGCCTGCTGTGTGGAAGGCGATGCTGGTGCTCCTCTCGAAGAACATGAAATTTCAGAACTGGAGGATAATCTTGATTACATAAAGCCCTTCATGCGTGCTGAAGGCATCAAAGAGGTGGAAAACCTTGGTGTTTTTGATTATGATGACTTCGGGCAGTATGTTACGCCGCTTATAAATGGTGCTGAATGTGCTTTTGTGGTTTTTGATGAGAAGGGTATTGCTGCCTGTGCCATTGAAAAAGCCTGGGAAGCTGGTGCTTCATCTTTTCGTAAACCGGTTTCCTGTCATCTTTATCCGGTGAGGATCAGCCGGTATCAGGATTTTGATGCTGTAAATTACCATGAATGGCATATCTGCAAGCCTGCACTCAAACTTGGCAAGGAGTTGGGTGTGCCGCTTTACATTTTTCTGAAGGATTCACTTATCCGCAAGTATGGCGAAAAATGGTACAATAACCTCGTGGAATCTATTGAATCGCGAAAGCATAAATGAACGGATCTGAAAACAAACTGACTTTCGATATAATACCAACAAAAAATCCATCACAATGTGTGATGGATTTTTTTCTTTAATTAGGTCGTAATCTAGGCTATCGGATCGATAACTTTGGCGGCAGCTATAGCTTCCAGTTCTTTGTCGATGTGGAACATACCGGCTTTATCTTCGCCAACCAGCTTCATACGGTCAAGGATATTGTGAACCGTACTTTCCTCTTCGATTTGTTCGTTGATGTACCACTGAAGGAAGTTCCCAGTGGTATAATCTTTTTCGTTCAAGGAAATTTCATAAAGTTCATTTATTGAGGCAGTTATGAACTCTTCGTGGGCCAGTACCTGGTCAAAAACATCGCGAAGTGATTTGAATGCTGAGTCAGGGATTTCCAGTGCAGACAATACAGCATATCCTCCCCTATCGTTAAGGAATTTAACGAACTTGAGCATGTGCATGCGTTCTTCATCGCTTTGTTTGAAGAGAAAATCAGCAGCTCCCGGGTAGCCTTTGGTTTCACACCATGAGGCCATAGCCATGTATATCCGTGAGGAATGCTCTTCTTTCATTATCTGAAGGTTAATGGCTTCTTCAACTTTCTTCTTTATCATAATACTAAGTTTTTAAGTTATTGATAAACGCCTTGAAGCGTTTGTTCCAAATTTTATTGTTTGCTGAGTGCTTCGGCACCACCCACAATTTCAAGAATTTCCTTGGTAATAGCAGCCTGTCGCGCTTTATTGTAAGTAAGCCTGAGTTGTTTAAGCAATTCTGAGGCATTGTCAGTAGCCTGCGACATTGCCGTCATGCGTGCACCCAATTCGGATGCCCATGAATCGAGTAACGCCTTATAAAACTGTGTTTTCAGAATCTGAGGAACAAGGTTTTCCAATATTTCCTCCTTTGAAGGATCGAAAATAAACTCAGGCTCTCTCCAATTTTTCTTGTTTGCTGTTTCAGTGCTTTCAACAGGGAGAAATTGCTCCACCTGAAGCTTTTGTATCACCGCGTTGATAAATTTATGATAGACAAAAACAATACGGTCGTACTCTCCGGAAAGATACTTTTCCAGCAGATCGTCAGCTACTTCCAATGCTTTGCCATAGCTCATGCTGTCATACAAATCGTCGTGGCGGCCAACCAATTTTACCCCTTGTTTCGTGTAGAATTCGGTAACCTTTTTGCCAATGGTCATCAGGTCCACCGAAGCATGATTGCCAGCGGTTTTATGCGTGGCAAACAGGGCATTGGTTTGTTTGATAACGTTGGCATTAAAAGCACCGCAAAGTCCCCGGTTTGAAGAAAAAACGACATAAAGGATTTTCCCTCCGGAATGTTTTCGGCTAAAAGTAGATTCACGTTCACCCTCAACAGCAGCACTCAATACCTGCAGTAGCGCTTTTTGTTGCGCAGCATAAGGCCTGAGCTTTAGTATGCTGGTCTGGGCTTTACGCAACTTGGATGCAGACACCATCTTCATGGCACTGGTAATCTGCTGCGTGGATTTTACGGATGTAATCCTTGTCCTGACCTCTTTTAAATTCGGCATTGCTCTGAAAAGACTTATTTAACTTCGTATTTCTTAATCAGTTCGAGGGCTGCGTCATTGAGTTCTTTTTCAACTTCAGGAGTAAAAATTCCCTTACGAAGTTTTGCGAGCAGTTCAGCCCTGGTGTCTTCAAGCCGGCGCAGAAACTCAACTTCAAAATTATGAATGTTATGCAGCGGTATTTTCTGCAGCAAACCTTTTGAACCACAATAAATAATAGCGATTTGCTGTTCAACAGGCATAGGTGAATATTGTGCCTGTTTCAGGATTTCCATATTGCGCGACCCCTTATCCAAAACGGCTTTGGTTACTGCATCCAGATCAGAGCCAAATTTTGCAAAAGCCTCCAACTCACGGTATTGGGCCTGGTCGAGCTTAAGGGTTCCGGCCACTTTCTTCATGGGCTTGATTTGTGCGTTACCGCCAACACGTGATACTGAAATACCAACGTTAATGGCAGGACGGATGCCCGAGTTGAAGAGGTTGTTTTCCAAAAATATCTGACCATCGGTAATGGAAATGACGTTCGTGGGAATGTATGCCGAAACGTCGCCAGCCTGTGTCTCAATAATGGGAAGAGCTGTGAGTGAGCCACCACCTTTAACTTTGCCTTTCAAACACTCGGGCAGATCGTTCATTTGAGAAGCGATTTCATCGGAAGCAATGATTTTGGCAGCTCTTTCGAGCAAGCGGGAATGGAGGTAAAAGACATCACCGGGATAGGCTTCACGTCCGGGCGGACGCCTCAGCAATAAGGAAACTTCGCGATAAGCAACCGCTTGTTTTGAAAGATCATCATAAATAATTAAGGCCGGACGTCCGGTATCCCGGAAATACTCGCCAATGGCAGCTCCGGCAAACGGGGCGTAAAACTGCATGGCGGCGGCATCACTGGCAGTAGCCACAACCACAACCGTATATTTCATTGCACCTTTTTGCTCCAGGGTTTGAACAATATTGGCGACACTACTGCCCTTTTGTCCAATGGCCACATAAATACAATAAACCGGCTCACCTTTTTCGTAGAATTCCTTTTGGTTCAGAATGGTATCAATAGCGATGGCAGTCTTTCCGGTTTGCCTGTCGCCAATGATAAGTTCACGCTGACCGCGACCAATGGGAATCATGGCATCAATCGCCTTAATGCCTGTTTGAAGTGGTTCATTTACCGGTTGTCTGTATATAACCCCGGGAGCCTTACGCTCAAGTGGCATTTCGAAAATTTCACCGGTTATCTGTCCCTTGCCGTCAATGGGCTCGCCAAGGGTGTTGATAACCCTGCCCAACATCCCTTCCGATACAGGAATGGAGGAGATGAGGCGGGTACGCTTCACGAGGTCGCCTTCGTTTATGGATGATGACTCCCCAAGCATTACCACGCCAACATTGTCTTCTTCAAGGTTGAGTACAATGCCCTTGACGCCCGCATTGGCAAAATCTACAAGTTCGCCGGCCTGCACATTGGTGAGTCCGTAAACCCTGGCGATTCCATCGCCCACTTGCAATACGCTCCCTGTTTCCTCGAGTTCAGCTTGTGTGCTAAAGCCTGACAGTTGCTGTCTTAAAATCGCCGATACTTCTGCAGGTTTTATTTCTGCCATTGGTTTTTATGTTTTTAGAATATTTTGATATAATTGTTGGTATTAAACTCTTTACGAAGGTCTTCCAGTTTGCGGTGGATGCTGTCATCAAAAATCTGGTCGTCCAACTTTATAATCAGTCCTCCAATAATTGATGGCTGAATTTCTTCCTCCATAATTACTTCACCTTTGGTTTGTTTTTCAAGCATTTGCTTAATTTCCTGCCGGAGTGCTTCAGTGAGTGGTATGGCTGATATAACTTTGACTTTCCTTATGTTTTTGTATTCAAGGTAAAGGTCTTCAAATTTCAAGGCAATCTGATGCAGATGCTCTTCTCTTCTTTTACGGATAATAATTTCAATGAAACCGATGGCCAACTTATCTAATTGCCCCTTAAAAATTTCATGAATCACGGCAATTTTTTTAGACCCATAAATCACCGGGCTCTTCAGCATTGCAACCAAATCAGTATTTTCAATACAAACCCTCGCGACAAGTTTCATGTCAGCCCGGGCAATATCCAATTCATTGCGTTCAACGGCAAGGTCAAAGAGTGCCTGGGCATAGCGTATATTTACCCGTGGGTTGTTCATGACAATTAGTTAAGATTAAAATCGTTGAGCGACTCTTTTACCATTTGCTCCTGTTTATTGTGCTCCGAGAGTTCTTTGCCAATTACTTTTTCGGCAATTTCGATGGAGAGGGTGGCAATTTGGTTTTTGAGTTCTGTGATGGCAGCCATTTTCTCGAAATGTATTCTTTCGCGGGCATTTTGAACAATTCGATTGGCCTCTTCGGTGGCGTTTAACCGTGCATCCTCAATCAACGACTCTTTTATTTTACGGGCTTCGCCAATAAGCTTGTCGCGTTCCTCTCTGGCTTCGAGCATCAACTGCTCGTTGGAGAAAAGCAAGTGTTTCATTTCTTCACGGGCTTTTTCTGCCTCGTGGAGTGCCTGTTCAATATTGTTTTCACGTTCATTGAGGGCACGCATTACCGGAGGCCACACAAATTTGCCCAGGATAAACAGCAAAATGCCAAAGGAAAGGGTCATCCAAAAAATGAGACCAATGCCGGGATTTACCAATTCCATAATTTTCTTTTGTTTAATGTCAGTAATAATCAAAAAGCCAAACTACCGGCGCAACCAACCGTTGAACCGGTAGTTAAGTTGTTTTGCTTAGATGAACAGGATAAGCAGACAAACCACGATGGCAAAGAAGGCAACCCCCTCAATAAGGGCAGCCGATACAATCATGTTCGACCTGATATCACCTGATGCTTCGGGCTGACGCGCGATGGATTCCAGCGCTGCACGGCCAATGTTTCCAATGCCAATGCCTGCTGCTACCGCGGCGATTCCTGCACCAATTGCAGCAGCCATTTTGGCCAGTGGGGCCAAATCAGTTGCTACCTGCATAAGTACTGATAATACTGTCATAATTGTTGGGTTTAAGGATGAATCAAAAAAGTTAGGTAATCAAAATTTTAATGCTGGCCTTCGGTCGCATGCTCTTCCGTTGCCATGCCAAAGTATAAGGCGGATAAAAGCGTAAATACATAGGCTTGTATCAAAGCAACGAGGAGTTCCAGGATGCTAATAAATATTGAGAAAAAGACCGAGACCACTGAAACGCCATAACCAAGGGCAGGGCTTATTCTGGCAAAAACAAATATCAGGCTAATAAAGCCCAGCACAATAATATGCCCGGCAGTAATATTGGCAAACAAACGGATCATCAATACAAATGGTTTGATGATGGCACCTGTTATTTCAATAATTGGGAATAACGGAATTGGGAATTTTAACCACCAGGGCACACCGGGCGTATTGAACATGTGCAGCCAATAATTTTTATTGCCGCTGAAGGAGGTTATCAAAAAGGTAAATACCGCTAAAACCAGCGTTACACTAATATTTCCGGTTACATTTGCCCCACCGGGAAAAATGGGAATCAATCCAATGAGGTTGGTGAAAAAGATAAAGAAAAACAAGGTGAGCAGAAAAGGCAAATATTTTTCATAATGCCTGCCTATAGATGGTTTTGCAACCTCATCACGAATGAAAATAATAACGGGCTCCAAAAGTGACTGCATGCCTTTGGGTGCATGATGAGCATTGCGCTTGTAGGCTTTTGCAACTGAAAAGAAAACCAGCAGTATCACAATGAAACTTACAAAAATTCCCAAAACTGTTTTGGTGATGGAAAAATCGAGTGGTTTATCGGCCGTTGCATCTGTTTCCATTGTTCCGGATAGTACTTTTACAATCCTGCCTTTGTTAATTCCCTTGGCACTTTCAATCTTGAATCCTTTGTATGATTCCTGACCGTGATGAAATTTTGCCGAGCTAAAAACGTGCCATTGACCATTGTCAATCAGGATAACCGGCAGAGGAACAGAGATATGGGTATGACCAATGGTTGCGATGTGCCATTCATAACTATCAATAATGTGCTCAATAATCATTGTGCCCGCGTTGAACTCTTCCTGGTTCTCGCCATGTGCAGCTTCGTTTGTTGCTTCGTGGCTCCCGGCATAGGAAACACCAAACAGGGCAAAAGTCAGTAGCGTTATTAACAGGTAAATTTTTCTCATTCCAGTATGAAAACCGATTGTTTTAAAATAAAAACCGTCTCTGAGTTACGGGCTTGCAAGTATAGCAAAATTTTGCAGCCTCATAACAAAAGGGTTAAAATAATCATGGTATTACATATATTTCAATACCCTATTCTGCGGATTTCAACCTCTAAACAAGTTGATTGCAAATTTGTTTATCCGGGCGGCCTGCAAATTTCAACCAATATTTATTTTGTTGTTTTGCTATCTTTGACGTATCAAACTCCTATTCATGATGCAGGCCCAAAAGGAAAGGATTGTCAGGATATCAGGGGGAAGTGTTTTTCTTTCGGAAAATTACAGCCTTCCCATGAGTTGCACCTCGCTTGACCCCAACAAAATGCGCTTCAGGCCTGGCAGGGAATTCTTCTGGAAAACCGAAATCACGGATTTTAATCCTTCAACCGGTAGGGTTGAACTTATGGTGCTGGATTATAATCCCACAGACATCAGCGGCTTTGCAGCGCAAAAAATGAAAGCCCCGGTAAAATTTATTCAGTTTGGAGCGCTTGACTGGAACCTGCTTGAGCCTCAACTTGCATTTTATCAATACAATCATTTACTTCATATGCTGGATGAGGGGGAAAATGAAACGACGGGAGTGAATAAAGTTACAGAATCACCGTCAGTAGGGCGTTTGGGCGTAAGCGAAGAATTTCAACCCCGATTTATCCAAAGTGCTAAAGCAAAAAAGGAGGTACTTCAGGAAAATTTCCGGGTGTATTTTAATGACGCCTCCTTTCTCAGTGGCAGGGTACAGGTAATCAAAAAATTTGTATGGCATCCCGAGCCCTTATGCATAAGCATTGAAAACAGCAACCTGATTCCCGAGTTTGATCTGATTAAAGCCTACTTTCCAAAAGTATTTGGCGGCCTGAAAAAGTTTGAAGTTCAGGTGCGTTTTGAAGTGGAAGGCCTTCAGGTTAAGGAAATTACTGCATATTCGCCTCAAATTGCACGCATTGATGAAGCCCTCATCGAAGGGGTGAAAAGGGCACAGGTTATGTCGTACATATCTCGTACTGCGGGTACTATTGACAAATCACTCTTCACAGCCGACGAGTTTATGGGTCATTATGCCGATGATGAAGAAAGAGGCAACGTGTTGAAGCAGACGGAAGCCGATATTATTCTGGCATCAATGAGCGACAAAAACTTACGTAATCGAAAGCAAATTGAATTCCTGGCCGGCAGTCAGCAATCATCCCAACATAAAATCAGGTTTACGCTAAAACCTGTTTTCGGTTTTGTTTTCTTTATTGAAGGTAGCAACATGAACCATTTTTGCTGGGAATTACTGAACAGCCATGCGACATATCTTTGGTCATTTTACCGGGCATCAGGTACGCCAATGCAACAGTATAAAAAGGTGGAGCAAATCATTGCCTCCATCCGTGAAAGTGGCCGGGATCAATACAAAAAAGCATACCGGACCCTGCCTGTTGAACCTGAAATGCACTTTAATGTGATCAATCATATTCATGCCGATTCCGCCCTGGTGGATAATTTCCCTGGGTGGAAACACCGGTTGCTGGAGAGGTTGGTGTAGTTATTATTTGCTTGTTATTAAAAATGCAACAGGCTTGAAACAGCAGAAATTGTTGGTTCAATAAGCTTTTAGCGGGAGGGAGATCTGGAACCTGATTTCCGGAATTAAAACCAGGCCCGGGCAATTAGCCTGAGGTCTGGTTTTTTTTATTTAAATAAGTTGTAAAATAATGATATAAATCAGTGATTATTAGGGGAATTGTAATGATTTGCTTTTCAATTGCAATCACTAATGTCTTCCCAATGTTTTCTTTTTTAAGATATAAAATTTCCGGGGTTCCCTCTCAGGTAAGAACAATGCTATTTGCCGGAAGATTATTATACTGCTCGTTATAAACCTTTTAACTTCCAGTACATCTTTTTTCTTCAAGTAATTTATTTCTTCCTCAACATATTTATAATAGTTCACCCTTTACCTCTAAAGCAATTCCTAAGGTTCTAAAATATACCAGGCTGCTCTTTCGTACACATCTATAACCCTTACACTATTAAAATATTCTTTCATTTCCTTTTCTGCTACTTTAATAAAATTAAAATAATCTCCTCTTTCCAACCATTCAATAATTGTTGTAGTCAAGGCTCTGTTTTTATTATAGTCATGGAAAATGACTTTTTCTTTAGCCAAACGGGCAGCTTCTTTATATAAATGAATTCGCTCTTCTCCTTTTAGTCCATGGGCCACATAGGATGAAATTACCAGGTCAAAGCTTTTATCCTCAAAGGGAAAGGATTTGCCTGGATCTATTTTATAAATTTCAACATCTGTATCTATAAGTTTTTCTTTAGATTTTTTTACCATTTTTTCTGCAACATCTATTCCGGTAACTTTGAGACCATTTTTATATAAAACATAGGGTAAGGCTCCGGTACCACATCCTATATCTAATACTGTTTTATATTTTCTAATATCTATTTCATCTTTCATCTTAATTATTGTTTCATCATAATATTTTACTTGAAATTTATAAAATTTAGCATATATCGGAGTTATTATATTAAACATCCTTGAATGATTTTGACCCATTTTATCCTCCTGTCTTGTAAATAAAATCCACTTATTCGTAAAAAGAATAGTAAGGCAAGCCCTGCCCTGCTATCTTAATCATCTTTATAGTCCTAAAATCTCATCAATACTCTTTTGCATTTTTTCAATTTCTTGGGTTATATTATTATACCGGCGTCAATTTCTTTAAATGCATCTCCGGGAATAAAAGGTTTGTCAAATACGTTTGAACCGGTCAGGTCAATTCTGGAAAGAAATTCACCCATCTAAATAATAAAAAGCTGGTGGAGTAACTATTCTATCTGGTAACTCTCACCGCAACATAAAAATACATCCCTTCAATACCGAAATCATTTTTATCAACTTTATAATAATGAAGATTTGGGCCAACACTCATTTTTTGTCCGCCAAAGCCAAATCCAAGTGCGCGGAGCATATCGGATGCGTTGGATAAAGAAATTATATGAAAGGCAGTTTCTTTGGATAAGCCATCGCCTGAATTAAAGATGGTCTCAATAATGCGACCCAACCGGAATTCAAGCTTTTCAGCTATTTTATTGTTGCCCAACATTCGATTGGCATAAATTAGTCGGTCAAGAAAGCTTAGTTCAAAAGGATTTTCATTAAGTATCTGGTTGCCTGTTTCAATCAGGTTCCTAAAATCAGTTTCACTTGGACTTTCTTGTTGAATGAGTTTCAACATGCTTTCTGACAGCGCGTTTGATTGAGTGGAAGCTGATGAGGCTTGTATCGGAAACCCGTAATACAAAAAATGATATTCTTTTGGAGAAAGTAAGGTATCGTTGTCATTTAGCCTCTGCAGCAGGCTTTTGTAAGTTTCTGGCTTTTTGCGGATTGATTTTTCAATTTTATTGTAATCGGGTACATTAAAACTAGGTTTTTGCGCCAGAGCGCCTGCAAAACCAATAATCAGTGCAAGTATGGAGAGCGTTACTCTTTTCATAAGCGGAAATTGAATTGTAGAAAAATAAGGTCAATTCAGGCAAAAAGCTATCTGCTTATGCCCAGGCATCATCTTCCGAAAAACCCTGATCATCATCAGTCAGGCTAATCCAGGTATAAATTACGGAGTCAAGAGTATCTTCGTCCGGAGGTGTGCTGTTGTCGAAATTGGGAAATTCTTTAACCATCTCTATTATTCTTTCAGGGCTTATGGCCACAAGGTCTTCGTCAGGAAAAAGATTGTTGAGTAAAATGGCAATCGTGCCAAAATTATTCCAGTTTACCGGAGCAATAGCGGCCAATTTCAATTCAACAGAAACCATCAGTTCATTCATTTCCGCTTCAGTAACCTGATGTCCCAAATTATTCAATGCTACTTTCAACATGGGAATGTTAAGCGGAATATCCGGGTAGGGCGAAGGGAAAAGATGCTCGTTTTCAGCAAGTATCAAGGAAGCAATCCTGCCTATTTCCTCATCTTTAAATGTCATAATTTTACCCTCAATTCAACCTACAAATTTAGCAACTATAAACGCACACACGATCTTTTTTTAATACAATTTTAATTTTTTATGCTTGCACTTCTTTCAACCCGTGGAAAAAATTATTTTCCCGGTATAATTGACTTGTATTCTATGTTTTTTAAAAAGATACCAAAAAGAATGCTAAATCTTGAATTTCGCCGCCATTTGGAAGAATTTCTGTAAACACAGCATGGTGAGTTGAGAATCTTCCAATGCATTGTGGGTGGTTCCTTCGCGTTCAAATCCAAACCATGCTGAAATGGATTTAAGGCTCAACGAACGGGGAACTGATTTTCCATTGGCTTCCAGTATTTTGAAAGTATAGAAGGCAATGGTGTGCAAATCAATGAGTTTATTGCTGAAAGGCCAATCCAGATTCTCGCCACTATAAGCAAATTTGAGAAAATTGACATCAAAAATCACGCTTTGACCGCAAATGACGATATCCCGCAAGTCGCCACTTTGCCTTTTAAGCAACTTTCTGATCCACTTTTCAAAGTCCTCCAATACATCATAAATCATGGGCGCTTCCTGAAGCTCATCCCACGAAAGGCCATGTACTTTTTCAGCAGAAGCAGTGAAGGCTTCCTCATTTTCAGGATACACGTTGGACAAATAGGTGCCCAGTTCAACCCAATTGTCATTGAGAAGCACGGCACCAATCTGAATAATTTCATGGTAGCCCGGCTCCGGTCCACTCATTTCAAGGTCAACTACCAAATAGGGCATAAGATTTTAAATTTCGGATTGCAGATTGCAGATTGCAGATTTCGGATTTCGGATTTCGGATTGCAGATTTTTGATTGCGGATGATTGATGCCTGTTGACTGCTAACTGCTAGCCGCCGACTGATTTCCAATCACCATCTTACCTCAGTCTTTTATCAATATAACGTGAATTCATGATGCGTAGTATGCCCATGTAATCTATTCGGAACTCAATTAAATCACCGGTTTTGTAATTCTTTTCATTTTTCCCCAGATCGATAACAATCATATCGGAACTGGACCCCAGAAATTCAATTGTGGAATCTACCGGCTTTAAATGTCCGCTTTCTACATCAAGCAAGCCAAGGTCTAATATTGCCCTGAATGAGGTTTTCCCGACTGAAGTGTCGTCAAATTCATAGCTATGGCCTTCCAGGTTGGTACCCATGTCACCACTGGGAACCATAGGTTTTTCGATAAGTTCAATGATCTCAGTATAGAGCATAAAAACATCGTTGTGCATTTCAGGCAAAGTGGAATCATGGTAAACATCTGTTCCACAGTACAAGGTTTCACCCACCCTGAAGTGGTTGATCCCTTTGGGTAAAAGCTTTTCGAAGATGAGTGGTATAACCACTGATGCACCGCCCGAAACATAAGGTATCTGCTTATTGAACCGGGCTTCGATCAATTGTTCATAAAGACTGAGCTGTATGAGTTTGTCATGGTTTGGCAATACTCCGTAAAGGCAGGTCATATTGGTACCAATGCCCACAACTTCAATATTAGGAAGGGTAAAAACCTTTTCAAAGAAATCGATAAAATCATCGCGCATAACGCCTTCGCGTAACTCGCCCATTTCGATCATAATAACAATCTTGTGGATTTTTTGCTGCCGTCCGGCTTCGTCGCTGATTAATTTGATGGTTTTAAATTCCGTATTGAAACTGATATCGGCATATTTCACAATCTCCGGTATTGATCTTACCGGAGGAGGCTTAATATAAATCGTTTCAAGATCGGGAGCCATTTTTTTGATGGCTCTAAGGTTGGTTACCCGGGAATCGCACAATTGTTTGGGACCCAGGTTAACCACTTCCTGAAGAAACAAACGATTGCCGCAGAGCATTTTAGAAACAATCGCCCATTGGATGCCTTCTCTGCTGAAAAGTTTTTCGAGGTAGTCGTAATTTTCTTTCAGCTTGGCAGTGTCAAGTGTAATAAATGCCATCGTTTTAGTTGCTTTTGGTCAGGCGCATTTCAAGGTATTTATTGTTGAAGCCCAGCTTTTCATACAAAAATTTTGCCGGGTTGTTTGGCTCAACATGAAGGGCGATACTGCCTTTAGCCAGTTCAATGACTTCTTTCATCATGGCTTTGCCCAGTCCCTGACCCCGATAATCGCGGTGGGTAGCAATGTAAACGAGGATATTTTCCGGAATATATCCTTCCATGCCAGTTTGGTTAACCACCACGGCACCTACTATTTTATCATCTTTCCAGCCTACAAGGGTAAATCCCCCATATGAGACTGAATCTTTAACCGAGTAATCAATGGCTTTTAAAATGTCCTCTTTTTTATCTCCAAACTCATCTAAATGATCATATAGAAAATCAACGATCTCGTTTTTTTTCTTAATATCTGGTTTTTGTACTGCATTGTAAACTTGTGATTGATACATAAATTTTTATTGTTTTGTTATTGTTCGGTTCGCAAGATACGAATTTTTGGCGGTTTTGCCAAATATTTATACAATGGGTTTATAAATTCCTGCTATGACAAATGGGCTTATTCAAAAATTCATTCCCACATTTTATTGATATTTCCGTATCTTTATGATCCAAAAAAATGTTCATTATTTAAGTGATCCCTATGAGAAACCTACTTAAAGTTCCCGAAGTAATTGCTAAGCCTGGCAAAAAAATAAAAGTATCTGATTTTGACCCTTCTTATAAAGGCAAATTAAACGGGAAGGACGATGGTATTGAAAAATTGCAGGAAAATGTGGAACAGCTCATTGATTTGCAGGCCCGTTTATACGCTGATAACCGTTACGCTGTTTTACTGATATTTCAGGCTATGGATGCTGCCGGTAAGGATGGCACCATCAAGCATGTGATGTCAGGGTTGAACCCCCAGGGTTGCGAGGTTTACAGTTTCAAAGCACCTTCGGCCAATGAGCTGGATCACAATTACATGTGGCGCACCAATCGCTGTATGCCCGAGCGAGGAAGATTTGGCATTTTTAATCGTTCCTATTATGAAGAGGTACTGGTGGTAAAAGTGCATCCTGAATATTTGCTTCCGCAGAACATTCCCGGTATTCATTCGATTGAAGATGTAAATGAAGCCTTTTGGAAAAGGCGTTATGAGCAGATCAACAACATGGAAAAATACTTAGTTGAAAACGGCACGCTGGTGATTAAATTTTTCCTGAATGTTTCGAAAAAGGAGCAGAAGAAGCGCTTCCTTGATCGGGTGGATGATCCATCGAAAAACTGGAAGTTTTCATCAAATGATGTAAAAGAGCGTGCCCATTGGGATGAATATATGTCTGCCTATGGCGAAATGCTTACGGCCACTTCCACAGAATATGCGCCCTGGTATGTGATACCCGCCGATAAAAAATGGTTTATGCGCTATGCCGTAAGTAACATCATTATCAATCGGCTTAAGGAGCTTAATCTAAGTTATCCTAAACTACCCGCAAGTGAAAAGGCAAAATTGAAAGAAGCCAAAGAGATTTTGTTGAGGGAGGAGGATTAGGTAGTCGGTTAGTCGGGTAGTCGGTTAGTCGTTAGTCAGTTAGTCGGGTTCCCTGACAAGGTTGCCGGTTGTGTCAATTATCCGATTTTTTTCTGAAAGTAAGAGCGTTGGGAATGAGCACACACCCTGTCAGGGTTGTACCGGTCATGGACTTAGAAAGTAGTTTTTTTCTTCGTCCTTCTTTTAAAAAGTTGACCGCATGGCTTCCACCGGATCCAGGCGTGAAGCCGACCAGGCAGGCATAAATCCGGATATCAATCCAATTATCCCTGACACACCAACTCCCAAAATAATATTGCCTGTTGTCAGGATTAGCTTCATATCAAGTGCAGCCGAAACAGCCAGGGTAAGCAGGAAAATAATTGCCAGTCCCAAAATACCACCAAAGAGCGACAGAAAAACGGCTTCAAATAAAAATTGCAACAGGATAAAATAATTCTTTGCACCCATTGCCTTCTGAATACCAATCTGACCGGTGCGTTCCTTTACGGATACAAACATGATGTTGGCAATTCCAAACCCGCCCACAAGCAATGAAAAGCCTCCGATAATCCACCCTACAATAGAAACAATTTTAAAAAGACTATCAAATCCCTGAGAAATAACACTGGTTTCATTGATGGCAAAGTCATCTTCCACGCCTGGTTTAAGCTTCCGCACAGAGCGCAATACCCCGGTGAGTTCATCACGCAACTCTTCGTTGCTAACGTTGGGCTTTGCCCGTACCATAATGGAAGCACCCACATTATTCCCATCCAGGTCAACAAAATTCCTGACAAAGTTGACAGGCAAAAGCACCTGATTGTCATTTGAATTGCCGAAATTGATGTTCCCTTGTTTTTTTAGCAGCCCGATGATTTCCACCTTCTGTCCAAAGACTTTAATTCTTTGTCCCATTGGGTTAATACCATTAAAAAGATTTGACACAATATCACTACCAACAATGGCTACCGGCCTGCCACCGGCCGATTCTTCCATGGTAAAATAACGCCCCTCAACAATATCAATAGGTGTAACATCAGTATAAGCATGAGAAACACCCACAATACTTGCATTGTCAACAGATGCCGCATTGTATTTTACCGTTCTGTTCAGGCCAATCATATAGCTGCTTGCATCGGTAGCCTGACTGCGCTTTTGAATTTCTTCAAGATCAGCCATCTTCGGCTCCGGCCGTTTCATATACTTCCACCAGGGGTAATCATCGCCGCCAAAAGCCCAGGGCCACTTCTGAATATACAATACATTGCTGCCCAAATCATTAATACTATCGCGCAGGGTGCGTTCAATGGAATCAAAAACAGTAAAAACAGAAATTATGGCAAAAATACCTATGGTGATGCCCAATAAGGAAAGGAACGTACGCACTTTGTTTACCACAATGGCATTGATGGCGAAAAAATAACTCTCACGAAAAAGCTTAACAAATATCAATGTTCTTTTCATACCAGGTTTTGCAGGGTTGTAAAATTAGTCATTTTTTTGTTCAGTGCATAAATGAGACTACCCAAGAGATTAACCAACCGTTTCTATGTATGTTTTTATCATCAAAACGCTCTGACTTCATTCTGTAACCCGATGAAATGTACGTGAAAAGACCGCGGAAATTTCAAGAGCAAATTCACAAAAAAATTCATTGCATACTGACCCAATTTTTAATAAACTTGCACTACCATTAAAAACGGGTCTTGCAAAGATTAATTTGATGTTAATCAATATTTTACAGTTTTATCCGTTACAATAGGGCAAGCATTTTCAGCTTACGATTATATTAGGGAGACCAAAACAATCAAAAAAATGAACGAACAAAAAAAAATCAGGTCGGCCCTGATATCGGTGTATTATAAGGATGGGCTGGAACCTGTTGTGCGGCTATTGAATGAAACTGGCGTGAAACTCTACTCCACCGGCGGAACCTATGATTTTATAGTATCACTTGGCATCCCGGCAAAAACCGTTGAATCGCTGACCGATTACCCTGCAATCCTCGGGGGAAGGGTAAAAACGCTGCATCCAAAAGTATTTGGGGGCATACTGGGCCGGGCAAATATGCCTTCGGATATTGCTGATCTAAAGCAATTTGACATCCCGGTATTTGATCTTGTTGTTGTTGATCTTTATCCTTTTGAAAAAACACTTGCTTCGGGGACTACTCATGCTGAGATCATTGAAAAAATAGATATTGGGGGCATTTCGCTGATACGTGCAGCGGCAAAAAATTACAGTGATGTGCTGGTGGTTCCTTCTGCGATTCATTACCCTGAACTGCAGGAACTGCTTGCCAGCAATGCCTGTTCGAGCAATTTAAACGACAGAATTCGTTTTGCTACCTATGCATTTGCTATTTCCTCACATTATGATTCGGCCATTTTCGGATACCTTTCCTCTCAGTCAGGCTACCATGAATTCCGCAGTAGTTGTGGCAATGCACATACCTTGCGTTATGGAGAAAACCCACATCAACAAGGATATTTTTATGGAAACCTGCATCAGGTTTTCGGGCAATTACATGGCAAAGAGCTATCCTACAACAACTTGCTCGATCTTGATGCCGCCATCGCCCTGATCAGTGAATTCAAAGAAACCACTTTCGCAATCATTAAACACAACAACGCCTGTGGCATTGCAAGCCGCCCCAATCTTGTCGATGCGTGGACAGCTGCACTGGCGGGCGACCCAATATCTGCATTTGGCGGGGTGCTGGTTACCAATAGGTTGATTGACGAGGCAACGGCCTTTGAAATCAACAAGTTGTTCTTTGAAATTATTCTGGCTCCGGGATACGAAAAAAATGCATTGGAACTTCTTCAAACAAAGAAAAATAGAGTAATTTTGCAGGCTAAATCGTTTGATTTTCAGGGGAAACAGTTCAGAAGCCTTCTTAATGGGGTGATGGAGCAGGATAAAGACCAAAAAACCGAAACTGAAACCGATCTGGCGACTGTCACAAAAAATGCACCTTCAACATCACAAATTGAAGATATGCTTTTTGCGAACATTGTGGTAAAGCACAGTAAGTCAAATGCCATTGTATTGGCAAAAGACAAACAAATGCTGGGAAGCGGGGTCGGACAAACATCAAGGGTGGATGCACTGCGCCATGCCATTGAAAAATCCGGTACTTTTGGTTTTGATCTGAAAGGTGCTGTTATGGCTTCTGATGCATTCTTCCCGTTTGCCGATTCAGTGGAACTGGCCCAAAAAGCGGGCATTGTTTCGGTGATACAACCCGGTGGATCGGTGAGGGACAGTGAAACGATTGACTATTGCAACGCGCATGGCCTGAGTATGGTTTTTACCGGAATCAGGCATTTTAAACATTGATATTAATGAAATTTATATAATGGGACTCTTCTCCTTCATGACCAAAGAGATCGCGATGGATCTCGGGACAGCCAACACAATTATTATTTACAACGACAAGGTAGTGGTTGACGAACCCTCCATCATTGCCATTGAGCGAAATACCGGGAAAATCATTGCCGTTGGCAAACGTGCCATGATGATGCACGGCAAAACCCATGAAAATATCAAAACCATACGGCCGCTGCGCGACGGGGTTATTGCCGATTTTCAGTCGGCAGAATATATGATCAGGGAACTTATAAAAATGACCGGCCCAACCCGAAGCATATTTCCACCTGCACTTAAGATGGTGATTTGTATTCCCTCAGGAATCACCGAGGTGGAGGAACGCGCCGTAAAGGATTCTGCCGAGCAGGCTGGAGCCAAGGAAGTGCGGCTCATTCATGAACCCATGGCAGCCGCCATTGGCATTGGCATTGATGTGCTTGAACCTACCGGTAACATGATCATCGACATAGGTGGTGGCACAAGCGAAATTGCTGTTATTGCCCTGGGAGGAATTGTGAACAACAAATCCATACGCATTGCCGGCGATGACTTCAACAGCGACATTGAAGAATACATGCGCAAGCAGCATAACATCACTATTGGCGAACGCACCTCGGAAGCCATAAAAATCAATGTGGGTGCTGCCATGACGGAAATTGACAACCCCCCCCCTGATTATCCTGTACATGGAAGGGACATGCTCACCGGTATTCCCAAAGAAATTTATGTGAATTATTCGGAAATTGCCCATTGTCTGGACAAATCCATTGCCAAAATTGAAGCTGCAGTGCTGAATGCACTTGAAATGACACCCCCGGAGCTTTCAGCGGATATTTACCGAACAGGAATTTATCTGGCGGGTGGAGGCTCAATGCTTCGTGGGCTTGACAAGCGTTTACACCTTAAAACCAAACTTCCTGTTCATGTTGCAGAGGACCCGCTCAGGGCTGTAGCAAGGGGAACTGGTATTGCGCTGAAAAACTTCAACAAGTTTACATTCCTCATTAAATAAAAACCTTCTGCCGAAATGAGGGTGAGGGATAGCTATGCGACACATTTTTGCTTTTATCTGGAAACATAACTTCTTTTTCCTGTTTTTGTTACTGGAAGTATTCTCCTTTTTCCTTATTGCCAACCGCAGTTTTTACCATCGCGCTGTTTTGTCAAATGCAACCGATGGAATTACGGGAAATGTTTATACAGCATGGTCGGGTGTTACCAATTACTTTTCCCTGAAACAGGAAAATGAACGCCTGATATCTGAAAATGCCCGGCTACGGAATATCCTCACAAAAAGCCAGATTAGTACAGACACGACCACACATTACGTTGCAGATACCGCTTTCAACCAACAATACACCTACACTGTGGCGAGGGTAATCAGCAACTCGGCTGCCCGGCGCGACAATTACATTATGTTGAATAAGGGTTCATTGCATGGCATAAAACCTGATATGGCCGTAATCAGCCCTGATGGGTTGGTGGGAACGGTGGTAAGTGTATCAAAAAATTTCAGTTGGGTTATGTCAATGCTCAACAAACACTCGAAAGTTAGCGCGCGTTTAACCAGGATAAATCAAATGGGTACCGCCGTATGGGAAGGCGGGAACCCCAACATTGGCACACTCCATGACATTCCGGCGCACGTTAAAGTACTACCGGGTGATAGTATTTCCTCAAGTGGATTCAGCAACATATTCCCGGAAGGCATTATGCTGGGGACGGTTGAGGAAATTAGTATTGATGAAGGATCGCATTTTTACACCATTTATTTCAGATTCTCAGCCGACCTGAACAGCCTGCGCAACGTGTATGTGGTTAATAATCTTTTCAGGGAAGAACAAACAGAACTGAGCAAAAATATCATCGATGAATAAAATTTTTGGCAAGGATGTAGCAAGGTTCTTTGCACTGATCGTTATTCAGGTGCTGGTGCTCGATCACGTGAACTTTTATGGTTATGCCAATCCTGCCCTATATATTTATTTTATCTTGTTGTTGCCGTTTGAAGTTCCAGGTTGGTTATTGCTTATTTCATCTTTTTTATTGGGTTTCAGCATTGACACCTTCAGCAATTCCGTTGGACTTCACTCAGCCAGTGCTGTGCTTATCGCATTTATCCGACCGTGGGCCATCCGGCTTGCGGGAGCTCCACCAGAATATGAGCTCAACCTTAAACCGGGGATCGCTGATATGGGCATCCGATGGTTTTTTGCATATGCCCTGGTTATGGTGGCAGCCCATCAACTTATATTCTATACGCTGGAATCCTTTAGGCTTGCTGAAGTTGGGCATATCTTAATCCGAACCATCATTGGAAGTGCATTAACACTAGCCCTTATAATTACAGTAGAGTATTTGTTTATGAGAAGAAGGTAGGAGTTAGTCAGATAGTCGTTAGTCGGTTAGTCGTTAGTCGGTTGTTGTCATTGGTCACTAGTCGGGATCTACTTGTCTCCCCATCCCCAGGTTCCCTTGTCATGTTCCAGTCTCTTATTCTCTGAGTCACCAATTTCCTAGGAGTGCCCCAACGCACTATCTTGGTCCAAATCAGATGACCACTCATAATGGTAAAGGCCTTCAAGCAACCTTTTCTCCTTTTCTTCCGGGCTTAGGTTTTCATAAGCCTGCTTTTCGGCTTCAAAGGCGGCTCTTTTCTCCTCTTCAATTTTATGAATTTCGTCAAGGTATCTTTGCTCTACCTTGCGTTTAAGGAAATCACTGGCAACAGTTGGGAAAAGTTCCAGTAAAAGCTCTTCTTTCTGATTTTCGGCTAATTTCACCCCTCCATATTCCTGGAATACGGGATTTTCCTGACGCCGATAAAACTTAGTCTCATATGATGTTTCCTCACGCACGCCAGCAATCTTATACCTGAATTCCGGATCCACAGCCACAGGAGTTTTCCCGTAGATACCCTTCACTAAGTTTACAAACTGAATAGATTTGGTGGTATAGGCTGGTTGTCCTTTTGATTCATCAATGGCACAATTCACCGCCTGAACACCAACAATCTGACTGGTAGGCGTTACCAAAGGAGGGCAGCCGGCATCCATACGTACCGAAGGGATAAGTTCGAGTGTTCGTGGCAACAGCTTTTCAAGTTTCAGCTGCTTCAACTGGGCCAGCATATTGGAATACATTCCCCCTGGGATTTCAGCTTCCTTAACTTTTTCATCCGCCTCAGGAAAGTTAAAATAGCGCTCAATCCTATGGCAGGTGGTCAATAAATCATCCTCTTTATCGGCTTTGGCATAGGCAATGGCCAGTTCAAAAAGCTCATCAATGTCTTTGGGAAGTTTATCTGTAAGGATATTAAATTCCTTTGGGAGCTCCTCATACTGATCAAAGTCTTTCAATTCAAGCCGGATATCGCGCAATATGGCATTAATTTTAACCACCGCTTCCAGGTTAACACCTGTCCCAATGTTCATCTTATCGCAAAAAAGCTGAATAATTTCAAATGAAGGTGCTGCTGTGCCTCCTGCGAACGACATAATATTGGTATCCACAATATCAACACCATTTATAATTGCCGTAAGTGTAGATGCCAGTCCATATCCCGGGGTGCAATGGGTATGAAAATCCAGGGGAATGTCGAGATTGTTCTTCAGCAGCTTCACTAAGCGACCGGCCCTCAATGGAGGGATTAATCCTGCCATATCCTTTATGGTGATCATATCCGCACCCATTCGCTGGAGTTCAAGTGCCTTCTGAAGATAATAATCATCGGTAAATATGTGGGTTTGAAGCGGCTTAGCCTGAAGCAAGGCTTTCAGTTTTTTGATGGCCGAAAAATAGGGATCCACGGTGTAACAAATTGCGCAGTCTGCAATTGCCCCGTTGTCCTTTACCGACTTTATGGTTGATAGAATATTGTCTGTATCGTTCAATGCATCGAAAATACGCATGATCCCAATACCAGATTGTATCGCATTTCGGTTGAATCCATCAATAACATCATCAGGATAAGGATTGTAACCAAACAGGTTTCTCCCCCTTGAAAGTGCAGTTAGTTTTGACGTTTCCCCAATGCCCGCTTTAATTTTTTCCAGGCGTGCCCAGGGATCTTCATTCAGATAACGCATAACCGAATCCGGCACCGCACCACCCCAAACTTCCATGGCATAAAAACCAGCCTCATGGTACAATGGCAGTAAGCGGTCAATCTGTTGCTGGCTCATACGGGTAGCAAACATCGACTGCTGCCCGTCACGCAAAGTCAGGTCCCTGATCAATAGTTTTTTGCTCATATTTTAAAAGAAATATATATTTGGGAATTCCATTTTCTTGTTTTGCAAAAGTAAAAAGATATACAATCAACATCATACGAATAAGAGAATATTGTATGAATGAATAAAAACAGCAATGAACATGCCAAAAATAGAGCCCCGCAACCATTTGCAGGGCTCTATAAAAAATAGGTTTGACAGATTAATCCGCTCGACTATAGAACGGGAACTTCAACCGCCTGCAGTACTTCTTTAGTGGCTACATCGTAAACAAAAGCAACTACGCTGCAATTTTCGGGTAAAAATTCATCTTTAAGAATATATTTGAACGACTTAACCACCGATTCGGGATTGGTAGTACCCTCAAGGGCTACACTATTGCCCCAGGTACTGTTGATGGTGGCACGAAGTACATGATTGTGCTCGTAATCCTCAATTACAGGCGTTGTGCCCACTTCGGCATCATTGTTCTTCTGTGGCTTGATGATCTTGTTTTCGGTGAGGATTACAACTAATTTCAGGTTTTTATTGATATCGGTGATAAACCTGGTTTTAATGTGCGTACAAAGTTTACGCTCGTCCGCATCATATTGATTGATCATCTGAAGGTCAACCAAAGGTGCGGTGGCTAGGGCGTTTACCACGGCTGCACCCCACCCGGCAGGTGAAACAATGTGATTGTTTGGAAATCCGATACGGTTTATTAAACCATTGGGGTTTCCAACATCGCCTACCCCGAAGGTTTCATCCCATTCGGTACCGGTTTCGGTACGAAAATCATAGGTAAAATCACCCGAAGGTAAGGGCTTGGCAAAAAAACCAGCATGTACCGCAACCAATACCAATTGTTCGCCATGAACCTGCTTAAGATCGTGGGCGATAACAGCAGCCCTTGGACAGTTCACACAGGTGTGTCCGGTGTAATCTTCAAGCAACACACGCTTTAAAATGTTAGTAACCGCAGGAAACTCAGGCACCGGACAAGCGGCGGTATCTACATTGCCAGTTTGTTTAACAAAAGGTTCTTCAATTTTGTCGCATGAAACCATGAATGCAAATGCAGTAAACATGGTTGAAGCGATCAGGAATTTTATGATGTTTTTCATGTCTGTTTTAATTTACAGGTTCATTTTGCGATTAAAATGAGCTGGTGAGGGTAAGGGTGAGTCCATTGGAAGCAGGCACATTGCGGCAAACACCTCCAACACAGATGATTCCTTCGCGTTGCTTGCCATAGGTAACCGACAGGCGGTTTGATCCGTTGGTATAACCAGCCGAAAGGGTTGGATAGTGAAATTTTCTGTCTTTGTCAGGATTCCCGTAATTATATTGATCGGCAAAAGTGAAAAACCATTTTGGGGCAATAGTGTATTCCAAAAGGAACTGCAACCAGTCACCTTCATCCTGTTTGGTAAACAATTGCTGATATTCCAGCTTCAGCGCATTGGTGCTGTTAAACTTGTATGTCATGTCAGCGATAACAATGTTGGCATGTACATCGGGCTTTTCATAACCTTCAAGCACAAAAACATTATAATCAATATGAACAAACGACACCAAGGCTTTGAAATCGGAGTTGAACTTGTGTTGTATTTCTATGTTGAAATCCTGAAAATAAAGGTCATCGCCAAAACCAAAGAAAGGTGATTCATAGCCGAGGGTACCGGGTTTATCCATTGTCCCATCTTTTAAGATAGTGTCCTTCTGTATGGAACTGATTCTTGAATAATTCAAAGCGATATCTGTACCATATTTACCTCCGAGCAGGCTCCCCTTTTTTATCTTATAGTTAATCTGTCCCTGAAGCGCCATTTCGCCGTTGGGCTGCGTGGCATATGGGTACATGGCCGAAAGGCTGTAGGCATGTTGACGGGTTAATGCGGGCAAATAATTGATGTCCAACGAACTGCTTGTCTCGGTGCGCTTAGATTTATAACTCATGTTATCGGTGCGTTTGGCAGATGCAATCACTCCAAATCCCTTGGTGGAGTATGACGCTTGCAAAAGCATAGATTCACCGTTTTTATAGATGAAATTGTTCACTGCCGAAGGGTCGTTCATTTTATTGGCATATTCTCCATCAATGGAAAAACCACCGTGGGAAATATTAAAACGTGCTGCCATGGAAGCAACATTTGCGGGCAAAATTAGTTGTTCACCGGGAACCGAACTTATTTCTTCCACATCCTGATACTTACTTACAAAACTTCCACCCAGGGTTACCCGTGTTTTAAAGTTGCCTTCCTTGTCAAAGATATCGTTCAGCGCAAATTCGCCATCCAGCCCACGCACAATGCCTGGGCCCTGCTCCCAAAAGAAGCGTTGTGTACCAATCATTCCCTTGAGGATAACCCCCTGGGTTGGGCTGAACTTCACTTTGGCCCCTTTGAACGCATTGTCATAACCGAGGTTTCGCTCTTCGTAACTGCGTAAAACCATGCCACTGCCAAACTGCTCGTAAAAGTTACCGACCGTAATTTCAAACTGATCATTACGCCATGAACCAAACCAGTATGGAACGCCCGATCCTTTGTACCGTGGATCATATCCCTGCAAAGGATTCAGGTAGGTTTCAAAACGCATCCCGGCATTGAAGTTTCCATTAGAATAGAGCAGATTGGCAAAAGAGTTTAACCGCATTTTTTCTTTAACTTCATATGCGCCAATGGCTGAATCTTCCTGATATACCTGGGCATCAAGCTGGAAATTTCCACTCACACGGCCGCCTTCCAGAAAATTCTGAGCGGATGCATCTGCAAATAAAAGCAAAAACAATGCTGTGGCAAAAGTGAATAAGGTTGTTGTTTTCAAAGGGGAAATATTAATGGATTAAAAAGGAATGTTTTATTGAGTGGTCCATGAAAAATATCAAATGGCACCCTGGCGAAAAATCAAGTTAGCACTAGTGCGCGTCAATAGCTTCGCCACGATTTAATTTGCGAACCATTTCAATCAGCTCGAGTTCACTTCCTTCGCTGAAAGAGGTATGCTGCCAAACAATTTCCCCGTTGCCATTAATCAGGAAAGTATGAGGAATCATGTTCACATTCATAGCACGCTTGAAATCACCATTGGCATCGAGCAATACTTCATATTCCCAACCTTTGCCATTTACCGTAGGGGCAACTTTTGAAGAAGAACGTGAATCATCAATGGAAACAGCAATCAGTTTAACCCCCGTTTCTTCAGTCCAATCATCATAGACATCAGCAATGGTGGTCAGCTCATTGATACATGGTTTGCACCACAATGCCCAGAAGCTGACAATCATGGGTTTCCCATCGTTTGAAAGTTCAGCTGTGTTGATGGTTTTCCCATCCAGGGATTTTACGTTTACAGCAGGTAGTTTTTTGAGGTTTTGGTCAGCATCCTGTGCAGAAACAGCCATGAATAAAAAAGCCATGGCAGAAAGTAAAAATAGTTTTTTCATGTTGTTGGAGGTTTAATTTTCGGGGTTAGGTTCAAAAATTGTGCCTTCTCAGGCGATATAGACTTCAAGTAATTTACTATTTGACGAAGGAATGATGTCAACCCGGTCCACAATGGCGGGAATCAGCAAACTTTCTCCTTGCGAAATGCTTACCTGTGGCTCGATTTCACCGTTGTGCACCAATGTGATGCTTCCTTCCACACAAACCAGGATCACAAAGGAATCAAGCTCGCTGTAATCTTTGGCCAGTGCCTTGTCTAATTGAATGAGGTTGGTAGTGAAATAAGGGCTGGTAACTAAGTTCGCGCTTCCGTTCTTCTTTGGCTCATATTTCGATTTGTAATCGTCATAAACATTAAAATCTATGGCTTCTACGGCCTCTTCAATATGTAATTCACGCGAGTTGCCTTCACTGTCCACCCTGTCCCAGTCGTAAATGCGGTAAGTGGTATCGGAAGTTTGTTGTATTTCGGCCAGGAAAGTACCCGGGCCCAAAGCATGTACACGGCCGGCCGGCATATAGAATACATCGCCTTTGTCCACCTTCTCAAAATTCAGAATTTCGCGCAGGGATTTATTTTCCAAATGCTGCTTATATATTTCCTGATCAACTTTTTTGCTGAAGCCACTGATTAATTCTGCGCCTGGATCGGCATCAATGATGTACCACATTTCTGACTTGCCATAACCAATATTTCGTTTGGCGGCCAGTTCATCATCGGGGTGCACTTGTATGGAAAGCCAGTCGGCAGCATCAATAAATTTCACCAGAATAGGAAATTCATCGCCAAAGCGCTCATATACGCCATCGCCAACCAGGTCGCCCATGTATATTTCAACAAGTTCGTTCAGTTCATTGCCAGCAAGAAAACCATTTACTATGTCAGTTTGATTGTTATCAACTCCCGACAAAACCCAGGCTTCACCGCAATTGGGCAAGGGGGAATAGTCTATCCCCAAAACAGTTTTTATTTTATCTCCGCCCCAGATTTTATCCTTTAGTACTGGCTTGAATTTAAGCGGATAAAGTGTTTTTTCCATGTTTTGTATTATTTGATTTAACTATAAATATTGATTCTCCCCGGAGAACGTTGAATATTTATAGAACCATTACAACAACAATAATACCTTTTTTACATCAGCGGGAAGATTGAAAACTTCAAAAGCAGCAGAACAGTCTGAAAATCTTTACCAGTCATTCCCTTGAATGGTGCGCTTTACGTATTCAAAATCAAAATCTATAATGTCGCTATTGCCATCATTTGCTGAAAATTATTTTGTTTCATTTAAAACCCAACACTTCAGCAAGTGACCATCCCGTTTATTACCTGATGCAATAAACCTATTGGGGGTAAAATTACAATTAAATTTAAACACCCAACCCACTTGCAAAGCATCTTTGGGATAAAACGTTCGACAATAAATTACAATTAAAATATTTTAAAAAGCTTGTCCCATTTTTTCACCGACATCATTATTGAAGAAGCGCATCCAAAAACAGTACTTAAAAAGTGAAGGAAAAAATAAAAATCAAGGAAAATAAAATTGGGCAACTATATTGGAGGCTTGGCAGGGCATCATTTGACGTAATTATTACACATAAGATAATCGAATTAATCAGTATTATTCCTGGATCGTGCAATACACGGTTGTTTGTTTTAGTGACTGGTTTTGAATTCTATTCTCCTTGGCAAGAATCCGTTTTTGACTGCAAATTAACGATAAATATATTTTGAGCGATCCTCTCCCAGAAATCATTAAGTGAGTATATTTGTATTCGTTTGGTGGTGCTATCGGAGGTTCAGTTTATAAGCGTATAGACTTTGTGAATTAAAAGGTTATTGTGGGAATATTTACCCTATATGACAACTATGTGCGTGAACAAAAAATGCACACCAAAGTTCTGGACCGCCCATATTCCCATACGTTACCAATCATATTCAAGGTATCTATGCTCAATCTTATAAAATCACTTCCCTATGAAAAAAAAATTAAAAAAACTGAGCGCACCGCAGATATATGCTGAATTTCAGCAGCTCAATGATAAGGAGGAATTCTACAAACAAATGTTTCAGTTCTCCCTTATCCCGATTTTGATTCATGATATGGAAATGAACATTCTCGATGCAAACAATAAAGCCATTGAAGAATTTGGTTATTCCAAAGAAGAACTTAAACACAAGAAAGTATTTGAGTTGCACATCGAGGCTGAATTAGAACATTCGTCGGCGGTTTTAGAAAAAATGAAAGAAGTTAAAAGAATGAGCCTCGAAACCAGCTTTAAGCGAAAAGATGGCTCTGTTTTTATTGCTGAAGCTACCCCGTGTAAGTATATATTGAACAACAAACCATTGATCTATGTATATATCCAGAACATTAACCAACGCAAGGAAGATGAGATTTTGCTGGTTAAAGCAATGAATAAAGCCGAAGAAAGTGACCGTTTGAAATCGGAATTCTTAGCAAATATGAGTCATGAAATAAGAACGCCACTCAATGCTATTCTTGGTTTTTCATCTTTCCTGAAGGACAAAGATGTTGCTGAAGAGGATGTTGTAAAATATGCTGAAATTATAACTAACAGTGGCAAACATTTGCTGGCACTAATAAATGACATCATTGATATTTCAATCATTGAGGCAGGCAAACTTAAAGTTACGAAAACGCATTTCGAGTTAAATAACTTATTAATAACCCTTTATAATTTCTTTCATTCGTATCTAGTCTCAATTAAGAAATTTAAAGTTGTTTTAAAGTTAAGCATCCCTGATTCAGATACATTTATTATTTCGGATGAAACCAGGCTACGGCAAATATTTATGAATCTGATTGGGAATGCAATTAAATTTACTGAAGATGGAGTCATTGAATTTGGTTACATGATTGATAATAAGAACATAATATTCTTTGTAAAAGATACCGGTAAAGGCATTCCGGCAGACAAAAAAGAAATTATTTTCGAAAGATTCAGGAAGGCATCAAAAACCAGGAACAAACTCTATGGAGGAACAGGACTGGGATTGTCCATTGCGAAAGCATGCACTGACATGTTGAATGGCGACATCTGGTTTGAATCGGAGGTTAACGTTGGCACTACATTTTTCTTTGCGATAAAACATGAACAAGGAATTAATAAAAAAGAAAACACGGGTTCAACCGAGAACCTTGATTACAATTTCAATAAAGAAGTGGTTCTAATTGCAGAAGATGACGAATATAATTATGCCTTTTTAAAGAAACTGATTCAGGAAAATAATTTGAAATTACTACATACCGTTACCGGAAGGGAAACGATCAAAGAAGTGATGGCACACGATGACATCAGCATTATTTTAATGGATATAAAAATGCCGGATTTATCAGGGATTGATGCGACCATTGAAATAAAAAAGTACAAACCTGAAATACCTATTATTGCACAAACTGCCTTTGCTTATGAAAAGGATAAAGAGGAAATATTAAAGGCCGGTTGCCTAGAATACTTGACAAAACCAATTGATGTAAACCAATTATTGCGCTTAATCAATAAGCACATCATCAGGAAACCGGCAGTCATCTAAAATCCGCCTTTCCTTAAAAATAGTGTTATGTTTGCCCGATACTATAAGTGCAAGGCTCAGGGCATGGCGAATTAAAAAGAAAGTTTGTACTTTTAACCATTGATTCTGGAAACTCTGGAGATGGATACTAAAAAGGTCTCCGCTTCGGCAGGTATATTATCCTCCTCATAATTAAAAAGAAAGATCAATACAGCAACTTATAACAGGAAAATTGAAAGCTAAAAGATGGTTTTAAGCTGGAACGAAATAAAAGACAGGGCGCTGAATTTCTCAAAGGAATGGGCCGACACATCAAGGGAAGATGCGGATGCGAAACCTTTCCTGGTTGAGTTTTTCAATGTGTTTGGCATCAGCAGCAAGCGGGTCGCCACTTTTGAACATCGAATTTTAAAGTTGGATGAAAAAGATGGCTACATTGACCTGCTGTGGAAAGGGACGATTCTGATTGAAATGAAAAGTCGGGGCAAAGACCTTGACAAAGCCTACCAGCAGGCCATTGAATACACATACGGACTTAAACAACACGAATTACCCAAATACATTCTGGTTTCTGATTTTGAAAATTTCAGGCTTTACGATCTCGATGAAGATAAACACCTGGAATTCAAAATCAGGAATTTTGTAAATAATGTTCAACATTTTGGGCAGCTTCTGGGCTATCAGAAAAAGGTTTACAAAGAACAGGATCCTGCCAACATTAAAGCGGCAGAGTTAATGGGTAAGCTGCACGACAGGCTCAGGGAAATTGGCTACACCGACCACCCTTTGGAAGTTTATTTGGTTCGAATTCTGTTTTTGCTGTTTGCGGAAGACACCACTATTTTCAATAAACAGCAGTTTCAGGATTATATAGTTCAGCGAACCAACGAAGATGGCAGCGACCTTGCTCCGAAATTGCAGGAATTGTTTCAGGTGTTGAACACACCGAAAGAAAAGCGGTTTAGAAACCTTGACGAACAGCTTGCCGACTTCCCTTATGTAAACGGAAAATTGTTTGAAGAAATTTTGCCCATGGCAAGTTTCGACAGCAAAATGCGAGAGGCGCTGCTGAATTGCTGCTATATTGATTGGAGTAAAATCTCTCCCGCAATTTTCGGCTCAATGTTTCAAAGCGTAATGAACCCGGCCGAGCGTAGGAATCTGGGTGCGCATTATACCAGTGAAACCAATATTTTAAAGTTGATCAAACCGCTTTTCTTAGATGAGCTCTGGAATGAATTTGAAATCATTAAAGACAATAAGAATAAGCTGACCGAATTTCACAAGAAGTTGAGCACACTCACCTTCCTCGATCCAGCCTGCGGTTGCGGCAACTTCCTGGTGATCACTTACCGTGAACTGCGATTGCTCGAACTGGAAGTTTTACGGGCCTCAAACAAATCAGGTCAAGGTTTTTTAGATGTTAGTGATATTATCTGGCTGAATGTAGATCAGTTTTATGGTATTGAGTGCGAGGAATTCCCGGCGCGCATTGCCGAGGTTGCCATGTGGCTGATTGACCACCAGATGAATATGTTGATTAGCAATGAGTTCGGGCAATACTTTGTGCGTTTGCCTTTGACGAAAGCAGCAAAGATTGTTAATGAGAATGCATTACAAACCGATTGGGGAAACATCCTCAAAAGCGAGCAGATAGATATTCTGGCTTATAATACTGTAGTCAGGATAAATGAACCCGAAACGGCTTACAGGACAGTAAACATCAAAACTAACAATCTAACAATCATTGACGAAAGGACCGCCCCGGAAGCAAAAATTCAGGTAAAGACTACTTTCGATTACATTTTTGGGAATCCGCCTTTTATCGGAAAATCAAATCAGAGTGCTGTTCAGAAGGCAGATATTGAAAAAGTATTTGCCGGTTACAAAGGAACAGGCGTTCTGGACTATGTTTCAGCATGGTATTTAAAAGCTGCCCAACTAATCCAAAACACAAAAACAAAAGTAGCCTTTGTTTCAACCAATTCAATTTCGCAAGGCGAGCAGGTGAGCATACTCTGGAATATACTGTTCAATCAGTTTAAAATTAAGATTCACTTTGCGCACCGTACCTTTAGTTGGACCAACGAGGCCAAAGGCAAGGCAGCAGTCCATGTGGTGATTATCGGGTTTGCGAATTACGACTCAACCAACAAGAAGTTGTTTGAATATGAGCACATTAAAGGCGAACCGCATGAAACAAAAGTAAAGAACATCAATCCGTATTTACTGGAAGGGAAGGATTTTGCAATTCTATCAAGGACAAAACCAATTTGTGATGTTCCCGAAATAAACTATGGAAGCATGGCAAATGATGGAGGTAATTTACTCCTTACTGATAATGAGAAAAAACAATTAGTACTTAAAGAGCCTGAGTCGATACATTTTATTAGACCATTTCTTGGATCTCAGGAGTTTATAAATGGAATTAAACGATGGTGTATCTGGCTGAAGGATGTTTCCCCTAATGAATACTCAAACCAGAAAGAAATATTAAAAAGATTACTGGAAGTTAAGAAATATAGGTTAAAAAGTAAACGATTAAATACAAGGAAACTTGCTGATTATCCAATGCTCTTTGGTGAAATTCGCCAACCAAACACTGACTATTTGTTGATTCCGGGTGTATCATCTGAAAACAGGAAATATATCCCTATTGGCTATTTGACAAAAGATTTTATTGCCAGTGACTTGACCAGAACAATACCAAATGGAAGTTTGTATCTTTTTGGGGTGTTAACTTCAGGCATTCATATGACTTGGGTTAAATATGTATGTGGCCGAATGAAAAGTGATTTTAGATATTCAAATAATTTGGTTTACAACAATTTCCCATGGCCTGAGAACCCATCTGAAAAGCAAATACAGACCATAGAAACTGCCGCCGAGAAGGTGTTGAACACGAGACTTCTATTCCCTGAAAGCTCCCTTGCCGAACTATACAATCCTTTAACCATGCCGCCAGCATTGGTAAAAGCGCACAACGAGCTTGACAAGACCGTTGACCAGGCTTACCGTCCACAAGCCTTCAGCAGCGAGGCAAACAGAATGGTTTTCTTATTTGAGTTGTACGAAAAATACACGGCTAATCTTTTTACCAGAGAGAAATCACAGAAGATAAAAGACGAATAAAAGTGACCAGAAGGTAACATAAAAATCCATTTTGCTTTTGCTTGCCGATTATAAAAAATTTATGATTTCACAATTTTCGACACCTTTTGAACAATGTTTTGTTCACATTTTAACTGCCTTTTCAAGTATGGATAGCCCGCTAGGGCAGGTATTGGACAAATTAAAGGAGGGAGTGGGTTGAACTCGAAGAAAGTTGAAATCAGAAAAGTATCAAAGGTCGTTGCTCTGGCAGCCCTTGTTCAGGAATACCACAAAACCGCAGGACTATGACCGAAAATTTAAAGCACTACAAAACACTTTTGCACGACATTAAGCAGCGTGTAAGGCAAGGACAACTTCGGGCCAGTTTATCGGCCAATTCCGAAATGCTGGCAGCCTATTGGGATATTGGACGAATGATATACGAACGCCAACAAAAAGAAGGTTGGGGCGCTAAGGTAATTCCCCGTTTGGCAAGTGATTTGAAAAATGAAATGGCTGATGTGAAAGGATTTACAGAGCGAAATTTAAAATTTATGGTCCAATTTTATAGAGAGTATGTTGATTTTCCAATTGGGAAACTACCCGTTTCCCAATTGGAAAATCAGATATTGCCTGTAGTAGAAAAAAAAGACCATCAGAATGGGAAACTAACCGTTTCCCATTTGAAAGAAATTAAAAAATCAATTACGCAACTACCCGTTACCAAATTGCAAAATATTGAGATTCAAAGCAATTTAATATCATTTACGGGTTGGGCACACCATATTATACTTATTCAAAAAGTAAAAGAGTTCCCCTCTCGATACTGGTACATGCAACAATGCATCACCAACGGTTGGAGTAGAGATACCTTGGTGCAGATGATAAAAAGCAAGATTCATCTGCGACAAGGTAATGCTGTAACCAATTTTGATACTACACTTCCGCCACTACAATCATTACTGGCAAAAGAGATACTAAAAGACCCGTACATTTTTGATTTTACAACACTTGCCACTGAATATACTGAACGCGAACTGGAACTTCAATTGATAAAACATGTGCAGAAATTTTTATTGGAACTCGGTGCTGGCTTTGCTTTTGTGGGCAGGCAGTACAAGCTGGAGATTAGCGATAGAGATTTTTACATCGACCTGCTGTTTTATCATCTTAAAATGCGATGTTTTGTAGTGGTAGATCTCAAAAAAGGAGAGTTCTTACCCGAATACGCCGGAAAAATGAATTTCTATTGCTCGGCTGTTGACGATATCCTGAAACACGAAACCGACACTCCAAGCATTGGATTGATACTCTGCCAGGGTAAGGATAAATTATTTGCCGAATACGCGCTAAGGGACATCAATAAACCCATTGGCATTTCCGAATATACGCTAACGCGTTTGCTTCCCAACAATTTGAAAAGCAGCTTGCCCAGTATTGAAGATATTGAAGATGAATTAAACGAAAAATTGGGATTAAGCAGTGATAACCAGGAGGAAGATAAATGATTGAAGAAATCAGAAAACTTGCCGGGATGTCGTGAGAAAAATACTTGGGAATAAGGATAATAAGGAAGTGGCAGAATGAAGCGTGTGAAAAAAACCAAAGAAGAGAAAATCATGTTTGACGAGACAAGAAAATACAAAAACAACAATCATTTCTTCTTTAAAAAAGGAGACAATCTGGCTCAGGCAAGTAAAAATGTTCCTGAAATGCCGGGTATTTACTACATAGTGCGTCTTTCACGAGGCAAAATTGATCTGGTGTATATCGGCAAAGCAGGCACTGTTTCTCAAAAGGGGAAATTTAAGGAACAACTGCTCAGGGGTCGTATCAATGAAAAACATGACGGCATGGAAACTCAGTTGTTTTTTGATATGAAAATGGAACTTGAAAACATAGATGGCCTTGACATCTATTGGTTTGTTACCTTTGACAAAAACCACAACGATTTGCCCGGATATGTGGAAGGGCAGTTGCTTCAACGTTTCTTTGAAGTACAAGGCAGATTGCCGGAGTGGAATGAGACGTTTTAAGGAATAGAAGATGGAGTAAAAGAGAGGAAACGGAATTTTCATTGTGTAATTGGTGAGTATAAAAATAAGACGTAATATTGATTTTTAAACCCTTGATCTTTGACCAGATATATAGTTCACGATTTTGATCGTATTATATAGTATCCCTTTTTTAAAAGTAAATCTTAAAACAAACTAAAAATGAGCAAGTACAATTTCTCTGACGACCAGAAAGAAAAAATGGCAAATTGGCGTAAAGGCCATATCTCAACCTCTGAAAAGGGTTTTCAAAATGGCATAGATTACAACCATATTATACCCAGACGGCTTTGGGAAGAAACCTTATGGGAAGAAATACAAATTAGTTTGCCAAAATACTTAAAAGAATACGGAATTACTGCACACACCGGAACTCATAATCTGGTAAGTTCTTGGATAGCATGTGCTAACTTGTATTTTCCGGTTCACGAAAACTCATCACTCCGGCATTTGATGCTAAAGTTCTTACAGGAAAATATTTCCGATCAAATAATAGAAATCACTGACGTTCAGTTAGAGTTTGCTTTTCCAAAAGGCGATATATTACATCCATCTTTTTTATTGGGAGAAATGGATGGTAGCCGTGGTTCGGGTCAAACTTCGCCAGATCTCGCATTTCTAGTTAAAACAAATAAGGGAAAAGGTTTAATTTTGACCGAATGTAAATATACTGAACATAGCTTTTATGGTTGTTCAGCGCGCAAGATTGATAAAAAGCGAAACCGCATTAACAACCCTGACCCTAACCGTTGTATGATGAAAGTTACTGATGGAGACTACACTTCAGTTTGTCATCAAACCGTTTGGGGCAGAAAGTATTTGAGTCTAATAAAACTTTCTAATACTGCGATCAATACACTTACAAGATGTCCAGCAGCTACAGGTGGTTATCAAATATTACGACAGCAAGCCTTAGCAGAAGGCATTGCAAAAAGCGGAAAATATTCCTTGGTCGCATCGACAGTTGCTTTTGATGAAAGGAACACTGATTTAAAAGGATGTTTGAAAACCACTGGCATAGATAATTTTCAAACCGGATGGGGCAACCTATTTGAAGGTAAAGCCTTTTTCAACACATGGACTCATCAGGAGTGGGTTAAATTTGTCAGAGAAAATCAGAAGAATGGCGAGTTTAGTCATTGGATAGACTATTTGAATAAACGATATAACTACTAAGAGATGAAACAGACATTATTAACCCGGATAAAAAAAGCAGAACAATATGATATTTCAAAGAAAACTGTACTTTGGGTAGATCATACGGAAAGTCGATGGAACAACGACTATGGCAAATTAGTTCTTGGTGACCAGATTATCTTTATCGGTGCTGATAAACTGAAAAACAAATTACTAATCGGCACAATCATTGAAATTAACAATAAGGACAGTATTTTGTGTAATAATATTGAGGAAGTCAATTGTTCAAATGATCAGTTGCTGCAATTACATGAAATATATCCTGAACTTATATCAAGAGTCAAAGCCAATTTCCAACCTTTTATACATCCTTTAGAAATCAATATTTCTCAGCTTATTTATGATGCTAACAATAAAAATTTCCATAGCTATTACATTATAAATGGCAAAACCAAGTACAATGAGGTTTCGGCTTCCTTAAAAGTAAATGACAGGGTTATACTTCTCAACTCTATAAATCAATTTGAAAACGCTAAAACTCATTCAGCAGCCGGCTTGAATGATTTTAATGAAGCATTAAATATTAGCATTAGTGTTCAAGGATTAACTCTTGATGAAGTACTTGAGAAAAATAAAAAGATAATAAGAGAAAGTTCGAAATCAAATAATGTAGCACGAATACAGAATATAAAATCTGAAATTGCCAAAAATGGAATTTATAAGTTCAATACTTTCTTTTCTTATTACGATGCTTTGTATAATAAAAAAGTATATGGTGATGGAGTAACACCGGCAATCACTACAACAAAAATTAAGTTAAAGACAAACGAAACTGTTTATAAAGTTTCCATGAGTAGTAAGGACATTAACAATGAGGCTTTCAATTATTTTATTGATAACGAGATAATAGTGGTTCACAGTCTAACAAAGGCAAAAGCAACATCGCATGTATCACAAGGTGATATTTTTTCCAAGTTAATGAAAATTGGCGATTATTTTTACATGTGCAGAGGTAATAGCAATGTGGAAATTATAGGGAAATTATCAAGCGATTCTGAGGTATGCGAGTATAAAGAATACGGAGATGATGGCTGGATACAACGATCATATGAAATAATTGCTGAATCAAAAAAAGATGGTTCTTATCATGGTGACAAAAAGTGGTGGACACCCAATGATAATTCTACTTGTATAGCAATTCCAAAAAATGAGATAATTGATGCCAATCTAAAATTATTCATACCTTTCTTTAATACTCATTTTGTTTACGAAGAGGAAAAGATTTCAAGTGTATATTCTACTAATTTACAGTACAAAACATTAAACCAAATCCTCTACGGCCCTCCCGGAACCGGGAAAACATACAACACCATAAATAAAGCACTCGCAATACTGGGGTTGGGTGAAGAAATTAAAGGCAAAACGAGGGAAGAGATAAAGGCGCTTTACGATGTCAAGGTTAAGGAAGGACAAATTGTATTTACGACCTTTCATCAAAGTATGTGTTATGAGGATTTTATTGAAGGGATTAAACCACTAAAACCGAATCAGGAGGACAACTATCTAAAATATGATATATTGCCAGGTATTTTTAAAAAATTATGCCAGGATGCAAAAACACCAAATCTGGTTGGATTTGATTCTGCATTCGAAAAACTTAAAGATGAACTTGCCAATTCTGATCTTTTGTCTTTAAAAACGCCTACAGGAAGAGAATTTTCAATCTCCCTGAATTCGAACGATAATCTCACGTTGCATACTGGGACTAATAAGGAGAAACAAGGCACGTTAACCAAAGAGAATATTCAGAAACAAATAAATGGCGAAGAGAAATTTAAAGGTTGGGAAGGATATTTTAAGGGGGTAATAGATTATCTGAAACAAAAATATCAATATTCAGAAAAAGAATTAATATCAGAGAAAAAATACGTCCTAATCATTGATGAAATAAACCGCGGCAATATTTCCCAGATTTTTGGTGAACTCATTACGTTAATTGAAGATGATAAACGTATGGGAAAAGACGAGGCATTGGAAATTACCTTGCCTTACAGCAAAGAGAAATTCAGCGTCCCATCCAATGTTTACATTATCGGCACAATGAATACTGCCGATCGCAGTGTTGAGGCATTAGATACCGCGCTAAGAAGAAGGTTTAGCTTTGAGGAAATGATGCCGAAGCCTGAATTGATAGCCACGGATGGTAAACTTAAAGATTCAAAAGGGGTGTTGGATACCATTGATTTACCTTTATTGCTTAGCACTATCAATAGACGCGTAGAAAAATTATTGGACAGAGATCATCAAATCGGGCACAGTTATTTTATGTCTGTGGAAAATCTGGAAGAATTAAAAATAGTGTTTCAAAATAAAATCATACCGCTGCTACAGGAGTATTTTTTTGGAGATTACGGAAAGATAGGATTAGTTATAGGAGAAGGCTTTGTTAGGCAGAAAGAGTCATCTGAAGAGAATATTTTTGCAATGTTTGAAGATTACGATGGCGCTGAGTTTGCTGAACGAAAAAGCTATACCCTTGCAAATGTGAGAGATATGGCAGATGAGGATTTTAAATTTGCAACTAATCTTTTAATGAAAAAATAAGTTGATTACCAATAGAGACCATATAAGAGTTTTCGAGCATCAAACCCTTAAAGTTAAACAGGAAATTGATGGGGTTAAATTTGATGAGTCAAAGCTAAAAGCTTTGCAAAACTATTATGGCGAAAAGGGTGTACCATATTATTCATTAATACACGATGGCATTGTATTCAATGAATATGTTGGAGCTATTCAGGTAGGGAATACTTTAATTGAGGTTTTGCCCAAAGCGGATAAAATACCATGTAAAGAAGCGTCCAAAGACTATTGGCAAAGCCTGCTAATTGACATGCTTCGTGCCGTTGGAGGTTTCGACATAAAAGCCCCCAGCTACAGCAACCTAAAAATAAAACCAAATACCATTCTTGACCTTTATTTCGAGCTATTTATCAAAGAAGTGGAATATTTACTTCATGCTGGGTTGGTAAAGCAATACCGTAAAAAAGAAGGTAATGTTACTGCCCTGAAAGGCAGTTTACAGTTCGCCCAACACCTGCAACAAAATCTCACGCATCAGGAAAGGTTTTTTGTGCGTCATACAACCTTTGATGTTGAACACAAATTACATTTCATACTCTACAAAACCCTGTGTTTACTAAAACACATCAACACCAACGCTGATTTACATAGCAGGATAGGAAATTTACTGCTGAACTTCCCGGAGATGCCGGAAATTAAGGTAGTAGAAAGCACCTTTGATACCCTGGTTTTTAATCGCAAGACAGGGTCTTACAGAAAAGCCATTGAAATTTCCAAGCTGCTGTTGTTACAATACCATCCCGACTTGAGTAAAGGGAAAAATCATGTTTTGGCCTTAATGTTTGACATGAATAAGCTTTGGGAACAATTTGTATATGTAAGTCTTCGTAAGCAGCCAGGTGTTTCAGTTTCATCCCAATTTCCCAAATACTTTTGGAAGCCTACGAACGGCTACAGGTCTTCCATTATACCGGATATTATAATAAACAAAGGCAAATCCGATTGTGTGGTTCTCGATACCAAATGGAAAAATCTTAACGGAAAAAATCCTTCTCCGGACGATTTACGTCAGATGTATGTATATCACAAATATTTTGGTGCAAATCGCGTAGCATTGATTTATCCGGGCGCAGAGACGAAAATAAATGGAGGAAAATATCTGGACCATAAAACGGGGGATGATACAGAAATGGAATGTAGTATATTGACTTTGTCATTACCAAATCAAATTGACGGCCAAAGAATTACGCTGCGCATATGGCAAGGAGAAATAAGAGAAAAAATTGAGCAGTGGATGAATAACCCATCAAAATAAATATAGAATGACCAAGTCGCCATTGATTTGTTTCACCATGTTACTGCCTCTGACTGACAATAGGGGTTATATTCATTTATCCTCATAATCGCGGACCGATCTTACCCATGCACCCAAAAACTTTGGATAAAAACCCAAAATATCTTTTACCGCTCAATTGCCAAAAAAAATCCTTGTCCCAAATCCGAATGTTTATCCTTACAGCCTAAAAAACTTGTCTTTTATTCCCTTTTACTATCCCTTTTTACAAAAAAAAAGGCTGCCCATCCGGACAGCCTTTTTTAAAGAAAATAGGATAAATCAGCCTTTTACCTGACAAATACCTTAGCAGTTATAATGCCTTCGGCACCAGCTAATTTTACCAGATAAATACCTGAAGGAACATTTACAGGAACAGTATAATGGTTACTTCCTGCCAGTTGGCGTGAAATCACCTGTTGTCCCTGAAGATTGATAAGTGTGAATTCATACCTGTCAGCTTTGAGTGTTTCAATATTGAGGATACCTGAAGTGGAATAGATTTTCACATCTTTCATCGTGGGATTATTCACATTGATGGAAATCAGATCAAGCACGAGTACACCATCCACACCTCCGTTTGGATTGCGGGTGTCTGTTTCAATCCACACACCAGAGCCAACGGAATAAGCATGATCTATGCTGCCATCTGCCAGACTTCTCACTTCAACACGTTGCACACCGGCAGCGTTCACGTTGGGTACAATACCGCCCCATGATCCATTTACACCAGCAACTTCACTGATGTAGAAGGGAGCATATGAAGTAAGGCTGGCAAAGTCAACTTCAGTAGATTCAATGTGTGTTCCGTAAAGCGGACGACCAGTTCCATCAACGTTGTCATAGAGATAAACGAAATCTTTTGGACTATCTTCGCTGATGCCTCTGATGGCTGTTCCATGAGTAGGATCAGCCTCAGTGCCAAACTGAAGAACCGTGGTAAAATCATCGGTCGTCAGCCGGGTTACTTCAACCGTTCCTTCGTTTCCATCGTTGATCGAAATACGCATATAAAGCGCATTACCAGGGGTGAAACGGGTATTTCCTGTAGGCTCGGTGATGAAAAATCCGGTAAACGAACCTGTTGCATCGGTGGTAAATTCACCATATTCGCCAGGTGTGCCCAGCGAAGTGCTTGAGGTACGACTGAAAGTGCCATCTGCACCAATAAAGATACAGTTTCCGGCACCGTTATAATCAACAGCATCGCCTTCAACAACAATCTTATTGTAGAAACGGTAGGTTGCATCGGGCAGGAGATTGATCAGGCTTGCACGATATGCAAAAGGAACACGTGTATTGTTGGTGCCGTTAAGTCCCTGAATAAACATTGGCAGGGTAACGTCAGCCAGTACAGGTTGACCCGCTGAGGTAACCGTTCCATTACAGGTAACCACTTTATCGTTGGCTCCTCCCCCACTGTTTACAATGGTTTGTCCGTTATATTCACCTGCAGCAAGATCAGCTTTCAAACGCACCGAAATAGCAATCGGTTGACCCGTAATAACACCATCGGCAAAAGGAATACTGAGCGTTGCGGCAAAGGTTGTTCCGTCAGATGAGATTTCATAATCATCAGGAGCAGTAGCATCAATGTTTCCACTTCCCGTTAGGTTTGTACCACTCAATTGATAGGTTTGTTCCACCGAAGGGCCATTGCCTTCCAGGTAGGTGAAACCACTCAATGATGCAGGGTTAACCGAAAGAATAGGCGTGGTTCCACCGGTAAGATCAATGACCAGAATATCCACATCGCTTCCCACAGGGTTGCGGGTGTCGGTAGTTCCCCATACGCCATCTACAGAAGTATCGGTATTCACAACCTCTCCTGTTTCCAGGCTACGTTCTTCAATCAGGCGAACCCCATTGGCATTTACATTGGGCACAATTCCGCCCCATGAACCATCATTTCCCTGAACATCGGTGCTGTAAAATGCAGCATATGAGCCAACTGATGCAAAATCGACGCCAGTGGTTTCAACGCTTGTTCCGTAGAGTGGGCGACCGGTTCCGGCTTCGTTGTCATAAAGGAATACGAAGTTTTTAGCAGCAGCAGTTGAAATGCCACGGATACCTGTACCCATAAGGGCATCGTTCTCGACACCAAAATTGATAACGCCGGCAGTAACCGAACTGGTCAGCCTGGTAACGACATCAACTCCATCGTTTCCATCATTTAACATAACACGCATGAAAACACTGTTTCCCGGTGTAAAGCGGCTGTTTCCGGTTGCTTCAAGTAAGAACCATCCGGAGAAAGCTCCGGTTGCATCTGTTGTAAACTCACCATACCCACCTGGGGTTGTCATCGAAGTAGAAGAAGTACGGGTGAAGGTTCCGTCCTCATTCACAAAAATTGGATTACCAGCGCCGTTGGTGGTGGGTGAGTCGGTGTCGATCACCGCCTGATTCCAATAACGATAGGTCGCATTCGGACTGAGATTTGAAAGGCTTAACCAAAATCCGAATGGCAACCGCTGATTGTTGGAGGCAATTCCCTGTATCCAAAGTGGTATAATTTCGTCTGAAATTTCAGGCTGATTTGTTGATGTAACGGAACCATTACAGGTAACCACTTTATTGGTTACGCCACCACCACTGTTAACAATGGTTTCGGCATTGTAATTACCAACTGCCAGGCCTGCCTTCAATCTTACTGAAACTGTTACCGGTTGGCCGGTGATGATGCCTGAAGCAATGGGATAAGTTAACGATGCAGTGAAGGTAGTTCCATTGGAAGAAATTTCATAATCCACCGGGGCGGTAACGGTAACATTACCTGTACCTTCAAGGTTGGTTCCACTCAGTTGGTAAGTTTGAATTGCGGATGGACCATTGCCTTCAATATAGGTAAAACCATTGAGGGTGTTTGGATTAACCGTTAACATTGGCGTATTGCCACCGGTAAGGTCGATCACCAGGATGTTTACATTGCCACCATTAGGGTTGCGGGTATCGGTAGTTCCCCATACGCCATCAGCAGAAGTGTCAGTATTTTCCACTGCACCTGTTGCCAGACTGCGTTCTTCAATCAAACGCACGCCGTTGGCATTTACATTGGGCACAATTCCGCCCCATGAACCATCATTGCCCTGAACCTCGGTGCCGTAAAATGCAGCATATGAGTTGGCCGCAGTATAATCAATACCTGTGGTTTCGATACTTGTTCCGTAAAGAGGACGACCGGTTCCGGCTGCGTTATCGTATAGAAATACGAAGTTTTTGGCGTTTGCCGTGGAGATACCACGAATACCGGTACCCTCTAATGCAGTGCTTCCAACACCAAAATTAATGACTGTTGCTGATGTGGTTGAGGTTAAGCGGGTAACAGCAGATGTCCCCTCGTTACCATCGTTCAACGAAACCCGCATAAATACAGCGTTTCCGGGGGTAAACCTGGCATTGGCAGTAGCTTCCATAGCAAACCAGCCCGTATAAGCACCTGTAGCATCTGTCATAAATTCACCGTATCCACCGGGATTTGACATTGAAGTACTGGATACCCTGGTAAAAGCACCGGCAGCACTTATGAAAATAGGATTACCAGCACCACCGGATGTTGGAGGATCGCTTCCAGTCACGGCCTGATTGATGTAACGATAGGTTGCATTTGGATTCAGATTGGCAAAATTTAACCTGTAGGCAAAAGGTAAACGGGTATTGTTACTACCATTCATCCCTTGTATCCATTGCGGTACAATTTCACCCGATATCATAGGTGGGTTGGCCGAAGTTACCGAACCATTGCAGGTAACCACTTTATTGCCTGCGCCACCACCGGCATTCACAATGGCTTGGGCATTGTAATCCCCAATAGCCAATCCGGCTTTTAAACGCACCGAAACAGTTACCGGCTGACCGGTAATGATTCCTGCTGCATAAGGATAGCTCAGGCTTGCGGCAAAGGTGGTTCCGTTTGAAGAAACCTCATAATTTGCCGGAGCAGTAACGGTGATGTTTCCACTACCGTCAAGTCCGGTACCGCTCAATTGATAAGTTAGTATTTGCGATGGGCCGGCACCTTCCACGTAAGTGAAACCGCTAAGGCTGGATGGGGTAACCGTTAAAATACCTTCTACCATTTCAGCAATTTCGATGTTATCCAATTGCCACGAACGATAAAAACCGGCATTGTAATGATACTTGAATGCAATAAATACCGCCGGGTTGGTAATTGCAGATAAATCAACCGTTCCCGAAGGGGTCCAGGTTTGCATAGCGGCAGGATAGTTGAACGTAAGTTCAGTCCAGGTATAGGTACTTGGATCGCCTATGCCCGGATAGTTGGTTGAGTAAAGCAATTTAAAATAATTGTCATCATCATCTATACCAAAATTCATCCAGCTATCGAATTTCAAACCGATATTGGTATTGGTAGCCAGGTTGATACCGGGTAAAATTAACCAGTCTTCTTCAAGTTCTCCTGAATTAAACCCGTTCATGGAAGCGTATCCTAAAGAAGCATTGTGCATCCATTGCTTGGTAGCTCCGGCAACGCTGTATGGGGTACAAAGCCCCAATCCTGTGGTGAAATCCTCGGTATATGGGATGGTCGCAAAATTGACATTCTGTACCATACCACTACAGCTTACGTTTACTGTTGGCGATCCTCCGCCAACGTGTGCAATAAGTTGATTGTTATAGTTTCCTACAGGCAGACCTGCTTTTAACCTTACCGAAATGGTTACCGGCTGGTTGGTAACAACGCCTCCGGCAAAGGGAGCATTCAAAATAGCACTATAGGTTGAGCCATTCAACGAAATTTCATAGTTCGTTGGTGCTGCCACAATTATATTTCCTGATCCAACAAGATTGGCTCCACTCAGTGTGTATGTTTGTGCAGTGGATGGGCCATTATTCAGTGTATAAAAGAACCCGGTAAGGCTTTCAGGATTTACGGTGAGTAAAGGATCGGTGGGTGAAGTAAGGTCGATAACCAATACTTCGGTTGTCCCTCCAACCGGATTAACGGTGTTGGTTGTTCCCCAAACACCACTGGCCGAGGTTTTACTGTCAATAACAGCACCTGTGGCAAGGGCCCGTTCCTCGATGCGTCTGACACCATTGGCATTCACATTCGGAACAATTCCACCCCATGAGCCATTGGTATTGTAAACATCACCAGTATAGAAAGGAGCGTATGAGGTACTTGAGTAATCAACACCGGTAACTTCAATACTTGAAGCCCATAATGGACGTCCTGTTCCGGCGGTATTGTCATACAGGAATGCGAAATTCTTTGGTGAAGCATTTGAAATGGCCCGGATAGCAGTTCCTTCCGTGGCAGTTGCCGTGGCACCAAAAGCTATCACTGTCATGAAATCAGACGAAGTAACGCGGTTAACGGCCGATGTTCCGCCAGCGCCATCGTTCAGGGCAATGCGGGCATAAATCTGGTTGCCAGGGTTAAAGCGGGCATTACTTGTGGTTACGTTCATAAACCAACCGGTATATATACCCGAAGCATTGGTTGTAAATTCACCATATTGACCCGGGGTTGAAAAACCGGTACTTGAATTGTAGGTAAAGGTGCCATCAGCCGCAACGTAAATAGGATTTCCTGCCCCACTTGTTGTTGGGCCATCGTCAGATGTTATCAATTGATTGATGTAACGATAGGTGGCATTGGGTAAAAGGTTGGAAATGGTCGCCCGGTAAGCAAAAGGAATCCTTGTATTGGAAGGCGTGTTTCCGTTGACATACAATGGGAGTGTAGCGGCCGTTATTGCCGGGCCTTCGATGACAGCTATACTGCTGCTGGTTGCCTGTGTGAGGCCTGTAGCATTGGCATGGAGGGTGTAGTTGCCCGCAGCACTTAAGGTTATATCATTGAAAGAAGCCACACCAGCAACTGCAGCTTTGGTAAGCGTGCCGCCAAGTGTACCCGCACCGGTAGCAATACTCAGGGTAATATCACCGGTAAATCCGGGATCCACCGAGTTATTGGGCTTTTGTGCTTCAACCGTAAAGCTTGCAACCGCTTGTCCGGTGGTTCCGTTTGCCGGGAACCCGACAAAAGCCAATTTGGTAGCCGGGGAAGAAACAATATAACTTTGCTCCGGTGTAGTGGTGACTGCAGCCGCATTATCGGTGGCTGTAATGGTATAATATACGGTAGTACCATCAGCCTGTGCAGGAATGTTGCTCACGGTGGTATAGGTACTTCCGCTACCCAATGTCATGTTAATGTTATTGGAAAGCGTTCCGCTTACTGTGCCCCATTTAAGCAGGGCAGAAGCAATGGTTCCATCCGAATCGGTGATGTCTGCCGAAACAGAAACTGTGGTGGAAGGGATAATGCCCGATGCCGGTGTTTGAACAATATTGGTGATGGAGGGGGGAAGATTCCCACCAGTGCCGGTAACCGCATCCGCCCAGGTTGTAGCTACTCTGATTCCGTCGACAAGAACCCGCTCAGCAGCATTGAATTGCCTCAGAGCTATAGAGCCAACATTGCTGATGGTTGATTCTGTAAATGTTGCATCAGCAACAGGAGGCTCGGATGTTGGAAAACTGTTGAAAACAAACAAGCTGGAAACACTTGTGGCAATATCTAATTTTAGCACAAGCAGTGTTGGCGTTTCTGGGGTAATTGAAACTGACGCAGCAGTACCTATCCCTACCTGATCTCCTGAGGCATTTACCCAGACCCTTGAAAAGAAAGTAGTACCTATTGTTGACCGCCCAAAATGAAGAAAATATCCTGAAGAATTCGTAGACTGCGTTTGAATAATAAATGCAGCATACACAGTTCCGGTAGTCTGTTCGGAAAAAGTTTTGTGCACATCCTCTCCATTGTTGTCGAGGTTGGCAGCTCCTCCAATACCTGATCCTGTATATCCTGCAAAGGACAAACCATTGGTTACATCAATTGCCTGGGTTCCTGCACCACTATGTGCGGTCCAACCATGATCGGTAAGTAAATCACCAATGGTATATTCAAAGTTTTCAACCATCAAAGGTTGGGCAATTACCTTGAGCCCCGGCAATAAAAGAAATAGAACAAGCAAAATACCTGATATATTTCTTAATTTAATCGTTTGAAAAACTTTTTTCATAGTAAGAATTTTTGTGAAAATTAATATTTATGAACTCTTTGTAAATATTGACAAAGCCAATGAAAAGAAACCGTAATTCATATTGTAGAAACAATAAGAATTACGGCTCAATTAAAACGAATAATATAATCCAAAGGAATTATTTGACCATAACCTTACTGCTTGCTGTTCCCTGAGTGCTTACAATGCGAACAATATAAACACCGGCAGGTACATCAAGGCTGTAGGTTGTTTTGGTTCCATTCAGCTTGAAGACAGAAATCTGCTGTCCATAAAGGTTAATGATTTGAACTGTACCATCAACTTTCTGATTGAGCTCAATGTTCAAAGTTTTGCCGTAGGTATAAATCTTACCCAACTCACTGGCCGGTGAATCAACACCTAAAGTGGTATTTAACACGATTACATTCTCAAGACCGCCGGTAGGATTTTTGGTATCAACACCATTCCATACGCCATTCTCTGATGTGGTGGAACTTACGATATTTCCTGTAAGGATATCGCGTTCTTCCAAACGCTTGATTCCATTGGGGTTCATATTGGGAACAATTCCTCCCCACATATGGTCCTGAGCAGCTACACCAGTGGCATAAAAGCCTGCATAGGTTCCTGCAAGAAATTCAACACCGCTGGTTTCAACGTGTGTTCCGTAAATCGGACGACCAGTACCAGCAGTATTGTCATAAAGCAGAACAAAGTTTTTTACCTGGAAGGGTGATAATCCTTTGATGGCGGTCCCTGTTGTATCCGCAGCAACGGTATTGAAAGCAATGACTTTCACACTTTCTTCGGTGGTAAGCCAGAGGGCTTCAACAACGCCTTCATTGCCATCGTTAAGCACGATACGCATAAATATTTCAGTACCTGGCTTAAACCTTGAAGCATTTCCGGTGGGTTCGGTAATAAACCATCCACTGTACAAGCCATCAGCATCGGTCGTCAGTTCGCCATGCGCACCGACTGTACCAAGATTTGGACTGCTGGTGCGGGTAAATCCGGCGGGTGAAACAAAAATGGTGTTTCCGGCGCCGTTATAGGTAGGCCCATCGGTTGAGACAACAACCTTATTATAATATCGGTAGGTTGCATTTGGAGTCAGGTTCTCAAGGGTAGCATGATAAGCAAAAGGGACCCTGTTGCTATTTGGCACTGATCCTTCAATAAACTGTGGAAGAATAACATTGGCCAGTCCGGGCTCCATTCCTGAGGTTACCGATCCAACGAGTGTAACACTCACTTCACCAGCACCGCCGCCGTTAACGGCCATTAAGCCAGCATAATTACCGGCCGCTAAACCGGCAACCATTCTCACGTGAACATCGGTTGCGGCAAGTGTTCCGGCAGTATAAGGTAACACAACACTGCTGCTGAATGTAGTTCCGTCCAATGAAACCTGAAAATTTGCAGCTACAGCGGCAGTAATGTTTCCGGCTGCCGGAGCCAGGTTAGTTCCAGAAATACTCGTTGTCAAAACATCTGAAGGACCGTTTCCTTCAAGGTAGGTAAATCCGCTCAACGTGGTTGGGTTTGCACTCAACATCGGTGCTGATCCACCACCACCAGTAAAGGTAACATTGTCGAAACGAATCGTGCCGCCGGTTCCATAGGCTCCGTCAGGATTAGAAGGTAAATATTCAGTTGCATTGCCAAATTCAGTTACCATACGCACTGCAAAAGCAGGATTACTATTTGCACCGCTTACTCCACTGAAATTAGCAGCACGATTAAACCATGAACCACCTATATTGGCAATATACCGGCCATTATCAAATCCAACGGGTGTGCCGTCAAGCGCATTGTTAATGGCGTTATCGGCATCTGCTTCAAAGTTAACCCAATCTGTGCCATTCAGTGTATATTGAAGGCGAAGACGGTTTGCAGCAGTGTTGCTGTTGCGGTTGTCCCAACTCACGTTGATGCCGCTGTATCCACTTGTTGAAACTGTAAATTGGACACCGGCAGTTCCAGAGGCAGTGCCTTGTTCCGGGTAGGGCGTGGTGTTCCATCCTTTACCTGTTGATGGATTTCCACCGGCGAAAGCGGTGGTTGTTCCACCTATGTTTTCAGCAACGCCTGAACCGACATCAGGGGTGATGGCTTCTGCATCAAAACCCCATTGGGCAATGGTTACCTGTGCAGTTACTGAACCTGAAAAAGCCCAGAGCCCTGTCATCAGGAAAAACAAAAATGAAAACTTTTTAATGTAATTTTTCTTCATAATTTATTGATTTTTAAATGTTTAATAGATTAAATTTCAAAGGAATAGCACTTGCACAAAAAGCAATAATTACTATAATTGACTTACAAAGTTATAATATTTTTGAACAACCAGTGTATAAGAAAGCTTAAACATTTTAACAATCTGTTCCTCTGCTTCGAGGTCTCGCACATATAGTGTTGATATTCAATTTATTTGATGGCATTGTTGTCTGGATGACATAAAAAGACCTGATTTTTATAATTTGTTTCAATATCCTCTCCAGAAAGTATAATACAATACTTTTCACCTCTATAATAACTATACATCTTATAACTTCTTCATGTTTCCTGCCCATTTATACCTCTACAAATGTTAGTCTAATATATTATATTACAATATTTTATATAAGTATGTAAACTCTACATTCATTTTCAGGTTAATATCATGGCTATAATTTAAAACAAAAAATATACCGGTTTTTTCTTTAGCTTTGACCATTCATAAAAAGGTCAGATACTATGCTACTTTTCCGTCATGCGCAAAAATCCATAGAATTAATCGATAGTTTTTTAAATCTGATTGATCAGGGATCTATTCTGTTTAAAGAAGGGGTAAGAAACTACCTGTATGGGAATCGGGAAAGCTTTTTGAATAATTTACAAACACTCTCCAGTATAGAGACTGAAGCGGACATCCTAAAGAGGAAGACCGAAAATATCCTCTACACCCAATCTCTTATGCCCCAATTGAGCGGCGATATCCTCAAACTGCTCGAAGAACTCGATAACATAGTTGATCTTGCAAAAACAAGCCTCTACCAGTTCGACGTAGAGAATCCATTTATACCGTCGGAATTAAACCAGGATTTGGTAAAGTTAACCGAGCTCTCCACGGCAGCCATTGAATCGGTTATACCTGCAGCAAGGGCCTATTTCCGGGATCCCGGAGCAGTAAAAGAAATACTCCACCGGGTGTATCTATATGAAAAAGAAGTGGATAAACTCGCTGATGCCATAAAGCGCAGGGTTTTTCACGATATGCCGGGATTAAAACTGAGTGAAAAGTTTCATCTCAGGTACTTCACCTTACATATTGAAACATTGTCAGATGCTGCTGAAAAAACAGCGGACGTTTTGTCCATAATGGCCATCAAACGCACCATTTAACCCGATGAACCAAGCCGGATGCAGTTTTTAATCTTTCTTTCAAGCGGTCTGTTTTTGGGCTGGTCATTGGGGGCCAACGATGCAGCGAACATTTTCGGGTCTGCAGTTGGTTCAAAAATGATTCGTTTCAGGAGAGCAGCCCTTATTGCCAGCATATTTGTGGTATTGGGGGCTGTTTTTCAAGGCCGAGGCAATGCCGACACACTCTCCAGCCTTGGAGCAGTAGATGCACTTGCCGGAGGATTTACCGTTTCACTGTGTGCCGCCATCACCGTTTTTGTCATGACCCGTTACGCCATACCGGTTTCAACAAGCCAGGCGATAGTTGGTGCAATTATAGGATGGAGCTCTTTTGTGAAGCAACCCACCGATTATAGGGTATTATCAACAATTGTAAGTACCTGGATTACCGGCCCGATACTGGGACTTATCTTCGCTGCACTTTTGTTTATGGCTTTGCGAAAGCTGTTGAACAAGCTGAAAATACATGTACTAAAATTAGATGCCTACATCAGGATTTCATTGATTGTGGTTGGTGCATTTGGGGCATACAGCCTCGGGGCAAACAATATTGCAAACGTGATGGGGGTTTTCATCAATTCTGCTCCGGATATTGTACTCGATTTTGGATTATTTTCCCTTGATGGTGTTCAATTATTGTTCCTCATTGGTGGATTAGCCATCGCCACCGGCATCTATACCTATAGCGAAAGAGTAATGAACACGGTGGGCAACGGCATACTCTCTCTGTCGTCAGAAGCAGCCATTGTTGTGGTATTGTCGCAGGCGCTCGTGCTGTTCATTTTCTCCTCTTCAAGCCTCTCCCATGCATTAGTTTCCATTGGGCTTCCGGCCATTCCACTGGTTCCGGTATCAAGCACCCAGGTGGTGGTAGGCTCAGTTCTTGGAATAGGCATGATAAAGGGTGCCAGGGAAATAAAGTACAAAACACTTGGAACTATCGCGATGGGCTGGGTAATTACTCCACTTGCCGCAGGCCTGCTCACTTTTATTTCGCTGTTTTTTGTTCAGAATGTTTTTCACCTTCGGGTTACGCACATAGGCATTGAAAATACCTCAGCTATTCCTCCTGATCATGATACACTGCTTAAAACTTCAACACATGTAAATCTGATTTATCCTGCAGTTTTTGTCTTAGGTTCTATTGCTATTATAATACTGATATTTTTAATCCTCAGGCAGCAAAAATTACGGTTAAAGGTCGAAAACGCACTATTGATCCAGCAAAGTCAGAATTTCCAGGCACAAAAGGCACTCAGTAACGTAGAGGTTTTGGCCATACAAACTGAAAATGACTTGTTGAACCAAAAGCTTGAGCATCGGAGGCGCGAATTTTCCAATGTTGCCATGAATATTACCAATCAAAAAGAATTCCTACAAAAGATTTCTACATTTCTTGATGAAATAAAGGAGGCTGAAGATAAGTCGGAACGGGAATACAAATTGAACGAACTTCAGCTGATGTTGCGCCAAAAGATGTCATTTACAGATGAAACCGAAGAATTTTACGCTAAAGTCCAACTCACCGACAGGGAATTCAGGCAAAAAATTGCGGCTCAATTTCCCGGAATAACAGATCAGGAGAAGAAGCTGGCCATGTTGCTGCGGCTTAACCTTTCATCCAAAGAGATATCTTCCATGCTGGGCATTTCAGCCAAAAGTGTAGAAATATCGCGTTACCGGCTGCGTAAACGACTGAACTTAAAACAAGGTGAAAACCTCATACAATTCATACAAAACCTTTAAATCAAACCAATATGAGAAACATGAAACAATTGAAATGGGTTGTGCTGCTATCTGCACTTTGGCTACTGGGCAATCAGGCAACGGCACAGGAAACAGACACTGCCGTGCGCTACAATCAGTATGGCGCAAAAGTAAACCGCAATGCTCTTCAGGCCGAAGAACGCAATGGAATTCTGATCCTCGAAAGCAAGGACCAGAAATACAAAATCTGGTACGATGCCCGTGTACAGGTGGATGGTGCCATGTTTATGGGCGACACATACAATCCCATTGGCAATGGCTTATCCATCAGGCGGGCACGTTTTGCCGTGAAAAGTCAGTTCACCGAGAAATGGTATGGTGAGTTTGATATGGACATCTCCAATTCGGAATTGGAATTGAAAGATGCCTACTTAGAGTTTTCACCAAACAGCCATTGGGGCATACAGGTGGGTAACTTTAAGGAAGGTTTCTCCACAGAATCAACCACTACATCGCGTTACCTCACTTTTATTGAGCGGGCGAATGTGATCTCAACATTTGCGCCTTCACGCCACATTGGTATGGCGGCCCATTACAGCAAAAACTGGCTGTTTGGAATGGGCGGAGTTCATTTTCAGGATATTGGCGGTCTTGAAGAACGTACTTTTTCAGAAGACAACAACAAGGATTATGGATTTGACGAAGGCGTTTCCTTTACAGGAAAATTGGTAGTCATGCCTTTTTATGACGATATGGACAAAGGCCTGCATTTGGGAGTAGCCGGTTCGTACCGCACTCCAAAATCAGATGCTGAAATCCGCGGGACGGAGCGTTACAGCAGTCGTTCACTTACCTCAATCAACCGCAAAAAATATATGGATACTGACCTCATTCCTGATGTTGACCATGTTGGCCTTGGTGGCTTTGAACTTGCAGGTTATTACAAAAACTTCCGTTTCCAATCGGAGTATGTTATGACGAATTTACATAAGAAAAATGACTTGCCTACCGAACAGTTTGATGGCTGGTATGCCTTTGGAAGTGTGTTGCTTTTTGGCGGGAATTACAATTACAATACCAGTGAAGCAGAATTTACCCAGCTTACCCGCGGAAAAGACTGGGGTGATGTTGAGCTTGCTTTCCGGTACGATTATATGAGCCTGAACAGCCGTGGTGATGGTAAATTAATGGGCGGTGCCGGCGAAGGCTATACCTTTGGTATCAACTACCATGTAAACAGCAACGTGAAAATTATGCTTAACTACGCTTACTTAAACCACGACCGCTATGCCAACGGAAAAGGCAAACTGTTTGTAGGCTATGATGAAGCCGGTGAGCTGACTAAAGATCCCAAAAAGGTAGTAGATGCACAAGGGAAAGCTGGCGAAGATTACAGCATGATTTCAGTAAGATTTGAAGTAGATTTTTAATCAACCATAACAAAAAGAACATATTATGAAAACACGAATTTTATTTCTATTCCTGATAATAACAGGATTAACCCTTTCTTCCTGCTTAAAGGACGAGGTTTTTGAAGGCCCCCCTGTACTCAGTGAATTGACCATTACCCCGCAAGCTCCGGGCGAAAGCGATGCAGTTACCGTTAGTGTTACCGCGAGTGATATGAATGGTGTTAAAACCGTTACCTTGTTTTACAAAGTGGACAACGGATCATTCACCAATATTACGATGACTTCATCGGGTACTAAAACCTACACGGCGCAGATTCCAAAGCAGGATGCCGGTAGAACCGTTTCCTATTACGCGGAGGCCGAGAACAATTCAGGACAAAAATCAACCATTCCTGATGGCGCCCCTGCATCAACGGCAGCCTACACTGTTGGTGCTCCAAGTATCGTAATGAACGAGGTTTACAGCCGTGGTACCTTGGATGCTCCCGACTGGATTGAATTCTACAACAATTCCGACTCTCCTGCCGACATCAGCGGTTACAAGGTTTACGATGCCGGTGGACAATCGGGTGCCAAACCCAAGAAAGAAGTTCCGGCAGGAACAATTATCCCCGGCAAAGGCTTTTTTGTTCTTGTAGTTGACGATGGCACAGAAACCGGATTCGGACTATCAAGTGGTGGCGAAGAGGCATGGTTTGAAAATGCTAACGGCAACATCATTGACAACGTGGTTTTCCCGGCATTTGAGCCCAGTCAATCCTATGGCAGGGTTCCTGATGGAAGCGGTGCATGGCAGATTCTCGACCAGATAACCCGCGGTACAGCCAACGACAATTCACCACCAACTGCGGTCATTCTGATCAATGAATGTTATTCAAGAGGCACAACCGATAATCCTGACTGGATTGAAATCTACAATGCCACAACCGCAGCCGTTGACATCAGCGGTTATAAAATTTATGACAATGGCGGACAGGCAGGTACTAAACCCAAGAAAGAAATACCTGCAGGAACCACGCTTCCTTCAAAAGGATTTTACGTAATCGTGGTTGACGATGCTTCAGAAAGTGGTTTCGGACTTGGAAGCGGTGGCGATCAGGTTTGGCTGGAAAACACCACGGGAACAGTTATTGATGATGTAACCATACCCGCACTTGACGAAAATACATCGTTTGGCCGTTATCCGGATGGTGATGCCAATCTGCAAGTGCTTTATGTGGTAACACCAGGTGCTGCCAATGACAATTCAGCCCCTCCTGCTGTAGTTGTGCTTATGAATGAAATTTTCTCAAGAGGCACAACTGAAGCCCCGGATTGGGTAGAATTTTACAATGCTTCCAGCGTAGCCGCCGATATTAGCGGATACAAAATCTACGATAGTGGCGGACAAACAGGAACCAAACCTAAAAAAGAAATCCCTGCAGGCACCATTCTTGAGCCGGGCGCTTTCTTTGTTATGGTAGTTGACGATGATGCTGAAAGTGGATTTGGACTTTCAAGTGGTGGGGAACAAGTATGGTTCGAGGATGCAGCAGGCACGGTGATTGATGACATCACCTTCCCGGCAATGGCAGAAACTGAATCCTACGGCCGTTATCCTGATGGAACATCCAACCTGCAGATTCTCAGCGTGGTTACCAAAGGTGCTGCCAACGACAACTCAACACCTCCACCAGCCATCAACATACTGATGAATGAGCTCTTCTCAAGAGGTGCAGATCCTAATTTTGACTGGGTTGAGATTTTTAATGCTTCAACAGTGGATGTTGACCTGAGTGGATATAAAATTTACGATTCAGGTGGACAGGCAGGAACCAAACCCAAAAAAGAATTCCCGGCTGGAACCATTATTCCCGCTGGTGGATTTTATGTGATTGTGGTTGACGATGCTGATGCCAGCGGATTTGGCCTTTCAAGCGGTGGCGAGGAAGTATGGCTCGAGGATGCTGCAGGTGCCATTATTGATGACATCACTTTCCCGGCAATGACTGAAGTTCAGTCTTATGGTCGCAAGCCCGATGGTTCTGCCAACTTCTTCATTTTTACGGAAATTACCCGCGGAACTTCCAACAACAATGCAGGTACTTTGCCCAAGCGTAAATAGCAAAAGAGTTACCTATCTGTCGGGCCACCCGGCCTGACAGATGGTTTTTTTAATTCACGAAATCCAAACTCAACCGATGGAGTAACTACCCTTCGACCTGGAAATTTATAACTAAAAAAAATGGCAAAAGAAATAATTGAAATTGGAGAACAATCCAAACCGCGCTTTGAATTCCGCTCCTTCGGGCAGAATTTTGATGAAGCGCATAAACGCATGGCCCGTTTTTCGGTACCGGTTCCTGAAAAAGTATGGGAACGGCAATCGGAAGAAATCTACATCCTGTCGCGTACCAACGACATCAACAACACCAAAATCCGTAACGGAAAAATGGATATCAAAACCTTTGTCCAAACTGTGGATGGGCTGGAACAATGGAACCCGCTGATGAAAGGCGAGTTTCCAATACAGGCTTCGGTATTGAAAAATGAGGTTTTCCCGGCTTTTCAGGTGGATATGCCTGCTTTGTACAAAGAAGAATACAGCTACGAAGAATTCATGGAAATGATCAACAACCATAATGATTTGCAGGCAGTAAATGTAAAAAAACAACGTTTTGGCTACATGGTGAACGATACCATTTGTGAATACGGTGTAGTAATGATTAATGGCGCCAGGGTGGTAACCATTAATTCGGAATCAACCGAGGTTGAGGACATTAAAAAAACCATGAAAGACATCGGAGCCGAAGGAATGGAGAACATCAATTACCTGCAGGCGATTAAGCGTGTTATCGGCATGATTAATAAGCCGCTGGTTAATTAAGCGAAGGGCTAAGTGCAACCGATTGCAGATTTCTGATTTCGGATTGCTGATTGAGCCACTATGCAAATCGCAGCTTGTCTTGTCCTTTTTGACCAGATAGTCGGGACCGTCCGAAAAGTAAAAGACAGAATAAAGAACAAAAAACGAAAAACACAAGAATAAAATGGCACAAGAAATAGAAAAAAAATTTCTGGTAAGTGGTGAATATAAGCACCTTGCCGAAAAAGAAACGCGTATTACGCAGGGCTATTTGTCCTCAGTTCCCGAAAGAACTGTTCGGGTTCGTGTAAAAGGCGACCGGGGCTTTATTACCATCAAAGGCATTGGCAACGAGAGTGGCGCCAGCCGTTATGAGTGGGAAAAAGAGATTCCCGTGGAAGAAGTCAGAGAACTGCTGAAAATATGTGAACCAGGTGTTATTGATAAAACCCGCTATCTGGTAAAAGCAGGAAAACACACCTTTGAAGTGGATGAATTTTATGGTGAAAACCAGGGCCTTACCGTTGCAGAAATTGAATTGTCCGACGAAAAAGAAACTTTTGAAAAACCAGAATGGTTAGGGAAAGAGGTAACCGGTGAGGTAAAGTACTATAATTCTATGCTGATGAAGAACCCATTCACAAAATGGTAATTCATTTCATGGATTAGTTGGAGGAGGGATGATTGGTGAATGACGGGGCAGCCATGGCTTTCCCCGTCATTACCTTGAAACAGCAATTAATTTTGTATCTAAAATATTATAAATCAGACATGTACAATGACAACACAAGAACAAGAAATTAAAGCCAAAGCTGTTTTCGATCCTTTGGATATGCACAACTACCGCATCGAAAAGCTGCCCAAGCGCCAGAAAGGCGGCGTGGAAAAGTGGCTGGCCATTATTGGTCCCTTTCTCGCGTTGGCAGCATTTATTTTGTTCGCCTTTGTCATTGATTTGCCTTTTTTACAAAACATTGATTCTTCTTCCTTAGTTTCGAAAGAAGCCATCAAAGCATTTGAAAAGCTGGGACCTGAAGGCTTTACCCGCATCAATCAGATGATGCTGGGCATTTTTCTGGCCAGCATTATATTGTGGATGACCGAAGCCATACCCAACTATCTCACTTCTCTTATTTTGATTGTGGGGCTGGTACTTACCGGGGTACTTTCCGAAAAGGAAAGCTATGCTCAACTTGGACACCCGGTTATGTGGCTGAACATCATGTCGTTTGTCCTGGCCAGTATGCTGGTGGCCACCGGCGTAGCCAAGCGCTTCGCACTGTGGTTTATCCTGAAATTCGGGAAAAGTGCCGGCAGCATTTTCATGAGTTTTATTGTTATAAATGTAGTGCTTTCCGCATTTATTTCAGCCACTACGGCCAAAGCAGCCATTCTCCTCCCTATCTTTATGGTAATTGCGGCTATTTATGGCGCCCGGGGCGGCGAAAACCGCAACAATTTCGGCAGGAGCATTGTGCTTCAAAACCTTTTGTACATCAACATAGGTGCCAGTGGTTTCCTTACCGGATCTGGGGCTAACCTGCTGGCGGCAGCCTTAATTGGTGGTGCCATTGGTGGCAACATCTTTTTTACCGATTGGGCCATGGCTATGCTGCCGATGATGATTGGCGTCATGCTGATTGGGTATATCCTCGCGATGAAAGTATTTTTTCCGCTTTCGCCCGAAGAACGCACGCCACAGATTGAAGGCGGAATGGCCCGGCTAAAAGAAGAATATCAAAAACTTGGGTCCATTAACCGTCAGGAAATCAAATCAATCGTAATATTTGTATTGATCCTTGGTTTCTGGTCAACCGACCGCTTACATGGCATTAGCCCGACAGCAGTGGCTTTTGTGGGCGCTATTATTGCGCTGTTGCCCCGCATTGGTATCATCAACTGGAACGAAGTGGACATTCCGTGGCACCTGATGCTTTTCTCGGCGGGTGCTTATACGCTTGGTTCCGGATTTTCGGCCACCGATCTACCGTCCATTAGTGTAAACGCCTTTTTCGACCACCTGGGCATTGGTGAAAATACACATTTTTGGGTGTTGTACCTGATGCTTACCGGGGTAATGGTTTTCAGTGCGTTGATATTTCAGTCAAAAACCATGCGTGCCATGATCTTTATTCCAATAGCCATTGGGGTAGCGCAACGGTTCGGGTTCAGCGTGGTGAGCCTGGCCTTGCCGGTGGCATTTATGATTGAGCATGTCTATGTGTTGCCTTTCAACAGCAAACCAGCAGCATTGCTTTATGAAACTGATCAATACAGCCTCACCGATACCTTCAAATACGGAGTTACTATAATGGTGATTGCATGGCTGTTGAATATTGTGGCCGGTGAAACCTGGTTCAGATTTTTGGGAATCACACCAAATGGAGTTTTTGGATTGTTCTGATGAATTTGGCCTGACAATCCGACTTAAAACATAAAGTGTTAAAACCATAAGCTAACTTTGCACCTTTATAATAACTCTTTTGAAGAGAATTCAAATAATTCACGCAGACCATGATTGAAGAATTAGTAAAAATTCATGACAAGTTCTCGGTTGAAATAAAACTGGGGTTCAATGCAAGGCGCAAACAAAAAGTAAGCGACTTTGCCGTGAACACATGGATTTTTATCCCAAATAGTCTTGATATCAACCGGATGACTTATCAGAAATCTGATTTTTACCGTGACCTGAAATCGAACATACGGCTGATTACGCCTTCTTACCTGCTCAGGGACATTGCCGACAAGGACAAGGAACCCTTTGCGCTGATGGAGCAATCGTTTCAGGACATCACCTCGGAGCCCACACGAACCCGCATTGCAGAATATGAGTATCATATCCGGATGTTTGTATCCATCGTGAAAAGTGCCTTACGGGAGGATATACATCACATTCAGAACAACGGCATAATCGAAGATCTTGAATATCTGATCCATATTTATCTGACCAACATCCGCGAAATTGCCACCAATTTCAGAAACCTCCGCCGCATCATCAATGTGCCTTCCATCAGCAAAGAATTAATGAATTATTACTTTTTTGGAGATGAATTCCTTAGCAACCTCATAGAGCAACATACTTTTAAGCTCATTGACGGACTTAAACAAAAGGGGCAGCTAAACGAAGGGATCAATCAGCAATTGATGGGCCTGATTCATGAAGAGATAAACTATAAAAAGGAAAAAGAATACCCGGTAGTTGAAAAAAACAGCCCTGACCGGAACCGTGATCTGGTTTTCAGGCTTAGTCTGCTGAAAAAATATGCAGAGAATGAGTTGTTTTTAAATGCAAACCAACGCCGCGACGGCGTTTGGATTGAACAGGTTTACCTGAGCATAGCGGCCGGACTTTCCATGATTTTTGCTACAGCGATCGCCTTTTCGTTTCAGTTAAAGTATGGCAACTTTACCATGCCTTTTTTCGTGGCATTGGTAGTGAGTTACATGTTAAAAGACCGGATAAAAGAACTTACACGTTACTACTTTGCCCATAAACTGGGCCGGAGATTTTTCGATACCCGTACCGACATCAGCCTGAATGAGCACAAAATTGGCTGGAGCAAAGAAAGTATGGTATTTACTTCTCAGGGTAAGGTACCCGACGAGGTATCAAAAATCCGCAGTCGTTCTGCCATTCTGGAAGCCGATAACCGCAGCAACCGCGAAAAAATTATCCTGTACCGGAAACTGGTCAGGCTCAACCGCCAAAGCCTGAACGATTGCAGCAAATATCCAACCAACGGAATGAATGACATTATCCGCTTTAATGTCTCCAACTTTATTCAGAAAATGGACAATCCCATTGTGCCACTTTACTCACCAGCCGAGAATGGGGAAATTGAAATTGTGAAAGGCGAAAAGATGTATTACATCAATCTGGTACTTCAATTGAACAACGACGATCAGATTACCTATAAACGCTACCGTATCGTTTTGAACCGGAAGGGAATACGTGAAATAGAGAAAATGTGATGAAGTTTATGAAATCTGCCAACCTTTTTATTGCCCTCTTTGTGAATATTACCATACTGGCCTCTTGCCAGGCACCTGAAACGCGATCTACAATAGATGAAATAATCCAGGTTGACCTACGCAAAATATGCCAGCTTCCCAATGATTTGATCGAAAGTTCAGGTATTGCCATTGAAGGCAACAACCGCATCTGGTCGCACGAAGACTCGGGGAATGCAAATGAACTCTATTGTTTTGATACTACCGGAAAACTGCTCCGCACCCTAAGCATTGGAAATGTTGAAAATATTGACTGGGAAGATCTTGCTGTTGACAGTGATGAAAACTGGTTTATTGGTGATTTTGGAAACAATAACAACACACGCACCGATCTGGCCATTTACAAAATTCCCAATCCTGAAAATATTACAGGAAACACAGTAAATGCGGGGATCATTCACTTTACACTCGAAGATCAAACGGCCTTTCCTCCCCCTTCATCCAATAGAAATTTTGACATTGAAGCTTTCATTTGGCAAAATGATTCCTTGTATCTTTTTACCAAGGATCGGAGCAATCCGCTTACCGGCATTACCAAAATGTATGTATTGCCCGATGCACCAGGAAATTACACCGCCCGCCTGGTGGATTCTGAATTTATCGGAAGTACAGTTGAAACCGGACGGATTACCTCTGCTGACATCAATCATCATACCGGCGAACTGTTACTGCTAACAAATAACAGACTTATCTCATTCACCAGTTACACGAACAACCGTTTTTTCAATGGTCATAAAACCGATTATGTTTTCTCGACAACTCCAGGTCAAAACGAGTCCATTGCTTTTGTGAGTACCACGAAACTATACATGACCGAAGAAGGAAGTGGAAACAACGGCGGATTCCTGTATGAGATATTGCTGCCTCAGCCACAGGGAATTTCGGAATTTAAAACCAACCGAAGGACAATTTATCCAAATCCAACCAATGGTATAGTCTGGTTCGACAGGGAACCCGAGTCCACGCAATACATTTACAATCAAATGGGGCAAAAAGTAATGGAAATTGAGGTTGGAAGTCAATCTGTAGATTTCTCGAAGATGCAGAATGGTTTATACTTCATTCGCAGCTTTTACAAAGGAAGCATAGTAATTGACAAGATTATAAAGTATTGAATTTCGTTCATTAAGCATAGTGAATGCTTTGAAAGCTTCGCTTGATGGATTTCTTATATTTCACCTGTGGATACCCGAATACTACGATGATTGAATCGCGCAGTTTAGCGGGCAACCTATATTTGCGTTTAATGTCTTTCCCCGTAAATTTCAAAAACGGCCCTACCCCACCAATCATGCATGACCCAAGTCCCAGGGATTCAGCGGCCAGCATAGCGTACGTTGCAGCGATATACGTATCTGCCGGGTCCGACATATTGCCATAAAACATCATGGCAAGAGGTGCATCATAGAGTACATAATTGTCCCCGGCATTTTTTGAACTACAGTAAAACTCAACCAGTGGGATGATAAATGACTTGAACATCAAAAAATCATCTTTACGCATAAATGGACGCATCAATTGCAACATAAATGGGGACAACATCCACTTAAAACTGGACAGCACATCCACAAACTCAAACGAAAAATGGCGCACCTTCTCTTTACTGTCAAGCACCATAACGCCTACATCCGAAGGCGGCAAACCCATAGGAGCGGTGGCTGAAAGTGAAAGTATCTTTTCAATCAAATCTTCAGGCACAGGTGTATTTTTAAATTCCCTAATGCTGCGACGGTTTAACAGTAATTGATAGAGTTGTTCATATTCCAACTTCGGAACAGAACCATCGATTTCAGCAAAATCTTCCTTTTGCAATGTGCGGCCTTCCACCATAATGGCATCGTGCGGACAAATGGCAACGCAATGCCCGCAACCAATACATCCAAAAAGTGGATGATCACTGACTTTAAGTACCCCATTTTCAACAATCAATGAAAAATCTTTACAAACATTTACGCAAAGCCCGCAAGCATTGCACTTTTCGTGATCGATGGTAATCCTGGCATTTTCCGTACCGGTGCGGCTGGTTGCAACTGACATGATGTGTTGTTTTATACAAAATTATGTCAAGATTTGCTCACAATCAAGTAAATGGAATGAAAATGCGCTGGCACATCAGGTATTCCATATTCCCAAACAGCAAATATATTGGGTTTTCAATATCTTTGCCAGTAGATTACCTGACAGGATGACCTTAAAAACTAAATTTTCAGCATTTTTTCTGAACAGAAAATTATTTCTGATTCCTGCCCTGCTGGTATTTATCCCTTTGCTATTTCTGAACATCCGCAGCGACCACGACTGGGGCGATGATTTTGCCCAGTACCTGGCACAGGCCGACAATATTGTCCACGGGAAAACCATGGCAGAAACCGGCTACATTTATAACCCACAATATCCAAGTTTGGGTCCGAAAGCCTATCCGCCCGGCTTCCCGCTGATGATTGCGCCATTGGTTAACAGATATGGCAATCAGGTTTCAGCCTACAACTATTTTATTTCAATACTATTAATCTTAACAGCCCTTGTTTCGGTGCTGTTGCTATGCAAAAGAGCGGGTTGGCCAGCCGCCATTCTACTGAGTGCCATGGTGTATTACAATCCCTACACCCTTCGGCTGAAAGCGGAGATCATGGCCGACATTCCCTTTGCCCTCTTGTTTGCTCTTTTTCTCTGGATTGTATCCCGGGAATGGAATAAAAAAACGTCACGATGGATTATTGCCGGTATTGTGGCGGGATTAGCCATAACGGTTAAGTCCATTGGAATAGCGCTTCCTCTGGCGTTGATTGTTTATGGTTTGCAATATGCCATCATTCAGCTCAGCCGCAAACAATCCTTAAAAACCATATGGACTGGGATAAAGAATCAGGTGATTGCCGCAATCATTTCCCTGACCATTTATTTGGGATTTAACCTCGTTTTCATGAGCGGGACAAGCGGAGGCGGTTATCTCAATATTTATGATTTTAATAAAATAACGGAGGCTTTTGCCACAAACATTTACATCTATTCGGAAGCCATCCGCATGTTTTTTATCAATCCCGACTCACCCTTGTACTGGATTGGGTTTCCGCTGGCTTCGCTGATCTTTGCTTTTTTTATCTCGGGGCTATTGATTTCAGTCTCAAAGAAACCTAACCTTATTGACTGGATAACCATTGTTTATATCGGTTTGCTGTTGATCTATCCCTATCACAACTCGGGATTCCGGTTTTTGCTGCCCCTGGCACCGGTGATTCTTTGGTACAGCCTCGAAACCTTACAAATCATTTCCGGACCCAAAGCCTTAAAGTGGATTTCAGCAACTGTAGCATTGCCGGTTTTACTCACTTATTTACAATTGATCCCGGGATATTGCATCCCCGAAAAAGAGGCAAACGATGGCCCATACGCCACTCATGTTTCGGCAGCTTTCAACAAAGTTAAACACCTCACCGACAATGACTCCCGCATCGTTTTCATCAAACCTCGGGCACTGGCCCGTTTTTCGGAACGAAGCAGTCTGTCGGAAAACCCCTTGTCTTCAGCACCGGAAATTTACAAGGAATTTGATTTGTTAAAACCCACCCATTTTCTCCTGTATTCCGGTTTGCCCGATCCGGCTCTTCAACACTACCTAAAAACCAACCAAACGGAGGTCAGGCTTTTATGGCGGGACGAGTTTTTTGAATTGTATCAGAAAATGAATTAAAATTCACGACAGCACCTCCTGCATTACCCTTACGGTTTTCATTTCCCCCATTTCGGGAATGTGCAGGCGATAATAATCAATCAGGCGGTCAAGCAGTTCGTTGCGCACCTCACGGGTTACACTGATGGTGCTTAAGTCTGTAACATCCGTCAATTGTAGTTTTTCGAGCAATAGCGCGGCAGGCCCTGAAATGTAATAGCGGTGCAGGGGTTCTGAATCCAGGAAAATGCCTTCTTCCATATCAAAATAATTACCACCGGTAACCTTTGAAAATCGGGGTGAAAAACCCAGATGGGCAGTGAGCCTAAGCATAAACTGCAGGTGAAAGAAAGGGAGAGGAATTTCAGGCTTGTTCAGGTTGTCAATCCACTGATCGATAAACCCAAAAAGGCCGGGATTGGGTTCTTCTTCTTTGATGCATTTGTACAACAACTCATTGATAAACATCATCACCGAACCCCTGGCCATATCATCTGAAATACAATGAATATCCTTACAGGGCCATGCCTCCCCAATATAATGTAAGGAGCGGTTTGCCTGATGGTTCACGGTGAGTTCGAGCATATTCATATGCCCAAACAAGGCCGAACGGAGTTTGGATTTTTTACTGAACAATCCTTTAACCATGTAGGATTGAAGCCCAAAGTCCCGGGTGTATATTTTCACAATAGCACCTGTATCAGCATATCTGATAACATGAAAAACAAAACCTTTGGTGGTAAAATGCATGGCATAAAATTAAGAAAATAAAAGCACTTCCCCGAAAGGCAATCCTTGTAGTCATACAATTGACTATCAACGATAACAGTCAATACTCCGCTAATAAATTTCATGTTGTTGATTATCAGATTGTTGCAAATTTGATAAATAAAATTCAAATCCCTCAAAATCAATTCTTTGCGTCTTTGCGTCTTTGCGTGGGATAAATTTTAACGGACTATTGAAAAGTTATACCCAAAAAAATAAGTTTTGCAAAAATCGGAGCAATTGATTAAAATCCTAACTTAGCACCGTGCAATAGCCATGTAGTATCAATACCCTATAGCCATGAACGAAATTATTGTAGCCATCGATTTTTCAAAGGGCTCGCTCCACGCCCTTGACTATGCCATTGACTTTGCCAATCATGTAAAGAGTAACATTATGATGGTTTGGGTTGACGGCCATTTGAATCAGGATTTTGCTTTCTCTGCCGAAGTGAATGAATTTCGCGATGAAGCCAATAAAAATATGGAGGAAATCCTTCAGTCAAGGAAAGGAGCGCTCAAACATGGCAAACTTTCCTATAAATTGCGCAAAGGCAAAATATATCAGGAAATTGCCAATCAGGCCAAGATCAACAATGCCAAACTGGTTATTGCCGGCACCCACGGTGTAACCGGTTACGAAGAGTTTTGGATTGGCAGCAACGCATACCGCATTGTTTCTTATGCGCCGTGTCCGGTGATTACGGTAAGGTACGACTTTGATATGAGCGAAGAAGGCATAAAAAGTATCGTTCTACCCATTGACAATACACTGGACACCCGCCAAAAAGTTGCTTTTACGGTTGAAACGGCCAAGGCATTTGGTGCCGACATCCATATACTTGCCCTCTATTCCACAAACATCAAAACCATGCAGCGCAAGGTTGACAATACGGCCAGACAGGTACAGAAACTCATTTCGGATGAAGGCATAAACCACTATATGGAAACCGTCCATGCGGATAACATTACCAATGCCTCCATCAATTATGCACTAAAGGTAAATGCCGATTTGATTGCCATTATGACCGAACAGGAAACCACTGC